>Ga0209702_10000056_pt1 | contig 179243 bp, 128 predicted proteins | sample FRY01_FD_187210 | JGI IMG/M metagenome (GOLD analysis project Ga0209702, IMG submission 187210) | Freshwater microbial communities from Lake Fryxell liftoff mats and glacier meltwater in Antarctica - FRY-01 (SPAdes) (version 2) | ecosystem: Environmental > Aquatic > Freshwater > Ice > Glacier...
CGGTGTAAGGAAATGATCATGGTCGTTTTGCTCCTTTGGTCTGATCTTCGATCTGTTGGATCAACCCTCGCATGACACTTCGTGCCATGAACAACGGGTACCGTCTTGAGTCTATGCAATCATACGGGACGGTACAGCTATCCCTATAAGGCAACTTATTCCACTTTGGGCAACAGCGTGTACCTCGAGGACATCACGAAGCGTTGGACAACCAACACCGCCGACGCTACACGCGCCCGAGATTTAGTTGTCTTTTTAAGCGGTCAAAATACCGGTGGTGGCTTGGCACGGGGCATCGGTGGTATTTGCAAGACTTCTGCGGCTTCAACCAGCGGCTTCTGCGTGATGGGTGGTTTGTCGCGTAGCTTTCCCTACCCACTTCAGAACCAAAATGGCAACAACTGGGATGTGTTTGTCTTTCTTCATGAGATTGGTCACTGCTTCGGCGGAATCCATACGCACGACACCGGTGATGATGATTGCTTTCTTCCCGACTACTCAGGCCCCGGTGCATGCACCATGCGCCGAGCCGGAACCATCATGAGCTACTGCCACCAATGCAGTGGCGGACTAAGCAATATCAACCTTCGTTTTAGTGAACGAAATAAAACACAGATTGCCGCCGTGTTGGCAGGCCCTGGTTCATGCGTCACTGCATGCAGCGGAACAAACTCCCCCACACTTACTACAACGACTTGCAGTGAAGCGGGTGCAGCAGCACTTTCATGGACTGCAGTGACTGCAAATGTTGGCTACCTCGTCTATCGCGATGATGGGTCCGGCGCTGTTCCAGTGCCCCGCATTGGCAACACAGCTACCAACATCACCACATTCATTGACACCACCGCGAGCAGTCCAAATGTCTACTCGTATCATGTTCGACCCTTGCTGACTCGAATCGATGCAGTCAACGGCAATACGACAATCGAAGGTCCACCAAGTAATAACAGCTTGACACGCGTGGGAAAGACACCAACCCCCACTTCACTCACCGCCAATCGAAATCAGTCCGACCAAAGCGTGACGCTTGAATGGGCTGCCGTACCAACAGCAACCGTGTATCAGGTCTATCGAAAGCTAGGAACAGACGCAGAGACACGCATAGCCACCGACCTGACTGCAACAGTTCCACCAAGATTTGTCGATACAAATCTGCCCACCCATCGCCTTGGAAATTATCGCGTCACTGCAGGTGCCGGCTCTTGTGAGTCCGATTCCAGTACAACCGCAAGTGTGGGGCTTGGTGTATTCGATCTCACGACAACCCTAGGCACCCGTTCCGATGGAGTGATGTTGTCGTGGAGTCCGGTTCCTGGCGCCATCGATCACAAGGTCTATCGAATTACAGGAGATAATCCTGCCACTATTCCAACTGTGCAAATTGGAGCTACAACCTCTACAACATATCTAGACACCAATGCGGCAACTGGTGAATATTTAATTTACGCAGTCGTCGCAGTATTTGATTCTGGAGATGCGGATCTTGGACGCGGAAGTGTGGGTTGGCGAAATGTCGCTGCTCCAAGCAATATCGCAGCAACAGATGGAACCCAAAATAACGGGGTTACTCTTTCGTGGAGAGTTCCAAGCGGTGCAAAGAACATCAAAATTTTCCGCGCCACTACTTTCACTGACCCAGAACTACTGAAGGTAGTTACGCCAAATATCACTCGATACATTGATGGCTCCGCCACTCCTGGAGTTGCCTACTTTTATTCTCTCAAAGCGACATGCGCTTTAGGTGAAAGTATCTTGAGCAGTGTTGACCAAGGCTGGAGCAATTTAACTGCGCCAGCAAATTTTAGCGCCAGTGACGGCACATCTGATCTAGGCGTGAACCTTTCATGGATTGTCTCGAGCGGCGCAATTGGTTACAAAGTATTCCGCGCCGAAGGTGACAGGGCTGCCTTACAAATCGGTGCGCCTACAAGCAGCACATTTCTTGATACCTCTGCAAATATCGGTACGGTTTATCGTTACTGGGTGAAAGCTTCTTGCGCTTTGGGTGACAGCGAGCCCAGCATCGTAAACACTGGCTGGCGTAACTTCGCTTCGCCCTCAAATCTCTCTGCAAGCGATGGAACTTCTTACGACGGAGTCACCGTGCGATGGTCTGGCTCGGCTGGCGCTTCTAGTTACAAAATTTTCCGCGGTGTGGGCACAGTCACTCCATCGCAAGTCGGTACTTCGACAAGCACTACTTTTTTCGACAGCTTGGCGGTGCCTGGAACTCTTTACATCTACACGGCCAAGGGTGTAAGTGCAGCTGGAGATAGCGCCATGAGCAATGCAGACACGGGCTGGAGAAACTTAAGCACTCCAACCTCGCTGGAGGCAAGTGACGGTACAAATTCACTCGCTGTGCGGGTCACTTGGAAAGCATCGCTTGGCGCCGCAACTTATAAAGTATTTCGGTCACAAGCTGGCGGCGCAGCGGTTCAAATTGGAAGCTTTGCCGGGCTTGTCTACAACGATCTCACAGCTGTAAGTAGCCAATCCTACAACTACTTTGTGCGAGCTTCATGCACCCTCGGCGACAGCGGTAACAGCAATACCGACAGCGGATGGCGAGCTTTGTCTGCGCCAACTTCACTGGCAGCGAGCGACGGCATTTCTGACGCACGCGTACAACTTGTCTGGGTCCTTTCTCCAAACGCAACTGGCTATAAGGTCTATCGATCTTTAGGCTCGGGCATGCCCACACTTCTTATTGCGCTCACCGCAAACGGCTATGCGGACACTTCCGGGTCGCCTGGCATCAAGTACACCTATTTTGTTTCAGCCACGTGCGCCTTGGGTGAAAGTACTTTGAGCACTTCGGATACCGGATGGCGCACAATTCTGCCACCGACCGGCCTCACCGCAAGTGATGGAACTTTTTCTACCAAAGTCGCAATCCGCTGGACAGAAACAACTGGCGCAATCAACTATCTGGTTTATAGAAAGCTTGGCTCAGGAACCAATATGCAAGTTGGGAAGAGCACCACCACCAACTTTGATGACACTACAGCAATCGCTGGTTTGATTTATGACTATTCGGTAAAGGGCGCCTGCGCTTTGGGTAACAGTCTTGCAAGCAATGTAGACACTGGTTTCAAATCAAGCGCGCTGATCGCTCCCAACACCATTGGCAAGCCAGGCTCGGGTTCTGAAATCACCGATGCGTGGCAATCTGGCTTCGTTCAAATTGCTGGCCATGAAGGCAATGCAGTCAACAACACTGCAACCAAAGATCAAACTGATGCTGCCGTTGATCGCTTTGATCCAACGCTTGTTATGCAGCCAATTGATTTTGATGATCCAGCCTGGAGTTTGGATTGCGAGAATCCAAGCGACGCAGCAGCTGCCAAAGCGATCGAACTTGGCAGTCGGGATTTAGATCAAAATGGCGAACCAGATTTATGTCAACACGCTCGCGGTGATCTTGATCTAAGTGGCACAGTCGATGAAAGTGATCTGGCTCTGTTGCTGATGATGATTGGTACCGAACATGCACCGATGGGCGACTTTAACAATGACGGCGAAATAAACGCCACGGATATTCGATTGTTCAGTGACCTTATGCGCGTGGATGCAGAGAAACAAGCCAAAAAGAAGTCGAAATCTACTGCTGTAGAAGACCAAGCGATTCTCGAAATAACAGTACCCGATAAAAAATAAAATTCTACAAACCTGCAGCGTCACTCCGAAAAGTTACTTTTCAAACTACCATCACTCGCCATCGCCGCACTCGTATCGCTGATATCGTTCATCATGCTCGTGATGCCCTAGCGCCTTGCTCATTTGCCCTTGCGTTGGCACGCATTTGGTCTAGACTTTAAGTATGGTTATCCGGGACCTAACTCAACTACATCGCTGTGCAAGGAGCTTCGTTATCTTCTTTTTTGCCCTCAGCCTGCTGCTCCTGCCTCGGAATGCATTCGCTTTGCAATTTGCTGCAGCAGGGCACAACCCTGGACTTGTCTATGTCATTTCACTGCATGGAAATGTTGGAAAGATACGAGGTGAGGTGGGACCATCTGTCACAGTCGAAGACTTAAAATCAAGCTTGGAGAAAGCGCGCAAAGCACAAGCCACAGTTGTAGTGCTCGATATCGAAGGGCCAGGCGGCTATGTGCATGTCATGCAAGCAATGGTCAAGGAACTTCTTGATGCTCAGACAGGTGGTATGCGCATCGTTGCATTACCCCGAGATGCATTCAGTGCATGGTCTATCGTGGCACTTTCGTGCAAAGAAATTTTGGTCACCCCTACCACCCGTATGGGTGCAGCGGTCTCCATTCGTCGAGAAGGCAACGGATTTGTGGAGGCACCAGAAGGCAAGGATGCAGTCTCACAAAAATTTGCTGCGCCTTGGAAAGCACTGTGGCGACAAATTTCCGAACTTACAAAGCGCCCCGAATGCATTGCTGATGCCATGCAAATTCAGACCAATGAACTTTGGTGGAGTTCCACCAAGGGATTTGCTGCAACGCGAGGTGCTGAAAATGATTGGGAACAACTGGATAATCCTGTTTCGGTTTTATGCCTTACTGGGTCGCAGATGCTGCGGACCAAGATCGCAGATGGTGAAATTCGATCGTTGTCGGAGTTGCCCAACGCCCTTCACTCTCCCCCTGGCACGCTTGTAAAGATTGCCGAAGGTCCTGTGATGGGGCAGGTTCCAAAACAAAATCAGCCTCAAAAATTAATTGATAATTCGCGCAAGGCATGCGGCAAAATTCGCGAGACATTGAATCTCGTTTGTAAAATATCCTTTCAGAAGCAGGTCTCTATACGCCGCGTAGGCGGTGCGGCAAATAGCACACAGCAAGCGGTGGAACAAAAAATTGCTGAAACAGATGCTGAGCAATCAACCAGGATTTGTTCCGAGTTAAAGAAGTTGATTCGTCATTTGCCAAGCGCTGTCAGCATGGCTGGAGATGAAACACTTGCCGCGACTGTCGAAGAAATTCGCCAACTGCTGGAGGAAGCCATTCAGCACGCAAAGGTGAATGCCATCGATGCAACTTTCGAACGAGCCACGCAAGCCGCCGAGCTTATGAAAGAGTGTGCTGATCAGTATTAAAAAAGAATTCAGACTTTGCCATCACTTCGCCATCGCCGCGCTCTTGTCGTGAATCTTCGCAATCATGTCGTTCCAGCTTTTTACAAAGCTGTCGGCACCTTCTTGCTGTAATTCCACACCGCAAGCCTCTACGCTGCAACCGGCTTTCTCCATCGCAACAAAAGTTGCAGGACCGTTACCACCGTCGGTGCGCAGTAAACCCTGCATCACGCCGTGATCAAAGAATGCGTGCAGCGTCTCTTCAGGCATGGTGTTCACCGTGCGTGAACCCGCAAGCGCCGTGACATACATAGTGTCGGCAAGACTTTTATCTTTGGTGCTTGTGCTTGCCATCAGCAATCGCTGAGGACGCGCGCCCTTGTCTTGCAGCGCCAAGAATCGCTCGCTTGCATAGACGCTTGCATAAGCCTGGTAGCAGCACTCGCCCACCGCGATGCCTGCCTTGTTCTGTAATTCCTTGGGCAACTTTGCGTTCGCTTTCTTTTCCCAGCGACTAATAAAGACGCTGGCGACACTTTCGACGCGAAGGCTTTTGCCTTCCTTTGCGCGACGCTCCAAGCCCTTGAGATAGGCATCTGCAGCGGCGGAATATTGCTTGGGTGAAAACAGCAGCGTTACATTCACTGGCACGCCGCGATAAATCAGCTCTTCAATTGCTGGCAAACCTTCAGCGGTACCTGGCACCTTAATAAATAAGTTGGGGCGATTTGCTTTTGCATGCAGGGTGAGCGCCTGATCGATGGTGGTCTTGGTGTCGCGCGCAAGCAGCGGACTTACTTCAAGACTTACCCAACCGTCGACGCCACCAGTGCGATCATGCACACCCTTGAATAAATCAGCGGCCTTCGTGAGATCGGTGATCGCAAGTTCAAAGAACAACTTCTCGCCGTCGATGCCCTTGGCAAGCAGCTCGCGAATCTGCGTGTCGTAATCATTGCTGCCGGCGATGGCTTTCTCGAAAATAGTTGGGTTACTTGTTAAACCCACCACGCTCCAGTCGCGGATGTATTCGGCAAGTCGGCCTGTTGCAAGCATGCTGCGAGTGATGTTGTCAACCCAAATACTTTGACCTGCGATGGCGAGAAATGCGGTGGCGTTGTTGTTTGGCATAAGTTGGAAATTGTAATCAAAGCAGGCGAGTGAGTGCTTTCTGTAGTAGGGACAATGTTCGTACATTTTCTATACAGTTTGTGGCATTGTTGCAACACATATTTCTGTAGTAACTTCATAGATGCTTTGAAAGTCATGCGAAATAAGCATTGCGCATCTGCATTCTGCCTTTCTATTCATACATCACACTGCCGCACCCTGCGGCAATCATCATTCAGCGGTAAAATCTCTGCATGTCCACCGCAACCGCAAGCGTTCCCGCCATCGCCCCTGTCACCCCCGTTGATACACGACCCGAATGGAAGGCTTTGCAAGCGCACGCCGACAAGGTGAAGTCGATGCATCTGCGCCAGATGTTTCAGCAAGATGCCAACCGCGGCACCGAGCTTGCTGTGAACGCTCTTGACATGCATATGGATTTCAGCAAGCAACGCGTGACCCGCGAAACTTTGCAACTACTGTTCGCACTGGCCAAAGCATGCGGTGTAGAAGCCAAGCGCGATGCGATGTTTCGCGGCGACAAAATAAATGTTGCCGAGGGTCGCGCGGTGTTGCATGTTGCATTGCGCGCACCCAAAGGCAGCGTGATCAAAGTAGATGGCGTCGATGTTGTGCCCAATGTGCACACGGTACTTGAAGCAATGAGCGCTTTCGCCAACAAAATTCGCGGCGGCGAATGGAAGGGCCACACTGGTAAGCGCATCAAGACGGTGGTGAACATCGGAATTGGTGGCAGCGACCTTGGACCTGCGATGGCGTGGGACGCACTACGCGTGTGGTCGCAGCCTGGACTTGAGTGCCGCTATGTAAGCAATGTGGATGAGAACGATTTCTTTGAGAAGACCAAGGACTTAGATGCCGCCGAGACCCTGTTTATTGTCAGCAGCAAAACTTTCATCACGCTCGAGACCATGACCAACGCGCACACCGCGCGCGCCTGGAGTTTAAAGGGCTTAGGCGGCGATGAGAAAGCGGTTGCAAAACATTTCGCTGCAGTCAGCACCGCGCTTGGCGAGGTGAAGAAATTCGGCATAGATCCAGCCAATATGTTCGGTTTTTGGGATTGGGTTGGCGGCCGTTACAGCATGGACAGTGCGATCGGCTTAAGCAACATGATTGCGGCAGGCCCCGAAAATTTCATGCAAATGCTCGCTGGCTTCCACGACATTGACGAACACTTTCGAACCACACCGCTTGATAAAAATATGCCTGCACTGATGGGGCTTCTGAATATTTGGAACAACCAGTTTCTTGGTTGCGACACTCTTGCAGTGCTTCCGTATTGCCAATATCTAGATCGCTTCAGCGCCTACTTGCAACAACTTGAAATGGAATCAAATGGCAAGCATGTGCAACTTGATGGCACGCGAGTGCGTTGGCAAACAAGTCCGATCGTATGGGGTCAACCCGGTACCAACGGCCAGCATGCCTTCTATCAAATGATTCATCAGGGAACCAAGATTGTGCCATGTGACTTCGTCGCCTTCGCTGAGAGTCTGCACAACATGGGTATCCATCAAGACCTGCTCACTGCAAGTGTGTTCGCGCAATCCGAGGCGCTTGGCTTTGGCAAGACTCGCGAAGAAGTGATGGCCGAGGGTGTTCCTGCGTGGCTTGCGCCACATAAGGTGATGGAGGGCAATCGCCCCAGCACCACCCTGCTTGCGCGCAAACTTAGTCCGCGCATGCTTGGTCGACTGATCGCAATCTATGAGCACAAGGTTTTCACCATGGGCGCCATCTGGGGCATTAACAGTTTCGATCAGTGGGGCGTTGAGCTGGGCAAAGTGTTAGCGCAAGTTATTATTCCAGAACTCAGCGGCGCGAAGCCAAATTTAAAGCACGATGGAAGCACCAACGCGTTGATCGAACAATATCGTTCGTGGCGTGGGCGGTAGCGTATTTCATGAATTCATAAAAAAGCCAAGCTTTCAATGCTTTGGGTTTTTATTGATGAATTGAAACAAATGGAAGCGATTAAATTCCAAATCAAACATCTATTTTTGAGTCACAAATTTCAGCTTCGACAGTTTTTTTACTTCTCCTCATAATCCAAATCCACCCCGTAAGTTTCGCGCAATCCGACCAATGCAAGCATGGCACATAGCATCACGATTGCGCCGGCGATCGCTGCGGCTTGCCAAGTTGTCGCCGAAACTACAACCGCCGAACCTCCGCCAAGCACGCGCTCGATGCCAACCCATAGTCCCGCGCTTGCGGCGGCACTCCAACGCACAAAGTTTGGCGCGGTGGTCGCCGCGGTGGCACGAACATTGGTGCCGAATTGTTCGGCAGCCGCGGTGGCGAAGACCGCCCAGTAACCGCAACCAAGTCCGATGCTGAGACACGAGGCGTAAAACCAATATTGCGAGCGCGCTCCAAAAATAAAGTACACCGCCATCGCGGCGATCGTGATCAGATGAAATATCAAGATTGCCCTGCGTCGACTTCGTAATAGTTGACTGAGTAATCCGCTGGCTAGATCACCAATCGCCAAACCTACATAGCACCACATAATCGAACGACCTGGATCTGGCTTCTCGCTCGCAGGCAATCCAAGACTTGCACCGATTACATCACCGTATTTCACAAGCGTGCCAACTGCAAACCAAATCGGTACGGCAATCAAGATTACGCAGAGGTAGCGAATAAATCGTCGTGGTGGCCACAACAACATCCACAACGCGCCGCGGTGATTGTGTTTGCGAATATGTCGCCACATGCCGCTTTCCACCACACCAATTCGTAGCAGCAACAACAACAATCCAAGCATGCCACCAATTGCAAATGCCCAACGCCACGAGACCGCTTGCGTAATGAAGTACGCGACGACCGCACCCAGAATGCCAACGCTTGCAACGATCGTTGTAGCGATACCGCGTCGCTCGCGACTTGTAAGTTCGGCGACCAGCGTGATGCCGGCACCAAGTTCACCTGCAAGTCCAATACCCGCTAGAAATCGAAGCACTTCGTATTGACTAATCGCTGTGCCCAAACCAATTGCACCAAGAAATGCGAAGGCACCATCGGGATTCACATCGCACACCACCGCGTTCAGAAGATTTGCAATCGAATAGGTAAGAATGCTTCCAAACAACACAGAGATGCGGCCGAGTCGATCACCAAGCACGCCCCACAATATTCCGCCGATCATCAGGCCAGTCATTTGCAAGGTGTTGTCTAGCCAAATACCCCAGTCCCTTAGAAAGCGATCGTGTTGATCTGCGGGCATGGAACGCAGTTGTGCCGAGAGCACATCAGTCAAACTTGTCTTGCGCAGCAATGCGAACAACAGCAGATCAAAGATGTCTACAAAATAACCAAGCGCTGCGACCACCACCGCAAGCGTGACGGTTGTGCGAGTAGGAATTTGATTTCGATTAAGGCTTTGCATTCGGCGGCGCAGGTGGCGTCGACGGTGGAGGCGTTGTTGGCGGCGTTGTTGGAGGCGTTGCTGGCGGCGTCGTTGGCGGCGTCGTTGGCGGCGTCGTTGGCGGCGTCGTTGGCGGCGTCGTTGGCGGCGTCGTTGGCGGCGTCGTTGGAGGCGTCATTGGAGGCGTCGTTGGCGGCGTCGTTGGCGGCGTGCCTGGCGTAGTCGGTGGAATTCCCGCTGTCGCACGCACTCCGAATGCGATTGAAAGTTCGCGAGTGAGCTCTTCGATCAGTCCATTCAATTGGCCACCCACCTCCGCGTCACTACAAATGCTGGTGCGTTGTTGACCCCACAAGGCGACTTCGCGTTGACCATTCTCGCCTGGAACTTTCATGATGCGCAGCACCAACATCATCACACCGAGGCTGCGGCGTGGTTGCTCTTTGCCAAGCGATACAAAAACCGAAATTTTAAAGGGGCTTTGCGCAGCGCGAGACATGCTACTACTCGCCAATGCCAGGTCCAGCATTGTGTTAACGGCAGCTTTATCCAAACCCGAGACTGGTGAACCCACAATCTGCATGTCGATGTTGCAGCGCATCGCAGTGGTGCCCGCAGTCACCTTGCTGAGGTCGATCAACGGCAGCGAGCCAGGGTCAAGATCCACAATTTTATTGCGATCAAGTTCCGAGCGCGCAGTGATCACTGACGCCCGCGCCTCATCGCGTTCAGTGCGAACCGTGGTGCCATCGCGACGAGCCACATCAAGTTGCTGCACAGTGGAAAGTGATTGCGCCTTCACAGCGAGCACCTCGGCATCGGCTTGCTTCACTCGCTGCGTCGCATCGGTGGCGATAGTCTCGGCCTGCTGGACTCGGGCAGCAAGCCCGTTCAATTCAGCGGCCGCGGTCGCGCGTTCTTGCTCCTTCGCCTGCACACGCGATGACTGCAGCCACCAAGTTAAACCGCCCGCGAGCAGCGCGCTGATAATCACGGCGAGCGCGATCATCGGACCCGCCACTGTGCGCGGCATGTCGCCATTTGGATTGGAGGGTGCGGGCTGTGTCCAGGGTGATGGGGATTCGCTCATAGGTGTTTCCAATTTTAAACCGTGCGGCGTTACACTGAAAGGATAATGCCTGATCGGCGATTCACTTGTTCAACTTGCAACTGCTGCAACGGTATCACAGATGTCAGCCCCTCCGCCACCACCACCTCACGATGCTTCAAGTCGCGCCCACGACATGGATATCGATGACAACGAAAATCTTGACTTGGGCGATGATATTCAATTTGAAAAATCTGCTGAAAACCTGAACGAACCTCATCCGATGGCGATGTCGGATAGTTCGCCGCAACGCGATCGCGTGGTGGTGCTCGGGCGAACGCGCGCAGGCAAGACCATCTATCTCGCGCGACTCTATGAGCAATGTTGGAAGGGAAACGGCGCGCTTCGCATCGAGGCCCATGATGGGCACACGCATTTGGCGCTGCTCTCCACGATTGAAGAAATGCAAGAGCGCCACAACTGGCCGCCTGCAACCGAAGACAGCAGCTACCTCGATTTGAACATCATCTTTCGCGGCCACAGCATGACGATGGTCAGCCTTGATTATCCAGGCGAAGTTTTTCGAAGGGCCTTTGTGCAGCAAGTGGAGGACAAAGACACCCACGAACTCATCGACCATGTGCGTCGCGCAGCCGCCCTGCTGCTGCTGATCGATCCGAAAGTTTTATCCTCTGGAAAATTAGGCGAAGCCGCCGACGATGATTTTGGAATGGTGCAAGCGATGCGCTATGTGCGCAGCTTGCCCGGCGGCATGCAGGTTCCAATTGTGTTAGTGCTGACCAAGATTGATGAGAACGCCGAGTTGCTTCGACACCACGGAAAACTCCGCGGTTTCGCTGAGAAATTTTGCGGCAATCTTTTGCGCACCGTGCCAGGATTGCGAATCTTTGGCGTCTGCGCGGTTCGCTCGCGGCGCGATTCTCTTGGCCGCATGGTGCCCGATCTCGATCGCGAACCGCGTGGCTTGACTGGTCCTGTTGAATACTGCATGCAACAACTGACTTCACAGCGACTCTCGGATGAACGCACACAGATCGAGCGCGCGATGCAGGATCGTGCGCGTCGAGAAGAAGTCACCGCCGCTCGCGAAGAGCGTGGCAATGATCACTTTTGGTTGGTGGTGAATCTATTGCTGATCGCAGGAGTGGTGCTGGTGGGACTGATCACCTGGTTCGTGGTGAAGAGCACACGCTGATGCAAGTGCTGACGCACTTATTTGGTTCAACTGATGGCTACAAATCATTGGCGCACGCTGTTGGCGTGACTGACATCGAAGATGCAGCGTTGGCTGCGCTTGGTTTTGGATCGCCCAAATCAAGTGATGAATTTGAAGGGCTTGCAACTTCGCCATGCCTTGCCGGACGACTGTTGCCAAGTGGCCGCTATGCGATCACGCGACTTTTTCAAGGCGCGGTGGATGTTGCGGGCAGACAGACTGTCGAGCGTCGCACCATCATTCTTTCCAATGAGCAATGGTTTGAATGCTGCCGCTGCGACCTTCAAAGCACTGTATTGCAGGTTGAAAATTGGAGACGCGATGCGTTTGTTGCTGGGGAAAAAATACAGCTTGAGGTAGTGCCTTCGGAAGAACTTTTGCCGCAACCAAGCGAGATCGATCGACGCGCATATGACTCGCTGCTCAGCGCCCAGGATGTTGGGCGATGCGCAGTGCTGCCTAGTGAACCGCCCTATGAAATGGCTATTTTTCATTTGGCGAATCTGTTGCCGACCGATCGAATCATCGCTTTTGGATGGGGCATTGGCTTGTGGTCGGTGCCACCTGGAGTATGGTTGGCGACTCTGCGAACGCACCCAGGCGGTCGCACTAGTTTTTCTGCTCCCACTGCTGGCGGCTGGCGACATGCCGAACAAGTTGCAGCTCTTGGAAGCGATGCTGCGCCACTGCAGCGAATGCAGGTGCAACGACCAAAAGAGCAGCGGCGGCCGCGTTGGATGATTCCGGCAGTATTGATTGCCATACTAGTGGTGCTGCTAGGCGTGCTAGCGATTTGGTTTTTGAACCCAAGTGAAAATTTAAAAACGACGGCAGTGAATCCTTCGCAGAGACAGACAGGGGAAAAGTTGCCCCAGATCGCAACCGAAACGCCTGGCGTCATTGACATGCATTCAACTGCAGCAGCGCCATCTGATGCCGCAGTAGTGCACCAGTCGACGCAAGCGAATAAGGCAACGAATGATGCGAAGCAAACCGAGTCGTTTGGAAGCGTTTCTGGCTCGACGCAAACAGGTCAACCAACCAGCCAAGGGAAGGAGGCGTCGGAAAAACCCCCGTCATCGTCGGCATCTGCTGCAGGTACACAAGCAACTCCACAAGCAACTCCGACTACAAATCCGCCAGCAACTTCAACTTCAAATCCACCACCAAATATTCCTCCAGTGTCTTCCACAAGCACCATGTGGGATGACCAAGTGCAAACACTTGCCGAAGCGATTGATCTACGAGTAAAAATTATTCTTCTTTCTACCAACGCCTCGCCTGATGCCGCACAATATTTAGAGCTGTGCACTGCATTGCAGAAACAGTCAAAAGAGGCTTCGAAGCTTGCCTTAGACTTATCGAAGGAAATGAAGAATGACGGAACCACTGCACTACAAATTCTTGCTTATAAGCAAAACTTTTGTATGGCAGAGGATTTGGCACAAGCAACTCTCACCACAACTTTTCCGGTTCACTTCTATAAACAAATCGCATTACTCATGTCGCGATTTGAACAGTGCCTTAGCAATAAAAGATTACACGAGCTCGCTACGCAATTTCCGAGGCTTCAAACTGCCGAGATCACCGATCTGTTTAAGGATGTGAATATGGAAGCACTCAAAGAGTGGCCAAATGGCCCAGCATTTAACACATGGTGTGCCTTGAAGAAAGAAGTACGAGATAAAAATCCTCTAAGTTCTTGTATACCGATGATCGCAGAGGTACTGCAAAAATCAATCTCTGGCACAGGTTCCGAAAAAATTATTGCGCAACTCAAGCGCGAACAACTTCAAATACCTCCAATACCTCTCCTAGGAAAAAATCCATGACCAGCCTGGTCATTGAAGCTGCCGTTGAACGCGCACGAACAAGTGCATTGGTTGGCAATGCCGCAGAATTTAATTTGGCATTTCAAAGTGTGCAAACCCTTGATCGCGACGGTGAAGCACCCATGCATGAACTTCGAATGCTGGCGCTTGTCGCAGCCGCGCGCTTGGCAGATTTGCAAGGAGTAGAAACAACCCTTGAATCTTTGCAGCCACTCTCTCCATCTGATTGGAAACGACTTCGGCATTGGCTGGTCTCCGCTCCAGAGATGCAGCATGCGAATTACATCGAATTTATTCGCGAACTTGATCGGCGCACACGACAATCCAACCGCATGTCGCCCATGCGACGATGGACGCCCGCTCTGGCAATTGTGCTTATAGCCGCCTGTGTATCGCTGCTTTTACTTTCGTGGCGACTTTCGCCAACCGATCCCTCCGATGACACGCGCCAGCTCATCATCGCCGTGCTCGATGGCTCGCCGAGTGAGATCGTGAACATGCTTCCACGCGATTGGGAATCATCTCTTCGAAAAGCGGTAGCCACATTGGCGCAGACTGATGGCACCGACATGCATGCCGCGCACGAAGCGACCAACGCTGCGATGCTGTTGCTTGCCAACGCGCTTCGCACTGCGGCGGCAAGTCCGCAGGCAACAAGCATCGCCGAGCGTTTGGTTGGACCACGCGCAACTGCAGAGCATCTAAAGTTGCTCGCGCAGGGAGTGGAGTTGCTTCGAGAAAGTCCGTGGCTGAACATTTCGCTTTGGAAAGACGGGGATTTTTGGAGATGGAAACCCGACACCGCAAGCGTGTTCGCATTGCGAACCCTGCTGCGCCATGCACCTCTTAGCCTGTGGATGCCCGGACTTTTTTCATCGGAATGGCGCTGCGATCCGCGACTTGAATACAGCGTATTCGCTCACGAAACCGCACGAAGTGGTTCATCGACAACTGTGAGGGTGCAGATCGGATCCAACGCATGGTTTGTTCCAACAATTCGCATCGGTCGACGCTGGGCTTCCATCGGTCTTGACCAGATGTGGCCATCGTGGCAACAATTTTTGTTACCCCAGGCTTGTACCGCCTCCGTTGCACAACAACTTCAAAGCGATTGCGCAGCAGTATGCGCGTCACTGAGTGGCTGGATCGATAAACTGAGCATCGGCGCTGATCAGGCTTCTCCCGAAGTAAAACAGATTCCATGGTGGGTTCAATGATCTCAACACAGTTACGCGCGACATTCGTTGCGACATTTTCAATAATCTCTACACGGTTGCGTGTGACATTGGTGACAACTTTGATGACAACATTGTTTGCGGTGTCGCTGGTTGGTTGCAAGACACCTGAAGTTGTGCCAGTGACGCAGCAAGTTGAAATTGAAAAAGGCCAGCGCGATCCAACCTCGTTGCCTCAACGGGATGCGACCGTGGCATCTTCGAGACAATCATCCAGTGCAAAAAATACAGCATCGGGCGCGAGTGCCAGTAGAGGAAGCGGAGGTGGAAAAGTTTCGAGTAACGGAAGTGGAAGTGGAAGCGGAAAAGGTTCGAGTAATGGAAATGGATCTGGAAATGGAAGTGGTGCGGGTTCCGGAAGCGGCAGCGGTTCCGGAAGCGGCAGTGGTTCCGGTAGCGGCAGCGGTTCCGGAAGCGGCAGCGGTTCCGGAAGCGGCAGTGGTTCCGGTAGCGGCAGCGGTTCCGGTAGCGGCAGCGGTTCCGGAAGCGGCAGCGGTTCCGGAAGCGGCAGCGGTTCCGGAAGCGGCAGTGGTTCCGGTAGCGGCAGCGGTTCCGGTAGCGGCAGTGGTTCCGGCAGCGGCAGCAGTTCTGGCAGTGGAAGCGGCGGCGCAGCAGGCAGTGGACTCGGCGGCGGCGGATCAGGAAATGGAAGCGCCACTGGTTCGCAATCGCAACTCACAACCATCGCGCTTCCACCATTGCCTTCAAGCCAAGTCGGTGCGACAACACGCGGCGCATCCAAAGGTGGAACTGGCATCGCATCTTCCGGGGCGTTTCGCGGAGAGGGCGCGCGCGCTGGCGGTGAAGGCGATACGAACACGCCTGCAACGAGCGATACAAACAACGCACAATCCGCGCAAAGTGCTGGAGTTGTGAAACCCTCCGCTGCCGCGGCAGCTTCTTCGAAGGATGACATTCCAGATGTGGTCTCGGCGGGTGCAGCGAGCAAAGGCTCGCGCAGCGCTGCGGGTGCGGCAGATGGCGCAACACACGGAGCCTCTGCCGGCAAAAAAGTTGGCGCACAAATAGATGGAAGCACAGACGCCGCACAATCTGGCGACGGCACAACACAAGGATCTTCGCCTGCGGATCAAAGCACCGCGCGAGACTCGGCGCAACCAACTGCCGCGAGCAAACCGCGCGAAACACTTTCAATTCCAGAAGCGACTCCCGCACAAATTGAAGCGCATGACACCAGCGAACCCGCGGCGATGGAGGCCTTCACGCCGCTCGCGCCACTGCTTGGATATTGGAAACAAGTTGATAGTCAGGTGAATCAAGCTGATTTTGCTCCCGGTGGCTACGCGATCAGTCTGCTGGCGATTCGTCCATCCCAAAAGTCGATGCAGGTGTACCGCGCATGGGGCTCGCCGCCGCTGTTGGTGGTAGCGGCAGAATTGCGCGCCACATTTGATCCTGCGGAAAAGGTTCGCATCGAAGAATCGCCCTCGCAGCCCTCGCATTTTTTCACCAACGCCATCGATCTGCCTGCGCATGACGCAGTCGCGGCTTCACGCGCAGTGCCTGCCACCACACTGCTGCCCTGCGATGCGAGCTGGAAAATTGAGCACGACGGCATGCTGCGACTTGATGGAAAGTTGTATCAACGCATTCAGCGCGCAGAGTTTCAGCAGATCACGCAGCCGCAGGTGGTCGCCAGCAGCGGCGGCGCAAATGCGGCGGCGAATTCAAGTAGTTCAGCAAGCGCCGTGAAATCTGACGAACGCGAACCAACAGGTGGCGTGGATTTTTTCGGTGCGCGTGTAAAGGGTCGTTACATCTGCTTCGTCTGCGATATCAGCGGCTCGATGATGGGCGACAAACTCGAGGCGCTGAAACGCGAACTTGAACGCACCATCCGTGCGATGCCTGCGGGAACGCATTTCGCCGTGGTGTTCTTCAGCGATCAGACGATGATCCTTGGCAAAGGCTGGACCAAAAGTGGAACGCGCGATGCCGATGTGTTGCTGAAAAAAGTGCAGGGCGTTGGATGCATGGGCGGCACCGATCCAAACGGCGCCTTGCAGTATGCCTTCACGCAACTCGATCCGATTCCCCACGAGCTATTTCTGCTCACCGATGGGCAGTTCGGTCAAAATCCGATGCCGTTGTTAATGCAACTGAATGGCGGCGCCGATCGCACACGCATTCACACCCTCGCCATGGGTGATGATGCAGCCACCGCGCCGCTTGAAGCCATCGCAACAACCTTCGGTGGAACATTCACCAAGGTGGCGGCGACCACGATGATGCCGAGTGTGCCTTGAATCATGGAAGCGCGCGAAGATTGATGCGATATTTTTTTTGTTGATGCATCCACTTTGACGCATGTTTGACGCATCGCTCTCGTATATCAGTCGCATCGCTGTCGTATGACTGTCGCATCTCTGCGCACCCTCACCACCTCACTGCGCCGTCGCCACACCGTCGCGAATTTCGTCGCGGTACACGCCGTCGTCAAGACGAATGGGAGAAACATCGTAGGCCATGCCAGTCTCGGCGATCGCATCGCGCACGCGACTGAAGGCGGCGTGCGAATCTGGCGCCACTTTCAAACTGATCACATGGCGATCCGCACGAAGATGCGAAAGAAGTTTCAGCAACACACTCTTCCACGCGGTATCGCCCTCGGGCGCCGCGATACCACCATCCGCGCGCAGTGGAACGCTTCGAATCAGCCACTGGCCGCCTCCGCGAAAGCACTCGCGAATTTCGCAGATGGGATTGGCCGCAAGATCCACTGCCTCACTATTCCATTCACTCCACGCGCGGCAGGGTTCGTCTAGGCGATCGATCCACGGATTAATCCAATAGATGCGATCGTGCCATAGCACCACTTGCACCGGCATCAATCCTTCGACAGCGCGTCGACGCGGCGCGCGAAGTTGCGCCCCCGCCACCTTCGCCTGTGCGTCGATCTCGGTTTGCATGCGCTTCACTTCGGCGCGCAATCGCGGCAATTCCAGCGCAATGACTTCGATGCGCTCGCTGCCCTCTTTGAAAAGTCGTTGCATGGCTTTGGTGCGACGCTCCACCTCTTCGGTCGACACTTGCAATGACGCAAGTTGCCCGCGCGCCTGATCCACCACCGCATCTGGAATCGCTTTCGCCTCAGCCTGCTGCACCCGCTCGCGCAAACGCTGCACCACTTCGCGATCGGCGGCCAGCGCATCGATAACCAGCGCGGGCGTTCCAGGTGTGATCAATTGTTGACTTCGTGCGCTGGCCAGCAACGCCACCACCATGCCGATAAAAATAAACATGCCGAACATGTTGCAGATGGTGTCGAGCAGAAGATCGAGACTTCTAAATTCATCTTCGCCGCTGCGACGACGCTTGCCGCTGCGCCTGCTCATGGCGTGGACTCGGCTGGACGAAAGCGTTCGCTGGTAAATGAATCCTCGGTGATCAGATCAAGACCAGTGGGAATGTCGTGCATGCCCGGCTGCAAGGACAATTGCTGGCGCAGCGCCCGCCACGCTGCGACTCCCGATGGCTTGACGACAAACAACACGCTGCGACGATCGGCGTCGGGCAGTCCGCGGATCCAATTCGCCAACACTGCCGCGCTGGTGGTGGCATCGGTGAAGGCGATAGAAAGTTGCGCGTCTTTTTCAAAGGTGGTGCCAGCAACGATGCGCGAACCAGAGACCTCCACGATCACCGGTACGCGATCTTCTTTGGCCAACAAGTAAGTAACGCGGCGGCGCAACGAATCGGTGCGAAGGCGATCTTCTAATTCATCGCGGCGCGCCAGCAAATCGGCGGCCTCGGCCGATGCCGCATCCACCGCCTTGCGCGCGCTGGTGGTGCGAAGTTTTTCCATCACCTCGCGGTAGCGCTCGCCAGCCTGCTCGGCCCGCTGATTTTCATGAAGCACCTGCTGACGAAGCGTTGAGGTTTGTTTGCCGACATCTTGCGGCGCACGCGCGGCGGCGGATTCCAAGCGCACACGCAACGCCGTAGCTTCGGTTTCAAGTTGCTGCTTCTGCTCGGGTAACGCAGAAGACTGCACGCTTTCAGCCTTCATCGCCGCAGCGCCAAGTTGCAGCACCAAGATCATGGTGATCACAATCGTGACGCCGATCGTGCACATCATCACATCTTGAAATGAAAAGAACGAGACTGGATTATCCGAGCCTCGACGACCGCGTGCCATCTCAGTTGATGCCTTCGGCCACACGCACGCGGGCCGTGACATGACGCGCGCAGGCATCGCGACACTCATCAAGCAGCGCATCATCCACCCGACGCGTGGCGGTAAGAATGAGATGAATGATCAAAGCCATCACCAATCCTTCGCCTGTGGTGACGAAGGCGGTGTCGAGTCCGCCGATTACCTGCGTTAATTGCATGGTGAGCGCCTGCAGATCACTGTTGCGACTTGCCAGCACACCGCCGAAACGGCCAATCGCCTCAGTCAATCCAAGTACGGTACCGATGAATCCAAGCACTGGAATCGCCCAGATAAATCCTTTGATCGGCACATAGCCGCCATCGACCTGCAACTCATCATCATCGGCGCGGCTTGAGAGCATCTCATCAAGATCACCAACGCGCCCAACATTGCGCACACTGCGAAGTGCGCCGGTGACTCGGTGCAAATACATAAAGCGATCGGTGCCTTCCACCGCGCCTTCGATCGCTTCCACCACTTGCATCGCAGTGGCGCGGCTGACATACCAATCAGGATCATCGGGTGAGAAACGCAGACGCAACGCCAATCGTTGCGCGCGCACCTTGAACAACTTGATGATGATGATGGCAAGACTCCAGCAACTAAAGAAAGCAATGGCAATTGGAATGCGATCGAAGGCGGTAAGATATTTCCATACTATTGCACCCTGCTCCGAGTCGCGAAATGGATACGCCGAGCCATAGACGATCGTCATCAACAACGCCGTCAACAACAAGCTGGTGGAAAGTGAAGGCGTGGTGTAGCGACCACACGGCAATCCAAGACGCGCTTCCGGATCCACGCGGGCAAAGCGCAGCATGGCACGCGGAGAAGGCGACGCGGTAACAACAGTGTGAGTCATTGATTTTCTCCCTGAACAAAAATTATTTGCGGCCACGAAATGGGTGTTCCTGGCGGCGCGTCACGCCATTTCACCTGCGCGCGGTTGTGCAGTTTTTCCACCTGCAACGGCACCAGATGCCAGCCCTGCGCTCCCGGCGATGGCACCACACCCTGGTCGCCAATCTTCATGCCAAGCACCTGAAGATGATCGATGTCCAGCGGCTTGGCCAAACCCAGCGGCGCGGCAGCGCGAGTATCTGCGGAAAGTTGCTTATCCCGTCGCGCGGCGGCCGCGAGCAAGCGCGAAGCATCGAAGCATGTCGCCAGTTGTTCGCGCGCGAGTCGACGAATGCCGTCAATGCGACCACTCGACTCACTGGCTGCGATCAGAATCGGATCCTCGCCGCTGAGTGCGCTCACACCATCCAGCGAGCGCACCCATTTCGCAGCGGCGGCGTCGTCGGAGTCGCGCTCATCGGCGAAAAGTTTCAGCCAGATGTTCCACAGATCATGCATCGCATGCCATTGCAATACTGGATCACTCACTTCTGCGGCGCGAATTTCAACAAGCATGCGAAGCCATTGATCACGCGCTTGTCGACCAGTAAGCGCCTTCAAGGAATTCAGCGCGTTGTCAACGGCTTTGCTACTAGGCCACGCGCGCTCCCCCGCGACGCGCTGAAATGCAGGGGGCTTGCGCGCAACCAGCGCAGAGGGATCGCGAGCGAGATCTTGACGCGTGTCGATGGCCTGACCAAGCGCGTCTTTTTTTCCGATCACCCGTCGGGCATACAGCGTGCGACCGCCGGTGTAGCCCTGCTCCAACAACGCGCCGTAGCCAGTGGCTTGCAGTTGCAACGCCGCCGCATCGGCAAGCGAAGTCGCAGTGCCAGTCGCTGCAAGCGTGCGACGAGCAAGTGCGCGCAACGATTCCGCAGTCTCGTGATAGGGCGTCGTGGCTTGCTCATCAAGATGGCGCGTCATGGAGGCATCAAGGGTACGAGCGACCACTGGATCGCCCCAATCCAATGCATAAATTGGCTGATTTAGATCACCACGACCTGCGATCAAACTTGGAATGACCACGATGCGCCAGGCGCGAATCGCCATGCCGGATTTGGCGGCTTCAAATCCGGCCTCGCATGAACGCAACATGCCGCGATCGGCCAGCACATCGCCGCCATCCTGCAAAAGTTTGCGCCACGATTCAAGCGTGGCTTCTTCATCCACACTTGGAATTTCTAACTGCGCTAAGGCAGCGATGACTCTCTCGATGCGTCCAGCGCGCTCGCGTGCCTGCAATTCTTTACTCGCAGCGAGCGTGGCAGTGGCTTGCATGGATTCTGCAATCGCCTGCGCATCTCGATGCGCCGAGGCTTGCACTGCAGCTTCGCGGGCAGCGCGCGTGACCTCGCCGTAGGCATCGGCGGCGGCGATCCATGCGGCTTGATTAAACTTGATCGCTTCGCGAGTCGATGGATCAATCACTGCTGCAAGTTGCCCCTCTATGGCGCGCTGCGATGCGCGGGAATCATCAAGCCCACGATCACGCCGCTCCGCAGCCGCCGACTGCAAGCGCGTGGCAAGTTGGCGGAAATTTTCTTGCAACGCACGCGGCTGACGATCGACCGCGGCGGTCAGTTCACGCGAACGAGATTCCAATGCCAGCGCATCGGTGTCTTGGCGCGCCAGCACAGTTTCAGCTTCGGCAAGCATCGCCTGCGAGGCGGCTTGCTCGACAACCAGTCGCGCTTGCGCATCGGCGAGATGTTGACGGGCCACTGCGACTTCGGCGCGCGAGGCATGCGCAGACTCGGTGGCGCCGATCGAATCAAGCGCCTTGTTGGCGCTGGCGAAATCGTGCGCTTCAATGGATTGATTCACTTGAGCAATCGCATGCTGCAATCGTTGCTCGCTGCTATACCACTGGAAGCAAAACCACCCGCCGGTGCCGATCATGCTGGCGAGCAATATCGATGCGAAGATGATCAACCCGCGCCGACGCGCTGAGGCCGCCGCCGCATGCACGCGACGCGCTTGCAAACGAAGTGCAACTGGCGCAGGAAGCGACGCATCGGCTCGAACCGTGGCGTCGGCCAATCGCTCGAGCTCAATCATGTCGGCCGACTGATCGAGCGCCAACTCCAACTTTCGCACAATCGCGCTGCGCTGCTGCTCGCGCTGAGCGCGTTCGCGATCACGCAGAAGTAAATCAAGCGGGCCCTCGGCCTCGCGGCGCAGCGCGTTGCTTGGAGCATGCTCGGCGGCGTGCGTGTTCCATGCTTGAGCCCACTGTTGCAGAGCCACCATATCCATCGCCGCCGCCGCCGCATGCAGCGAGTGCAGAATCTCATTCGCTTGCACCTGCGCAGCGAGCGATCGATCAGCCTCGGCAATTGCCCGAACTTTTTCAAAGACATCTCGATGCTCATCAAGACGAAGTTTCATGGTGTCAAATAGAAGCGTCACTTCGCATGCCGCCGGGATGTTGGCATCTCGCACCGCCTCGCGTGCCGCCTCGGCAAGCAACGCAGTGGCCTCGCGTTCAAGTTGACGAATCGCATCAAGCCATGCGGGCTGACGCGGATCACGATCAAACAGCGCATGTAAAGTCGCCAAGCGCTGAGGCATTGGCGCGCGCGACAAGGCCGCTACTCGCATCGCGGCAAGTTGTGGCGCCAACGCTTGTTGACGGCCAGCCATCGCGACATAGGACTCAAGCAACACCACATCAATTTGCGCCACGCCACCAACGCCGGCCGACTGCAACAATCGTTGCCATGCTTCCAACGATCCATCAAGACGAAGATGCGCGGCGTGACGAGCGATGTGCCTGCTCTCGCCAAGACTGAATGCCTCGGAACCCAAACCTCGCTGCGACCATGCGTGGCAACGACCCAACAATGCATTGGCGAGTTGCACCTGTTCCGCATGTTGTTGCGCCAACGCTTGCACATCGCTGCGTGAAGGAGCAGCTTGAAGCAACATGACACGAATGCGTTCGATTAACGGTGCGTCGCTCATGCAACACCTCCACGAAACCACCACCACGCGGCAGCCGCCAATGCCGCGCATACAAACGCAGCAAGAATCCATAGACCTTTCGATGCGCGTGGTGGCGCATCCATCTGGATATAAATGGGTTTGCGAATTTCTTGCGGTTGCATTTCCAAGTCCGGATGCGTTGGTGTGATTGGCGCCACAACTGCATCCACTGGCGCGGTGAGTCGCTGCGGTGGCGTCCACTGAACATTCACAACCGCTGCAGAAATAGGCTTGCTTTGCACTGCACTCGGCCCGCCTTGCCGTGCACGAGCAAGCATGGATTCGCTGGCTTTAGGCGCACTGCCCGCAATCGGTCGCAACATCCACGCGGCATGCACTGGCGCTTGCATCACTTCGGGCTCGCGTTCATCCACCAGGCAAATCACCGACACTGTTTCTGAAGTCGGCCGCAAGGGCCGCGTGCTCCAACCGCGTTTCCAACGATTGCCCTGCGGCAACACCGCGACCAATTCTTGCAGCAACTGCAATCGATCCGAACCCGCGGGCAACACAATCCACGCGCCCACTCCGCTTTGAAAGGCGCGCTCCAGCATCTCGGCAGCGACGCCAGCATCACCAAATAACTTTTGCCATGTCAGCGCCGCAGTGGTCGCGAGCGTTGCCGTGCGCAGCGCCGCTGGCGCATCGAGTTCGCGCGGCTCGCCCTGCCACGCGGCCATCCATTGTTCATGATCACAGAGAATCTGCGCGGGATCGCTGACCGCTACTTCACTCGCATCCAGCAAGCGATGATGCGCAATGCGATTACCACGGCCGGTGTGATCTACACCACAGGGTCGAATCACGCTTCCAACCCAATGCAAATCACCAGACCACTTGATGCAACGGGTCGCGCGAAGCGTGCGATCCCAATCACTCGCGCCGCTCCACGAATCGTGTAACCCAGAGAGCGCGGAAATATTTTCAACAAGCGCGCGCGGCATGCCACCGGTTCGCGCGGCCACAGCGAAACCAGTGCCGCCATCAAGGCCGCGTTGCACCGAAGTATGAATCACCTCTGCATTCACAGTTGCAATCCTTCCAATCGTCCGCCTGGCAACCATTCATAGGCAGTCACAAATGGTGCGGCTGCCCAATGCGGATCGATCTGCGCTGGCTGCACACCTTCGGCCTGACCCGCATGACCAATCGAAGAACATGGAACCATCACGGCCCGCGAAAATGCTGCGCGCATCGCCGCAACAAATTCTGGTGAACCGCGCTCCGCCATCGCCATGCAGGCTTGATGCGCCTGCAACAAACGCTGCGAGGAAATGCCGCCGCCTGATTCGTAGGGCTCATCATGCAAGGCGATACCAGCGGCCTTCGCCCACAGATCCGCCTTCGCCATCGCGATCACCAGCGGCACATCGCATGCCTGGTCGCTGCGCTTGCCTTGATGATGACGAATGCGCGATGCCATCTCGCTGAGCACCACATCTTGACGAGTGGCATGAGTGAAAGTTGGTGGCAAACCAGCGGCGCTGCGAAATCCTGGATCTTGCGTGGGATCCAACACAAATACCAAAGCCTCGCTGCGACCAAGATGCCTCGTCACTGGCCGCATCGCATCATCGGCACCAGGCATAAAGTGTTCGCCAGCGTTGTCATACAGCACCAGCAATCGTTCGGCGCGCGTGACACCATGACTTCGAACCGTGAATAAAAATGGAACAGGCACCACTTCATCGCGTCCGTCGATGCGCACACTTTGATACCCACCACCACCCGAAGTCTCGGTCTTGGCGAGTCGCACTGGCACCAACGGATGTGGATTTGTGAAGAGCAGATTTTCCGCCTGATGTAAACGCGCGTTCATCCGCGGTTCCGCATCCAACATCTCGATGCCAAGCCGCGCCCCATCGCGACGAAGACTCCACGCGGCGCTGGCCAGTAAATAACTTTTGCCGGCTCCAGGCGCACCCACCACGCTGACAATGCTCGCGGGCACCTCCAACATGACTCGCGGAAACTCTTGCCGACACCGTGGGCAGGCAAGTCGCGTACAGCGTGCGCCTTCGGGATCCAACGCGGCACCGGTGAAATCAAATCGACTTGGAAGAAATCGAAGTTGCGCGTCAGCCCCAGCAATTGGATCGCCAAGCAGTCGCGGATCTTCAGAAATAAAAAGTGAATCCGCTGGCGCAAATCCCTGCCAACAGTGCGCGCAATGCAGCCGCTGCATGAACTCGCGGGCAGGTTGAAAGAGCGCATTGTGTTGCATTGCACCGGAAGACATTGTTGACTAGGTTACCGACAAATTGCAATTGGCTGGTCTCGCGTGCCAGTCATGAATCATTCGAATAATCTGCGCAGAATGCATCGCAGCAACGACTCGCTCTCAAAGAAATATTCCTTATGCGCAACCAGATTCTCGCCGCACTCACACTCGCATTCATTCTGACTTTGTCCACGCGCGCCGACGAGGTGCTGGTCACACTTGCCTCGGGCGACACCATTCGCGCCACCTTGGTCAGCGATGTGGATGGCACGCTAACGCTCAAGCATTCGGTGCTTGGTGATCTCACGATTGCCAAGACGCAAGTGGTCAAGATGGAACCGGCGCCGACTTCGCAGGCAACGCCGGCAATATCAGCGACATCTGCGCCTGCCACAACTGCTGTACATCCTGCTGAAAACGCAGCGGTTGTTCCAGCTGCCACCGACGCTGCTGCCGCGCTCGCTGCAACAGCCGAAGCCGCGAAGCCAGTAGAAGATCCGACCGCCGCGAAATGGTCGGGCACCATCGAAGGCAACTTGACCGGCGTAGCCGCCGCCACCACGCAGTGGGATCTTCGCATGGCCGCAAAAATTTTGCGCGAGAGCAAGGACGATCGCTTGAACATGTACGCCGAGTATTTTCTCAACACCTTGGCGAATAATGGAACCAGCAGCGCCATCACCGACAGCAATCTGCTCAGCAACATCACCTACGACCGATTTATAAATCCTGGCAAGTGGCTGTGGTTCGCCAAGAGTCAATACGAATACGACATCAATCAAAATTGGGAGAACCGTCTCGGCGCATGGGCCGGTCTTGGCTATCGCCTACTCGACGAACCCAAGAAATATGAATGGGTGGTGAAAAGCGGTGCTGGTGCCACCCACGAATTTGGTGGGATTGATCAAACCAATCCACAGATGTTCGCCGAGACTGCCGGCATCTGGCACATGAGCGAGCGGCAAAAAATGACAGGTTCGGTGATGTACACCCCCGCGTTCAACGATTTCAACAACTATCAAATACTCGCGCGCTTTGAATGGAGTATGAAATTAGATATGCAAAGCGGGCTCAGTCTGCTTGGTGGTCTGCGCGAACAATATCAAAGTTCGACTGGCACCGACGGCAGCACGACCAACGATTTTCGCGTGTATCTAGGCTTTAAACTCGAAATCTAAATATCTATATAGGAAAATAGAACCATGAAAATTGTAGAAGAATTCAAAGCATTCGCGGTGAAAGGCAACGCCCTTGATCTGGCGGTGGGCGTGATCATCGGCGCGGCCTTTGGAAAAATCGTGAACAGTATCGTGCAAGATATTTTCAATCCCATCATCGGCATGTTGATTGGTGGCGTGGATTTGTCGCGTTTCCAGATCACACTGAAAGGCGCGGTGGATGCCGACCCTGGCAAAAATATCTTGGCCGCCCCCGCCGTAGCAATCAAGATCGGAACTTTCCTCAACATATGCATCGAGTTTTTCATCGTTGCGTGGGCGGTCTTCCTGATGGTGAAGGCGCTGAATCGCGTCGCACTGAAATCCAGTATCGCCGCCAGACAACCGAAAGCGTAAATCGTGACGATCGAACATCTCTCCGACGAACAGGTTCGCACATGGACGCGCGAGCAAAAAGATCGATGGTGGCTTGAAACGGTATACCGCGGCGACATGCCGCAATTAACGCTGCGTGCGGGATTGACTGGTTTTTTCGTTGGCGGCATTCTCAGCGCCACCAATCTGTACATCGGCGCGAAAACGGGATGGACGCTTGGCGTGGGTGTGACCAGCGTGATCGTGAGCTTCGTCATTTTTCGCGCGATGAGTCGCCTGCAATTCGGCAAGGATCTCACCATTCTGGAGAACAACGCGGTGCAAAGCATCGCCACCGCCGCTGGCTACATGACCGGTCCACTGATCTCGGCGTTGATGGCTTACATGTTCATCACCAACAAGCCGATGCTGTGGCACCAGATTCTTTTATGGAACATCTTGGCCAGCATCCTTGGCGTGTTAGTCGCCTTTCCAATGAAGCGACGCTTTATCAATGATGAGCAGCAACCATTTCCAGAAGGACGCGCTGCTGCGGTGGTGCTGGACTCGCTCTATCCCAATGCGCCACGCGGTGGCACCACGCATATGCGCGACAACATGCCAGTGAAGCAACCCGCGCACGAAACTTTGGGCGCTGGTGTAGATGCCGGACTTTTTAAAGCGAAGGCGCTGGCATGGGCCGCAGGCATCGGTGCGGTGCTGCAACTTCTGGTCGCCGGCGGCTATATGGCGGTGCTGCAAATCTCGCTGCTGGGTCTGCATAAATCCAAGGAAGCGCTATGGAAGATTCCCGAGCGACTTGATGCGTGGTACTACAAATTGGCTGCTGCAGGCAAAGTGCCGCTTCCAAAATCTCTCGGTGCAAGTTTTGAACAACTTGGTGTCACGCTGGCCTTCGACCTTTCCATGATCGGCGCTGGTGGCTTGATGGGCATGCGCATCGCCAACAGTTTGGTGATCGGCATGGTCACCAACTTTCTGGTGATCGCGCCGCTGATGATTCGCGCTGGCGAAATCGTTCCCAAAAATTGGGCGAAGATTGTGCAAGCCGACGGAACCTACGACATGGCCGCCGCCATCTTCGGTCGCCCGCATCTGACCAATACATGGTGCTTATGGTGGGGCGTCTCCATGATGGTGGTCGCAAGCATGGTTGGACTATTCGCCAAACCAAAAATGTTTATCTCCGCTTTCACCGGCATCTTGAAGCGCAAAGCCGCGACCAATGATTGCCTCGCCGACATCGAGTTGCCATTGAAGTGGAGCTTCATCGGCATTCCGATTTTCTCCGCGATCATCATCTGGCTGAACTGGATGTGGTTTGATGTGAATCCTTGGCTTGGTGCGCTATCAATTCCGATGATCATCGTGCTTACGCTGATCGCCGCCAACGCCACCGCGCTGACCAGCACCACGCCCACTGGCAGTCTCTCCAAACTGACGCAATTCACCTTTGGCGCGATGCAACCCACCAATCCCGCGACCAACTTGATGACCGCGGGCGTGACCACCGAAGTCGCGAGTAATGCAAGTAATTTGCTGATGGATATTAAACCGGGCTACATGCTCGGCGCCAAGCCGCGGCAACAAGCGTGGGGTCACTGCATCGGCATCCTGGCCGGCGCGCTGGCAAGCACTCCGCTTTTCTATCTGCTCTTTTTAAATAAATGGAAACCCGGTGGCGATGTCACGATTGAATCCACCATCACCGAAGCATGGGCGGTGCCCGGTGCGATTCAGTGGGCAGCGATTAGCAAAGTGATTGAGGGCATGGGAAAAAGTGGTCAAGGCGCCGCGTTGATTCAGAGAGGTCCAGATCACATCGCCAAGTTGTGGGGTGTGCTACCAGTCTCCGCAGCATGGGCCATGTTGGCTGGCGCGGTGTTGGCAATAGTGCTTGAAATAATTCGCATCGCACGCAAGGGGCGCTTTCCAATTTCAGCTGTTGGCATTGGTCTTGGCGTTGTGTTGCCGCCCGAGAGCACCATTATGATGTGGATCGGCGCTGCGATTTTTACCGTCCTCGAAAGAAAATATCTGCAACGCATCGGCGAGTTTGGTCATCGACTGTGGGTGGATTCCAAAGAGGCGATGTGCGCTGGCTTAATCTCGGGCTGGGCGTTGCTGGGAATTGGCGATGGCATCATCGCCGCGGTCAGCGATTTTCCAGAGACGCAGGCAGAAGTTGCGAAACTGGAAAAAGCCGCTGCTGCAGCAGCGATTTCACCTTCTTCCAACGGTATGGTGATCGACGCTGCGCCAATGCTTCCAGCCACGAACCAGACACCAGCACAGCGCTGAACCCTCGCAGCGCGAAGTGCGGAGCGAAGCCATCAGCGAAGCGCGAAACGCTCAATCGCTGAAACACCACTAGCGATTTACGCGGTGCCTTCGCCGATCAACACATCATCATCGCTATCGCGCGTAGTAATCGCCACATCAAGATCGCTGACCAAGCGCCACGCATGTTCAATCAGCGTGTCGATAGCGCGCACCGCGTCAAGATGTGCGTTCGCATCGTCCACGCTCACCTTACCTTCGCCAGTTGCTTGCAAAGTTCCAAGCCGCACAGCTTGACGACGGCGACCCGCTTCACGCACCAACTTGCGCATGCCCGCGCTCGGCGCATCGCCCTTGGCAGATTCCAACCATACCGCGGCGGCGAGCACGCCCACGCTTGCACGCTGCATGAAATCGTGGAAAGTTTCATGGGGATTTGGCGGCGGTTTTAAATCATCGCGCTGCAACATGCGACGAATCGCCTTCACATGTTCAAGCGCCTGCAAACTTGCAACCTGACGCTCCATGTCGCTGCTGGAAAGTCCATCGGTGCCGGCAGTGGCGGCGGCCACTCGCAGTGAGCGCCCCGCATTACGAAGATCTGCCAGCAATGCAGCAGGCGCAGCAGGCAATCCACGCGAACGAGCCTCCGCCGCGCGCAAGGCCACTGCTCCCATCGCTGCAACACCACGGCGTAAACCTTCCAGCACCACTGCGGGAACACCACCACCGATCTCATCAATGTGACGCAACAACGCGGGACCGCGATCAGGCACCCACAGCACTAATTTTCTTGCCAGTGGTCGAGCAATCATTGCTCCCATCACCGCTCCGAGCAAGGTAAAGGTAGTGTGAAACATCGCCAGCGCAAGCGCACCGTTTCCGCCCATCCATTGCTGCACGAAGGATTCTAAAAGTGGCAGCGTCGGCAACGCCATGACTGCGGCGAGCAGCGAAATGCAAATCCACGCCACACCCACTCGCGCACCCGCGGCGCGCGAAAATGGAATCAACAAAAGCGCGGTGCTGGTGGTGCCCACACTTGCGCCCACCACAAACGGCGCGGCCGCACGAAACCCAACATTACCATCCGCCATCGCGCTCATCGCGATCGCAATCGGCGCCGCGCTTGACTGCATCAAGGTCGCACTGACAATGCCAGCGGCCAGCAATAATAATTCCGAGCCAAAGGTGGCACCGCTTCCATGTATTAAGCCAAGATGCAGCACCAATGGGCCAGTGACTGGCCGCAATAAGTTCAACCCTGCGAGTAGCAATCCAAAACCAGCGAAAAACCCGCCGATTTCACTCACTTTTCCGCGCCCAAGCAAACGCAACAACGCCCCCACGAGCAGCATCGGCATGAACCATGGAAACCATGCGCGACCAACTCCAGTCAGCGCGACCAACCACGATGTCGCAGTGGTTCCAACCGTCGCGCCCGCGACAATACCAATCGCCGATGGCAACGCCACCAATCCCGCCGCGGCGAATCCCATGGTCGCAAGAATCGTGGCGCTGCTCGCTTGCATGGCAACGGTCATGCCCATGCCAAGCACGGTGCCGGTCCATGGCCCGGATACTTTGCGTTGCAACAGTGTGCGCAACGCCTCGCCGCTGATGCGACTCAAGGCGTCGGTCATCAAACTCATGCCTAACAAAAATGCGCCTACACCACCCGCCGCCTGCGCCGCGTCGCTCCATGGCGATGCTGAAACTGCCGCCGTGTCGATCATCCTGCGAAGGTACCCCATGCACGGGGTTGCCACCAACGCGACAGCGCAATTCTTCGATCTTTTGGAACCGCATACGCATCATGCGCCGCCTGCATAAATCGCTGCATGCAATGCACGCGTTGCTCTTGCGTGCGCGCCTCATGCGCCTCGTGCAAACGATGCGCGGCACTTCGCCATGCTGCACGGTTACACGGCAATGGCAAAGCAGAAATTTGCTTGGCACTTAACTTAATCGCTCGTGGAGAAAGCCCGGCACCTGCATGACGCCACCATGCAACCGCACTGGTCGCTGGCGCAAGCAACGCCGCAGCAAGCAGCCACACATCGCGAGCTTCGTGCGGCAAAAGTCTTATCACCGGCACACTCGAAGCCAATTCGCCCCGCGCATCCACCACCGCTTCGATCACCGGCGTCTGCGTGGCGATTAAAATTTTTGGATGCAGCATGTCACTTAACCAGCTGCGCATTTCGGCGCGACTTAAAATCGCTGGCACGCGTGCAGCAGGATGTTGAAATGATCGTCCAAGAATTCGCGCCGGCCGCTCTCCCCAGTGAGAACGATTCCAACCAATCAAGCCAGTCGTTAACACTGGCAATCGATCCATGCGTGAAGCGCGTCGATCGATCGTGGCGGTGCGAGGGCGCACTGCATTCAACCCATGGCCCGCATGTCGATCATCGCAGAGCGTGCCACGCAATCCATAAAACTGATCGCGAAAATCTGCGGTCGCGCGAGCCATGTCGCCAATCACACCAGCATCGTGTGCTTCCAAAGCTGGCACCCCAGCACTTGCCGCCGCCGCCGCACTCCAACGACCTCGCCACACTTGCCATGGAAGTGTGGCTTGCACTTCACCAAGCACACTCAGCGCATGCGATGTTGACTGCGCTGCATCTGCGCGCTGCGAAAGCACCAACGCGCAGACCCTCGTGCCTGCATCAAACGCAAATCGATCGTCCATCCATACAGCGTCAAGTTGCACAAGCGCATCCACCGCTTCGCGTATCGGTTGCGCGCTCGCCGCAGCCAACATGGAACGCGGCAGAATCACGCAGGCACTTCCATTTTTGCGCAAAGCCCCTGCAATCAGCAGCAAAAACGCTGCGGCGGGATCGGCGTAACCGCGAACCGCATCACCAAATCTTGCACGCCAACGCGTGGCCGTCGCGCGATCGATCGCGGTGCCTCGCTTTAACTGACCAAGAAATGGAGGATTCGCAATCACCACATCGCAGCGCAGCCACGCTTCTGGAACACGCGTGGCATCACCCACCCGAAGATTGTTTGCAAGCGCCCGCTTCACCGCGGCCTCTGCGCCAAGTAGCGCCGTAAGCCGCGTGCACGCGATGTGCAAAGCATCGGCCTGCAATTCAACGCCGCGCAGGCTCTTCGCGATCAGCACTGGTTTGTAGCCACGCGCAAGCAACAGCTCCGATGCGGCCACCAATAAGTTTCCAGTGCCACACGCAGGATCAAGCATCACTGGAACCCTCGCACCCAAGGCGAAAGACTTCCAACCATCAAGTGCAAGGTGTGCAGCGGTGCGCGCAAGTTCTGGCGGCGTCATAAATGCTCCGCGACGACGACGCTCGGCTGGATGAAGACGAAGCTGCGCCTCGTATGCCTCGCTCATCCAATCCATGCGACACAAGTCCTTCTGTTTCGCTACTGTTCGAGCCATGCCGAGTGGAATCTATTCGCATCCTGATCTCTATGCCGCCTTCAATCAACTTGATCCCGAGTTAATTCGCGCGGCTTTGCGATGGGCAAAAGCAAGCGTGAAGCCACCACTCGGTGGAAAAAGTCGCGTGCGCGCAGCGGGAACTGGCTTACAACATGTGCACCGCGTGATCGAGCCAGCGTGCGGACCCGGTCAATGGCTAGAAATTTTCGCGCGCATGGGCTGCGTTGTCGCAGGCTTTGATATGCAACCCGAAATGATCGCCACCGCGCACACAGCAGTTCAAAATGCGATACTTCGAGTCGGTGATATGTGCGCGCCGCCCTCGGATTTGCTGGCGCTTTCTATCGCTGAGCCCTTTGATCTAGCACTGAACTTGCACGCAAGCGTTGGACATCTTCCATCACCCGAAGCATTCGAGCAGCACCTTCGTGCAATGTGGCTCATGCTGCGACCTGGCGGCGTGTACATGGTCGGCATCACCGTGCGCAGCGGTCGCAAAGCAAGCGCGCCCTTGCTACTGGGCGAGTACGGTCCGCGACAAGTGCATGGCGGAGGCATGGCCGCGTTGCGCAGCATGTCACTTGGTGCGAAAGCTGGAAGCCCCTACGAGCGCATCCACCACTTGATGATGACCTTCGGCGTGCAAGGCGCAGGACCGCTGATTGCAGAAACCTACGACTTGCTCACCTTCTCGCTGCCGTGGCTGCATCGCGCACTCAAGCGCAGTGGACCCTGGCAGTTGGTCGGCGCTCATTCCATGTTGCGCGATCACTTTCCAAAAATTCGGCTCGCTGCCGAGTCGAGTGATGTAACTCTCTTGCTACGAAAGTGAATGCGGGCTACTGAATCGGAGTGCATACCCCTGCATTGTGCAGGCAACTTGAAACCACCACAGGTCGCTGCATCAGGTTGGTCGCTGCATCAGGTTGGTCGCTGCTCACATGTGTCGATCTTCACTACGCGGCATTGCCGAAAATCATTTTCAAACATCGCCCGCACGCTACACTTTGTTTCACTTTGCGGGCGTAGCTCAGTGGTAGAGCGTTGGCTTCCCAAGCTAAATGTCGAGGGTTCGAATCCCTTCGCCCGCTTTGATTTTTAAAATCTATGCCAAATGAGAATCGCAACTGCGAGCACTCTGAGCGAGCATGCTCGCACATGTTGATGCCCACGGAAGTGAGGCAAGCTCATGCTGCCGCGTGAGAATCCTTTGCGTGCGTTTCATTTTCTTGCAGAACTTTGTCGTACTTTGATGCCATCTTGCAGTCTGATTATGGACACACCCCGTAATCAAGCAGTAATAAAGCGATATCTGCCGAGTCAACCGTGCCGCTGCCATCAAGATCTGCGGGACAGCCGAGGCATGCCCCGTAATCAAGCAGCAGCAATGCGATATCTGAGTTGTCCACAGAACCATTTCCATCGATATCAGATGCACAAGCAATCACCACTGGATTCAGCCACAGACACGCATTCATCGCGAGTTGTGCATGATCGCCATTCACTTCAGCGCTCCAGCCGTTGTACAGCGTGTCCCCGGTGTCGCCTGTGCCATCATCAAAGGGCGATGAATCACCGCAGGCCACAATTTTTCCAGCGCCATATGTTGCGTAGGCCACCATCACATCGGTGCTTAACTTTGAAGAGGTGCGCCAAATAGCTGCGTGCGCATTCGCGCCAGTGATTGCCATGGTGGTGCCAGCGCTATATTGCATTTGAGCAACCACGCCCGCAGCGCCGTGAATCAGCGGATCCGTTGTTGAAGTCGCCACATAACTGCTGGTCAACGAGTAATCAAACGCGTTAAATTTAATGCCGAACACATTGGTGGAAATTCCATTGTTGGTTACAAGATCATTCAGCACGACAAGCGAATCAAACCCATCGTTGTTGCGATCGGAACTGGTGTGATCAGCGATCATAAAAAATCCGCCGCCCGCCTCCACAAAGCGAATGATCGCGGTCTTCTCGGCCGCGGTAAATTTAATGTTGGGTTCGTCGGTGACAAAGATGCCGTAGTTAGAAAGATCTTGAATGTTGGTGCTGTCGCCGTATGTAATGCGCGCACCGATAGGCAGGGTTTCAACACCAAAGCCCTGCTTCACCAACGCAATCGCCCACGAAGAGAGCGCACCTTTCCAGTAGGACTCGGCCGTTGAAGCGGTGATGCCTGATGCGGCAGGAGTTGGAAATCGCTGCGGATTGGACTCGCTGCCCGAACCTGCCACCATCAAGCCAGAGGAGCCAGTTCCAATATTGTGCACATCGGCGTCAATCACCCAGTCGGCATTTCCAGCCATTTGCGCCTTGGTTGCGTCAAATAAAACTTTAAATGGGGACACCGTTGCCGAGGCTGAAGCTGCGACAAGGATTGCCAGGCAAAATCCAGCCTGAATCGCATAACCGAATTTTGTAGAAGTGTTGGCTTTAGCCATAATTGAATCTAACCGCAAATACCTACTGCGCGAACTTAATTTTAGAAATTTGGCTTACATTTTCTTGGCAGAGAGTCCGCAATTTCGGTGGGTTGGTTGACTGGATTTTCTCGCGCTGAGGTGGATCTGCATTGGGTACACATCCAGGGCTGGTTGAGTTCCCATAGGCGGTGGTTCCGTATTGAGGTGCCCGTGAAACAGTGACCGCATGTTGCATGTGAATTAACAATCCGTCATTGCAACCGCGTATCGGTTCTTCACCGCCCGCGCTCCAGCGTCCACTTCGATGCGCCGATTTGCTCTGCGAGACGGTCCAGCGCCGCATCCAATCGTCGCGTGCGCGCTGCGTTGGGTTTGATTCCGTGCGACCACCACAGTCCGCGCACAATCAGCGTGCCCGCGGCGCGGTCGAACTTCGGATCAATTCGCCCGATCAGTTTGTCGCCCTCCAGCATCGGCAGAATGTAGTAGCCGTACACGCGCTTGGCGGCGGGAGTAAACGCTTCGAAGCGATAGTCGAAACCGAACAGCCGCTGCACCCGCGAGCGTTCGCGCACTACCGGATCAAACGGCGAAAGCAGCACGATGCGGTCCGCGGGCGCAGCGTGGCACATGGATTTCCAATTCGGCAGCGCCACACTGAGCACGGGCTTGTTCGACGGCGAGACCCCGTGCTTCGATTTCGTTTCGCGCTCGGGCGTGACTATGACATTGACAAGCTCACCGCGGCGCACCGCAGTAGCGCACCACGCCTTCGCTTGAACCGGTGTGATCGCTTGAAAGAAACGCGCGATCTCCGTAGGTGTGGCAATGCCCAGCCGCGCGATCGCTTCACGACACGCCCAATCGATGCGCTGACTTTGCGAACTTCGCGGTGTCGTGTTCTCCCTGGGCAGAACCCGCTCGACCAGGTCGTAGACTTTTTCGAAGCGCTCGCGCCGTGTAATAGCAAGGCGGCCGACGCGCCACAAATATTCCAGCGCCGCTTTTTCCGGATGCCACTCCCACCAGCCCTGCGATCGATGATCCTCCGGCGGCTCGAAGTCGCGCGTGCGCAACGCACCCTCGCGGCGAACCCGCGCCAGCGTGCGGCGAATTGTCCGCGCCGAATCATCGCCGATCTGTGAACGCCACCACGCACTGCGCTGCACGCGAGCGTTGTAACCGGCGAAGCGATGCTTCCAATGCGGAAACCATTTCGTCGGAATCACGCACGCATCGTGCGTCCAGTGTTCCCAGAGTGCACGGGTTTTTTCCAGCGCGTGCGCCAAGTGTTCGTGACGGTAACCGTCCAGCCGCGTGCCCAGAATCATGTGATGCGCACGCTCGATCACATTGATCGAATCGAGTTGCACATAGCCCAGCCGCTCGACCAATGCCTGCACTGCTTTTGTACTCGAACGAGTCGGCGGCGCCGCGAGACCTTGCAGATGCAGCAGCACGCGCCGTGCGTCGGTGGCGGAGATGATGGTTGGCGTGGATGGTTTCATGCGTGGCAAACCACTACTATAAGTTTATGGATCGTCCGCAACTTCATCACGATGCCTCGGATCGCTGCGATCCCGCGCTGATTGCGATCCTGCGCCGGCAGACTGCGCACCAGAAGTTGGCGACGCTGGACGCGATGTGGCGTTCGGCCCGTACCTTCGTCTGCGCCAACAACCCGCTGTTTCATCGACGGCGGGTTGTTCTTGGGCCGATCGTCTTCACGCCTTGAGTTCTTGCTTCGCCTGCATTTTCTTGCGCTGCCCGGTGAAATGCCACCACGGGCACGGCGCCTCACCATTGGCCTGCGCGACCGCCGACATGAACACATCGATCACGCACAGGTCGTGCCGCTGGCCAGTGCGTTTGCAGAGTTCGCGCCACAGTTCGAATGCCTCGCGCTTTGCAAGCTGCTCAACACTTTTGATGCCCAGCACCGCAAAATCCTTCAGCAGCGCGGGACCGATGTTGGCGAGGTCGGCCAGCGATTGCGGCGGACATTTCTTTACTGTCGATTTGGTTTTGCTTCGGGTTGCCGCAGACCTTGACGCTGATTTCGGAGTCTTAGTTGATCTTGTGTGAGTGCGTTGTCGCGGCATAAATCGAGTATATGAATTGTTGTTGCATTCCCCATTATTTCAGAGACTGATTGTGGAACCGCAAGCGGGTAACTTCACACGGGGAACCTCTCTACAAAATGGCAAAGAAGAAACATGTGAGCTTGCTTCACATCTTTACTAACCAAGATGCTTCGTGGAGAGTCCATCCCAATGCTTTTGAAGGTACTCCGCCACCAATCGACGGTGACAGTGGTGCGGCTTCTTCTCACTACAGAGAAGGCATCCAAAGTTGGCAGTATCCTGCGAAATGATTTTCTCAATGCCTCGCTTTGCCATAAGGGCGTTGAACTCTTCTTCGTAAACTGACCAACTCCCCTTGTGCTTTTTGAAGGCATCCAGGATGTCTTGGGTAGGAGCGAGTTCGGGTACATGGATGTACTCAATCCCGCACACCTCGCGAAGAAAGAAGCGGAGATCATCTTTCTTCGAGAACCCGGACAACTGGGAAGTGTTGTTGAGTCGTACATCCACAATCCTTTTGACACCTGCATCTTGGAGCAACTTAAAAAAATGCTCCGCCGTTGTCCCAGCGAACCCGATTGTGGAGAGTTGCACACTCATGGCATGCCTCTGTTAACTGCCGGAGCTTCGGACTCCGTGTAAGCGATGCGTTCACTCTGAAGTTCATACGCTTGTTCGACTAACTCTAAACGGTTCATAAAAAGATCATTTTGGTGAAGTCCAACCGCATCTAAGAGGCGGGTTTCAGCCTGCTCCATCGTCTCTATCGAACCGTCCTCCAGAATATGCTCGATATTGATCGGTTCAGAACGCAGATGGCGACAAACGAGAATAGTCCGATGGCATGTGAGTGGATCTTTTTCTGCACAGAGAAGCGCTATTCGATGCGTGACTAATCCGCGTCGAATTCGTTCGAGTCCCTCATGGAAGGCTGGTAGACGGGCGATGAGAGCGTACTGAGCTTGATTGCCTTGGTAACTCTCTCGTTCCCATAGGCGGTGATTCCGAATTGAGGTGCCCAACGCACGCATTCTGCAAGCACTTTCCGCACTCTGTAGGCTGCCGTTATGCGATCAACATGCCTTCAATCTTTGCTACTTACTGCTGCACTGCTCGATGCGACGGCGATGCTTTCTTGTCAGAACAACGGTGATTCAAGCCAGCCCACCACGCTCACTGGTCGCACCCCCATTGCGCCACAGCGTCGGTTGATCGCTCGTATTCGCGAAGATGTCACTGGCGACACGAAGTCACAAGCTCTGCCTGCTGGCACCGACTTGGTGGTGCTGGATGCATCCACTTCAACTTCGATGAAAGTTGGCGACACGCTAAGCGTGCAACTGAAAGCGAACAGCGGCACTGGCTATCAATGGATTTTTGCTGGCTGCGACAACAAGCCCACCACGCCCGCGCCCTCGCAAGACAACACTCCAACTGTGCTGAAGCCGCTCTTTGATTTTCGCAAGGGCGAAGGCAAAGTGCAAAGCACCGATGCAGGCAAGCCTGGTGCGCCAGCGAATTGGATCTTTGAATTGAACGCTGCGCAATCTGGTAGCACCACCCTGCACTTCGCCTTGGTGCGACCATGGGAAAAGGGAGTGAAACCAATTGACATGCGCACGCTGAAGGTCTCTGTGAGCGCGAATGAATCGCGGTGAATGTATGGCGCAATGTGCGAAGAGTGGCTGCGCCAAGAAAATGCGCTAAGAAAAGTTGATCGCCCGCATCGGCGTGAGAACTTAGGCCTCTGCGGGGGTGGCTTCGCCAAGTTGTCGTTCAATTTCTTCAAGCGATCTGCCAGCGGTTTCAGGGAGAAAGAACAGCACAAAGAGCAGGTTCAGTACGGCGATCGATGCGAATAATAAAAAGGTATTCGCCGCGCCAAACTTAGAAAGCATGGTAAGAAATGTGGCGCCCACCATAAAGTTGGCGAAATAATTTGCGCCGGTTGCGATAGCGTTGCCTGAACCGCGCGCTTGCAACGGAAACATCTCGCCGATCAGCACCCACACCAACGGTCCCATGCTAAATGCGAAGCATGCGATGTAGGCCACAATGCAGAGAAGCGTAAGCCATGCAAGCGTCAGCATGCCCTCTTGTGTGTGGGGCAAATCGCGTGGACTGAGTACATCACCACTTGCGTTGGCTACTGCGGCGGGAATTGTTTGCGCAACCTGCGCGGCATCGAAACTCATAAATGCAAAACCCAAGATTGCCAACGATGCAATCATGCCGGTGAGTCCCCAGACAAGTAACGCACGGCGACCAACGCGGTCAACCATTCCAATCGTGATAAATGTGGCGATCACATTCACGAAGCCAACCACGATGGTTGCCCACAACGCAGAGCTGTTGTCAACAAATCCGGCCTTTTGAAAAATTTTGGGGGCGTAATAAATGATGGAATTAATGCCGATAAATTGCTGAAAGATGGCGAGCGACGCAGTGATGAACAAGGCACGGCGCGCGGCGCGAGAGCGAAAGGCAGGCCATCCTTGAAGCTGCGCGCCAGTGGCAGTAACGGGATGACTTCGATAGACCTGCCACCACTGCGGTGCGGATTTTTGACTTTCTAAATCTGCTTGAATGTCATGCATCGCGCGCTTGGCTTCTTCAAGAGGCAGCGTGCGATCAAGAACACTTTGCGCTTCGACGATGCGACCGCGACCGGCCAGCCAACGCGGACTCGAAGGCATCATCCACATGCCCACCGCAAGCACGATGCCCGGCAATGCGCCAATGCCAAACATAAGTCGCCAATGCGGAGCAACTGCAAGATCAATGATGTAACTGGCGAGGATTCCGATGGTGATGAAAAGTTGAAAGAGCGTGATCATTAATCCGCGTCGATGGGGCGGAGAAATTTCAGCCACATACAGCGGCGCGGCGACCGAGGTGATGCCGATGCCAAGACCAACAAGCAGACGCGACAAGGCCAAGACTTGAGCGCTATCACTTCGTGCGCTCGCAAGTGAACCGATGATAAAAATGCCGCCGGCAAGAATGTTCGCGACGCGACCACCGAAGCGGCGAGTGAACCAACCAGCGCCGAGTGCGCCGATGAAACTTCCAACCAGCACGGCGCTTGTGACTACTTCTTGAGCATGATCGCTCAACCCGAATTTAGGTCCAAGGAAGAGCAACGCGCCGGAAATCACTCCAACGTCGTAGCCAAAAAGAAGACCTCCGCACGCGGTGATCGCGGCGACGAGCATGCAATACGCATTCTTTGACATGAACGCAGGGTAGTAAGTTGATGCGCAAATTAAAACTGATGCGAAGGCGGTGGTGGGCAAAGCGCAGCGTGCGATGTGTGATGTGCCAAGCGCAGTGCGCGATGTGTGATGTGCCAAGCGCAATGTGCGTTTGCGAAACGCAAAGCGCGGCGTGCGAACAAGCCTCTGGCACATTGCATTACAAAGCGCGGTGTGCGTGGCAACTGAAAGTAGCGACTCTGTTGCAATACTCTCTGACTGAAAGACTGAGTGTTGGTGCGGCCCGCGGCGCTATTCCAATTTTGCTTTTGAAATTATCGTTGTTGTGCAGGCTGACCGTTGTTGCGCATTCCGTGAGCCCCGCGATTATTGCCGTCATTGTTGCGTGGAGCGTCGGAGTCACCACGCATGCCGTCATTGTTGTGTGGAGCGTCGGGGTCACCACGCATGCCGTTGTTGCCACGCTTGCCGCCGCGATTTTCAACAGGACCACGCATTGGCATGCCACCCGCCCTACTCCAACCACCTGATTCGTGCGGCATTTCTTTCTTGACTGACAATTGACCAATGCCGATGCCGATCAAAAGCAGGAAGATGGCGCACAGCAACAGCATGCCGCGGCGAAGCCAAGAAGTAGATTTTTCAAGGCGTGCAAGACGGCTAGCACAATCGCAGCAAGTGGTGGTGGTGCAGCATGAGGGTGTAGGCGTGGTGTCTGTCATGGGTATCTCCAATGCGCACTATAACGGTCATTGGCTGTATTTGCGCTGATTCTTAGTGACATCGATCAAAATAAAAAATGGTTCGTCCCGTCGCTGATGAAAGCATCTATGAATGGTGTGAATGTGCTTGGCACAATCCAAGCGCCAAGCATCAAGCATCAAACATCAAGCGCCAAAGCGCCAAAGCGCCAAAGCGATAGTGTGCACATGATGAGGCGATGGTTTCACAATATATTTGATCATGCTGCATGCTCGGCGCAACACCGCGGCATGTGGATCGCAGCGTGCGTGATGGTGATGCTTGCTGGCATCACGGCGCGCGTCTGTGTGCACACTCGAAATCCCATCACCCCTTCGATGGATGGCGGCTACTACGCGATTCAGCCGCGTTCGCTTCTACGCACTGGTGCGCTTGACTATCCCGATGTACCGCTAAAATTTGCGCTTGATGCATGCGTGGCAAAAGTATTGATGGCGACCACGGCGATGGATATCAACAGCGCATGCATGCGCGCATCTCAAGTGACCGACTGCATCGCCGCGCCGCTGATGGCAGTTCCGATTTTTCTGCTGGCATTTGCATGGCGCGATACGGGCGCGCGTGGTGGCGCAGGAATAATGCGCATGGCGGGAGCAGCGATTGCGGTCGCTACCGCGGCGACACTGGCATTCCCAGCGCTGCGCATGACTGCAGACTTTCAGAAAAATACTTTGGCGATGCTGCTGTATTTGGTGGTGCTGCAACAAGTGCAGCGAGCCGCTGCCTGCAGGCCCACACGCCCGAAAGCAAGCCTGGTGCATGGCACGATCGCGTTGCTGTTGTTGGGCATGACCGCGCTGACACATGTTGGCACTGGCGCAGCGGCGGCGTTGACTATCGCCTGCATCGGAGCGTGCGCTTTTGTCTGGCAGCCACGCATGCGCATCTTATTGCTGTCATGGCGAGGCGTGTTGTGCCTTGTGCTTACATGCGTCGCGGCGACAATCGCATTCATGATATTGCAACGATGGGATGCTGTGCGCGCGGCGAAATTGCTGGCGGCGCCTGCACTTTTATTTTCCGATGGCGATGCTGGCGAAGGCTTCATGCCACGATTTCAACCGACGGCGCTTGCAAGTTTCGTGTGTGCCGTATTGATCGCCGCAGGCGCGTGGCGCTGTTGCCTTGGCAAAGCCTCAACAGTTGCCAAGAGCGATCGCTGGTTTGTGATGGGATGCGCGGTGGCGGCTTGCGCTTTAACATTTCCAATGATGCATCCGGAATATTTGCAACGCATTGCATTGTTGGCGATGGTGCCTGGCGCCGTCGCACTGTTGTGCGTGCTTGTGCATCAAAACGGGGGCTGGCGTGGGCAATGGCCAGCGTCGCTGTTGATGATTGTTGCGCTGGCATCGTGCGTGCCCGGTGTGATGTATGCCTCGCGTCCCGCGATTGATGCAAATTCGCTTGATGAACTTCGCGCCATGGCTGACCTGGTGCCGCAACATCGCCGCGTACTGTTGGTGGCTCGGCATGGACTTGAGTTTTGGGCCAACTACGCGATGGATGTGAACACGCGGCAAAGTTCAATTCCTGCCGATGCATTTGCACGCTATGACCGAGTGCTGGTGCTGATGGAGACGAAACCATTTGGTCCAGCGGGCAGGCGTGAAGGCGGTCCCAACGGCGAGCGTGAAGGAGTGAATCGCGGTGATCGCGGTGATCGCGGTGATCGCGGTGGTCCGCCACCGGGTATGCCACGAGGTGCACGCGGCGTGCGGCCACCTGATGGTTCGCAAATTATTTTTGAAGGCAAGTACTACAAACTCTTTGAAGTGCCGCGGGATGCGAATCGTGTCCAAGATGAACCACCGTCTCCCATCTCAACGCCCCATCTCAACGCCCCATCTCAACGCCCCATCTCAACGCCCCATCTCAACGCAGTGAACAATAATGTGAATGCGTGTAAGGTGGTGACATGATGAAGACACGCTTTGCATATGTGGGACTGTTGGTCATCGCGCAGACTGCGAGTTTTTCGCAGGGTTCGGATTTGATGCAGGTTTCGGCTTTGATGCAAGCGTCGGCTTGTATGCAGGTTTCGCACTCGATGCAAGCGTCGGCTTCTTCAACACAATCATCGCAAGCACAACCGTCAGCCAAATCTCAAGCCCCCGCTGCTGCCACGCAAGTTGCCGCCCCTGCTGCGGTACCACAATCCGCAGCCGAACTTCCCGCGTGCCTAACCCCGACTTCGCAAGATGGCGAGTGGAACAAGGCCAGGCAAGACGAAGTGCTACGCCGAGTGCGCGAGGCGAAGTCGCCGACGCCTGTGGTGTTTATAGGCGACAGCATTACCGAGCAATGGGAGAGCGCGGGCGCTAAAATATGGGCGCGTGATTTTGCGCCGCTTGGTGCGTTAAATCTTGGCGTTGGCGGTGCGCGCACGGAACATATTTTGTGGCGACTTCAACAGGCGCCGTTGACTGCGCTTGATCCACGCGTGGTGGTGCTGATGATCGGTACCAACAATGTGGTCAGCGGTCGCGATAGCGGCGAGTTGATTGTGCGTGGCATCCGCGCGATCGTGCAGATGATTCAACAGCAATGCCCCAAGGCGAAGGTGTTGGTGTTGGATATTACACCACGCGGTGTGAACATGAATCCAGTGCGCGGTACGGTGACGCAAATCAATCAAGTGTTGGGTCAGATCGCATGGCCCGAGGGCGTTGTGGCGCTGCGCGTGGGGGATCGATTTGTGCAGAGTGATGGATCGATTCACGCGGAGATTATGCCTGATTTTTTGCACTTTTCCGCTGCCGGCTACGAGATGTGGTCGGAGGGAATCAAGCCTGCGGTGGTGTCGGCGTTGCTGCCGGCACAGACTGCGTTGCCGAAGTCTTCGGCGCAACAACCTGTGGCTGAGACTGTGAAGCCGGCTGCGCATGCATCGGAGGTGCCGGTGGTTCCACCTGCAACCAATCACCCTCGCTGAATAAAAATGTAAGGGTGCGACCAAGACGCGCCGACCAACTGGGCTCGTCATGCGTGCCGCCTGGAACAATTTCAACATGCATGTGGCGACCATACGCAGGTCGAGCGGCGTGCTCGAAACTTGAAAGTTGTTCGCACAAGCCCGCGCGTTCTTGGTCGCCCATGTCCACCCACAATCGGTCCACCACTGGAGCGCGTGCCTTCCAACGCTCGATCACGCTGCCCTTGTTCCACCACAGGCTTGGACTGACCGCTGCGACAAGCGCGAAAGTTGTGGCGTGTTGCTCCGCGGCGGCAAGAGCAATGATGCCGCCCAAACTGCTGCCCATGATCGCGGTGCTTTCGCGTCCGCGTTTGGTGCGATAATTTGTATCGATAAAAGGCTTCAATTCCGTGGTCAACCAGTGAAGATAGCGCTTGCCTTCGCCGCCACAACCCACAGGCTTTCCGTCGCCGCGCGAATCATCCATGTCAACATCAGGGGTGTAATCGCTGACGCGGTCTGGCGTGTTCCATATGCCGACAATGATGATCGGTGGAATTGCACCGCGATGAATCAACTCGGTCGCCACTTCGTCGGCGCGCCACTCGCGACCAAGAAACGCAGTGGATGGATCGAAGAGATTTTGTCCATCCTGCATATACAGCACCGGATAGTGGCGGTCCGCATTCAATGGGTGGCTATATCCGGGCGGCAACCACACGGAGACATTGCGCGGCAGCAAATCTTTTTGAAGCGCAGAACGCATCGACGCATGCATGCGAATTTCACCGGTGATGCCAACATGCGCGCCAACCGCTTCACCAGGAAGTTGCGGCGCATCGGGTGCTCGGCCATGCACGGCCGCGGCGGCAAAGCAGATGAATGTGATGGCGATGCCAAGCATTGCGAGACTCTATACGAAAGTTTCCAGCAATTTGTGGGAAGCGTGCCTGAAGCGCATGGAAAGAATGAAGGCTTGTATATGGAAAACGGGTACATTTCCTGCTGAATGAAGAGATTGGATCGATCCTCGACGCTTGGAAGGCGAAACAAACCTATGCCCATAAAAAAAACTTTTGTAACTATCTTCATCGTTGTAACCGCCAGCATCATCGCCATCCTGACGGCTATGAACTCGACGCATGATGCGATGAAAGATGCGATGAAAGATGCAAAGTTCATCAGCGCGCCGATCACCCCAGCAACCAACAGTACGCCAAGCGAGCCGACGAAGCCGCTTCCCGTGGAGCCAGTTGTAAATTCCGCCGCCGCGCAGAGTGCGCAAGGTGCCAAGGGTGGTCAAACCACGCAGAGTGCCAAACCCATCGCCAGCGATCTTGCGGCGGATGCACAAATCGCCGCATTGCTGCAAAGTGAAATTAAAACCTACAAACTGCCTGCGATGGCGGCGGCTGTTGTGAAAGATGGCCGATTGATTGGCAGCGCTGCGGTGGGTGTGCGCAAGATGAAAGACCCGACTGAAGTCACCATCGATGATCCTTTCCATCTTGGCACCAACACCAAGGCGCTCACCGCGACGCTGATTGGTTGCATGGTGGACCAAGGAAAGTTGCGTTGGGAGAGTACGATCGCTGAGACCCTTGGACGCGAAATACCAGGCATTCATCCTGATTTTGCGGGGGTGACAGTGGATCAGTTGCTGCATCATCGCTCGGGTTTGCTTGCGCGTGGACCCAGCGAAGTGTGGAACGCCGCGCAACGCGCCAAAGGAACCGCTTCGGCGCAACGCGCGCTGTATGTTGAAGCGATGTTGACCGCCGTGCCTGCGAAACGCGCTGGTGAATATCAATACAGCAACGCCGGCTACGCGGTGCTTGGCATGATCGCCGAGACGGTAGGTGGCAAGCCCTACGAACAATTAATGCAAGAACAGATCTTCATGCCGCTAGGCATTCCATCCGCTGGGTTTGGACCTGCTGGTGAATTTGAAAAAGTTTTGGCGCCATGGCCGCACTTGGATGGTGCCGCAACATTCACCGACAATCCAGAATGCATCTCATCAAGTGCGCGAGTGCATATGAACATTCGCGACTGGGCAAAGTTTGCAAACTTTCAACTTGGTCATCAACCCACGCCACCGCTACTGAAGCCCCAGACCTTGGAACATTTGCAGGCGCTACAAGGCGTCGTGAAAGATGATGAGATGGGATATGCCTGCGGATGGTTTCGACCCTATCGAGCGTGGGCAGGTGGACGCACGCTGCATCATGTGGGTGGAAATATGGTCAATTTCTCGGAGATTTGGCTGGCTCCAAGCAAGGACTTCGGCGTGATGGTGGCCTGCAACGAAGGCAATCCAGAATCCGCAGAAGCTTGCGAGGCGGTTGCGGCGGCGTTGATCGAGCGCTTTCTAGGCGTGGCGCCGGGCCCGCTGAATTCCGCGCGCGATCGAACAAATCCGGTGAAGAAGCCCAAGGGCTGAATGTGGTGTTGAAGTTGAAGTTGAAGTTAAAGTTGGTCATCACCAACAGCACGCTGGGCGCGATGATGATGGTGAAGCCAAGCCATAATTTCCGCAACACCATCAACATGAACGAGTGATACGAACCATGTTTTTTTCAGCGCACCATCACTTCAAGTGGGCTGGCGTACGCACAGCTGGTTAGACTGACACAGTCGAAACAATCCGCCTATGAGCACACTTGTAGAAACCAGGGACTTGCACAAACGCTTCGGCGGCATCCATGCTGTGCGCGGCGTAAATGTGAAGGTAGAACGCGGCGAAGTGCTTGGTTTTCTCGGCCCCAATGGCGCCGGCAAGACCACCACCATGCGCATGATCACAGGATTTCTCGAGCCCAGCGAGGGTTCGGCATGGGTGGACGGCGTGAATGTGGCGCTGGATCCACTGCGTGCCAAATCGCGCATGGGCTACTTGCCTGAGGGCGCGCCGTGCTACCCCGATATGCGTGTGCATGAATTTCTTACCTTCATCGGTCGCGCCCGTGGATTTCGCGGCAATGATTTAAAGCAACGCGTGGAGCGTGCGATCCTCTCGGTGAACCTTGCGCAGGTGCAGACGCAAACTTTCGAGACCCTGTCTAAGGGATATCGACGACGCACTGGCATTGCTCAGTCGCTGCTGCACGATCCGCCAGTACTGATTCTTGACGAGCCCACGGATGGACTTGATCCCAATCAAAAGTTTGAAGTGCGCGCGCTGATCCGCCGCCTGGGCAAAGATCGCGCGATCATTTTAAGCACCCATCTTCTGGAAGAGGTGGAGGCGGTCTGCACCCGTGCGGTGGTGATCCATCAGGGGGTAGTGCTCTTTGATGGAACACCCGCAGCGATGGACGCACTGGCGCCGGCATCGATTCAGTTCAATCGACTTGATCATGTATTTCGTCTATTGACAACGGGCGAGAAGAGAGCAGGCAAAGCATGATTCGCCGCACCCTTGTGATCACACGGCGTGAATTTGCATCGTACTTTTCTACGCCACTTGCCGCGGTTTTTCTAGTGATTTTTCTTTTTCTAGCGGGGCTGTTCACCTTCAACATCGGCAACCTGTATGCACGCGGGCAAGCCGATCTGCGACCCTTCTTTCAGTTTCATCCGTGGCTGTTTCTCTTTCTCGTGCCAGCGGTCAGCATGCGACTATGGGCGGAAGAGCGTCGCACGGGCACGATTGAATTGATCACCACACTGCCCTTTCGTCTTGGTGAACTTGTGGTCGGAAAATTTCTGGCGGCGTGGGGATTTACTTTGGTCGCCCTCGCGTTAACAGCGCCCACATGGATCACCGTGAACTGGCTAGGTGATCCAGACAACGGCGTGATTCTGTGTGGCTATGTCGGCAGCGCGTTGATGGCTGGCGCATTCTTGGCGGTCGGCGCGTGCATCAGCGCCACCACAAAGAGCCAAGTGATCGCATTTGTATGTTGTGTGGTGGCGTGCTTTGTGTTGCTGCTCACTGGATTTCCTGCGGTGCTTGATTTTTTCAACGGCTGGGCTCCTCATGCAGTTGTAGAAGCCATCGGCAGCATGAGCGCCTTAACGCACTTCGAAGCGATGGTGCGCGGCGTGTTGGACGCCCGTGATGTGCTCTATTTTTGCAGTGTTATTGTGGCGTTTCTCTTCATGAACGCATTGATCATTGATTGGAAGAAGGCCCTGTAATGCAAACTGATGCGCGACAAACCGCAGTGTGGGGCATCACGCTAACGCTGATCGCATTGATCGCGCTGAATGCCGCCGCAACATTCTTAATGCGTGGTGTGCGCATCGATCTCACTGCCGACAAGGTGTATTCACTCTCGGGTGGTGTGCGAACATTAATGGATCGACTTGAAGAACCGGTGCGCCTTGAATTGTTCTGGAGTCAAGACGCTGGCGAATCCGCCCCCGCCATCCGCGCCCACGCGCAACGCGTGCGGGAATTTCTCGAGGCGCTCACGGCTGACAGCGGCGGGCTGCTCACGCTGGAGTTCATCGATCCAATTCCTTTTAGCGAAGCCGAAGACGCCGCGCGCGCCGCGGGACTATCGCAGTTGCATGTAGATGGTGTTGGCACAGCGCTTACGCTGGGGCTTGCGGTGCGTGGACCCACCGACAAACTGGAGGCGATTCCATATCTGAATCCCGATCTCGAACCCTTTCTTGAATACGATGTGGCCAGCGCGATCGCCGCGGTTGGCCGCAGTAAAAAGCCTTCAATTGGGCTGCTTAGCAGCCTTCCATTCACAGCCATCCATGATCCTGGCAATCCCAATGCAGGTAATGTGCCGGCCACGATCAAGCGCCTGGAAACTCTTTTTAATCTGCAACGCATCGACCCCACAGGCGAGACGATTCCGCAAGACATCGATGCGCTGATGATCGTGCATCCGCGCAACTTGAGTGAGCCGCTGTTGAAGTCAATCGATGCATGGACCGTCGCGGGCAAGCCCACCCTGCTGCTCTTTGATCCGTGGTGCGAGACCGATCCGCGCGCGCGCGCCGATGGACTTGGTGGAACCAAGCCCGGCACCATCTCTAACATCGGTCCGCTGCTTGGCGCGTGGGGACTTTCTATGCCGATGGACATGGTGGTTGGAGATCGCGCTGCAGCGACGCGCATTCAAACGCGCACACTCGGCGGACAGACAGTGCAACTGGATTACTTGCCGTGGCTAAGTCTTACGCGCAGTGCGATGGCGGTGAAAGATCCGATTACAGGCAGTCTCTCCGGCATCAATCTGATGAGCGCCGGCGAATTTCAAACTTTGCCTGGCGCCACCACGCGTGTAGAACCCTTGCTGCAATCCAGCGAAGACAGTCAACTGATTCAAAGCCTAAAGCTAGGCTTTTTTGGAGAAACGGATCGATTGGTGAAGGACTTTAAACCCGATGGAAGGCGCAAAACTCTCGCAGCCCGAGTGAGCGGTCCATTTCAAAGCGCCTACACAGCGACCATGGGCAACGCCAATCTTGTTGCCATCGCCGACGCCGATCTGCTCGCCGACAGCACATGGATTCGCACTGATGCCAACGGTGGTGGCCAAGCCATCGCCGACAATGGTCCGCTGATCTTCAACGCGCTTGAAACCCTTGTTGGCGATCGCGCGCTTTCGGATCTTCGCAGTCGTGGGCAAAGTCGTCGACCCTTTACTCGCGTGGAGGCGATGCGCAAGCAAGCCGAGGGTCGCTATGTGGTGCGCGAGCAAGAACTGCAGAAGCAGGTGAAGGACGCGGAGTTCAAGTTGGCGCAACTACAACGCGAAGGCGCGGGCAGCGGTAGCACGACAGGCATCATCACCCCCGAGCAAACCAAGGCCGTAGAAAATCTGAATCGAGATGTGATGTTGGCGCGTGGCGAACTTCGCAGCGTTCAACTTGAACTACGCCGCGATGTAGAGCGCACCGGCCGTGATGTGATGGTGATCAATGTGGTCGCGTGGCCAGTGTGTGTGGCGTGCGCGGCGGTCATGTACAGCCTTGCGCGCGCCGCTCGATCCCGTCGAAGCGCGCGCGCAACCGAGGCCGTGGCGTGAATCGATTTCTTCCAATTCTTGCGGTAATTGCAGGGCTTTTAACCCTTATCGCCGCGTGGTCGATCGGGGCGCGCCTGGCCAACACTTCGCGGCACGCGCAAGGACTTCTGCTTGCCGAATTGCCCGAGCTAGCCAACCGTGTGCACGCGATCGAACTGCAGCAGGGCGAACGCACCATCCGCATCGAACGCGTCGCGGATGACACCTGGGTGCTTGCCTCAAACGACAAGTATCCCGCCGATATCGAAGAGGTGCGAAGCTTGATTGTGGGATTATCGCAACTTGAAAAAGAGCAGATGCTTACCAACAAGTCCGCGCGTCTTGGCGAACTGAACTTACAGTGGCCCGATCCAGAAAACCGTGCGCGCCTGATTCGCTTGTACACATCTGAGGAAAGCCCGCCACTTGAAGTGCTGCTTGGGCAAGAACGCATCGCGCCGCGCAGCACCTATGCGCGTCGCCTCAATCAGAATCAAGCATGGCGTTGCCGCGGTGGCGTGAATGCGGATGTGGATCCACAACGCTGGATGCGCCGCGATCTGCTCTCGCTTCCTGCGGGTGAATTTCTTGGCGCTGGATGGCTTGGCCTTGTTGTCACTCCCACAGCCACTGCTGGTGAGTCGCCAAAAAATCGCTCTCCCGACATGTTTACCGTGACCGCGAATGCTGATACCCCGTGGACCCCCGCGCAAATGGCTGCAGCGCGCGAGGTGCTTGGCAACTGGATCACGCGCATTGATTTTGATGATGTTCGTGCGGCACAAACCACATTTTTGCCTGCGGACGATCGCACACTTACCTTCGATGTAAAGGGCGCGCGCCTTACCGTGCTGGGCAAGCGCGAGGGCGATGCGACATGGTTTCGCCTCCAGATTAATCCGCGACCAGGTGCCAGCGCCCCAACTCAAAAACCGGTGGCAGGTGATCCGCAGATCCCGGATTGGCAAGCATTCGCCAAGGCCACGCAAGGTTGGGAATTTAAACTTCCCGCATGGCGCGAGGCGCAACTCGATCGCCTGCGTTCGGATCAGCCAGAACCCAAGGCGCCACCGATGCAGGACATGGCTGGCAAGGATCGCATGCCAGAACCCAGCACGCCACGGCCGGCACGCTGAGGTGATTTTATTTTCATTCAGTTGCGCTTAGTCGCCGGAGATAAACTTTGCGGTACCAGAGTTGTCGGTCATCACCTTAATCTGCGGCTTACCGTTTGGTGCCAACCACATCATGCTGCCTTCGCCATTGTTTCGCGTGGCGCCTCCGATGCGAAGATTGCCTTGGGCATCGCGCCACTGCAAGCTGCACTCCCCTGATTGACTGCACAACGCCGCCAGTCGACTTTTTCCTTGGGCATCAAACCACTGTGTGTACGAACTGTTATTGGAGGCCACACCACTCGAAACTCGCGCGACGCCCTCGGTGTCAAAGATGCGCATGCCAGCCATGCCCTCGTCGTCGCCGCTGATCACCACGCGCTCCTTGCCATTGCCGTCCACAAGCACAATTTGCTTGGCGGTGATGATTTCTTGCGGGCTTTGCGCGCCGCCGGTGATCACCGCGGTGAACGCAAGCAACAACCCAAGATTCATCAAGCGGGTGCGGGCGAGCGTGCGTTCGATGGAAGTGAGTCGTGTTTCAATGTTCATGGTGGGGTTCATGGTGGGGTTCATGGTGGGGGTTTCCTTCAAAGAGTTCTGAAGAAATTATCATGGATGAGGTCGTCATGCATCGCAACTTTATCCCGCAAATTATGCAGGTTTCTGTTAGGTTTACCGAATGAACACAACCGCCGCGCACGCTCGTCAATCGCACTGGGCTTTGATCACACTCAACGGAGCATTGCTGCTGATCGCGGGATTCTTTCTCGCCATCTTTCCGTTTGTCGGCGCACTTACATTCACAGCTGCATTTGGCATATATCTTGTTGCCATCGGCGCGGTTGGATTGTTTGTGGCGATCAAGTCGTTGGCGGATGGCCACGGCAGCGTGCTGGCATTTGTCGGTCCACCGCTCGCCATGTTCATCGGCGCGATTTTCTGGATCGCACCCGCTGCGGGCCTGCAAGATGTAACGCAAATCGCCGGCGCATTCGCCTTTGTCGCTGGCATTTTTCAACTTGCCGCTGCCTTTGGATTGGCTGGTCGAATGCACTGGGGACTTCTTGTATTCAACGGCTTGCTCACGCTTGGCGCTGGCATCTGCATGATCGCCTCGCCAAACATCGCCGTATGGGTGTTCGCCATTTTCTTCGGTGTGCAATTGGCATTTCACGGGGGCCACCTGATTCGCGTGGGCATGCGCATGAAACGCTTGGTGCATGGCTGATGCTTGCTGCTACTTGCGAATGCTTGCGAATGCTTGCGCGTTCTTACTGATGCTTGCTGCTACTTGCGAATGCTTGCGCGTTCTCACTGATACTTGCTAATACTTACGCGTTCTTGCTGAAGTTTGCGGCAGAAATCTTTGCGCGCGTGGGGGCTTGGATTCAAACTCCGCAAAAAATATTCGCCCCGCTATCCCGCTTCGTGAAAAATTGGTTTTTTAAGATTTCTCGCACTTTGAATTTGTAAAGGCATTTCTAAATCGAAATGTGTTCCTGCGTCTCCCCCTCATGTGGTGTGCAAAGGGCGAATGCAAAGCGTTTGGATGAACTTTCATTCTGAAAATCCGCCTCTTCATACAGGAGATTTCCTATGACGCGCACCACCCTCACCAACGGAATTTCGCAACGACCTTCGCGCCTTGCCCACCTCACAAGACTCGATCCAGATCAGTTGCTCACCGGTCAGCAACGCGTGCTTGAAATGATCGCACAGAGCGAACCCTTGCGTGCAACTTTGACCGAGATCGCGCAATTCAGTGAGCTGGCGATTCCAAGCATGATGGCATCGCTGCTGATCTATGAATCCGAAACAGACTCGCTGCGCCGCGGTGGTTACGGGCAATTGCCGAGCAGTTTTGCCGACGCCATCGATGGCATGAAGCCTGGACCCGTGACAGGCAGTTGCGGCATGGCGGCCTATCGATCTGAGCGCGTGATCTCCTTCGATGTGCGCACCGATCCGTTGTGGGTGCGATTGCGCGAATTCGCCGCTGGCTGCAACATTGTTTCGGCATGGAGTTCGCCGCTGAAGGATTCCAAAAACAAATTGCTTGGCGTGTTTGGCATGTACTACGGCGAATGCCGCGAGCCCTCTGAGGAAGATCTGGAATTGGTCGACCACTTTGTGCATCTGGCTTCGATCGCAATCGAGCGCCATCGTCACGACCAGGACTGCGAATTTCGTGCCACACTTGACACCCTGACAGGTCTTGGAAACCGCGGCAAATTGCTGCAAATCGCTGCACAGATTGTCGCCGACCCCGCGCTGAACAATCTTTCGCACTCTGTGGCGTTGATGGATTTTGATCACTTTAAGTTGCACAACGACACGCTCGGACAAATCGCCGCGGATCGACTGCTTGCGCAAGCCGCTCATCGATTGCAGGCATCCCTTGGCGAGGTGCCGTTGCTTGCACGGTTTGGTGGCGACCAATTTGTCGCCATCTTTCGAGAGGGCACCGAGAGCGCGCAACAAAGGGTGGAAGCATTGCTGCGCGCCTTCGACACACCGATTGAACTTCACGATGCGCGCATTGTGCTATCGATTTCAGCTGGCATGGTGGAGTGGCATCCGCAAACCACGCCGATCGATGACGCGTTCAGTCAAGCGATTGAGGCGATGGAAGTCGCCAAGCGTCTTGGACGCGATCGCTGCGTGGTATTCGGCGAGACAGAACGCGCGAAGAACAACAATACACGGCATGTCACGAAATTATTAACAGAGGCTCTGGCGCAGAACCGCGTCGAACCACACCTGCAACCGATCGTGCATCTTCAATCTGGAGCCACCATTGGTTTTGAGTTGCTCGCTCGATTCAAAGGCGCGCCCGCAAGCGGCATCTCACCAGCGGTCTTTGTTCCCATCGCCGAGGAAAGCAGCCTGATCGACGCCCTCGGCATCAGCGTGCTGCGTTTTGCCTTTCGCACACTCGCTGAAAATAGCGCGGCCATGCGTGGAATCACGCTGCATGTGAATGTGTCGATTCGACAACTGATGCGCGATGGTTTGGCACGCAAAGCCACCGAACTCTCCAAGGAATTTTGCGTCGGCACCGATCGCATCGCGTTTGAAGTGCCCGAAAGTCATTGGCTTGATGTGGCGAGTTGCGCCCGCGCGTCACTCTATGCGTTGAAGGATGTCGGCTTCCGACTTGCCCTTGATGCCTTCGGCACCGGCTACGCCTCGTTGAGTCATCTGCACACAATTCCATTCGACCAGGTGAAGATTGACCGCGCATTCACCGCGCAACTTATCCAAGATGATCGCGGCCGCGCGTTATGCGATGCGGCATTCACCATGGCGACCGCCTGCGGCATGAAAGTCACGGCGGCAGGCGTGGAGACTGTGCAGCAACTGACCACGCTCACCGACATGGGGTATGAATTTGGGCAGGGATATTTCTGGTCTAAGCCAATGCCGCTTGCAAACACATTGATGTGGCTGAAATCAAATCACCTCACCACGATGGTCTAGGCTGCGAAGCCCGCATGCGCTAAAAAACTAATTCTCTGGCTCAAGATAGGTGTAGCCGTTGATGCCGCTTTCATACAAACGCACCAGCGACTGGCTCTCACTCGCCGTCATCTGCTTTAAACGCACGGCTTTTTCGCATTCACGGCGAATCTGCGCCTGCAACGCGTTCAGGTCGTAATGCACATAACTCAGCACATCGCGCACCGCGTCGCCTTCGATGATCTCGTCGATCCACCACTGGCCATTGGGGTCGTACTTCACATGGGCAACATGCGTGTCGCCAAAAAGATTGTGCAGATCGCCAAGCGTTTCTTGATAGGCACCAACCAGGAAGGCGCCGATGTAATAGCGATCGCCCTCCGCGAAGTCGTGCAGTTCGACAAATTTTTTCACATCGCGGTCATCCACAAAACGGTCGATGCGACCATCGGAGTCGCAGGTGATGTCGGCGATGGTGGCTTTGCGCGTGGGCTTCTCACCCAAGCGATGGATCGGTACGATGGGAAACAGTTGATGAATCGCCCAAATATCTGGCAGGCTTTGGAAGATGCTGAGATTGCAGAAATAGGTGTCGCTGAGCAGGCTTTCGAGATCTTCCAATTCTTCAGGCACTTCATCCACTTCGCGGCACTTGTCACGAATGCGTGCGCAGGTCGCCCAGAAAATATTGTCGCACATGGCGCGATGCTCAAGGCTGAGATAGCCCAAGCTGAACAAGCGCCCCACCTCATCGCGCGCCTCGCAGGCATCATGATATTGCTCAATTAAGCGGCGCTCGGTGATGCTTTTGTAGGTGTCCAGAAGTTCAACAAGCGGACGAGGCAATTCATCTTCGCCAGGCTTGAGTGACGGCAACTGCGATGGCACTTGACCGCGATCGGGTCGATTGGCGCCGATGGCGTCGAAGATCAGCACGCTTTGCTGCGCGACCATCGCGCGACCACTTTCGGTAATGATGATCGGATGCGGCACACCTTCTTCGTCGCAGACACTCATGGCGCGATAGACCACGGTGGCGGCGTATTCGGCGAGGGTGTAGTTGGTGCTGAACTCGAAGCTGGTCTGGCTGCCGTCGTAATCGATGCCCAAGCCACCGCCCACATCAAGATATTTCATGCCGGCACCAAGCTTGACCAATTGCACATAGATGCGGGCAAGTTCGTTCACCCCTTGGTTCACCTGGCGCACATCATGAATCTGACTGCCCATGTGGCAATGCAACAATTGCAGACAATCTTCCATGCCGCGAGCGCGCAGATATTCAAGCACTTCAAGTACTTCGCTATAGCTCAAACCAAACTTGGCTTTGGCGCCGCTGGAGTGACGCCAACGACCAGCACCCGGCGTGCTGAGATTGACCCGCACACCGATGCGCGGACGAATCTGAAACTTCTCGCCCATCTCCACAATCAATTTTAATTCTGTCAAATTTTCGATCACTGGAATAATGCTGCGCCCCAACTTCGCCGCGAGCGTGGTGAACTCGATGTAGCGCGCCTCTTTAAAACCGTTGCAAATAATCAGGCGCTCGGGAGTGTCGCTGGTCATGCCAAGCACGGCGAGCAATTCAGGCTTGCTGCCAACTTCCAAGCCAAAACCAAGGGGCGAACCGTACTGGCGAATTTCTTCCACCACGCGGCGCTGTTGATTCACCTTCACTGGAAAAACGCCGACATATTCGCCCTTGTAATTATTTTCTTTGATGGCAGTGTTGAAGGCCTCGTGCATGTCGAGCAGTCGACGCTCAAGCAGATCGCTGAAGTGCACCAGCACCGGCGTGCTGAGTCCGCGCTCGCGCAGACCTTCGACCACTTCAAGCAGATCGATCTGACTGCCCGGCGTTTTGGAGGGACGCACCACGATGTTGCCCTTGTCGTTGGCGTCGAAAAAACCTTTGCCCCACAGGCGAATGTTGTAGAGATCCACCGAGTCTTCCACGGTCCAGCCGGGTTCAAGACCAGTGACGCCAGTGCGTGATCGAGCTGGTGCGGGCGGAATGGACGGCGTGGATGTGGCTGGTGGAATCGTGTGTTGTGTCAACGAGGCTGTGCTCCTGGCTGCCCAACTCGGGCATGTGCCATTGTTTGAAGATGCAAATATACGCCGTGAAGCTGGCGATGCGAGCATTATTTTCTAAACTGGTAAATATTTTTCTAAGTTTTTTGCGCGCGCGACGCTGGCTCGCTACGCCTTGCGCAGAATGTTGGCGCTGCGCTTAGGGTTGTGCAGGAGAGATTTTCGACCCACTACTTACCTGATCTTTTGCCTGCATTTCCCGCAAACTATTGGCAATACTGGTCTCGTGAAGATGCACGCTGAGTTGATCAAGCCCCTCTTTGGCCTGCTGAAATTCATCGGCGCTGGTCTGTGCTGGATCGCGTTCGGCCGCCTCGCACAAACCCTTCAACCGAATCATCGCGGTGTCGAGGGATTCCAAATAATCACTCTCAAGCAGGTCGCGCGTGCGCAGCAGTGCCTCGGTGATCCACTTCACATCAAGCCGCGCATTCACCGCAAGGTCCACCACGCGGTGCATGTGCATGTCGTCGCGGGCATGCGCGAAGGCCTCGCGTTCAAGACGATCCACTTCCTGCGAAGTCAGGCCGTGCGTGGGAATCACCTGCAAACTTGCGCGCCTTCCACTGCGGCGTTCAGCAGCGCTCACGGTAAGAACGCCGTTGGCATCCACCGCAAATTCAACCTGCACATTTGGAATGCCCGCGGGCATCGGCGGCAATCCCTTCAACTCAAAGCGCGCGATGCTGCGGCAATCCGCCACCATTTCGCGTTCGCCTTGCAGCACATGAATCACAATGCCAGTTTGATTGTCGATAGCGGTGGTGAAAGTTTCAGTGGCGCGAGTTGGAATGCTGGCGTTTTTCACAATTAACTTTGCCACCGCGCCACCGCGGGTTTCGATGCCAAGGCTCAGTGGAATCACATCGAGCAGCAAATCGCTGCGGCCGCCCATCAAAATGTGCCCTTGCACCGCGGCGCCAAGGGCGACAACTTCATCGGGATCAAGCGCGGTGTAGGGCGGCAAGCCCGTCAACTTTAGCACCGCCTCGCGAACCGCAGGCATGCGCGTGGTTCCGCCAACCATCACCACGCGATCAAGTGTGGGATGACCAGCGTCGGCAAGCGCCGCGCGAAATTTTTGCATCGTGCGATCGATCAACGGCGCGGACATCGCTTCAAGCATGGCTCGCGAAAGTTGCCGACGCAGCCTGCGACCCGCGCCAAGATCGATCTGAATCTCAGTGTGCTCGCGCTCGCTCAGTGCGATCTTGGCGCGCTCGGCGAGCTGTCGAATCGTTTGCATCGCCGCTGCAGAATTGCGCAGCGAGTCGGCGTTGATTGAGGCTTCTTGCAGCAGCCATTGCATGATCAAGTGATCGATGTCATCGCCCCCAAGTCGCGTGTCGCCATTGGTGGAAAGCACCTGAAACAAATCGCTTGCGGCGTTGGTTTCGTCGGGTTCAATCCGCAGAATGCTGAGATCGAAAGTGCCACCACCAAAGTCATAAACTGCAATCGTTTCAGGGGCGCGCGATCGATGCAGACCGTAGGCAAGCGCCGCCGCGGTGGGCTCGTTCACGATGCGCTCGACCAGCAAACCCGCAAGCCGCGCCGCAAGTCGAGTGGCTTGACGCTGCGAATCATCGAAGTACGCCGGCACCGTAATCACCGCGCGGGTGATGGGAAATCCCAGCGCGGCTTGCGCGATGTGCTGCAACTGCCGCAGCACCATCGCCGCAACTTCTTGTGGCGTAATCAAACGATCATTCATTTGAAATGCCGCCATGCCGCGCGCGCCTTCGACCAATCGCAGACCACACTGCTGCGCGATCTCGGCGCTTTCGGCGTGGCTTCGACCCATGAAACGCTTGCTACTAGAAATTGTTTGAAATGGAAATTCAACGGCGTGATCACGCGCTTCGTGACCCACGATCGGCGCGGCGTTGGCGAGCAGGCGTACCACGCTCGGCAACAACGCGCGACCCGACGCGTCGCGCAACACCCTTGGCCCCGCGGCATCGCAGACCGCGATCAGCGAGTGCGTGGTGCCAAGGTCGATGCCCACGATGGTGTCAGTCATAGAAGTGATCGTAGCGGCGTAGCGCGAAACCTAGGGGTTGGTGCCCTCCAGCACCTTCGGCGGTTCGGTGGATTCAGGCAATCGATCCAGCATGCCCTTGTGACGATTGGCAAAAAGTGGCTTGATGATTTCGATGAAGATGTCCACCTGCGGCTGCGGACCATGCAATACGAACATGCGCTCACGACCCGAGGGCAACCGTAGGGTGACATCGGTGACGGGCTCCACATTTTCGGGACCGCGATCCGAAGGTTTTTCCGCTACCCAATCGCACTTTTCAAGGGCGGCTCGAAATTTTTCAATGGCCTCCGGCGGCGCCACCATGTGATAGGTGGGCTCGCCATTTACCGCGGCCATGCCCCCCGAGTAACCGGCCTTGCCGAGGCGGCTGATTTCAAACATTTCATATTGCTGCGTTGACTTACGCTTCACGATGAGACGCAATCCGTAGCCGCCAGTGTCGGCGACAACGCGATTGGCCTCGGCCGCCTCGCGGTGCGATGCGCAGCAGACAAGCCCCGCGAGGGCAAGTAGCGCAATTACGATCCGGACTTTTTGAACCATGCGTAAGGATCCGGACCAAAGTCGTAGCGCACTGGAAGGTCGCGATCCGCCGGCAACTCGCGAAGAAACGCCGCCTCGGCCATCGCCTTCACCCACTGACTAGTCGCCTCATCGGGTCCTTGCGTCACTGGAAAGCGGCGCACAAATGTCCAGCGTTGTTGCCCTGCGGAAAAAGTGAGCACATACAACAGTTCATCATCAGCGGCTTGCAGACCATCGGGGTTGCCTTGAAAGTTGGCAAGTTCTGGCGTGGCGAAACCAAGCGACTTGGCCAAGTCCCACATCTGTCGAACTTGCTTTTGATAGAGCACGCGCGCTTGCCCAGGACGCGTGCGCGCATTCACCGACGGACCCAGATCCGCCAACACAGTTCCATCGCTAAACAAAATTATTTTGCCCTGACGCATCCACGGCTCGCGATAATTTTCAGCACCTTTGCCCACAAGAATGGTGACATCTGCGGTAAGATCGTTGGGTGTGGCAAGCGCATCGACCGGCGGCGCGGCACAAGCGGCAAGAGCCAGTGTGAGAAGAGTAAGAGCCACTCGAAACATGCACACAAGCCTACCACGCCGCACGCTGACGCCGCTACGCTGCCACCGCCATGAAGACAAGTGTTCGTTGGATCAATGACTATCTCGATCGCCCCGCCGAGGCGCGGGAGCAAGCCGAAGCGCTGACCGCAGCGGGATTTAATTTTGATGGTGCGACCACCCTTGCCGACGGGGCGATTCAACAGGAGATCGAAACCACCTCGAATCGCGGCGACTGTCTCTGCCACTTGGGACTCGCGCGCGAATTGGCGGCAGCGACTGGTCGCACGCTGAAGATTCCATCCGAGCAACCGGTCTCTCATGCACCCGCTGCGAGTTCGTTCGCCAGCGTGGTGAACACCGATACCCAAGGTTGTCCGCGTTACACCGCGCGGGTGATTCGCGGAGTAAAAGTGGGACCAAGTCCTGAATGGATGCAGCAGCGTTTGCGAGATGTTGGTCAAGTGCCGCGCAATAATCTTGTCGACTGCACGAACTTTGTGCTGCTTGAAATGGGTCAGCCAACCCATGTCTTTGATCTGCGCAAAGTGCATGGCGGCCAGATTCGCGTGCGCCGCGCGACCGAGGGCGAGGCGTTTCTTCCACTTGGTGAACATGCGCAAACCATCAAGCTTTCGTCGGCAGATTTGGTGATCGCAGATGCGCAGCGACCGCTCGCGCTTGCGGGGGTGAAGGGCGGCGCCGACAGCGCAGTCGATGCAACAACAGTGGATGTGCTGCTTGAAGCGGCCACCTTCTCGCCCACACTTGTGCGGCAGATGAGTCGCAAGCATCAGATCATTAGCGACAGCAGCAAGCGCTTCGAGCGTGGCGTGCATCCAGCGTCGATCGACACGGCGGCGAATCGATTGGCGCTGCTGATCATGCAATGCGCAGGCGGTGCATTATGTGAAGGCGTGCTTGAAGCTGGCGCGCCGATGCCTGTGCCTCGAAGTGTGTCAATGCGTCCGGCGCGTTGCCGCGCATTACTTGGCATCCAACTCACCGACGCAGAGATCATCAAGCCACTCACTGCCCTTGGCTTCGCACCACGCGTGCAAGGCGAGACACTGCTCTGCACCGTGCCGTCGCAACGCATGGACATCGAGCGCGAGGTGGATCTGATCGAAGAAGTGATTCGTCTACTTGGAACCGATCGACTTCCTATTGGTGATGTGATTCGCATTCGCACGGCAAGTCCCGACTCGCCCACGATCGCCTTGGAGCGCACGAAAGATTTACTCGCTGGTCTTGGATTTGTGGAATGCGTCACGCACGCGTTGATCGGCGAACGCCTGGCACAGTCGCTGCTGACCGCGGGTCATCGCGCGCTTCGTGTGGATGATGATCGCGCCGGTGGCACTCCGTGTTTACGCCCCGCCGCGCTTGCTGGGCCGCTGGTTTCGCGCACACTGAACGCCGACCGCGGTGTGATGAGCGGCGTGAAGATGTTTGAAATCGCACACGCCTTTGATATCGCCGCAAATCCAAGCGCCGACAACAACGGCGCGCACCGAGAATGGCTGGCCCTTGGCTTACTCGCCGATGCGCCCAATGACAGCGATGGCTATCGCGCCATGCGTGGTGTGCTTGATCGATTGGCGCATGAGATCGGCGGATGCGTGTTCACCATGCAACCTGCGCATCCTGGCGCAGGCATGCGCATCGCGGCTACCGTGCTGCTTCATGGCACGGACATCGGGCGAGTTGGATTGCTCGACTCCGCGGCGGCGGCGAGCGTGGGCTTGGAGATTCCCGTTGCGGTTGCGGAAATTTTATTGCAACCACTGCTGTCGCGATTTCCACCTGAGCGACCAGCCACCCCGTTGCCAGCGTTCCCTTCGGCGGAGCGCGATATCAGTTTAGTAGTGGCCGAGTCCATGCCGTGGCGCACCATCGAGCAGAGCATTCGCGGCGCGAACCTTGCGCATCTTGAATCGATCGCGTTCGTCGGGGTGTATCGCGGCCAACAAGTTGGCGCGGATCGAAAAAGTGTGACGCTGCGCATGGTCTTTCGAAAACCAGAGGGCACGAACCCCAAAGAGTCGTCGCTGCGCGGAGAAGATGTGGATGCTGCTGTGAAGGCGTTAACGACTCTGCTGCACCAATCACTGGGCGCGGAGCTCCGGGTTTAATGCTGCGTTTTGCTGATATTTCGCTTGCGGATTTCACCCGACAACTTGCCGACAAAACGCCTTCGCCCGGCGGCGGCGCGGTGGCGGCAGTGATGCTTGCGCATGGCGCCGCGCTGGGCGCGATGGTGTTGAACTACACCGTGGGTCGCGCCAACTTCGCGGCACATGAAGCGCAGAATCAAAGCGTACTGCGCGAACTGCACGCGATGTGTGATCAAGCGCTGGCGCTGGCCGATCGCGATGCCGCCGCCTACGCCGCGCTTTCTTCATTGTGGAAACTGCCTGAAGGTGATGCCATGCGCGCGCAGAGATTTCAACCTGCTCTGCAAGAAGCGATCGACGCGCCACAGGCCATCGTGCACTTGGCGGCGCGAGCTGCTGCGTTGTTGCGCGGGCTTGTGGATACAACCAATCATCGATTGGCCAGCGACTTGGTAATCGCGGCGAATCTTTCGGCGCTTGCGGCGGATGCGGCGGCGTGGAATGTGCGGGTCAATCTTTCGTCGCTTGCGGACGCCGCGCATGCGCAGCAACTTTCCACACAGACCGACGCGTTGGTGCACGCCGCTACACAAGATGCCGCGCACACGGTGACCACCGTGATGGCGCGTGCGAAGGATTCCTAAAAATGTCACCGTGGCTGGGATTGCCGATGCTGCTGGTGTTGGCCTTGATCCTGTTCATACTGTGGGGCGCCATGGCCATCGCATGGGATGCCACACATCCGCCGCGCAAGGGATTTGCCTGGGCTTTAGCGACACAACGGCCCTGCTCTCCTGAGTCGCTGCACTGGAAATCACAGCAGACAACACTGCCTGGGCTTGATGGTGTGCCCTGCCCTGCGTGGCGAATCGAAGGTGGCGGCACCGAGAGCGCGCCCATGTTATTGATGGTGCATGGATGGGGTCGTTCGCGTTGGGATTCATTGGCGCGCTTACCTATGTTGCTTGCATGTGTGCGGGAAGCATGGTTGCCAGATCTTCCAGCGCATGGCGAACATGTGGGCAGGCGTTCATGGGTTGGGGTCCGCGAGCCGCAGGCAATTGAAGCGATGTTGCAGCGGATGCACGAACGCGATCCCACACGAAAGATCGTGGTCATGGGGCATTCTCTCGGCGCGGGTGTTGCGCTTCGGGGTGCCGCTCGCGCCGCCGCGCACGGGCTGCCGATCGCCGGCGTGATCATGCTCTCGCCCTATCGCGATCTGCGCTCGCCGATTCCGGCGCGGTTGGCGTTGCGCGCACTTCCGGTTCATCCCTTCGCGCCACTCGCGCTTTTTTTTCTGCGTGCCATCGGTTGCATGGATGCGCCACTTGAGCACGATGCCAGCACGATCGATCTGCCAACACTGATTGTTGCATGCCAAGAAGATTGCATCTCGCCCGCCATCGATGCCACGGTGATCGCTGACGCGATGCCGCACGCCACACTGTTGCTGCTGCCAGGCGACCGCCACGATCATCCTGGCGCCGCCGATGTGGGGCGATTTACAGCGTATTTACAGGCATTTTTGAATGGTTTTAGTCAGACTTCGTAGGCTTTAAAAGGCGCATACGGGTCACCAGACCATTGGATACCGAGCGCATCTGCCACTGCAACGGACCCAGCACCGTGCTTAAACTTTTTGCATCCAAATCCTTCAGCGCAGTGATCATGCCCTCGGGTAGATCAATGCCAATGCTCTCGGCGATCTCGCGCTGATCTTTCGGAACCATGCCGCGTTCGTAGCGCGAACCAGCGGCGATCATCGCCTTGCGACTTGCCTCGATCGACGCCACAAGATCGGTGTAACCCCATCCCAGCACCAACTCGCTGCCCACCGCAGTGATGGCTTGTTTGCATGCGGGGGTCTCGCCCAACTTTCCATCGCCACCGCGAAGAGCTTGCTCGACCATTGGTGTGGAGCCAGAGAAAAACATGCCGCCTCCAAAGCCAAAACTGAAATCGCCATCATTGGTGCTGAACATCGTGCTGCCATTAAAGTCACGGGGCTTGAAGCCAGCTTCGGGAAGAAACAGATTCATCAACCCGGTCACCGACTGCTCGTCGCGGCAGGCGATGCCATATATGGTTTCGGTCTCGGACTCGCTCTCTCCCGGCTTTCCCGCGTAGCGCGACACCACATGCACATCGGGTCCAAGGGCCTCGAACGCTTTGCGCAAATCGGGGCCATATTGCTGCAAAGTTGCCTCGAAAGTGGAGGCCGTCTCTTCAGGCACATTGCTGATGGCGGTCTCAATTAACTTCATCATGTCACGAAATTGAATTTGCATGCGACCGTAACTCACCGCATCACCCTGCGCAAATTGCGCCGGCGCGCTGGCAGCAATTGCTGGATCTGGTAACGCCAATACGCCAACGCGATCGCCCTTGATCACGATGCCCGAGTTGATTGACAACTGTGCGTCGGGTAGATCACTGCTTAAGCCAAAGCTGTAGGCCTTCACCTCGCCAAAGAGCGCAGTCAACATGGGTTGAAAGAAACTCATCTGCGGTCCAACAGCGCCAGCAACACGCTGCAGTGGACTGGTGAGTAACACCGTCCAACCATCGCCGCGCCCGATTTGATCGAGCGCCGATTTAAAGTCCACATCGTCGGCCATGCTGGCGTGGGGCTGACCATCGAGCACGCCGATCGCCTCGTCCAGATCACTCTCGATGCTGCCGATTAAAAATCGTGAGCCGTCACGCGCATACCAAATGGTTTCGATGTGTTGAAATAAACTGCCCTCTTCAAAAAGACCACCACGCTTGGGACGCGGGCGACGCGTGCGACCATCCTTGCCAATTTCAGGCTTGGGCTGCTCTGGCTTCACACTGATGGACATGGCTTTTTTGCCGTGAATCTCCATGCTTTTTACTCGGCCAGGCTGGGTCTTCTCATAGTTGGCCATCACTGCGTCAAAGATGCTGGCGATGCCATCGGCACGGTCGCCCCAATCCGCGTACAGAAGAAAGTGCGCTTGATCGCTGTCAAGTTGCTCGTCGTGCGCCGCGTACAAGGCAGCGCCAGCGGTGCGCGGCATGCTCCAGGCATCCTCCGCCACACCCAACTCTTGCATGCGCTTGCTGGATTCTTTGCGCGACTTCTGCAAGGGCTCTTGCAGAAGTTTTTGAATCGCCTCGCTCTGCCACCATGTAAAGAGCGCGGTGCGGTTCAGGCGCTCGCTCGCGGCGTCGAAGTCATCCACGCCAATCACAATCCAACTTTGCTTGGGCGCAAGTCGATCGATGGTGATCAGATCGGTGGCGCAGGCAAGGCCTGCGAAACACACGGCGAGCATCGCAGTGAGAATGTGTCGGCGCATAGTGGATTTCCTATTTATGGAGTGTCAACATGTTGAACAAGTGAGAGACCAACCGGAGTTGCTGAAGACAAGCGATCGCTGACCTGCTGCGGAACCCATCGCCATGCGATCATCGTCCTGTGGATGCTTCCGCAGAGGCGCATACATTCACTTGGCCGCGCTGCCATCAAGCAACTCGCTGGGCACGGTGAAATTGCTACGCGTGGGACCATCGTGATAATTGTGTCCCGCGTTGGGATTGGTTCGATCGTATGAAAACGCCTCGCGATTGCGGATAAAATCCTTCACATAGCGACTGGGAATGGCGAAGCCCAACGCCTCGCCGCCGCGGATGCCCATGTTGGTGATGCCGATCACTTCTCCGCTGGTGTTGAAAAGCGGTCCGCCAGAATTGCCAGGATTGATCGGCGTATCCGTCTGAATATATGTAAGCCCATCGAAACTTCGCTGCGTGGTGCTGATCACACCTTGGGTCAGCGTGCGCTCAAGACCCAGCGGATTTCCAATGGCGAAAACGGGTTGCCCAATCTCCAATTTCTCGGCCGCTTGCACCGGTGCAAAAGAAAATTCCTTGCCTTCGGGCATTGGAATCTTGATCAACGCCAGATCCAAGTGATTGTTCACGGCGATCAGTTCCACCTTGTCAATCTCTACACGCTGCAGCGTTCCATCGCTTTGCGGAAACCAAACGGTGGCCTTTAGTTTTTGTTCGCCTTGCACTACATGCGCGTTGGTAATCGCGTGGCCTTCCTTGTCGATGATCACGCCGCTACCAAGTCCGCTGGGCGTGCTCACCTTCACCACCGCTGGCCCAAGAATCTTCGCGTGCTCCTTGGGGCTAAGGGTTGGAAGATCGGTGGCAGTATGAAACAAGTCCTCTTGCTCGGTGCGCTTGGCGATCGGCGCGGTGGCGGTTTGCACCAAGTCCACATCCTCCATGTCGAAGCCGAGAACTTCCGGACCGATGTCAACCCACACGCGCTTGTCGGTGCGCTTTAAAATTGTGCCATCGATGGAACTTCCACTTTTCAGTTTTACCGTGTCGGCGAGAGTAAGGCTTGATGCAAGCAGCATGAGTGCGATCGAAGCCGCGCGTGAAATGTTGATGTAGTGCACCCCGCTACTATAGCCACATTGGATTTTCTTTCTCCTCGCCTCGCAACTTGAAACTTAAATTTGAAACTTAAACTTGAACTTAAACTTGAACTTGAATTGAAACTTGAAACTTGAAACTTAAAACTCGAAACTTAAAACTCGAAACATGAAACTGGAGATTCCATGAACCCTGCCCTGCTGCTCTCATCCATGCTCGCTCTCGCCCCGCAATCCGGCGACCTTTCCGCACATTATGGCTTTCAACCGCTCGAGGTGCAGAAGATCGATCCCAAGGCTGGCCCCATCGCCGCTGCCGATATGGATGGTGATGGTCGCAAAGATTTGATCGCGGTCAATAATCACAAAAGTCGCATCGAGATTTATTATCAGAAGGCAGACGCCAATCCCGGCGAGGAGAAGGCCCCCTCCGCTGGTTCCAATGAATTGCCAGAGTTGTGGCGCTTTCGTCGCGAGAGCATTTCTGTTCCCAACGAGGTGCAGGCGGTGGTGCCCTATGACTTTGATGGCGACGGACGCATGGATCTGATTTATGCGGGTCAGCCTGGAACGATCGCGATCATTCGCCAGACCAAGCCAGGTGTCTTTGAAATCGTGCGCAAGTTTCCGATCAAGGGGCTCGCAAGCAACCGCGATAATCTGCATGTGGCCAATGTGATCGGCGATGCCAAGCCCGAAATCATCGGCAATGTTGGCGGCAAGATTATGATCTGGCCTCTGGACAAAGATCAATTGGGCACGCCTGTTGAACTGGACACTGGAAGCGGTAATGTGGTTGCAAGCATAATCGAAGATTTTGATGGCAATGGAACACCTGATGTGGCGGCGGTGGTGCCAGATGATGTGAGTCCAATTCGCATTTGGCTCAGCGCAATGGAGGGCGACAAGTTGGTGCTTGGACCGCAACTTCGATTTGAAATGCCGCCGCTTCGCGAGGTGGACACCCTGCGTTTACCAGGTGAAAAGCAGGCTTTATTGGGCATCATTGAAAAAATCTCCAAGCGCATTGTGTTCTCGCGACTTGAGAAAGCGCCGATCGCAAGCGTGGGCGACCGCGAAGCCAGCATGCAGACATGGGCATTTAAAGATCCGCAAAATCGCAAGCGCAGTTATGCCGTAGTCGATCTTGATGGCGATGGTCGTTTAGATTTACTCACCACCAACACTGCCGAGAACGCGGTGATGCTGTATCGCCAACGCGCCGGCAAGGGCTTTGACAGCGCCGAACGATTTCCCGCGCTTGCGGATCTTGATTCGGTCGCCGCGTTGCCTGCCGCCGAGGGTCGACCCGCGCAAGTATTTTTACTCAGTGAGAAAGAAGGCGTGCTGGGTCGTTGCGATGTCAGCACCGATGGAATTGGATTTCCAAAGCCGGTGCGACTGCCTTCGGGTGCGACACCCACCACGATGAATCTTGTCAACTTTAATGGCACGCCGATGCTGGCGGTGGTCACCAAAGATGGACGCAACTACACGCTCACGCTGGTCCCCGCGACTGGCGAGGCGGCGATGGACGCGAAAAATCATCGCAGTGTTTCGCTTGGAAGTTTAAGTCGAAGTCCCGAATCGATCCTGGGTGTCGATGTGGATCACGAAGGTCACACCGATCTGCTGGTGTTCACTCCCGACAAACCCATGATTATGGTGCGCGATGTCACCGACAAAGATTCGAAAACCGAGCTGAAAATGCTGGAAAGCAAGGACATGGGTCAGTTCGGTCTGGTGCAGGCAGCCAACGGAAAAAATACTGCGGTGTTTGATGTGCTCGGCGATGGCACAAGCGAATTGCTAGTGGCGGATCGAAACTATGTGCGCGCGCTTTGCTACGACGCCGCGCCACCAGCGGGCACCAGTCCTGGTTGGCAGGTGGTGAAGCAGTTCAACGCCGATGCCAGCGACGCCAAGCTGACATGCGTTGCAGTGATGGGCGACCGCATCGTTGCCGGTGATCGCGAGAACGGACGACTGGTGGTCTTTGGCCACGACGAGAAAGCGGCGTGGAAACAAGTGGAGACGATCGAGGTGCCAAGCTTCAAGTTCAATCAGATTTTTGCTGGCAAGTTTGGTGGCGATGACAATCAATCATTGCTGGCGATCGGCGATGACAGTTTCGCGTTGGTGCGTTTGGCTGGTGAGCGTTGGAAGTTGACCGAAGTCGCGACCTGGCGAAGCGATGAGCCGCGGCGCGTGGAACATGAGTTGGTGATGGGCGATGTGAACGGCGATGGCTTCATGGATGTGGTCGCGCTTGACGCTGGCGAGCAGATGGCGGAAATTCTTTCCTTCAGTCAGGCTGAGAAATTGCGCTACGGAACCGCCTTCAAGGTTTTTGAGACGCGCATGTTCAGCGGCGGTGAGCCCAAAGAGTTCGAGCCCAACATGGGTTTGATCACCGACCTTACTGGCGATGGAAAAGATGATTTAGTGCTGCTCTGCCACGACCGCGTGCTGCTGTATCCGCAGCAGACTGCGCCGAATAATGTGGCGGTAAAACCTGCGGATGCGAAGGCTGCGATCACGAAGCCGGCCGCTGTAAAACCAGTTCGATCGGATCCCTCAACGCGCTAAGAATTAGGCGTAACTATGCAGCCCTGTGATCACAAAGTTGATCACGATCCAGTTAAACAGCATCACGCCGGCGCCGATCACGGCAAGCACGGCGGTCCATAGACCCTTGTCTTGACTGCGCCACCGAACATGCACCAGCAAGGCGAAGACCACAAAGGTGTTCAGAGCGAAGACTTCTTTGGGATCCCAGCCCCACGGACGACCCCATGAATGATCGGCCCAGATCGCGCCCATCGCGATGCCCGACCACAGCAACACGAAAGCGAGTTCCATCAGCGTCATGGTGACGCCGTCCAGAATTTCTCCGACGCGACCCTGCGCGGTGTGCGCGCTGGCATCGCCGGCAGCAAGCGCCATCATCTCTCCCGCACCACCCACATGCGCGTACACCGCGGGACCACCACGCCAGCGATACACCAGATACATCGCCGCAGTGATCGACGCCATGAAGATAAGCGCGTAACTAAAGATGACCACATTGGTGTGGATGTACAACCAGATATCGTTCAGCACCGGCATCATGTTGCCAATCGCGGGGTTCAGTTGCGCTGGTAACAACGCGCAGGCCATCAACGCAACCATGCAACCAACCGAAGCGGCGAGCGCGAACAGCCCGCGCACGGGAAGGCGACGCAAGAATATTTCTGCCAATGCGGCAAGCGCTGCGCCCATCCACGAAGCGGTGGTGACTGCCTCGAACATGTTGGAGTTGGGCCAACGATTACCTACATACCAGCGCAAACCTACTGCGAAGGTTTGCAGCAGAAACGCCCCTGAAAACACGACAATTCCAAGGCGTGTTGCCAGCGGCCATCGCCATGAAAAACCAAGCAACAAGAGGGCGACCGCAGCGAAGTACACGAACCAAATCCATGTCATCTGACCGGTGCGGAAGTACCACGATTCCCATGCAAGGCGCACTGCGCTTGGATAACTCGCGCCACCCGAAGCGCGCAGCGCGACCGCCAACGCCGCAGCCTCGCGTTCGACAGTTGGTGCGTCGCCATCGCGCCAAGCCTGTTGCAACGCCGACCACGCCGTGGCCGCGGCGCCTGTGGCCTGATCAATCGCAAGCCACTGCTGATCCGATGCCCCGCTATCCACCATGCGCAGGCGTGGAAGAATCATCTGCGCCTGCATCAAGATCGCGGCACCGCGCAATTGATCACTTTGCTTGGCGGTGCGAATAAGATCCGACTCAAGCTGTGTCATCAGCGGCGCGATCGCAGGGTTCCATGTGTTGGTGGCGTCGTTCCACAACAGTGAACGGGAAAGCATGCCGTGCGAAACGAAACCATCCATGCGTTGCGACATCGATGGGTTGGTTGCGCGCAATGCCTCGGCAATGCGAAGGCGTACCTCGCGATTCTTCACGCGAATGACATCGGCATCGGCGTAGGCTTGCGGACGAATCGCCATGTCCAGCAAGGTAAAAGTGCTGGATTGCCCTGCAATTGCCTTGGTTCCAGTGACATTCTGCAAATAGCCGAAGGCGAAACTTCCCAGACTTTTAATGCGCCCTTCGCTCATCAGGGCGGCTTGTTCAAGTGGAAGCAAGTTCACGCCTTGCATAGCGGTGGTCGCGGTGGATGCCGACGCCAGTGCGACATGACTGTTCGTTGCTTCACTTGGCGAAGCGACCGGAACACCTTCGCCCGCGCGCGCAGGCAGGCAACATAGCAGCGCAGCCACAAGCATGGAAGCCAAAGTGGCAGACCGCTGCATACGACTTTGCGCAAGTTTTTTCTGCGTGATCAACGCGCGTCGCTTGATGACTGGCTTCACATAGAAAGCGTACAGCATGCCAATCACTGCAATGATACATCCTGCGAGTTGCATCACAACACCGTGGCGCGAACCCACACCAAGCACGGTGTAGTTCAGGCCAAGACTTGGTGGCACGCCTTCGCTGCCTTCATCAGGTGGATCCCACTGCGCCTGGAAGTACCACAGTCCACCATATTCGACGGGCTCGTTCACACTGACCCGGGTCGGTGTGGTCCATGCATTATTGCCAAGACCAAAGCGCAGCAAACTGACATAGTCACGAATGGTGCTTGTTTCACCTGTAAAACCACCTTCATGCGCGGTCAACTCGAAACTTTCCAGGGCGATCGGCGCGGGCAATGGCAAGCGTTGACGAGAGAAAATCATTTCAATTTCTGTTCCATCTGCAAGTCGTAGCGTGGTGGGATTGAGTTCGCGGCCACGCAACACTTCTTCGGAACGCTCAAAGGCGTAATCATGATATGGAAGCCAGGTACTTTCGCCACCCGGACCCTGCACAAGCGCCATAGCGAAACGCTCACGCGCATCTTTCACGCGTTGTTGATCGGGCACGATAAAGGGCCGACGCTGCTCGATGGCGTGCGGGAAATATTCTGACACACGAAGCGAGATGCCCTCGGCGAGTGGCAGCGACTGACCAATTGCCAATGCACGCGAACGCACCGATCCAGCTGCTGAGTCGATCACCGTAAGTTGCGCGGGGTCGGGCCCCGCCACCAGCGTGACCGGTGTGTGCGCAAGCCCAGGCTGGAAGCGCGATTTCACTTCGGGCGCTAAATCTTGCGGCGCAGACTTGGGATCAGGATTCTGCCCAGGCAGCATGTCGCGACTTAAACGCGCATCATCAAAGACCCAACGACGAATCTCGCCGTGGGGTGTGCGCAGATCGAGAATCGCCACATTTACAAGGCCATTTGAAAGCTTTAGATTTTCCTGCACCGCCACCACGCGCACACCAATGCCCGCGCTCGCAGGGCCGATGGGTGTGAAGTCACCATCCGCGCGTGGCGCCCAGGCATCACTTGTAAGAGCGATGCTCTCGCCGTTCATTTCAAAGAGTAACTGCGTTGGCTTGATCATCGCCTGCAACGCTTGCTCGCTGCCCGCCCAGCGAAAGGTGATCAAGTTGGATGCGTCACTCTGACGCGAGGGATCAAAGGCCAGCAGCTGCGTGTCGCGGGTGGTGCCCGCTTGCGACTTCACTTCAACACGAGCTGCGGGATTGAACGGCGACTGCGCAAAACCATTCACCATGCGGGTGCGATCAAGGGCATAACGCAGATATCCAGTCGCACGCAGCGTGACATGTGGAAATGGATCGTCCTTCAAGACCGGCGGAATGACAATATCCAGCGGATCAATCGGCACCTGCACACCCTCAGATGGAAAGACAAGTCCCTGCTCTGGCACATGATCGTTGTAATAGGGAAGCCCCGCGATCGGCCGCTGAAACCACTGCAATTGTCCTGGTTTTCGCAGGTACAGCGCCCAACTTTTGTTTAAGTCGTTCTTCAGATAGAACCATTCTTGCGGTGCATATTCGGTGATGGCTTCGAAGTCGGTCTGCACAATCGCCTTGCCCTTCACCTTCACTGCGCGTTGCACTGGTTGCGCAGGATCATCGGTCAGAATCAAGTCCTCGCTTAGTTCGGGACGACCCGCGATCACTTGGCGCATGAAACTACCACGCGGATTTTCAACCACCAACATAATGCTGTAGCCACGCGTGCCTGCGGCATCCCCGGTTTGCAATTTCCAATTGGGATCGATCTGCGCGACGGTTGCTTTCCATGATTCGCCACCCACTGCGAAAGTTGTTGTGGCTCCGGGCGTGGCCACCATGCGCGCACTTGCCTTACTGCCATCTTGCGCGGTGACTTGCATCAGCAGCTCTCGACGGGCGATCGGCGCATCGCCCTCCACTTTGGTGGTGAAATACCAGACACTTCCAAGAATCAGCGTGATGATGCCAGTGTGAATCATCCATACACCAAGATTCACCACGCGCAGCGGAATGCGGCGCAGCGTTGTCCAGATCATGTTGGTGGCGATGAGCGCCAGCAACACATTGAAGGGCCACCAATGAAACCACTCAAATTCCGTCATTTCAAAGGGGCGCCACTGGCGCAGTTGTGCGTGTGTCCACGCATCGGGATGCAGAAGATTTGGATGCGTTGGATAGACGATGCCCGCGCTGCCAACTGTCATATACACAAACAACAACGCGAGCAGGCAGATGCCCAAGCGCACATTGCTGAAAAGATTGGAAATCGCATTCACGGCGGAGGCCAGCATGGGTAGATGCTAGGAAGCGGCTTGCAAATCATCCATTCGAGTCTGGCTATCATCGTGCCCTTCAACCTTTAACCTTCTTTAGGAGTCCTGGCAACAGGAAAGTAATGCGCAACATAAAAAACATCTCGCACATCATCGTTCGACTCGCATCGATTCTTTTTGCTTCGGCCGCACTTGCACAAACAGTGCCCCCAGCGGCGCCCGCGCCAGTTGCGCCAGTGGTTGCGCCAGTGGTTGCGCCAGTTGCAACCAAAGCGCCTGCCGCGACCGCACCCGCCTATGTGAAAATGACCACCAACAAGGGCGACATCATCATTGAACTCGACCGAGCAAAAGCACCCATTTCAGTCGAGAATTTCCTTATGTATGTGAACAAGGGCCAGTACGACGCCACGGTGTTCCACCGCGTGATCAAAGATTTTATGATTCAAGGCGGTGGCTTTGACATGACGGCGAAGGAGAAAAGCACCAGCGCGCCGATTCAGAATGAAAGTTCCAACGGACTTTCAAATTCGCGCGGCACCATCGCGATGGCGCGGACAAATGATCCCAATAGCGCCACCGCGCAATTTTTTATCAACACCGTTGATAACAAGATGCTTGATGGCAAAGGCCCGCGCCCCGGCTATGCGGTATTTGGCCGAGTGGTCGATGGCATGACGGTGGTCGATGCGATTCGCGCGGTTCCCACTGGCAAGAAAGTTGCGGAATCGCGTGGCGGTTCGGGGCCGATGGGTGATTGGCCTAACGAAACTGTTGAAGTGGTCAAGGTGATTGAGATTTCAGCGCCAGTATCAACAACTGCGCCCGCTGCGCCCGCCGATCCACGCGCTCCAACACCGCCTGCTTCAAAAAGCGGCTATTAAATCTAGGTGTTTCTGCAACAAACATGGGCTCCGCATTCGTGCGGGGCCCTGTGTATGTGGTGAATAAGTTTTTGCATTGTTGCGCCACCGCGCACCTTCGTTGCCATGCAAAAATTTGAATGATTGCGCCACCGCGCCCCGTGGTGATGTAGATGCAAAAATAAATTTTAAATCAACGCACGCTTTACATCTGCGCAAGTCGCCGCACCAACTCCGCCTCATCCCAAATCTGCACTCCCAGTTCCTGCGCCTTCGCAAGTTTGCTACCTGCATCAGTGCCGGCAATCAGAATGTGCGTCTTCTTCGAGATGCTTCCAGAAACTTTTGCGCCCAATGCCTCCAGTTGCTCGGTCAACGCGCCGCGATCAAAGCCAGCAAGCGTGCCGGTGATCACGATGGTCTTCTGCGCAAAGGGCGAATCTGAATCGGCCGCCTGCTGAAAGATTGGGCTGCACAAATCAACACCCGCCTTAGCAAGGTTGGCGAACATCATGCGCACATCGCTGCGCGCCAAATCATGCGCCAGACTTGCGGCGGTGATCTGACCAAAGTCATCCAGGGATTCAAACTGCTCTTGGGTAGCGGCGAGCAACGCATCGGCATCAGGAAATGCACGCGCCAATGTTTTTGCTGCGGTCACTCCGATCAGTCGCAGACCAAGCGATGCCAGCACCCGCGCCAAGCCACGCCCCTTGGCGATCTGCGCGCTTTCCATAATGTTTTGCGCGACTTTCTGCCCAATTTTACGACGCTGCGTGCCCTTGGCTGTCACCGCATCGCTCTGCATCGCGCCGAATTTTTCAACATCCAGCGTAAAAAGATCGCTGTAGCACCTCACGAAACCTGCATCGATCAATTGATCCACCAACTTGTCGCCGAGTCCATCGATGTTCATTTGATCCCGACCCACAAACCACTTCACGCGCTCGCTGAATTGCGCAGGGCACGCGGCGTTGCGACAGTACAACTTCGGTCCATCCATCTCGGCGGGCGCGTGGCAACTTGGACACACATTCGGCGCTTCGATCGGTACCGCGTTTGGTAATCGCTGCGCCATCACCACTTCAACTACTTGCGGAATAATCTCGCCGGCCTTCTCCACAATCACCGTATCGCCGATGCGAATATCTTTGCGATGAATCTCCTCGATGTTGTGCAGGGTGGCGTGTTGCACCATGCTGCCGCCAACAAAGACTGGCTCCATAGTTGCGCGCGGTGTCAGTGTTCCACCTTTGCCGACTTGCCACTCCACACGCACAAGCTTGGTGGCTTTCTGCTCAGCGGGATACTTAAACGCCACCGCCCAACGCGGCGCCTTGCTGGTGCTTCCAAGACGCTGACGAAAATCGAGGCGGTCGATCTTGACCACCATGCCATCGACTGCAAAATCTAAACTTTGGCGTTGCGCGCCGAAACTTTCGATCGCCGCGACGGCTTCAAGCGCGTTGACGCAGCGCACCGCCAGCGGGCTGGTGGGAATGCCAAATGCCCTGCATTTGTGGAGCAATTCGAAGTATTCCGTGGTGACTAATCCATCCACCTCACCCACGCCATGCATTAAAAATCGCAGCCCACGGTCGCGCGCCACTGCAGGGTCGAGACTTTTCAGCGTGCCCGCCGTGGCGTTACGCGCGTTCACAAACAGCGGCTCGTTCGCAGCTTCGCGTCGCAGATTCACCGCCGCAAAACTTGCGTGAGGCATAAAGATTTCGCCGCGCACTTCAAGCACTGCCGGCGCGTTGCCACGCAAGCGAAGCGGCACGCTGCGAATGGACCGCGCATTGGCGGTGATGTCGTCACCCTTCTCACCATCGCCTCGTGTGATCGCCTGCACCAACTGCCCCGCTTCGTAGCGCAGTGAAATCGCCACGCCATCAATTTTTGGATCGGCCACCACCACTGGCGCTTCGCCAAGCGCGGCGCCGCATCGCTGATACCAATTTTCAAAGTCGGCGATGGAATAGGTGTTGTCAACAGACTGCATCGGCATGCGATGCGCGACGGTTTCAAATCCTTCACTCGGCGCTCCACCCACACGCGCGGCCGGCCCATGCGCATCGGCGAGTTCGGGATGCTGAAGTTCAATTTCAATCAGCTCTGCAAGCAATGCGTCGTACTCGCTATCCGCCAGAAACGGCGCGGCATCGGCGTAGTAAGCAACATTCGCCCGCTCGAGCAGATTTTTTAATTCCAAGGCTCGCGTGGCAACTTGTGTAGGCATGCCTTAGCCACCTGAGGCGATCGAGTCGGGCCCCTGCCCTGCAGTTTTCTCGTAATAACCATTGCCTTTTCGCTCGTAGCGCGTGAAGCCCAAGCGATCCAAATTTTTCTTGCTGAAGCGACCCTTGTCGGTTTGCATCTGCACATGCGGCAACACAATCAATCGGTGCACCAGCTCACCCGTCTCGGGATGCGTGGTCAACGGCTTTTCAGTGATGCGCTGCACAACCTCGAAGGGTTCGCCATCGCTTCCATCAGGCTTGATCACTGCGTAGACATATGTTGGCATGATTAGATCCGTTCACATCATAGGTTGAAGGAAGGCGCGCGCGGCCGCGACTTCTTGCACACGCCGCTCGCCACCCTCGCGCTCGATCACCACCGCGACATGCGGCGGCAATGTCTTCACCTCTTCCATAAATTCTTTCCATGGAACCGCTCCTTTGCCGATGGGCGTTTCTTTTCCCCAGACATCCTCTTTCCCACTGGGCAGCGCATCCTTGGCGTGCACTTGTCGAACCCAGGGCTTTAACATTCGAAAGGCATGCAGCGGATCACCGGCGCCATAGAGCAACATGTTCGCGGGATCGAAGTTCACGCCAACCTTGGTTCGATTCAGTTCATGCAGCACGGCGAGCAGGCATTCGGCGGATTCCTGCCCGGTTTCGAAGGCCACGCGAACACCGGCCCCGCCGAACAAATCCACCATGCACACCAATCGATCAAGCATGCATTGCCGCAGCGGATCGCTGCGATCATGCGGAATGCATCCGGCGTGAAAGGTGACCAGCGGAATGCCCATCTCGGCGGCGGTGTTGGCGACTCGCGATGCAAGGTGCTGATTCTCCAGCCATGTCGCATCGGAACGAACGCCACCGGTTTCACGAATGCGCGCGATGCTGCTGTAATCCTCGCCGCGGGGACGCAGCATACCGCTCACGATATGAATGCCTGCCTGTTGAAACTGCTTGGGCAGATCGCTCCATGCATGGGGCGTGTCGGCGAGATGCGTTACATCCAATTGCACCGAGTTCATTCCGCATGCATGCACACGCTCGATGAGTTGGTTCACATCCTCGGGCCTTAAGCTCCAACTACAAACTGCAAGTGTGCGCAGGTGCATCATGCGAAGGTATCCGATGGCCAACGCATTCAATGTCACAGAAGCAGTTGAAGCATGAAATTGCCGCTGCATCACACAGGCCTGTTCGCATACCATCTCTCATCCAATGTCCTCAGTTGATACGCCCTCCAACTTAGCAAGAGTGAAACCTGCAAAACAAAATTTCAGCGAGCGCTGCGAGGCGTTCATCAGTCGACTGAGCACGCGCAATTGGTTTTGGCAAAAAGTGTGCAGCCTGATCTGGCTGCCCTTCGCATTTCGCAGCGGCATCACGCTGCGGCGCGCCGGCGAAAATCGCTTCACCGCCGTGCTGCCATTCACCCGCGGTAATCGCAATTGGTACAACGCCATGGCGGGCGCGGCGCTGCTTGGAAATAGCGAGGTCGCCGCTGGTCTTTTTCTCTTTGGCCGCGTGGGCAGCGACTACATCGTGGTCTGCAAGCGCATGGAGTATCGCTTTCTGCGCCCCTGCGTCGGCCCTGCGATCTACGACATCGTGCCGCTTCAAGATTTGGATGAACTGGTCGGCAAGCGCGGTGAATTTAACATTGATCTTGAGATGAACATTCGTCAGCATGTCAAAGACCATGGACGACAGAAGCGTGTTGGTAAATGCCTGATTACTTTTCATTGCACTCCCAAAGCCATGATGAAGGCGCGCTCGCTGCGCAAAACTGCGACACTGGCCGCGCCGCAGGTCGACGCGACCGCGCACGAGAAGCCTGCATAATTTCGCATTGGACAGACCTAACTTCAACAGGCATTCTGCGCAGATGCGCCGCGCCTTGGCAACCTGTGGATGGGGCTTGTATCTGGCCAGCAGTTGGACCTGGTGCATCGGCATGTTTCTTCCAATCTTATTGCTGCGTTGGTGGGGCTGGCCCGGATTTCTTTGCTTTGCGATTCCCAATGCGATTGGATGCGCGTTGTTTGGCTATGTGTTGACACCCGCATCAAGCCGCGCGTTCTGCGAGCGATTCGCCCCAGCCCTGCGCTGTTTCGCATGGATCACGATCGCCTACCAAGCATGGTTTGTGCAGTGGGCGACCAACGGCGTGCCGACCGCCTCGGGCTTGGCACCCTTGGCCGCGGTGATTCCCCTTGGATTTTTATTCTTTCCCGGCGGAAAAAGATTTTGGCCCATCGCAGGATCACTGGCCTTCATTGCGAGCATGGTTTTTTTCTTCATGCAAGGAAGTACATCGCTGACCCACCTACCCGATCATGGAACACTACCGCCGGATCGACTGCTTTCCGCCACGCCTTTCATGGCCTTTGGTTTTCTGCTCTGCCCGTATCTCGATCCCACCTTCCACCGCGCGTTACAGCAAAGCCCAAGCAAGCATTGCTTCGCGGTGTTTGGTCTTACTTTTTTACTGGCGCTGCTCTTCGCTGCAAGCACTTTTGATCAACGCATCGCCACGGTCTCCGTGACCAGCTTCACATGGATGCAGTGGATTCTGCAGACAACTTTCACCATGGCGGCGATGATCGCGGTCACCGCTCCGATCGCCCGCGAAAGTTGGCCCGATGCGCCGGTGCAAAATGTTGCGGCAGTCTGGCAACGCAGCATGATGTCCCGACTGGTATGGGCGATCTGTTTACCAGCGATGGCCGTTGTTCTCGGTCCCATGCTGCTGCAGATTGTGACCATTATTACCAAGGAATTTCCGCTGTTTATGCCAGCATCCGTGTTACTGCCAGGTGGCGAAGTCAGCGCATTCAGCGCGGGCGAGGCGACCTATCTGCGTTGGCTTGGCTTGTATGGCGTGCTGTTTCCAGGGTGGTTGCTGCTGAAACTGCGTGGTCGATCGACTGCAACAATCGCGATCACGCTGTTGATCGCCGCCGCGCTCGCAGATATCGGCGTGGTGGGTGCGAGAACTCATCTACTTTCGCTCGCTCTGCTGGTGTTGGGGTTGGCCGCCTTCTGGCCATTTCAAAGAGTTCGAACATTTGAAGTAATACCTCTCGCAAATTCCCGTTGACAGCGAATAATAGAGGGCACCCATGGCATTACCCGCAGAACTTAAACCACTCGCAGAAAAAAACTTCAACGCTGACTGCGCGCGACACTTGATCAATCGCGCCGGCTTTGGTGGCACCCCCGAGCAGATCAACGCGCTTGCAAGTTTGGGGCTGCAAAAATCTGTGAATGCATTGGTGGACTACGAAAGCCGACCCTACCTCGACAAACAGCTGACGCAATTCGACAAAGACATCATGCGACTGCCCACGGATGAGGAGCGCCAGATGCAGCAGGAAGCGCGTCGAAGCAAAGACGAGGCGGCGCTTGAAAAGTTTCAGCGCGAGCGAAACCGCGAAAAATCCGCAGATCGCGAGCAAATTCAAGAGATGCAAAAGTGGTGGTTGCAGCGCATGATCGAGACGCCGCGCCCCCTCGAGGAGAAGATGACGCTGTTCTGGCATGGCCACTTCGCCAATGGCTACCGCACTGTGGAGGAGAGTTGGAACATGCTGCAGCAGAATCAACTTTTTCGCGAACACGCCACCGGCAATTTCGCCAAGTTGCTGCGCAAGGTGATCCGCGATCCATCGATGATCAAGTATCTGGACAACGACCAAAACCGAAAGAATCGCCCGAATGAAAATCTCGCCCGCGAGTTGATGGAACTTTTCACCCTTGGCGAGGGCCGCGGCTACACCGAGAACGACATCAAAGAAGGCGCGCGCGCTTTGACCGGACTTACCTTCCGCGACAATGATCCTTACTTCGATGCCAACAACCATGACGGCGCCGATAAAACCATCTTTGGCTACACCGGCACGCACAATGGCGACGACTTCGCCAACCTGATCCTTGCTAAAAAAGAGTGCTCAGAATTCATCTGCATGAAGCTGTACCGCTTCTTTGTGAATGACGCGCCTGGTGAATTCACCAAAGACCAGAAGGCGGCGATCGCCGCGATGGGGAGGGTGTTTCTGCAGAGCAAAGGTGAGCTCAAACCGCTGCTCAAGGCGCTTTTTTGCAGCGAGCACTTCCATCATCCAGCCAACCGCGGCGCCATTATCAAAAGCCCGATCCAGTTGATCGTGCAATCAGTGCGTCAATTTCACACCCCGGTTCGATCGCTGAGTGTGTTGAACAGCGCTTCAGATTTGATGGGGCAAAATCTTTTTCAACCTCCAAGCGTGAAGGGTTGGGATGGTGCGCGCAGTTGGATCAATACCAGCACCATGTTCACGCGTCAGAATCTTCTGGTGTATCTGCTCACTGGCCGCAGCCCCAAGTCGCAAGAATGGGAGAGCAGCAACGAAGGCTTCGATGCCACGCATCTCGTGAACGCTGTTCGCGCAATCGATGGCACCGTGCCGATGCAGGATGGCGTGGCGTGGCTGATGCAATTTTGCCTTGCCACCCCGCCACGCAGCGAACGCACCGCCGCCGTCATGCAATGCTTCACGCAACGCAAATTAAAGTTGGACAATAACGGCATCATCGAGGCGCTGTGCTTGATCACCGCCATCCCCGAGTATCAGTTGTGCTAACTCGGTTATTCTCAAAGGAGTCCCCATGTTCAATGACCACTTTCCATATTCACGCCGCCTGTTCATCCGCCACGGTGTGGCGCTCGCAAGTTTGGCCAGTACCGTGCCAGCGTTTATTCAAAATTCCGCCTTTGGATTAGTGGCGCAATCCGCTGCAAATCCAGGGCTTTCTGGCATTCCAAGTGAACGCGTTTTAGTGATCGTGCAGATGGGCGGTGGCAACGATGGTTTGAACACGGTGATTCCATATGGCGAAAGCGAGTACTACAACGCGCGCCCCACCATCGGCATTCAAGCGCCCACTTCACAGTCGCGTGGACAAGCGGGCGTGGCGCTGAATCTTGATAGCAAACTTGGCATCGGTCTGAATCCATCGCTGCGGGGCATGAAAGAATTATTCGATGGCGGACAACTCGCGGTGCTGCAAGGCGTGGGCTATCCCAATCCAAATCGCAGCCACTTCACCAGCATGGACATTTGGCAGACCGCCAATCCAAATGCCAAAGGCGATGGCTGGATTGGTCGTTACTTCGACAACACCTGCAACGGCACACCGCTTCCTGAAGGCGCGATCAGCATCGGTCGCACTTCGCCACTGGCGATGCTGGGCAAAGTGCAGAAGCCGATCAACTTTGAAAGCGCAGACCTGTTTCGATGGATGGGCAACGATGTTGATCGCGGCATGGAGTCCGCCTATGAATCAATGAACCGCGCCGGCGTGCTGCCAGAGACACAGGAAAAAAGCGAAACAGCATTTCTGATGCGCACCGCACTCGACGCGCAATTAAGCAGCGACCGCATTCGCAGCGCGGTGAATCGGCAGGCGCTTGTCACCTGGCCAAACAGCGATCTTTCTCGACAATTAAAGATGGTCGCAGCGATGATTCGCGATGGCATGAAGACCCGCGTCTACTACACCAGCATCTCCGGCTTCGACACCCACGCCGGTCAACTTGGCTCGCACGCCCGCAACTTGCAGCAAGTTGGCGATGCGTTGCTGGCCTTCCAAAAAGAGTTGAAGGCCCAAGGCAATCAAGACCGCGTGCTGACGCTGGTGTTCAGCGAATTTGGTCGCCGTGTGCAGCAGAACGCCAGCGGTGGAACCGATCACGGAACCGCGGCACCATCGTTTTTAATCGGCACCAAAGTGAAGCCGGGTCTGCATGGCGCGCATCCAAGCCTGACTGATTTGGATCAAGGCGATTTGAAATACACGCAAGACTTTCGCGGCGTCTACGCGGCGTTGCTTGAGGATTGGCTCAAGACCCCCGCCGCAAAAGTTCTTGGCGGAACATTCACCAAGGCAAAAGTTGTGAAGACTTAAGTTGCCTCTCGCAGCGTGGCGTACAGGCGAAACACCAGCGCATCGCGGCGAAAATAATTTTAAGCGTTGGCTTTCCCGCCACCAGAAAAATCTTCGTCCATGTAGGGCGGATCGGCCTGCTCATCAAGCCATTCGGGCTGCACGCCCTCTGGCAACGCACTTAGAAATTTTGCGCCATAGCCCTTGGTGGCGATGCGTGCATCAAGCACCACAACCTGTCCACGATCCGTGCTGCTGCGAATCAAGCGACCAAAGCCTTGACGAAATCGAAGGATCGCACGCGGCAAAGAATCTTGACGAAATGGATCACCCCCATCTTCCTTCACCCGCTCGCTGCGCGCCTTGGTGATGGGTCGATCAGGATTCTCAAAAGGCAGCCGCGTGATGATCACATTGCGCAAGCCATCACCCCGCACATCCACACCCTGCCAGAAACTGTTCACACCAAGCAGTACGCTGCGAGGGTCTTGCATGAATCGTTGCAGCATCATGGTGCGCTGCATGCCACGGTTCTGCACAAAAAACGGATGGCCATCATTGGTTAATGCAATTTCAATGCGCTTGGCGATTCGCATCATGGTGCTGGCGTTGGTGAACAGCACAAATGCGCCGCCATCGGTCTGCCGTACTTGACGAAGAATGCGATCAGCGAGCGCCTGTTCATACATGGGGTGCGTGGGCTCGGGCATGGAGCGGTCGATCAGCAATCGAACTTGCTTGGCAAATTGAAATGGACTGCCAAGCTGAGCGCTTGTGGCATTGTCGCAACCAAGGCGGCGCGCGATCAAGGTGAAATCGCCGGGCGCTGTGGCGAGCGTGGCGCTGGTCAGTGTGACCGAGATCGGCTTGGCGAAAAGATTTTCTCGCAAGATTGGCGACACATCTACCGCGGCTGCGACCAGACTGACCAACGGCCTGGATTGCCCGCCTTTGTTGCGTCGAGTCTCCACCCAATACACGCATCCAGGCAGCGTTTGCTGCAGCAAAGCCATGGTGTTGTGGGCAATGATGTCGGCGCGTTCGGCGTAAGAGTTCAGTTCAAAGCTGTCGGTTTCATCAAGAACTTCTTGCTTCAGAAGGCGCAGCGCACCAGCGAGCTGCAGCATCGGCTCGCTTAATGAATCGTCGATCGCGTTGGCGGTTTCAACGCGGCGCTCGCCGGCCTCCTCGCCCTGCTTCTCTGCGAAAGCCCACACATCCATCGCCTGCGCCTCCATGGAATGTTCGCAATGCTCCACCGCCCGCAAGGCTTCTTCTACCCGTGCGTCGGCATTGGCACGCACCCGCAGAGTGGGAAGAAAACCACGGCCGCCATGCACAGACAATGCTCGCAGTAGGTGACGCACAGCGCCCTCGGAAATTTTCATACCGAAATGGTCGCTGGCCACATCCTCCAACTCATGCGCCTCGTCAAGAATCACATGTTGATAGTCGGGCAAGAAACCACGGCCTTGCACACGCAACGCTAAGTCGCTGAAGAACAGCGCGTGATTGCAGATCAACAAATCCGCATTCTCCATGCGTCGACGCGCCGCTTGATAAAAACATGAGTCGTAGGTTGGACAGCGACGACCCATGCAATTGTGCAAGTCACTTTCCGCTTGCTCCCACACCGCGGGGCCAGGATGCACTGGCAGCGCGCTGAGTGATCCATCGCGGGTCTCCATCGCCCAGTCTTCAAGCTGATGCAATGCATTGCGCTCGTGTTCGTCAGGAAAAAGCCGATCTTGACGCTGGCTTGCCAGACGCAGACGACGCAAACTGATGTAGTTATTGCGCCCTTTCACCAACACCGCGCTGAATTCATCGGCGGCGATCGCGCGCAGCAACGGTACATCTTTTTCGATCAACTGTTCTTGCAGACTGATGGTGTGCGTGGCGATGACTACGCGTTCGTGCTTCTCCACAATCTGGCGAATGGCGGGAATAAGATAGGCGAAACTTTTTCCAACCCCAGTACCGGCTTCCACAATCAAGCGACCCTTGCGCTGAAGATTCTCCTCGACCAACCGCGCCATCTCAAGTTGCTGCGGACGAAATTCAAAGCCGCTCAGCCGTCGGGCCAGCGGACCAGTGTCACTTAAAATCGCCTCCGCATGTAGAGCCACGCAACAAGCGTAGCCAGTCTCTGCGCTTGCGCGACATGCGAAGTGCTAATCCGCGCGATCGAGTTTGGCGCCGAGTGGCTTGCGACCAGGAAGCCCTTGGTCGCGTGGATACAAACGCACCGTTCGAGCCAGTTTGCGAACCGCGACAATGGTGCCAGTGGGCGTGCGTTCAGTGGCGACAATTTCACCTTGCAATTCTTCAAGCGCACGCTCGGCGGCGATTATTTCCTCGGCCGCCCTCTCACCTTTAATCGCCAGCAACAAACCATCCACGCGCACCAGCGGCAACGCAAGTTCGATCAGCGTGGCCAAACTGCCTACAGCGCGGCAGGCCACCGCATCGAAACTTTCGCGCAAACCGCCGCGAAAATCCGCTAATTCCTCGGCGCGCGCCTGGCGAACCTTGGCATTAGAAAGTTGCAGCCGATCAATCACTTCTTGAAGAAAGCGAACCTTCTTGCCGACACTATCCACCAGAACCACATGCACATCGGGCATAGCGATCGCGATCGGAATGCCTGGAAACCCACCGCCGGTACCGATGTCCACGATGCGCTTGGCGCCAGCCTCGGCGATCCACGGCACCAACGAAAGACTGTCGGCGGCGTGACGAACCCACGCCTCCACCGGATCGCGAATGGCCGTCAGATTAAAGCACGCATTGGCTTCGAACAACATCTCCAAATGCACTGCAAGACGATCGGCGTCACCGGGCTCCAACTCGATCTGTTGCGAAGCGAGTGTGTCGAAGAAAGTTTGCGGAGGTGTTCCAACAGGATTCATGCGATGGGTTCCAATCGTTCGATGCCGCGCGGTCGTCGCCGTGCAAGATTAAAGAGCAAGCCAGTGCTTATCCAAAGTGCCACCAAGCTGCTGCCGCCGTAACTGATAAAGGGAAGCGTGACACCAGTGACGGGCAGCACCCCGACATTCATGCCAGTGTTGATAAGAAGTTGAGCAGTGAATGTAGCGGCAATACCGATGCACACCAACCGTGAGAATGAATCGCGCGCGAGCAGCGCGATCAGCAACGCGCTGAAGGCGAAAAGCATGCCAAAGCCCCAGGTGAGCACGCCGCCAAGAAATCCCCAACGGCAGCAAATTACCGCGAAAATCATGTCATTATGTTGTTCTGGCAAGCGATTGTGAATGACTAATGCACGCGCGCGATCCTTGCCAACGCCGGCGAATCCACCGCTGCCGATCAAGGTAATCGCGCGATCCGCTTGAAATCCAATGTCGCGTTCGTAGCGGTGGTCGCCCTTCAATTGCGCGAACAAGGCATCCACGCGTTCACGCTGATGTGATTTAAGAAGAGGATAACTGAGCGGAGCGATGGCGACCACGGCGACGATCAGATAGACAACATGACGCTTGCGCGCACCTGCCGCCAATACCATCGCGACCACCGCAGGCGCCAGCATCAACGCAGTGCCAAGATCGGGTTCAATCAAAATCAACATCATCGGCGGTGCCGCCAATACAAATGGCATGGCAAATCCACCCAGACGACGCAACTCGCTTCCGGCTCGCATCCATAATGCCAGCGCCATCACCACTGCAAGTTTGGCAATCTCGCTTGGCTGAAATTCAAAGAGACCAAGACTGATCCATCGACGCGCGCCATTCTTGGGCCGCACCAACCACTCTGGCACACCAGGGATCATGACAAACAACAGCAACGCCAGACTGATGAAGTACAGCGGCCACACACATCGCGTGACGCGTTTTATATTTGGAAGACAGATCAACACTGCGACCATCACACCGACCACGCCGAACACCGCCTGCTTCTTCGCGAAGGCGGCCTCGGTGGTATCGATGGCAAGGATGCCGATCAGGCTTAACGCGCAGGCTGCAAATAGCGCGGCCCAGCCAAGATGAAACCATGCAAAACCGCCGCGAGAATTGCGGGAAATCGCGACTCCATCGCCCAGTGGCGAAAGCGTTCCAGCGACCAGACCACTCATCCTTCGGGCACCTCAAGTTCGGGTGGCGTGACATCATCTGGCGCACCTTGAAAATGGGTGCGATCGGAAGATTTTTTCTGCATCGCTTTCTTCGGTGCATCTTTCGACTCGCCCAGATACCCCTCGTCCATCAACGCTCGCACCACCTGCTCCGCGATTGGCCCTGAAGTTTTTCCACCGCTGCCACCAAACTCGACCAGCACGGCGATGGCGTACTTGGGATTCGCTTCCCCGCGATCATTCACCAAGCCGACAAACCACGAATGATCCAGCCCCTTCACTTTCACATCGCGCGTGCCATCACCATCAGAGTCGTAGGCCAGCGGCGAAGCTTGCGCAGTTCCGGTTTTTCCGCGCACCTGCACACCAGGCACATCGAAGATCACTTCACTGCTGCCATCGACATACTTCACATGATGGCCAGTGCCGTATGACTCTTCGACAGCTTGACGCAAACCTTCAAGCGCGCGACGCCGTGCCTGCTCTGGAATATTCAACGAACCACTTCGCCGATCAGGTGGAAGCGCCGCGTCATCCATCACGATGCGTGCATCGCGCAACACACCGCCGCGCGCCAGAGTGGCGTAGGCATTCGCCGCTTGCAACGGAGTCCACGCCATCGGTCCTTGCCCAATGCCAAGAATGATCGGCGTGAAAGCATCGTGCCGTTGCTCTAACATGAAAATATCATTTTCGCTCGGTAAAATGCCTGCGGATTCACCGGCAACCACGCGCTTATCCGCGGGCAGCGGCCCTTGTAATCCGGTACCGAGAGTTTGACCAAGCCCCATCTGACGGTACCAGTCGATCAAACCCCGCAGCCCAAGTCGATGCGCTACGGTGTAGAAATAAATATTGCAACTGCGACTAATGGCCGCTTCAACGGACAACGGACCACCAGTCACCGCCGTGTGTGTGCTCATGCCATGCTCGGGTCGCCAAATCCAACAACGCGCCTTGTCGGTGAAATCCGGAAAGTAATGACCGTTACAAATCACCGTGCCATCGGCGGCGAACTTTCCTTGCGTCACCGCGCCCGCATAGACCAGTGGCTTCACAATCGACCCTGGCGGATACACCGCCTCGGCGGCGCGATCAAGGCCAGGTACTAACCGACTTCGCTCGCTTGGCGAGAGTTGCTCTGCATCGGCGGCGGATGGCCACGAACACATCGCCAAAATTTCGCCGGTCTCGACTTCGATCACCACTGCGGCGCTTGCCAGCGCGGTGCCATCGGGCAGCAGCGATTTGCCACCATGCTGCCACGGCTGCACCTTGGTGAAACCCAAGCGTGGATTTAAAATCGCCTGCACGCGCGCTTGCAATGAGGCATCGATGGTCAGCTTCAAGTTGCGCCCGGGCGTGGGATCCACGCGGTCGATTTCCTTGGTATCGAGGCGCTCACGCAATTCACCGCGGGCACCGCGCAGCCAATCTTCATAGCCCTGCTCGATGCCTTTGCTACCAATCAAATCTGGCGTGGGCCCGTAGCCACCAGTGTCGATCGAACCATCGGCCTTGGTGAAAGGGCGACGCGCAACATCCTCCGCCCATAAATCTTCGCGCACCGAACCAAGCACTGAATCAAGCACGCCCTCCGCACGCACAGTGATCTCGCCAGACTTTCGCAGCGGCAATGGAAATGTGCTGGCATCAATCCGCACATCCGCGCCTTGCCACGGACGCACGCGCCGCGTGGCATCAAGCACCTCCACTGTGCCCGGTACTTCATCACCAAGTTTGCGAATGGAGAAAGCCACTGCATCCGAAACGCTATGCACAATCACATGGCTCATGCGTTGCTCGCGAATCGCGTCGGCCTTAAAGTCTTCCTCGGCGCCATCGCCACTTTTGGCACGCCGATCTTTTTGCTGCGCCCATGTACTTTCGGCGCGGCGCTCGACACGAGTGGCAATCTCGCGCATGCGTTCGTTCAAAATCTCCCGAGAAACATCGCATTCTTTCGCCACTGCATCCAGCACCGCATCAAGACTTTGCTGCCACGGTGCCATGTGCGCAGTGGTCGCCGCGTCGCGTGTTGGCTTGGGAAGTTTTGACCACAGCGAACGCCCAAGTTCACGACGCGCATCGCGTTGCGCATGCTCGCGAACCCAATTTCCATTGAACGCGTCATATTCAATCGCCACATCCCACGCTGGAATATCTTGCGCTAAGACACGACCTCTTCGATCCAGAATCGAACCGCGAATGGTGGGCAACCAGATCGAACGATCAAGCCGCGACTCGGCCTCTTCGCGAAATTCTTCGCCTTGCCACATCGTGATCGCCCACAAACGCAGTGTCAGTCCAGCGATTGCTACAAGCACGATCACTGCAAGAAACCCGATGCGTTGTCGGGCTCGAAGTGCGGTGACATTTGCGGAGGCAGCCATGAAGTTATCCTATCGCCAACGAACCATCAAACGCCGCTACCATCGCACCCCCGCGCAGACCGCGCACTGGAGAAATCGCATATGGAATGTGGCATCGTCGGACTTCCCAATGTTGGAAAAAGCACCTTGTTTAATGCGCTGACTTGCGCAGGCATCGCTGCAGCGAATTATCCGTTTTGCACCATCGAGCCCAATGTCGGCGTGGTCAGCGTGCCTGACTCGCGGCTTGCGGTGATCGCTACCAAGATTAAAACTGAGAAGATTCTTCCGGCAAGCGTGCGCATCGTGGACATTGCTGGACTGGTGCGTGGCGCCAGCGAGGGCGAGGGTCTGGGCAATAAATTTCTCAGTCACATTCGCGAGGTGGATGCGATTCTGCATGTGGTGCGTTGCTTTATCGATGCGGATGTGATGCATGTGGATGGTGAACCCGATCCGATCCGCGACATCGAAACCATTGACATTGAATTGGCGCTCGCCGACTTGCAAGGTGTGGAGGCGAACTTGGATAAGCAACAACGCCTTGCGCGCAGTGGTGACAAGGAAGCAATCTCACGAGTTGCCTATCTTGAAAAAGCATTCGCGCTTCTTCGCGAGGGCAAGCCGCTGCGTGGTGGTGACTGGACCCCCGAAGAGCGCATGCTTGGTCGCGGTCTTGGTTTGATCACCGCAAAGCCAGTGCTGTACATCGCCAATGTGGATGAGCAAGATCTTGATGGGAAGGGTGAGATGGTTCAGAAAGTGCGTGAGCGCGCCAAACTTGAAGCCGGCGGCGTGGTGGTGGTCTGCGCAAAGATTGAAAGCGAGCTGGCCGAACTAAGCGAGCAGGATCGCGGCGAAATGTTGGAAAGTCTGGGCATGAAGCAACCCGCCCTCACCACCGTGGCGACTGCTGCCTACAACTTGCTTGGCTTACAAAGTTATTTCACGGCCGGCCCCAAAGAAATTCGTGCATGGACTATTCGCAAAGGTGATACGGCGCCGCAAGCCGCTGGTGTGATTCACACTGACTTTGAAAAAGGATTTATTCGCGCAGAGTGCTACGGAGTGAAAGATTTGGAATCACTCGGCAACGAGAAGGCAATCCGCGAAGCCGGCAAACTGCGCAGCGAGGGCCGCGGCTACATCATGCAGGACGGCGATGTAGTGCATTTTCTTTTCAATGTGTGATGACAGAGTGGCGGCGTGACGAAGTGACGGAGTGGCTGCGTGACCACCTTGGCTGCTTAACGCAACTTCAGAAACACCAGCGACACCATCGCCAGCAACACTCCGAGTAACCAGAAGCGCACCACGGTCTGCGTTTCTTTCCAGCCGCCAAGTTGAAAATGATGATGAATCGGCGCGCAGCGGAACAATCTGCGCCCGGTGCCGGTAAAGCGCCGCGTTAGTTTGAAGCCTGCAACCTGCAACAACACGCTGACGGCTTCAAGATAAAAGATGCCACCGACGATCAGTAATAAAAATTCCTGCCGTACGGCGACAAAGATCACCGCCAACAATCCGCCAAGCGCCAAACTTCCAGTGTCGCCCATGAACACGCTGGCGGGTTGACAGTTGAACCATAAAAATCCCATGCATGCGCCGCACATCGCGCCTGCGATCACCATTAACTCACTCGCCGCCGGCACATGCGGCACCATTAAGAAGTAACTCGCACGCGGACTGGTCGCGATCGCAACTACCGCCATCGCCATGAAACTTGCGATCAACACCAAGCCTGTTGCAAGTCCATCCATACCGTCGGTCAGATTCACCGCGTTGCTTGTCAGCGCGATCATCAGCATGCCAATCAGCGTGAACCCGATCATGCCAAGCACGATCACATGCGGCGCAATCGCTGGCGGTTGCACAATGCTCTCCATCACTGGCGTGGGCGGATAGGTGCGCTGAAATGGAAGGTTGAGCACCAGCGAGTCGACACTTTGCGCATTGCGCCAGAGAAACCACGCGCCCACCGCGCCAATGCCAAACTGAAAGAGCAATTTTTCCCAGGGAAATAAACCGTCGCGCGAGCCAGGCTGCCTGCGCGCGGTATTGAGTTTCATCCAATCGTCAAAACTGCCTAGCACTGCCAGCATCAACATCACCACGATCGCAACTTTCGCAGGCATGCTGTGCCACAGATCTGCGACCAGCAAACTGGTAACCACGATGGAACCGATCACCAGCAGACCACCCATCGTCGGCGTGGCGGCCTTCTCCTTCATCAACTCATTCAGCGTGAGATTGTTGAACTCGGGATTGTCACCCACCTTGCGATGTCGAAGCCAACCGATCACGCGCGGTCCGCCCAGACGCACAATGGCGAAGGCCATCAGCACCGCCAAGAATGCGCGAAACTCAAGTTGATACATCACCTGGATCACCGCGTACAAGCCGCGCTCATCGAGCCAGTTCTGTGCAAGTTCAACAAGATTAAAAAGCATGCGCGTCTCGAAAGGGCTTATCGGTTCACGGGGCTCGACTTCTTCGCTTGAAGTAGCAAAGAAATTGCGGCGACCAAACGCTCCATACCGCTGCCGCGCGAACCCTTCACAAGCAGCGCGTCGCCGGGGGCAAGCATCGCGGCCAAGCGTGCTGAATGGCTGCACAAATCATTGCATTTTTCAATCGCCGCAGTGGGGTAACGCGCACGCAAGGCGTCGGCGATATGCCCGGCGAGGTTTCCACATGTGATGCACAAATCAGGGGCACCCCCATTGAAAGCGACGGCGATCTGCTCGCCAATCATTCGATGCAGTTCGGGGCCTTGCTCGCCAAGTTCAAGCATGTCGCCCAACGCCACCACTCGACGCTTGTATCCGCCGGTCATCTCCGAGAAGGTTCGAACTGCTGCAAGCACGGAATCTGGATTTGCGTTGTAGGCATCGTTAAAGACGGCGATGCCACCGATGTCGCTTTGCACACAACGCATGTCAGCTGGTGCCACCGTGCCAAGGGCCGTGGCGACTGTCGTGAGCGGCACACCAAGACTGACGACCGCCGCCAATGCGCCAACTGCATTCATGGCGTTGTGCTCGCCAGAAAGTTGCAGACGAAATTGCACTGGTCCCTGCGGCGTGTCGGCGACAATCTGCTGACTGCCATCGGCGTGTTGCGTGCGCTGACGAAGACGAAATGCGTTCAGACCGCGAGTTCCAAAGCAGTAAAGTCTTCCCCCCGCCGGACGACATTCTTGCAGCGCCGCCCGCAGCAAATGCTCTTGATCGCCCTGCACCACTAACAATCCAGCTGGTTGCAGCGCGCGGGCGATGGAAATCTTTTCTTCTGTGATCGCCTCGCGCGAACCCATGCCGCCAAGATGCGCGGTGCCTGCGTTCATCACCATCGCTACGCGTGGTGCCGCCATGCGCGCAAGCGGAAGTATCTCGCCAGGATGATTCATGCCGATCTCGATCACTAAAAATCGCGTGGTGTGCGGAGCAGAAAGAAGTGTGAGTGGAACCCCCACATGATTGTTGAAACTTTTCGGCGATGCATGCGTGGGTCCGACAGCCGCGCAGGCTGCTTCGACAAATCGACGCGTGGTGGTCTTGCCGGCGCTTCCAGTGATTGCGATGCACCATGCGTTGGGCATGCGTTCACGCCACCGCGATGCCATCGCTTGCAAGGCGGCGAGTGAATCTTTCACCTTCAGTCGCGGAATATCCATGCGCTCGCCGTCGCGTTCCACCATCACCGCGACGGCGCCTCGCTCAGCGGCGGTGTGCAGAAAGTCATGGGCATCGAAGCGCTCGCCGCGCAGGGCGACGAACAACTTTCCCTGCAAATTCTCGCGCGAATCGGTGCCTACGCCGGTGAGCGATTCCGGCGGCGTGTCTAGCCAACGCCCGCCAGTGATCTCTGCAATTTCATTGGGTAAAAGAAAAATCATAGGGCGCTTCCGATGCTTTGTAAGGCTTCACGCGCAACCATGCGATCATCAAATGGGCGTTTCACCGTGCCGATGATTTGATAATCCTCGTGGCCCTTGCCGGCGATCACCACCGCGTCGCCGGGCCGCGCCATCAGTACTGCATGATGAATTGCCTCGCGACGATCGATCACGCTGCGCACACGATCGGCGCGATGAGGCGGCACGCCGGTTTCAACTTCACGCACGATGGCGGCGGCATCTTCGGTGCGCGGATTGTCGCTGGTGATCACAATGGCATCGGCAAACTCGCAGGCGACTCGCGCCATACGCGGGCGCTTGCTGCGATCGCGATCACCGCCACAACCAAAGACCACAATTAAGCGACCACCCTGCGGCAACGCAGGTCGAACTGCGCGCAACACATTCATCAGCGCATCATCGGTGTGCGCGTAATCCACCAACACTGCAAAGGGTGAATCAGGATCGGTGACTGGTTCCAATCTTCCAGGCGGCGCATGCGCTTTGCCCATGGCGCGCTCGATCGAAGCAGCGTCGGCATTCAGCGCCCACGCACCTGCGACCGCTTGCAAAGCATTCATGCAATTATGCCGGCCCATCATGGGTAAACGCGCATCGAACTCACCCCATCCGCCGCTCAAACGAACGCGCATGCTCCCTAATTTTGCCTCGAGCACCGAGACTTGCGCATCTAAATTTTCGCCGCCAGCAAATCCACAGCGCACAACTTTGGCGCGGCAATCACGCACCATGCGTGCGTACATCGGATCGTCGGCATTCACGATGGCGGTAGCGCTGCTACCAAGACCTTCAAATAATTTTGCCTTGGCGTCGGCGTATTTTTCCATGGTGCCGTGATAGTCCAAGTGATCACCGCTGAGATTGGTAAAGATGCCCACCGAAAATTGCAGGCCGTTCGCGCGACCCTGATCCAACGCGTGGCTACTGGTCTCCATGCTCACGCCCACACATCCGTTGGCGCGCATACGCGCCAGCAACGCCGCCAACTCAATGGCACCAGGCGTGGTGAGTTCGCTGGAAATTTTCTGCTGCCCATCGTCAATCTCAACTGTGCCGATCAAACCAAACTTCTGCCCCGCCTCGCCCATGCATTGCTGCAGCAAGAAGGCGATGGTGGTCTTGCCGTTGGTGCCAGTGACGCCGGCTACACGCAAGTGATGGGCTGGAAAATCACAAAATGCGTGGGCCAATTGCGCCGTGGCGAGCGCAGGATTTTCAGCGCGCGCTACCAGCACACCAGCGGGCAACGCCACACCGGGCGCCGCTACCACCGCCACCGCGCCGCGCGCAACCGCATCGACGACAAATGAATTTCCATCTGATTTCGCACCACCGCGCGCGATAAACAAGGTGCCTTCCCGCACCGCGCGGCTGTCATCGGCGATCGCGGTGATGATCGCATCGCCAGCGGCTTCGCGTTTGATCGAAGGCACCTTCGCAAGCAGCTCACTGAATCGCATCGATGGCATCAGGGTTATGAATGTACCTACAGCAGCAACATGCAGTCGCCGTAGGAATAGAAGCGATAATCCTCGCGCTGCGCAAGCGCGTACAGCGACTTTAATTGATCGAGTCCAATCAGCGCCCCCACCATCGCCAGCAGCGTGCTGCGCGGAAGATGAAAGTTGGTCAGCAGCGCATCCACATACCTGAACTGATAGCCCGGCTGAATCAACAGCGTGGACTCGCCGCGATAGGTTGCTGTAGGCAGTGGAAGTGGAAGGCTTTCCAAAGTTCGCGCCGTGGTAGTGCCCACCACCACCAAGCGACCCGTGGTGGATCGTCGATGCAGCAGCGCCAAAGTTTCTTCTGGCACTTCAAAGCGTTCGTGATGCATCGGATGATGCGAAAGCAATTCGGTCTCAACGGATTTAAAAGTTCCTAATCCAACTTCAAGTGTGACCGTGGCTTTACCAACGCCTTGTGCTGCAAGCTGATCGAGCAATGCATGCGTGAGATGCAAACCGGCGGTGGGCGCGGCGACCGAATGCAAGCGCGCATCATCGGCGTAGACCGTTTGATAGTGCTCGCGGTCGAAGGCGTCGGTCAGCGGCTGATCACCGCGCGCCCGCAGAATATAAGGAGGAATCGGCGTGCGACCCAGTTGCTGCAGCACCGCATCAGCATCTACGCCCGGCTCAAATCGCACCCGCCAGCCTTCGCTCACTTTGTCCAAACAGGTGATGCGCGTTGTGCTTGCACCCTGCTCCGCCACCAACAACAATCGATCACCTTGCCGAAATTTGCGCGCACCTTTCACCACCAACAACCACTCCGCATTGGCAAGCGGTGCAGCGAGCAAACCCTCGGTCTCACGACCATCGCTCTCGCGTCGCAACATCAATCGCGCATGCGCCACGCGAGTTCGATTCAACACCAGCGTGTCGTTGGGCTTCAACCATTGTGGAAGATTACGCACGAAGGCGTGATGCACCTCGCCAGTCTGCCGCTGAAACACCATCATGCGCGCCGCATCGCGTGGTTGCGCAGGTTGCGTGGCGATGTGACGCATGTCGAATGCATATTCAAGGGCATCGCTGCGAAGACCTTCACTCACGATGATTGCTCGGGTGTGAAAGTGCTTTGCAACACCACGCCTTCATGTGCAGTGAGTCGTTGTCCGCGCAACCACTCAAGCCACGGCATTACCTTGCCGCTTTGAGGTTGCACCTGAAGCGGCATCACGCTGCCATTGCCGCAGGCAATACTGCAATCCGCAAGCAATTCACCTGGTTTTCCGCTGGTTGGCAGCGAACCCTGTGCTACTCGAAGCAGACGCAACAGCTGCGTGTTCACCCGCACCACACATCCAGGCCACGGCTGCAAACCATGCACTCGAAGTCGCACACGATCGGCCGAGTCGCTGAAACACACGCTGGCATCAGCCTTGGAAAGTTTCGCGGCGCGGGTGGCCTGCGCATCGACTTGCTGTTGTTCATCGATCGGCGCTTGCCCCGCTGCGTGCAGCCATCGCATCACCACTCGTTGCATCATCGGTACCGCCTCCACTGCGACGCGATCAAGCACTTCGCTTGCAGTTTCTTGCTGACCTACTTCGATGAAAAATCTTTCCAGCACATTGCCTGCGTCCATGCGTTGTGCCAGACGAATCGCGCAGACTCCGATGCGCGACTCGCCCGCAAGCATCGCCCGCTGAATCGGAGCAGCGCCACGCCAACGCGGCAAATCTGAGGGATGCAAATTTACGCTCTCACGACCTTCGATCAATGGCGCTTCAAGTCGTTGCCCGAATGCAACCACCACCAACGGCCCACCCGCCGCGCGCACCGCCTGCAACGCCTCGCCTTCATTTGCATTCTGCGTGCGAATCAATGGCACGCCTTGTTGCATCGCCCACAAAGAAATCGGCGTGGGCGCAGGTTGCAAACCTCTGCCTGCAGGTCGATCGGGCTGACTCATCACAACATGCACTAAACCTGCAGAATGCAAGGCAGAAAGTGTTGGAATACCAAGAGCACCGCTGCCAAGAAATGCCAGACGCGTGACGGGCATTTCAGCCGCGCGCCTCGGCTTCAAGATTTTTCACCATGCGACGCACGCGTAAGCGATCCAGTACCGTCATGCGATCCAGAATCAGCGTGCCTTCGAGATGATCAATCTCATGCTGCCACACTCGCGCAATAAACTGATCGCTTTGCACGCGAAATGGCTTGCCCTCGATATCAAGCGCTTCGATCACCGCCGCGGGCTGACGACGAATGTTGCCGCGAATTTCGGGCAGACTTAAACATCCCTCGTCGTGCTCTTGCAGTTCGCCTGCCAAACCGCTGAGCACCGGATTGATAAAGACGCGTTCAGGTTCGCCGCAATCGAGTCGCTTCTCGGTGACGAATATACGAAGGCTTTCGCCCACTTGAGGCGCGGCCAAACCCGCACCCTCCTCGGCACGCATCAGCAGAAACATCTCTTCAACCAAGGCGCGAACCGACGCATCCACTTTCACGACAGGCTTGGCGCGCTGGCGCAGAACTGGATCGGGATAGACAACGATGTGACGAAGATGCTTCACAGTGAAATCCTAGTAAGTCACGCAATCCGCTGCGTGTTCTCGTTGACCCGTTGCGGATACTCTCGTACTCTTCTTACTTCCAACACACTGGAGCAATGCGTGATATTTCCTTGGAAAAAAAGCAGTGATTCAGCAGAGCAGCCGGCGGACGGCGCTGGTAAATCTGGCAAAGGCGTGGTGGAGCCACAGCCTGAGAAGGCCGCGAAGTTTTTGCAGCATGCCATCAGCATCGGTCAGACCGGCAACCATGATTATTCGCTGCAATTATTTGCCAACGCCATCAAACTTGATCCCGGAAACATGCTCGCCCATCACGCCATGTACGACATGGCGGTGAAGTACATCCAAGAAGGCGGTAAGCCCGCAACAAGCAAGGATGTGAAAAGTGTCGACGATGGAACTGGCAACTTCGCCAAGCTTGCTGCGGCTGAATTCATCTGGATGAAGGATCTAAACAATCTCTCAGCAGCGATGAAATTGCTCGAGTTTGCTGGCAAATTAAAGCAGGAGGAGTTGGGCCAGTGGCTTGCACCACGCCTGCTGAACCTGATCAGTGCGCAGCAGAGAAAGAAAGCCAATAAAAAAGAATTGGTCCAAGGCAAGGATCTTTTCGTGATCGTGGGCGCATGGAACGAGGCCTTCGCGTGTGGTGAGGCAGCGGTGAACTTGGATCCAACTGACTCCCAATTGTTAAGCGAACTGAAACAACTGACTGCGGCGCGAGCCATTCAAAAAGGTGGCTACAACAATACCGCTGGTCAAGAAGGTGGCTTTCGCGCCAACATTAAAGACGCCGAGAAGCAGAAGCAACTCTCCGAGCAAGATTCGCTTGCTGGGGGTGCTGACATTGAATCACGCAACCTGGAGCGGGCGAAAAAAAACTATGAATCCGCGCCCAATGTCCCCGAACATGTGCAAAAGTACGGGGCGCTGCTGCGCAAATTGCAGACACCCGAATCCGAGCAGACCGCCTTCACCGTGTACATGGATGGCTTTGTAAATCTTGGTGAATATCGATTTCGAATGGCCGCAGGCGACATCCGTATTGCGCAGTCAAGGCGTATCACCCGCGCCGCGTTGGATGCAGTAACAGCTCAGCCGCAGAACGCCGAGTTACAAGCGGTCGCCAAATCTGCGCGCGAAGCGACGCTCGATCTTGAAGGGCGTGAATACGCCGAGCGCATGGCCAAGTATCCAACCGACTGTGGACTGAAAGCCGAAGTGGGTCGTATCTGGTTTGAACTTGGTCGCTTTGAAGATGCCATGCCCTGCTTTCAACAAGCCAAAGACGAGGCCAAGTACCGCGTCTTTGCCGCGCACATGCTGGGCCGTTGTTTCGCCGCGCAAGGTTGGCACAGCGAGGCGGTGAGTGAATTTAAAGAGGCGGTGCAAACCCTCGATGCCGGCAACGCTGAACGCGAACTGGATATTAAGTACGACCTGATGAACAGTTTAATGGAGCAGGCGCGCGCTGAGAAAAACGCGCAGGCCGCTCGCGATGCCGCAGAAATCTGTTCTTACATTCTTCGCAAGAACATCGCCTATCGCGACATTCGTGATCGTCGAAAGTTGGTCGACGCCTTGGTGAAAGAGATTGTCGGCTGATGGCATCGGCAGGCGGCGAGCGTGTGGTCGCCGTGGTTCCTGCGCGTTGGGGAAGTACTCGATTTCCAGGCAAATCTCTTGCACTTCTTGAAGGCACGCCCATCATCGTGCATGTGTTGCGCCGCGCGCAGCAAGCCAAGTGCGTGCAACGGGTGATCGCGGCGGTGGATGATCAACGCATCGCCGATGCCGTACGCGCCGCTGGATTTGAGGCCATCCTCACTCGCACCGATCATGTGAATGGAACCAGCCGCATTGCCGAGGTGGCGGAAAAATTACACTGCGATATTGTGGTGAATGTGCAAGGCGACGAGCCACGCATCGAACCATCTTTGATTGAACTCGCCGTTGCGGCGCTTGAAAATGCTGGCCGCGAAGTGCCGGTAGCCACCATCGCAAGTCCATTCATGCCAGATGAAAATCCGGCAGACCCGAATATTGTGAAGGTGGTGGTGGGTGCCAACGGACGCGCCTTGTATTTCAGCCGAATGCTGCTGCCCTATGACCGCGACAAAGGTGCCGATGCAGTGCAGCCGCTGAAGCATGTCGGCTTGTATGTGTATCGCCGATCGTTTCTACCCAAGTTTGTTCTTATGCCAAGTACTCCGCTTGAACGCACCGAGCAGCTGGAGCAGTTGCGTGTGCTCGAGCATGGCTATGACATTGTGGTGGCGATTGGCCATGCTCGCTTTCACGGCGTGGACACACCAGAGCAACTTGCAAGCTTGTCTGCGCGCAAAGATCGCTAATGCGCAGTGGCTAAAAGTGGCGCTGAAACGCCGTATTTTATGCTGCGTTTTAATACCACGCTTGAACGCGGATCTGCTATACAAGCTTTTACACAAGCTCTCACACAAGCTTCCACACACATTTCCACACAAGCTTTAAAAACTTACCCGCGAATCTTCTTCGCCCACTCCTTTGCGCGATCTCTACGACGCGGATCTGGATCACTTGCGGCGATGGCATCGAATTTTTCAAGTGCCTGCGTGGCTTTCACCGTGGCCAAGGATTCACCCGCCGCGTTGCGCGCGCGATCTTCGGGATCATCCACCCAACCCATCAACTTTGTGATGATCATGTCGCGAGTCACATTGTCCCCCTCTTTAGGCTTTGGGCAAAGCTTGGCAAGGCAACTCATTGCCTTGGGCCGAGCGCGATCGAAATTTCCAAGCGATGCCGCTTTGATTGCCGGTTCAATCGCCTTCACTTCGCCAAACCCTGCCAATGCCTCTAGCGCAGATTGCTGCAACTCTTCGCCGCGACTTGGTAGTTGCTCAGTCTTTAACAACAACTCGGTCTGATCTTTCGCCTCCAACTTTGCGAGCGCATCAATGCATGCGTTGCGAACCGCGTAACTTTTCTGCTCCTGCAATGTTTGCGCAAGCCACGCAATGGTCTTGGGTTTGTCGGCAAGCGTGGTAGACGCTGTGCACACAGCCGCAAAAATACGCGGTAATTCTGGGGGTTTCTGCATCCATTCTGCTAACACTGCCATGCCTGCATCGGTACGAAAATCTGCAATCGCATCAATGCAATCAATACGCAAACGGCGGCGCTGCGTGGTGTCGTTGGCAATCAAGCGCAGCGTGGCAACGGTATCGGGGGTCGCATCACCACGCAGCATCGCAACCGCTTGTCGACGCGCGGCAGTCGTTGGTCCATCCTTTGCAAGCGCGCGCATCCATTCGACGGGCATCTCCTGCTTTAATGTTTTCAGCGTGGCTAATCGTGGATCAAATGCAACCCACATGGGTGGTCCATCCAACTCTACTTCAAGGGTGTCAGATTTATTTCGCCAATCCCATGTAAAATTTTTCACGCCACTTGCAGTCTTCACCATGATCGGCGTACTTACAGAAAATGCAGGCGTGCGCTCGGTGACCTTCTGCGTTTGATCAGCCTTTAATGAAAGCATGCGCGAACCTGTGTCGTAGCTTGCCTTCACTACAATATTTGGGCAGCCCGGTCGGTAACACCATTGATCAAAGAATCCTTCTAAGCCAAGACCGCTCGCGGCTTCCAAGGCCACACGAAAGTCGTCGGTTTCCGCAAGACCAAGTTTGTACTTCTCAAAATAAGCATGAACACCCTTGTAAAAGGCTTCATCTCCCAACTTCTCACGCAACATATGCAGAATGCTGCAGCCCTTTGGATAAGGATTAGGTGCGCGGCGAAATGTTTCTCCAGCATCGCCGTAGATGGGACTTACCATGCCCACCGGTCCTTCGGTTGAATCACCATACGCCACGCGAAATTGATCCAGCATGGCGTCGGAGTAGCCAGCCTCGCCATCGCGTTCGCCAGTCCATAACACACTGCCGTAGGTCGCCCAACCTTCGTTTAACCAAATGTGCGCCCAACTTTTGCAGGTGACTAAATCGCCTGTCCACTGATGGCACAACTCGTGCGAGACAAGACCATCCATATCGTCATCCGCGGCAGCAATGGCATCCAGAATCGCACTTGGATGCATGGTGGTTGCGCTGGTGTTCTCCATGCCACCGGCGCCAAAGTTTCGTACCACTAACTGGTCGTAGCGATCCCAAGGATATTTTTGCCCGAACACTTTTTCAAACATCGCAATCATGCGATCGGTGGCTCCGTAGGTGCGCTGCACATCGTCCACGCGATCCTTGGGCACCCACACTTGCATCGGCACTTTGCTCAGTGGATTGGGCAGCGACACGCGCGCAAAGTCCCCTGCCACCAGCGTGACCAAATACGCAACATGAGGCTTTTCCTGCAGCCAATTCCACACTGTGCGACCACCTGCAGTCTTCTCGGAAAGCAATCGTCCGTTGGCGCTTACCACCACGCCTTCGGGAACATCAATCACCAACTCAGTGCTTTGACGCTGATTTGGGAAGTCATGACACGGAAACCAAAATCGATTGGTCTCACTCTCACCTTGCGTGTGAAGTTCCGGTCCATAGCCTGGTCGATCCGGATAATTTGGCGTGAAGGTCATACCTTGATTTGGATTTTCAAGTGCGTACTCGATGCGAATCGATTGCTCAAGTTCCTTTGTAAGCGGCGGATCAAAGCGCATTCCGAGTCGCTTTCCATCGCTGGAAAATTCCACAGCCTTACTATTTAAAGTTACTGCATGAATCTTCAGTCCATCAGCGTTTAAAGAAATCGCATCCACTGGCACGCCGACTGGCTGCACCGTCATAGTTGCGACTGCCTCAGCAGTATGCGCAACAAGATCGGCAAATTTTAATTCAACTTTTATTTTGTGATAGTCCACCAAGCGATCAGGCGGCCAATGCCGAAAGTCCGCGCCGGTGGCTTCATCAAAGGTGCCCTTCCCAGGTTCGGACCAAATGCCGGGCTGGTCACGCTTTCGTGGCGCTGGCTGCTCGAGGTGGTTGGCCAGGCATTCGCAGCCATAATCCTCGACCGCGGCATGGGCGGATTGCAAAAAGAAGCCAGAAACTGCAAGTAGAACGGTGCATGACAGAGTTCGCATAGTGGTCATCCTCGCTTAAAAGTCTCTTGGCGTACAGCCCAAAATCATTTTGGCTTCACAGATCTTGAACTCGTGGCGCCACGCGGTACGATCAGGTGTGCCCTTCAAGGAAACGCCAACCTCCGCCAACTCCAATCAGAGCGGGTTTCTTGCCCAATTTTCTGCCAGCGATGAGCAACGCGAGTGGTTTAGCCCCGCGCCAGCTGGCTATATAAAGGGTCGAACAAAATATGTCGTGGTGATTGGCACCGTGATGAGCGGACTTGGCAAGGGCATCTTCAGCAGCAGTCTTGCCAAGTTGCTGCAAGACAAAGGCCTCGCCGTTGCGCCGATCAAGATGGAGGGCTATCTGAATATCGATTCAGGCACGCTGAATCCATTTCGACATGGCGAAGTTTTTGTGCTTGCAGATGGTCTTGAAACCGATATGGACTTGGGCACCTACGAACGCATTCTTGATCAAGATCTTTCGCGCCGAAACTTTGTCACCGCTGGTCAGATCTACGGAGAGATTCTTGATCGCGAACGACGCGGTGGTTATCTCGGCCGCGATGTGCAGATGATTCCGCATGTCACGGGTTCGGTGAAGATGCATCTGCGTCAACTTGCAATGACTGGTGGTGCCAACGGTACGCCAGCAGATGTTGTATTTGTAGAAGTTGGCGGCACCGCAGGTGACTATGAAAACGGCTTCTATATCGAGGCTTTGCGTGAACTGGCATTTGAAGAAGGCCCCGAAAGCGCCTGCTTTGTTGCACTCACCTACATCTTGGAACCCGCGACGCTTGGCGAACAAAAATCGAAGGCCGCGCAACTTGGCATTAAGCGCTTGATGGAGTGCGGTGTGCAGCCGCATGTGATCGCCTGCCGCGCCACCAATCCTGTTGGCGAAAAAGTGATGCAGAAAATCGGCATGTTCAGCAATGTGCCGATGAAGCGCATCTTCAGCATGCATGATCGCGAGAGCATCTATGTGATTCCGGATGCGATGCGAGCCAGCGGACTTGACCGCGAAATACTCTCCATTTTAAATCTGCATGATCGCGTGGATGTAACCAGCGAAGATGTTGCGCGTCGTGGTTGGAATGAATTTAGTGCGCGCTTAAATGCACCACGAAGTCGCCGCATCAAGATTGGTGTGATGGGCAAGTATGCAAGTCTTCGCGATGCCTACGCAAGCATTGACAAAGCGATCGAGCATTGCGGCGTTCAACTGAATGCTGCTGTTGAATTGCATTGGCTTGACACCAGCGCGCTTGATAGCGCAGCAAAAGTTTCTGAGACCCTTGAGCAGATGCACGGCATTATTGTGCCGGGTGGATTTGGTCAGCGTGGTGTCGAAGGCAAAATTCGTTGCGTGGAGCATGCACGGGTAAACAAGCTGCCTTTCCTGGGTATTTGCCTTGGATTTCAAATGGCTGTTATTGAATACGCCCGCAATGTTTTGGCCCTCGCCGACGCCAACAGCACCGAGTTTGATCCTGCTACTTCGCACCCTGTGATTAGCGAATTGCCCGATCAGAAAAAGTTAGAGGGCATCGTCGGTGGAACCATGCGCTTGGGTGGCCAAGATGTGCTGCTTGAAAAAAATTCATTCGCCGCGCGGCTCTATCACGCCACTACAGTTCGCGAACGCTTCCGACATCGCTACGAGGTGGAGCCCGCGATCGTGGAAACACTCACCAACGGTGGTTTGCATTTCAGCGGCAAGCATCCGCTGCATCAGATCATGCAAGTGTTAGAACTGAACGCCAACGATCACCCCTGCTTCATCGCCGCGCAATTTCATCCCGAGCTCACCAGTCGTCCGCTTCGCCCGCAACCGTTGTTTATGGGATTGGTCGCTGCGGCGATCGTGCGCAAGCATCCCGAAGCAGTCACCGATGAAACAATCGCGCGTTGGCTGAACGCATCCGCAGCGGTTGTTGCGCATTGATGCGTAGTCTGGTTCGCTCTTCACCTTGTGCAGATTTCTATTTTCAATGCAATCGTTGCGCATTCATGCGTGCATCCGCACTGGCAACAGACGGCAATGTGTCGCTAGAATCCCTGCCCTTGCCGAAGTAGCTCAAATGGTTTAGAGCGGAGCATTCATAACGCTCAGGTTGGCGGTTCGAGTCCGCCCTTCGGCACTTTCAGAGCCTGCTTTTCGAAGCAGGCTTTTTATTTAAAGGGGGTGTGAAAGAAAGTAAAAAATTTAAAATCTATGCCGTTCGCAATTATTGAAAGAGCAACAGCAACAAACTTAGATCACCAAAGGTGGTGTCGCCATCGCCATCAAGATCGCCCTCGGGTGTTCCGAGCATCATGAGCAGCATGACAAGATCTGCATGATCCACCCTGCCATTACCATCAAAATCACCTTGCATGGTCGTGCTCACTGCGCACTCACCTCCTGGATACGCACCCAAACTTGGCCACGCGTTGCATGCCTGCTTCAAACTATAGATACCGTAATTTGTCTTCGGTACACCAATCCCGGCGCCGCTATCCGTCTGATAGATCGACATCTGAGAAGAAGTGTTTAGATTGGATGAGGCCTGCGAGAAAAAGTTCTGAAAATTTTCAAGGGTCCAGTACCCCATGAACGGAAGTGCCTGCGTGTGCTCGGCACTGAATAGGAAAAAGATGCGTTGCGGACTTTCAACACTCACGGGAGGCACCTGCCAATTCATTGGTAATTCAGTAAATACCCACGGGCTTGGTGTTTGCAGAATTGCCTGAGATCCATACACCAACCCTGCACTCGCTGTCGCGGGATTTGAAGTGGATGCGCTGCTGGTGCCCTCCAATTTCCACACGTCAGTTCCTGTCGGGGTGGAAATACGCGTGAACTCTTCAAGCAGCGTGAAGTCGGTGCCTACACCGTTGAGGTTCATCTCATTACTGCCAAATTGATTCTGTGTTGCTGGATTCGTTGCTGTGATCGTGATCGTGCCGGTACCAGGCGCATATGGAATACCAATCAAACTTTTCCCAAACATGGCAGCTGAAGTTGTTGCATCCACTGGCGTTGGAGTTACGCCCGTACAACCATTCTGCGCCATCCATCGGTAGTAGGCAGAATTACTAGGCGTAGTGCCTGTGGCGCATGCGACATAGGCCTGCATATACACCGAATCCAACAAGGGATCGGCTTGATGCGAATCAGCCGCGCGCCATGATGGAAACCCATTCACCAACATTCCGCAGAGTGTGTCGGGGCTTACACCGCTGCAATTCATCACCCCACTCATACCAACAGGTGCGGGAAATGTCATCGTGTTTAACTTTGCAAAGGTGTGTGCATCCACTTCAACAGTGAGACCTATGCGAAGCGATTGTGTCAGCGTGCTTTGGCGCTTTGCCCAATCAAGCCAGCAGACAATATTTTGATAGGCAATCGAACCAGTGTCGCCACAACTTGGAGAATGCGTAAGTTCTGGATCAATCGTAATGCCCTTTAACACCCCTGCTGCAGCCACCTCCGAGTTGTTACACAGCGTGGTGAACCAACTCAACGCCAGCGGCAACTTCTGCCATGATTCTGGCAACTTGATACAGGCTGGAGGGTTTGTGAGTGGAGGCTGCCAACCGGCAACAGGTTGGCAGACAACCGCGCAACCACCAGGGGCCAGATAGCTTGATCGATCGATTATCACTTCAATATCAGGATGCTTTGGTAATGCTGCGACCGCCTTTAAAAATCCAACAAAGTTCAGTGGCGAGGTTGTTGGTGCGGCGGTGGGATCATAAAAAATTCCGTCTTCTGAAGTCTGTTGTGGATCGGTCACATACAAGACCAAGCGCGAGGGAGAATTGCGAGCTAAATAAGTCAACAGCCAATCGTGATAGCCAGATAATCCAAGTGGTGAATTGGCGCAACTTGAACCTTCGCGGTAATCCCACATCACAAGCCCATCCAAGTTTGGAGTCGGTGCGCTAAGCGATGCTTTCCATGTCGCTGGCAGTAATTCAAATTGAAACACACAAATATTTGGGCCAACATTGCCCGCAGGAATCTGCCAAAAGGGCTTAAATGCAGCGCTAAATGCTTTGCAAAATCCAATGAACTCATCCACACCCGCACCTGGACCGCCAACGGGAGCGTTCCAATTTCCAAAGGCGTCGATCAGCGATCCGCCTACACCTATTTTCTCGCAACTAAACATCACATAGGTGCGCGACAAATCCCCACACATATTTTGTGCATCTGGCCCGGTGTCAAAGGATGAATGCGAGCCGACGAAAAATCCAAAGTTGCTGGCCACATCGCTGACAGTCGGCGTAGCCAAAATTGCGGCGATTGGATCGGCAAGATTCTGCGAAAGTGTGTAGATGGTCTCTGGATAAACAGGTGATGGGTTTGTTAACACTTGGCCAGGCTCATAGGCATCCACATAGGTGATTGGTGTTGCACCCGAGGTGGTCTTATACATGTTGTACAACTCGCAATACGCCGCATCGAGCAATCGAGTGTTGGCATCACCGCAAGTCCAAAACGACATCTGTGCCAAGTTGGTGAATCCGTGGGCCATGCCGCTGCCAATAAAATTTGCATCCGCTTGCATGGTGGGCCATAGGGTTGCTTGAAATGATCGAATTGAAGTAAGTGTTGGAACATCAGCAGAAATGTCGCTGGATTCCGCTTCAATTGTGACTTCACTGATTCGAAGTGCACAACTGTTTGAAGCCAATATTGCATTGGCGGATTGCGCCCACAAATATGCCTTCATCCACTTTTGAGGATTCGTGGTTGGGTAATTTTCGGGAACCCATGTCCATTCTTGTCCGCCACCAAAATCAGGGATCAACGCAATCGCTCCTGTGAAGCCGCGGTCACCAAGATTACGAATGCATTGAATTAATCCCGACGTAGGCGTTAACTTAAAATTGCTCGAAATGGATGAATCTACATTGTCCGGATCCGCCAACCGCAGTAACAACTTGTTGGCTTGCAAGGGTTGCAGGGACATCGCGTAATCCACAATACTTTTGTAGTACGCAGTGTCGCCGTTGTCACGCTCGATCCACATAGCTACTGGCATGCTGTCCACGGCGAAAGTAGTGCGGACAAACCCCAGGCAAAGCATCACAAGCATGCATGCGTAAAGTCTGACACTGCGAGTGAACCATGAATCGGAATTCAAGAGGAAACAAATGCAAACTTGTTTCATTTTGTGCAAAGTTGGAGATTTTATCACTTAGACATCTTTGCAGATACGTTGTAAATCTCCAAACTATTTCAGAAATTATCTCAAGAAATCTGCGATGAGATTAAAGGAAAGGCAATTTTGCACACATTTTTGAATAATCACCTAAGTTACCAAGAAGCTTGATTCTGTGTGACACGAATAATTTCTAATTGCCCGCCGCGTCTAAATGTAGTGTCCTTACCCTGTCTATTTAAATCTCACTTGTAAATTGAGTTTTATAAATACACGATCGCCTTCGCGATAGAGCGAGCCAAATTCATAGCGACTTGTACTTGCCTGCTCTAGTCGCGTGTTCTCAAACAAATATTCTTGAAACTCTGCCCTATTGTAAATGTGATAGCAAACAATAGCTCCATCCTGCTTCACGATAATAATCCCGCCGGTCGCGCTGTAACGGCCATTCCAAACTGTTGAAGGCGTCATGCCTAGTGCACTATCCGTAAAAAAACTTTTTAGTTTGTGCTCATACATCTGATGTCCATGGGTCAGGTCGAAGCCGCATGGATTCTCAGTCTTTAGCAAGGTCATAAGAGTCGCTAAATCAATTGAATCTAAAGATGAATACTTCAACTTAAGAAGACTTGCCAAAATTTCTGGCAGACTTCCATCTATGAGCTGCAAATTGTTCTCGAGAACTAAAGACTGAATTTTTTGAAATTTTAATGCACAGCCTGATGAAACAATTGCCTTGATTCGCTTTGCAATCTTTGGTTTATCATCAATCGAGTTTATTTCATCTATATCAAGTGTCTTAGCTCGTTCGCCAACCACTTCGTAGATAAAATTGGTTGCAGAACCTGCATTAAAAAGTGTTGAATCTCGGCCAAGCATTGATTTGATACTGAAGCCCAGTTCCAGATTCTGATTGATCCACGAATCATGTACCGTGACATGAATATCTTCCTTATCGGTGTTTGCTGCCACAATGGCATTGACATCAAGTTTGCGAAGAAAAATTTCGATTTGTGGTACAGAAAATGAATTTTTTGAATTTTTAATTGCATCAAGCAAAAATTTTGCTTTGGCAAAAAAATCTGCTATTGGAATTCTTTGTAGCTCTTGATTCTTTTCATCAGTAATCACAGTAAATCCAGGCATCAAGCTGTAATGCCGTTCCGAATTTCTTTCGTCACGCCGAACAATTTTAAGAACTGGATAAAAAATGGTGGGAAGCGGGTTTAAATTTTTATCCGCCGCATGAAGCCGCCCCTCAGAAAGCAACTTTAGAAAAACATATACCTCACTCCACTCACCCTTGTTTCCCGTCAACATGGCTAGTCCTTTCCTATCGCCTTCAGAATCATCTTTGCTGTGGCCTGAATTGCAGGGACTGCTACAGAGTTGCCAAACTGCTTGTATGCGGATGCGTTGGAAACTGGGATCACAAATCGATCTGGAAATCCCTGCAAGCGAGCCCACTCTCGCGGAGTCATCTTGCGAATCCCCTCCTTATTGACCGACCCTTGGATATTTGTCTGCGGTGTGAAATCGGTGATGCGGTGATCCAACACCAAGTTGCGCTCTCGCCCCATTCCACCACAAACGACGGCATTTGCGACCTCATTATCTTGAATAACCGAGTACCCGAACCCATTGCCCTTGCCTTCATGGCGTGCTCGATGACGACGAAGGCAAGTAAGGTATTGCGTAGAGAGATAATATTTTGTTGCTACAACTTCTTTTTCTTTGACATCCCCGAAGACAAGTTTCTTTGACAATTTAGCCGGATAGCGAAATGACTCTGCATGGGACTTCTTTCGGAAGCCTGCGATATAAATTCGTTCGCGATGCTGTGGCACACCAAAATCTTGAGCGTTCATTATTTTTGGATCTGGTACAAAATACCCAAGTTCATTGCGCAGTACATTTAGAATTGTTGCAAGTGTTCGCCCGCCATCGTGGCCTACAAGCCCCTTCACATTTTCAAGAAAGATTGCATGTGGTGAATGCTTCTTAATGATTTCGGCAACCTCAAAAAAAAGTGTGCCGCGGGTGTCTTCAAATCCGCCGCGCCGACCAGCAATCGAAAATGCCTGGCAAGGAAACCCTGCACATAGCACATCAAACCGTGCTGGTATGTAATCCTTCACTCTCTGGGTTGTAATGTCGCCAAACGGAACCTCACCAAAATTTGCGGAGTATGTTCTCTTCGCTTCTTTATCCCACTCACTTGAAAATATGCATTCTCCTCCAAGGTCCTGCAGTGCTACTCGAAATCCGCCTATTCCAGCAAATAAATCAATAAATTGGAAGGATGATTTTTTTGGTTTTGCAAATGGTACGCCTGCGATGATTGTTTCAAGGTGACTTATCACGCTATCAACAGAAATGAAATTTGCCCGCTGTATGGCATTATTTTTCAAATGCTCAGTAATTATTTTTAGCGCTTCTCGCTTAAAAATTTTAGATGATGTTGCCGGTTTGTTGTATGCGTAATGTGAAACTATTGCCGCGTCTTCCGAGCTAAGGCTGGACAAAAAATCCGCGGGTGCGACAGTAATAAGAGGTCGCCTAATTTTTATTTTGGATAAGTTCGGTAAAATTTTTGACTGTAGAAATGTCATGCATAGCCCCTCAATAATTTTGCAAAATCAAACTTGGCAAGATCTCGAAATTCTAAGAGTAGTGACCAATTGCATTGTAACTATGCAAGGTGAAAACCTATCCGAACTGCCTAGATTTCTTACGATTTGTTAGTTTGACTGTGCCCCTTCATGAGTGTGTTAGGTAAAACTCATTTGAAAGATGTAATGCTTCATTGAGAATTCCATCCCCCAAGAACTTCCGCCCTTCCCCCGCTCCTCTCCCAATTCACCCGATACCCTTCCCCCATGACACAAGAAACCATGGAAGCAGAACTCGCGCGACTTCGCGCCGAAAATAGCGCGCTGAAAAACACTGGCTCCAAAGGCCTGACGATGAAAGTAAGCGAGAAAGGCGCGCTTTCCATTTATGGAATGGGGCGCTTTCCGGTGACACTGTATAAGGAGCAGTGGATCAAACTGCTCGCCGTCTCGGAGGAGATTCACGCCTTCATCAAGTCCAATGAATCGGCGCTGAAATCCAAGGGCGAGTAAACGCCGGGTGGGTGGTGCGATCTGACTGGGCTTGAGTTTAAGATTGAGTTTGAACCTGAGTTTGAGCGTGAACCCGAGCGTGAACCCGAGCCTGAATTTAAGCCCGAGCTTAAGTTTGAGTTTCAGCCTGAGCTTGAGTTTGAACCTAAGCTTGAGTTTGAACCTAAGCTTGAGTTTGAACCTGAGCCTGAACTGAAACCTGCGCCACAGCCTGCGCCTACGCCTAAACACCGCTCACTTCTAAAAAACAATCCACACTCACCGCGTCACGCCTTCCCCGCAATTCTGCGCCGTGCATCTGTCCCAAATGTGTCCGCTTCGCCCTGCGATGATCGCCCTGCGTCGAAATTGAATTCGCACCCGAGGAGATTGACATGCAAGATGAAAGCAGTTCCGCTACACCCAGTGGCAAGCAACCGATTCGCCCTTCGCTTTCTCACTTTAGCCGGCACTACAAAGACTTTCCGATTCTTCAGAATGAAATTCAGCTCTTTGATCGCTGCATCACCAGCGAACTTGACCTACGCATTCTCTGCATGTTTGGCAAGATCGCTCCTGCCCCAAACTCGCGTTGTCGCAGGCCGATCAAGATTGGAAAGCGCGTCTACAACGCCGATCGTCTGCGCTCGCAATATTTGGAGCGGGCGATTCTTGCAGATCGACCGAGCGGTATTGGCTTTGATGTCGTGGCTGAACCTACGACAAAGACTGGTGGAAATAGTGTAGATGCAATTGTTTCAGCTCTAAATAATGCAGATATAAATCTTGTTTGCGAAACTTTGCCGAGCCCTTCCGGGAAGACTGCGCTCGAATCCGAAGTTGATCAGAACGGTGCCGAAACCCCGCTGCCAGTTTGCCGCGTTGCGCACAACAAAATGTGCGTAACCCTGCAGCCGTTGTTGATTGACGCGGTGATGATTGCGATTGCCTCGGGCTTCAATGAATCCAAAGCGTTGGATCAACTTGCTCCCGCACTTGCCAAAGCAGCCATCGAACTTTTTCTTCACTGCGACCAACCACAGTACTTACTTTCACGCACCGCCACTTTACTGGTGAAGTGTGGGCTGATGCAATCGCTTTTTTCAGATGCCTCTGAATTGAACCATGACATATTCACTCTCAGTGATACTTCTACGACACTGGTTCACACCACGATACTGCCAGCGTGGGAAACCGCACGGGTGTAGAGCGGTTTACTGAAAGTAGTGATTACGGTGGTGGGCGGAGAGACGCGGTGGCATACCCCATCCTTGCGGCTTCACGCGTGAATGCGCAATGTGAACTGGTTAACATTTGCATTCGCATGTCGTTGGCCCCGCTAGCTCAGTTGGATAGAGCACCGGTTTCCTAAACTGGAGGTCGCGCGTTCAAATCGCGCGCGGGGCGTTTAAGTACAGCCTGGAATTTGCAGAGTCTGTCTCGCAGTGATAGCGAGGTCGTGTGTATAGATGGGATTTTTAATTACCGACAGGCTGTATGCCTGTGAAATTAGCTTTCAAGCGCTGACTCGGTTTATGCCTGTGAATTTAACTTTCAAGCGCCGACACGCGTTGCGCATTGGATGTGACTTTTAACTGCCGACACGCGTTGCGCATTGAATGTGACTTTCAACTGCCCACAGGCTTTGCGTGCGTGGCGTGCACTTCGAAAAAAAATGCCGCTTAGTCTTTCGGTTCTGGCTCAAGATTGGCCAGATAGCGGCCGCCTTTGGCGCGGTCGGAGCGCTCCTGAATAAAGTACGCAACGCACCACGAGGCGAGCAGCACAACCCACGCAAGATTGACAAGCAAAACAGGAAGCATGGCCAGAAGTGTAACCTGCTTGCGCGTGGATTTCCACGCCATACCCATGAGCCTTCCGCTGGTTGCAAATTTCCTCTTTGGTGCAGGCATTGTGCTTGTACTGATCGCCACAACTTTGTGGAAACGCGCGCGTCGCGGCCGAGTGACCGGGTGGAAAAGTTGCTGCAAGCGCTGCGAATTTGAATTGCGCGGATTGAATCCCACCACCATCGTCTGTCCAGAATGCGGCGCAAGTTTGCTGACCCCTGCAGCTTTGCGACCGGCCACAAAAACAAATCAGCCGTGGCGCTGGGGCGTTGCGCTCTGCATCACGCTGCTGGGATTGTTGCTGCTGTGGACAGGCAGCAGAGCTTCGCGCGTTTATTTCACCGGCAAATTTCTCTGCCAACAACTTTCAACAAACATGCTGATTGAATTGTTTGACGCAATGCCGCAGATTGTGGGGGCGGAACTTGAAGCAAGGGTAAAAACTTTCCAACCGCGTACAAAATTCGAACCGCGTACAAAAGCAGAGTTGGAAAAACCAATGAGCGCGCCGATGACTGCACAAGAGAGCGCTGAGATTGCTGCACAAGCGCAACCGCCGCACATGCAGCAGGATCAGATTGCACGACTTGCCGCGGTGCTGGCCACTCACGCAGTAGCGCATGCCAATGATCGACCTGCCGAGGCCAGTCGTTTGCTCGCGACATTGCGCGCGCAGAATTTAATGGATCAAGCCACGCTTGTAAGTGCGTTGCGGACTTCGCTTGTGGGCGTGCAACTGAATGTTGGAATGCCCAAGCCATCAAAACCCGGTGGCGCGTTTATGGTGACCGCCGTGTTGCCCGCCACGCAGGCGACAAGTTGGATGAGCAATGCAGAACTTCGGCTTCTGATCACCCATGGGCAAGCGCGTGCGGCGGGCGCAGCGCATGACGAGTGGCAGCCGCTCGCGCTTCTTTCACCAGAGCGCAACGAGAGTGAACGCGAATTCGATGGCGTGGCATTTCGCGCACCACCTCAGCCTGGAAATTATGAATGCCTGCTCACCGCTTCGTTGCGACAACCACACGCGGAGCCCGCGCTGAGTGACCCGCTTTCAATGCAGATTCAAATGGCATTTGCGTTCACGGTGCTCGATCCCGCTTCGTTGGAACTTAAATTTGTTTCAGATGCGCGAGTGGCCGATGTGGTTCGAGCGTGGCTTTCTCAAGCGCGAGTGCGCTGCGCTGCCGACTGCGGATCGGCAATTGTTTCTGTGCCAAATGATCTGCGTGCGTTGCAAGCGGAAACACTGGTGATCAGCGGCCGCATGAAAATTGTGCAAGGCGATAGTGCGCTGGATGCAGGGCGCGTGTGGATTGATAATGCGTCGCCGATTGTTTCGCTGATCGGCGTGTCACTGCCAGCCGCGATGGATCGCAGCAAGCCAGCGATGTTGCGACTTGAACCCGACGCTGAATTTTCCTTGGGCATGGCTTCGTCAAATTGCTTGGTTCTTTCAGATGTTGTGGAAGTTTCGGTTGCACTGCCAGCGTTGCCGGTGGTTGTGCCGGCTGCGGTTCCGGCACCGGCACCAACTCCTGCTCCTACACCAACTCCGACTCCGGCTCCGACTCCGGCTCCTGTACTAACTCCAACTCCAACTCCAACTCCGACTCCGACTCCGACTCCGACTCCGACTCCGACTCCGACTCCGACTCCGACTCCAGAACCGACTCCTGTACTAACTCCAACTCCTGCTCCTACACCAACTCCGACTCCGGCTCCGACTCCGGCTCCGACTCCGGCTCCGACTCCGGCTCCTGTACTAACTCCAACTCCGACTCCAACTCCAACTCCAACTCCAACTCCGACTCCGACACCAACTCCGACTCCAACTCCAACTCCAACTCCGACACCAACTCCGACTCCTACACCAACTCCAACTCCAACTCCCACGCCAACTCCATGAACGATCCGCTTCTGAATGTTGTGCTGCTGCATCCGCAGATTCCAAACAACACTGGAAATATTGGCCGCACTGTTGCAGTCACTGGTTGCCGATTGCATGTGATTCATCCAATCGCGTTTGACATGGGCGAGAAAGCGCGGCGCCGTGCGGGCTTGGATTACTGGCACTTGGTGGATTGTCGCGAGCACGCAAGTTGGCAGGATTATCTTCTTTGCGAGCAACCCAAGCGCGTGTGGCTGTACACCACAAAAAGTTCGCGGCCACATTGGAAAGCCTCGTTTGCACGCGGCGATCATCTGCTCTTTGGTAGCGAAACTGCAGGCGCGCCTGATGAAGTTCACCAATGGATCACTCGCACGCAAGGTGCCGATCATTGCGTGGGTCTTCCAATGCGCCAACACCCTGATTGCCGCAGCTTAAATCTTGCAACCGCCGTGGCCTGCGGCGTGTACGAAGGTGTTCGCCAACTGATTGATGCAGGAATTGTCGATTCGCTTCCAGATGCAGGAAACCCTTAGGATGCGCCCTTCGGAATGACTTGTAGCCAAAGGATTCTTGAGACCCACATTATGAAACACACTGCACGCCGCGGATTTACCCTTGTCGAACTGCTTGTTGTGATCGGCATCATCGCCCTGCTTGTTGGCATTCTGTTGCCAGCTCTTGGCAAGGTGCAAGAGCGCGCCAAGGCCACGCAAACTCTCGGCTTGATGCAAGAGTTTGCGAAAGCCTGCGATAGCTTTCAACAAGAGTTTGGAAGTTATCCCGGCCTGGTGCCCGAAGATATTTTGGCCAACGATCCGCAGATCAGCAGCACCGAGAATGCGTTGCTTGAATTAATGGGCGGCGGCGTGCGCAAGTCGGATGTGGATGACATTACTTACAACGCGCTTGCCTCCACCGATGGATGGATTGAAATTAAGTTTGCGATTAAAAATGCTCCAACTGGTTCTTCAAAAGAATTTCCAGTCAAGATTAATCCTGGAAAAGTTGGCGAAGGTCCACGGATTAAAGGTAAGCAGTATCCACCGTTGTTTGCGCCCAAAGCTGGTGACTTGCAGCCTGTCCTTGGCAAGGTAGATCAGAATGGAACGGTGGTTGTAATTGATACTGCGCCACTTGGAAAGTTGCCTGGGCTTGTCGATGCATGGGGCAATCCGCTGCTGTACATCCGTGCGGTTCGAACCAATGGCCCGCTCGCTGGCAGAAATAGCGACCGCGTGCAATTCATTGTGATGGCCGATACTGGAAATAAGTTTGGCGGTCTCTATCCCTATCTTGCAAGCCCCGGCCTTGGCACGCTGAGTGTTCCGCAGACCAGTGCAGCCGCGGGCGGCGCACCAAGTGCGTATTCCATTCTTGATAACAGCGATGACTTGAACAAGATGCGAACCTTTGCGCAGTTGCTTCGACATCCAGGCTTTGGAGACTCGGACAAACCGCTGCAAGGTTCTCCACGCGGCAAATACATGATTATTAGCGCAGGCAAAGATGGAATTTTCTTTAGCACGCAAGATGGCCCTGGCACAAAAAAGTTGCCGGTGACCGACATTGTGACAAGCGGCGCCATCACCAAAATGGGCGGACTAGGTGCGCTGGATAACTACGACGACATTAAAGTCTTCGGCGGCGGTTGAACTGCGAGGCAAGTGACTTGTTTTGAGGGGCGAAGTTTTGCGGTGAAAGTTTATGTTAAAGTTTTTATGCAAGCCCTTGCCGTAAACCCTTGCAAGAAACTTTGCGAAAAATTGCACCCAAGGTTTGCATTGAAGAATTGCGATAAACCTATTTAAAAATCTCTTGCAACAAACTTTGCGAAAAATTGCTGCGAAGTTTTTAGCCATTAAAAAGACCGCGGCCGCCCGAAGTTGGGCGGCCGCGTTTGTTTTCACTTGTAATCCAAGAGTGAAATGACTGATCTACTTACTGATCCATCGGTGGCGGTGGTGGATTGCCATTGCCATCGGTCGGTGGCTTATCGCCGCCATCTTTTATATCGCCCTTCTTGTCGCCCTTGCCTTTGCCCTTGTCACCATCAGGGCCGCCAGCGCCACGCTTCACCATTTCAGCTTTCAACTTGGCTTCATTTGCCGCGAGTTTTTGCTTGAAATCATTTTGCTGATCCGGCGTGAGGGTTCCAAAGACTTGCTTCTGCAGCTCTTCCACTTTTGGACGCGACTCGTTGAGTTGCTTCAGCTGATCCATCACCGCTTGATCAGGCTTGCCACCAGATGCACTCGCGCCTCGAGCTTGTTCAGCGAGTTCCTTCATTTTCTCGCCATTCTCTTTACGCCACGCTTCGCTTTTGGCTTCAAAATCTTTTTTCATCTGCTCGGTCTTAGATTTTTGATCATCGGTCAGCGAGGGTTGAATCTCCTTAAAGGTGATCATCCACGCGCGACCGCCTTTGTTGCGATCGCCACCCATGCCACCCATGCCACCAGGTCCTTGACCGCCCTTGCCACCTTTACCGGGCTTGCCTGCACCGCCAAAATTTCCATCACCTTCATGCGCACCTGGCGCAACTGGTGGTCCGCCAAGATCTCCGCCCTTGCCGCCCTGACTTGAACCCTGACCTGCACCGCCACCCTGCGGAGGTGGCCCACCGGAGCCCTGTGAAAATGCAGGCGAAACCAACAGCGTGGCTCCCAACAACATGGCGCTGGCCACGCAACCGATCGTGCGAAATTGTGAATGTGTGAGTGATGGACTCATGGGTCCTTCCTTTCGTTAGGCCGGGTCGGATCGAAACTGATCCGCGTGTCGGCAGTGGCTTTGCAAACGATGCGAGTCAGCATGGTATTGCAGAAGAAGCCATGAAATTGTTGCACAAGTTATAGGGCAAATCTCTGGGCAAGACCCCTGATTCGCTCCTAGCATCGCTGCTCTATGAACTTTGATCGACAAGCTGTTGAGGAGGCATTGCGCACCGTTCAAGACCCCGAGACACACAAGGATGTGATCACGCTTGGAATCGTGAAGCATGTCGCGGTGTCCGGCGATGCGGTGCGGTTGGTGATGGCGTTGCCTGCGAACGCAAACGCGATGAAGGAAAAACTTCGGGCTGATACGCAAAGCGCGGTGCTTGCCAAGGCGAAAGCATGCGGTGTGTCATTAGAAATGGTTGAGATTGAATTCATCGCTGATGCGGTCGCGGCCCCGCGTGGGATTGGTGACGCGCACGGCAACGCGCACGGCAACACCCAAGGCAAGGACAATCCATTGCCAATGGTGAAACAAATTATCGCTGTGGGCGCAGGCAAGGGTGGCGTTGGTAAAAGCACGGTCGCCGTAAATCTAGCCGTGGGTCTCGCGCGCGCAGGATTCAAAGTTGGCTTGCTTGATGCGGATATTTATGGACCCAGCGCGCCAACCATGCTGGGCTTAGATCAAGTTGGAACCAAGGCGCACGGCAACATGCTGCTTCCATTTGAAGTGCATGGCTTGAAGGCTATGACCATCGGCAAGTTGGTGGATCCCGACAAGGCATTGGTGTGGCGCGGACCGATGGCGCACGGAGCATTCAAGCAACTGGCTACGCAAACCGAGTGGGGCGAATTAGATTATTTGGTGATCGACTTGCCACCGGGCACCGGTGATGTTGCGTTAACCATGTCGCAGTTGCTGCCAGTGACTGGCGCGGTGGTGGTGTGTACGCCGCAACGCGTTGCGCAAGACGATGCGCGGCGCGCAGTTCGCATGTTTCAGAACTTGGGTATCGAAGTGCTTGGCGTAGTTGAGAACATGAGTTATTTCACTGCACCCGATGGCACGCAGTACGATTTATTTGGTCGCGGCGGTGCCGAAATTATGTCGCAAACGATGGGACTTCCATTCCTAGGCTCGATGCCAATTCATGTGGATTTGTGCCGTAATTGCGATGAAGGCACACCGCTGCGCAATTGGGAAAATCCGGCGATGGCCAAGTCACTTGACGCGTTGTGCCAACAGATTATTTCGCAAATTTCAATCGCCACGCTGGCTGGAAAATCGGATCGCCCCACGCTGACAGTGAGCTAGTACGCGGTGGTGTGGGATGCTGCGGCAGTGCCCATCACGAATGCCGCTACTCTTTCAAAATGATTGGGAGCGATTCACTGCATGCGCGCGCTGGCACAAGAGCTTGGATATTTTTGACACTGCTTGCAATCGCGGCGGTGCTGCAGTGCGGCGGATTGTTGCTGCCCTTCATGCGCATCGATGTCTTCTTGAAGGCAGGCAATACTTATTCGCTACTACACACGGTGAACTTGATGTGGACCAAGGGCATGTGGATTATCGCACTGCTGATCGGGGGATTCAGCGTGGTCTTTCCCTTTGTGAAAATTTCGCTACTGTTGCTGGCGTGGATACGCATGCCAGTGGGCTCGGCGCGAACAGGAGTGCTTGAATGGATGGGCGCGCTTGGAAAGTGGTCGATGCTGGATCCCTTCACCGTGATGGTTTTAGTCATGTTGACAAGCGAGCAATGGGCGGTGAGTGCCACCACCTATCTGGGTGTCTATGCGTTTCTAAGCGCGGTGATCATCACGATGAGTCTTTCGATTGTCTCTTTGTGGATCGATGAAAAATCCATCGCTGAACGCGAAGTTGGACCGCTGGTGCGTCAAGCGCTTGCCAAGAAAGCTGGCGCGTGGGGTGTGGCAGCGATTGTGGTGCTGGCGATTTCGATCGGGTGCTTTGTCGGCGCATTGTGCACATCGTTTTTAACTATCAACCAATTTTTGTTCAAGGGTGAAAGTTATGGCGTGGCGAATGTGGCGGTCGCAATGTGGAGGGTGGAGAACTGGCCGCTGATGGTGCTCGCGATCATTGGACTGGTGCTGGTTCCGGGCTGCGTGTTGCTTGCGGAAGTGTGTGTATGGATCACGCCGGCTCGGCCGCGGACGCATCTGCAACGAAGACGACTGATCAACTTTGCACGCGAGTGGTGCATGCTTGATGTGATGGCGCTGGGGCTTGGACTTTTTCTTCTCGAGGGGCAAAAGTTGATCAAGACTGAAATACAGCCTGGCCTGTGGTTGCTGGTATCGACAGCGATCGCGCTGTGGCTTGCGGGAAAGCTTGGAACCCGCGCCGCGCATAACGGCGTGAAGCGGATGAATGCGCAGAGTGCGTAGCGTGATGCGCGAGGCTTGCGTGATGCGCGAGGCTTGCGTGATGCGCGAGGCTTGCGTGATGCGCGAGGCTTGCGTTTACTTCGTGGTCAGTGAAAAAAGTTCTGTGAAATTTTTTGCTTGATCGAGATGCATGATGCATGCGCGAAGTTTTTCGCACTGCTGCTTACCGATCACGCCAGTACCGAGCGCGTTAAATTTCACGGCGATTTCTTCCTCGGTCATCGGGTCGCGCGGATCGCCCTTGGGCACATCCACACGGGTGGCATAGGACTTTCCATCGGTGGTGGTAATGGTGACGCGACTTGGCTGAAACTTGGGAAAAAGGGCTTCAAATTCTTGATTGGCTACTACTTTTACCTTGTCCATAATTGGAAGCAACGCTTTATCAAGCACACGCTCTTCGCGGAATTGCAGCGGCGTAACCATGCCATCCACCAAACCAACAGCCATGCAATAGGGCAGCGAATGATCGGCGGTCTCTTTGGAATCAGGGCGATACTTATGCGGATCGCCCAGGATGTCGGCGGCGCGCGCAATCACTTCCACTTTGATTTCGGTGACTTGATCGGCGCGAAGATTGTTGTCCTTCACCGTCTTCATCATCGCGGTAAGCGGCGCGTGGCTAAGCGCCTCAATGGGAAAGCTTTTCATGCCGCAGTCGCTGATGCGATAATGCGATGTGTTGGTGTTGGGAAGATCCTTGATCAACGCTGTGCCATCAAAGGCCGCTGGCTTGCCCTTGTACATCACATGCGCGAAGACTGCGAAGAGACCCTCTTTACCATCGATGATGTGCTCGGGTCCAGAAAAACCAAGTTGCGCAAGCAGCGCGCTCTCGGTGCCCATGCGACCCGCCCATGGATCAACGGTATTTTTCATGTTGGTCAACTTGCCTGCGGTAACAGCACCTGGCGTGAAAGTTCGCGAGGCACTGATGCCCATCGCGGCAACCATCTGCGCAGGGTTTAGATTTAAGACTCGACCCGCAGCGATCGGCGCGGCGAAGGCGCTGAGGGTGGCGTGATGCCAGCCATATTCACGCACACCCGGCAGACCGAATTCGCAGAGACGCATTTCGATTTCATAGGCGATCACGGTGGCCAAGATCAGTTCGCGACCGCCGAGACCCTTTGCTTCGCACAACGCCAACGGCGCGGCGATTAAATCGCTTGGGTGGCATGGATCGGATTTCCAATAAATGTCGTTGTAATCCATTGCGCGAATCATGTGACCGTTTAGAAATGAAGCGTCGACAGGATTGGTCTTGAAGCCTGTTACGAAGCAAGTGGAACCACCATTGCCGCCACCCATCGCGCGGTAATGCTTCAAGAGAATCTGCGCGTCTTCTTGCTGGCTACCACCAAGCGCGCAGCCAATCGAATCAAACCAGAAAAGTTTGGCGGCATGAATGGCTTGGGCGGAAAGATGCTCGTACTGCAAGTTGCAGGCCCACTCGGCGAGGTCGTAGGAGAGCAGACGCTTGGTTTCTGTTGGTTGGTGTGACATGGGTAAATCCGTGGTGTGTGGGTGAGTAGGAGTGTGTGATTATGAGTCTGTGATTCTGTGAGTAGGAGTATGCGAGTGTGCGAGTACAAGTACGGAAGTATGACTATGCGTGCGAGTGAAAATAAAAGTGTGCTCGATGCATGCGAACGACTTTGCATTCACTACGCCTGCGAAACATAGACGCGAGCGTTAACTGATATGACTGGCAACTGCCTGCGCCATCTCGATGGTGGTGGCTTTACCACCCATGTCGTAGGTGCGCACCTTACCTTCGCGAATCACGCGGGAAACCGCTGATTCCAGCGATTCTGCGCGCATGGTTTCGCCCAGCCAATCCAACATCATTTTGGCGGTAAGCAACATGGCGATTGGATTTACTTTGAATTGACCGGCGTATTTAGGAGCGCTGCCATGGGTTGGTTCAAAGACCGCGTAGGTGTCGCCCATGTTGGCGCTGGGCGCAAAACCAAGTCCACCAATCAAACCCGCGCAGAGATCACTGACGATGTCGCCGAACATATTCTCGGCAACAAGCACCGAGTAGTCCTGCGGATTTTTAAACATCCACATGCAGATGGCGTCGATGTTGGCTTCGTCGGCCCAAATATCTGGATACAACTTTGCAACTGCTCGGAAGCAACGAGTCATCAGACCGCCAGTCTCACGCAACACATTGGGCTTCTCGATCAGCGTGACGCGCTTGCGATTATTTTTCTTGGCAAACTCGAAGGCTTGCTTGCAGATGCTGGTGCAACCCTGCTTGCTCACGATGCGTGTGGAGAGCGCAATATTTTCAAAGCCCTTGTCTTTCCACGGCTTCATCTTGGGATTGGCGCAGAGCGCGGTGTAGACACTTTCAGGCAGCGGGAAAAACTCCACGCCACCGTACATGCCCTCGGTGTTCTCACGAAAGACCATTTGATCAATCACCACATCGCCGCCCGAAGGATTGGTGATCGCGTTGCCGCGATAATTCAGCGGATTGCCTGGGTAACTTTTGCATGGACGCATGTTGGTGTGCAGATTGAACATCTGACGCAACTTCACGATGGGCGAGAAATACACCAAGCCGGTGTTCTTAAGTTCGGGAATCAATTCTTCCTTGGCTTCGTCTTGCGGCTTGCTGGTGATAGCGCCGAAGAGACCACAGGTGGTGCTGCGCAAAGCCTGCACGGTGCGATCAGGCAAGGCGTTGCCCTCTTTGCACCAAAAGTCCCAACCAATATCGCAATGCACATACTCGGCATCCAACTTCATGTGGTCAAGCACGATGCGCGTGGCTTGCATCACATCGTTTCCGACTCCATCACCTGGCATCCATGCAATTTTGTATTTAGACATTTGAAATCCTTTATGAAAGTGTGTGAATAAAATCTGCGCGCAACGCTGCGCGATGTGAACGGAGTATCAAGTGCGTGCGGCGAGCATTGCCCGAAGCTTTCGAGCGACAAGAATTTCCGCGCCACCTGCGACAATCAATTCCTGCGCCGCTTGACTCAGTGGCGGGAAGATAAAGGCGCGGTCATCTACATGCAATGTGCTGGCCTGATAGTCGATGACAATCTGCGGTCCTTCGCGAGTGAGTGCTTTGCCCTGCAATGTGGCGCGCAGATGCTCAACAAAGGCTGGACATTCAAAGACCACAAAGCCATTGTTGAAGGCGTTGCGCTTGTAGGTTTCGGAAAAACTACAGGCGATTACGCAGGGAATTCCCTTGGCTTTTAGCGCAGTGGCAGCTTGCTCGCGACTGCTGCCGGTGCCAAAGTTTAAGCCGCCCACCACGATGTCACCGATGCGATAGAGCTGGTTAAATTGCGGATCGAAATTTTCGAAGGTGACCGCGGCCATTTGCTCGACGGTGAGATCGTCGCGGTAGGTGTGCTTGCCGGCGTAGATGCCATCGGTGTTCAAGTTGTCTTTATCTACAAGCAACACGCGGCCCTGCACGCGAGCGGGAAATCCAGCGATCACTTCCACACTCGACGCGATTGGCGCAGTGGCTGCGGGACGCCACATGGTTTTCACTGCTTGACGCGGCGCATAGATTTGCGGCGCGCAAATGAATCCAGCGAGCGCGCTGGCAGTCACCACCGCGGGTGAACCCAAGTACACCTGCGAATCGGGATCACCCATGCGACCCTTGAAATTTCGATTGGTGGCGCTGATTGCAGTTTCGCCTTTGCCAACAAGTCCGCGGCCAAGACCGATGCATGTTCCGCAACCTGGCGGCAAGGCAATGGCACCAGCGTCGATCAATATTTTCCAGTCACCTGCGGACTCACTGGCGGCTTGTACTTCGGCGCTTGCGGCGGCAAGATAAAATTCCACCCCTGCCGCCACGCGACCACCAATCGTGCGCACTACTTGCGCGGCTTGATGCAAATCTTCTAAACGCGCATTCACACATGAAAGCAGATATGCCTTTTGAATCGGCACACGCAGCGCCTGAATCTCGGGCAACGAAATCATGGTCTTTACTTCGTTGGGACCGCTGACATGCGGCACCACGCTCGCAAGATCGAGTTGTAATTCGATGGCATAGTGCGCGTCGGCGTCGGCACTGCGAATGGCGCGGTCACTCCACATGTAATCGATGTCGGCATCGGTGTAGCCGGAGCGACTTGCAGCTCCGCGAATTCCAGCGCGTTGCAGACTTTTAAATGTGGGGACACGCGAACGCATGTAGCGCAGGGTGGTCTGATCAAATGGAAAGAGACCGGCGAGCGCGCCCCACTCGGTGGTCATGTTGGCGATGCTCATGCGCGCATCCATGCTCAGCGCGTCAATGCCAGCGCCAGTGAACTCGACGGCGTGGTTGAGCACTTCGTCGTGATTAAAAAGTCCGCAGAGCGCGATGATTACATCTTTGCCAGTGACACCGGGCGCTAGTTGATTGAGAAAAATGACGCGCGCTACCGGAGGCACTTGCCACCAGGTCACACCGGTCGCCCAAATACTTGCGGCATCGGTGCGCACCACTGGCGTTCCAAGCGCTGCCAGTGCGCCATACAAATTAGAATGCGAATCACTTCCGACTACCAACGCACCAGGCTGTACATAGCCCTGCTCCACCATCACTTGATGGCTGATGCCAGTGCCAGGCGGATAAAAATCAACGCCATGTTCCGCGGCAAATGCCTTGATTTTTGCGTACTTGGCCAGATTTTCAGGGGTCACATTTTGAATGTCGTGGTCGATGGCGAAGACCGGCTGGGCTGGATCGGCGATCGAAGTCGCACCGATCTGCTTGAACTTTGGCATCACCGCGCCGGTGTTGTCGTGGGTCATCACATGACGCGGGCGGATGGAAATAAAATCACCAGAGCGCACGATGGTGTTAAGCGGCAAACCTTCGGCGTGGCGCGCGGCGATTTTTTCAACAAGCGTAAGACCCATGGCGTGTCATCCTTTTGATGGTGGAATGCGCACGGCGATCTGCGTGCGACGAAAGCCTGAAGCAAGCGGTTACTTTTTCGCCGCGCGTTTGCCCAGCACCTTGGCAATATCAAAGTCAACAAAGTCGGCGTGATGAAAGATGATCGACTCGATCGAGCGTTCCATCTTGTCACCCTCATGGCTATGTGTGGCAATAATATGCATCACTTCGCCAGGAATGCCGTGCTTGTAGGCGAGCGCGACACCAGTGAATGGATGGCGCACTTGCTGGCCGAAGGTGCCTTGCACCACTGCGCCGCTGGCATCCTTGTCAAACTCAAGTGGCTTGCCGACATCAGCGAGCAACGCACCTGCGATCAGATGATCGCGTTGAATTGGAATGCCGCAGGTGAACGAGCTTTCAAGCACATCGGCGATCGCAATGCACTGACACGCGCACGAGTTGAGATGCTCGATGAATGTCATCTTGATGTCACCTGCGAGCAGCGTAAATTTCACTGCGCGAAGTTCATCAAAGGTCCAGCCCTTGCCGCTGCAACCGCTGTGAATTGCCTCGTTCCACACGGCTGCGACTTTCGCGCGCAACGCTGCATCTTGAATGTGCATCAGGCTTGGAAAAAGTGTGGCGATCTCTTCAACGCCGAAGGTCTGAGGAATAGTTGCTGTGGTCATTGGGAGTGGTTCCGTAGTGTGTTTTTGATTATTTTAAGGTGCTTCGTGTGAGAGTGGTTTCGTGTGCTGCATGGCTTTCTTTTTCGTGACTTTGATGAGCGTGACTTCGTATGTCGCGGGCTTCATATTCCACAAACTTCATATTCCACAAACTTCAAACTTTTGGTGGCATCCGTGAAGCCGGTCCGTCGTAGCCGTGATTCACCGGATCGATGCGGCGCATGGGTCGCTCGCGAGTTTGCTCCTCGACAACATGCGCGACAAGTCCGGGGGTGCGCGCGATCATGAAGATGCCGTTGAAGACCGCAGGTGCAATGCCAACATCGGCGAGAATTGCGCCGATTGCACCATCCACATTAATCGGCAGAGGCTTCTTGGCATCGGCGAAAGATTTTTCTACGGCACGCGCAGCTTTCATATGCACTCCGTCCACACCAGCATGCTGCGCTAATTCAAAAAGCCGCGCCGTGCGTGGGTCTTGCGTGTGATAGCGATGGCCAAAGCCCGGCATGCGCTGATCCGCTTGCTTCATCGCCGCAAGATGTTGCGTGGCGGCTTGATCGAATGTGATCGATGCGCTGGCGGCAAGCTCTGCGATGCGGCGTAAATGATTTGCGCAATCTTCAATTGCTCCGCCGTGATGACGATTGATTGACATGATGCCGGCGGCCACTGCAGTGCTCAGTGCGGCACCCGTTGACGCGAGGGTGCGAGCGGCCAATGCACTTGGTGGCGTGGCGCCGTGATCAATCGATGCGACCAATACTGCATCCATCAATCGCGCGATCGGTGCGCTGGGTAATTCACCAGTCAGAATCAGATGCACCGCCGCACCGAATGAGGTGTTGCCCATCAGGTCGGCGATGTCGTAACCACGCACCGCAACTTTGTTGGGCTCGATGCGAGTGATCGCGGTATGCCAGACTGCGTTGCGTTCGGTATCGCTCATCAGACTCAGGCCTTTCGTGCGTTTGAGAGTATCCACCACCGCGCTTGGCAATTCACCAAAGGCATCCACCACCGTGGCACCTGCATCGCGAAGCGCAGAGACCTTTCCTGCATGTGTGCCTCGACCATTTTCAATGATCGCGCCTGCATGACTGAAGCGTGTGCCCTCGCGCGCGGCTTTTCCACCGATGTAGGCAGTCACTGGCTTGGTCACGCGTGCATCTTTGATCAGTTGTGCCAATTCTTCTTCTTGCGAAGAACCGATTTCGCCGAAGATCACGATCGCTTCGGTCTGCGGATCATTTTCAAAGAGCAGCGCGGCTTCGGGAATGCGAATGCCCAGCACCGCATCGCCGCCAAGATGCGCGATGGTGCTGATGCGCACGCCAGCTTGACCAAGGTAGTAACCAGTGCTTGACGCCATGCCGCCCGAGCGACTGATCACACCAACACCAGCGGGCACACCAGGCTTGAACCATGCACGCGCACTTTCTGCGCGACCACCAATCATGCCGACGACTGCTTTGCCGGGACTTAAAATGCCGAGGGTATTGGGGCCAAGAAAGCGGCCACCGTTTGCGCGAGCGCACGCAGCGATTTCCATCGCATCCCACACTGGAACGCGGTCGGGCACCAGCACAGTGAGTCCGATGCCCGCTTCGATCGCAGAGATCGCCGCATCTTTCACACCGGCGGCAGGAACAAAAAGCACCGAGACATCAATCGCACCAAGCGCGCGCACCGCATCGGCTGGCGTGTGAAACACTGGAACACCAAGCACGGTTTGACCGCCCTTGCCCGGCGTGACACCAGCAACAACTTTGGTTCCGTACTCACGCATTAAGCGCGTGCGCGCTTGGCCTTCGCGACCAGTGATGCCTTGCACCAACACGCGAGTGTTCTGGTCGATCAGAATGGCCATGCACGCATCTCCTTTACAAACGAGGCGGATGCATGCGCGCTGGTCGATGTCGCACTGTTGACCAAACTTGCGTGCCGTGAAGTCCACGCATCAAGATGTGGAATATCTAATTGAAGATAGAAACCTTCGATGCCTGCAAGTCGGCACTCCACATCGCAGGCCAGCAATTCTGAATCTTTGGTTGCAAATTCTTCCGCAGAGAGTGCCATCGTCGGCGCGCCAAGACGATCCATGATCATGCCAGCGGAATGTGTCTCCACAGCGCGAGCAATCTGCGGCCATACAGTGGTGTCGATGTACACGCGTCCGCCTTTCACAGGCAGTGCGAGCGTGCTTGGCTTGTTGAGAAACTCTGGCACACGCGGGGCACGAGGCGTCCACTGTGTGCCACCCGCTTGTGCAACAAGATCAGCGAAATGCGCAGCGATTTTGGCTGGCGGATCACTTTTGCGAAAGCCCTGCACTGGTGTCCGCAAAACATGACTGATGCGCTGGAGAATTTCTACAGCACGATCTTCGGTGTTGCCACCCAAGCGAATCACCGCAGGAATATCGAGGTCAAGTTCCCAAAAGGCTTTTGCTAAACCATAGGCCGACCAGTACTGCTCTTGACTTGCCACACCGCTGCCCGAGCCGAAGTAACCGATCAGTCCAGGTTGCGACAAAATAATTCGGCTGGCGCGATACACCTTTGATGCCGAGGGATTGCCGCTGGTGTCTGTGAAATTTGCAATGGTGAAGCCTGCGTTCACGATGGCATCCATTGACATCATGCTTCCGCCTCCGCCGGCGCCGTGAAAGCCGACCAAGCCGCGCGTGTCGGCGGTGGCCACAGTTGCAAGTTGCGCAAAGTAAAAAGTGCCACGGTGATCTGCCTGCTCCACTGCGTAGGCGATGCGCTCAAGTTCGGTGGGTGGGTGATCAAATTCGCGGGCGATTTCAATACCGAGTTCGGGATGACGCACGACGGCGTAGTCGTCGATGGTGATGCGGCAATCCGCAGCGACAAAAAGATTATTGGTGGTCAGCACCAACGGATTTATTTCAAGCGAGCGAGCCTCAACCGCGCGCGCGGCGTTAAAAACTCCGTGAATACATTGGGCAAGTTGCTTCGTAAGCTCTTCGGAAAGCCCGCACTCAGTTGCAATGTGTTGCACCACCTTCGCATCAGGACCGTTGGTGACATGACAGGGAATGCGACGCGTGGATGCGGCGCGCTGCTCAATACCACTGCCGCCGCCAGCAGCGAACACAATCACTGGCTCGCGCGCGGCGTCGTCTATGGCAAGCGAAATGAAAAATTCACGGGCGATGGAAACTTTTCGCTCAACTAAAACCTCCTCGACTGGAAATTGTCCAACCTGCATCGCCAACATGCCTGCCGCATGAGCATGCACTTCTGCGGGTGTGGTAGCGAAGGCGACACCACCGATGGCCGCGCGACCAGTTGTCCATGCTTGAATTTTAATAACCACTTCGCCGCCAAGTTCAGTCGCAATCGTTCCTGCTTCATCGGCAGTCGTGGCGGCGCGCCCCTGCGGAATTGAGAAGCCATGCGCAGCAAGAATTCGCTTGCCTTGATGTTCGTGAAGCCTTGCCATAGGTATGCGATGCAGATCCGCGAAAGCGGTTTTTGAATGCTACCCAACACGCACGCAGCAAGGGTGCATTCACACGCTGGCGGCGATGCGTGGGATGCCATGCTGCGCACGGGTGGGTGTACATGGATTCAATTCGCTGCGCTATGCAGAGTGATTGGCAAGTGCATCGCGTTTCTGAAGAAGTTGCGCTGCGATACTGACTGCGATTTCGGCGGGCGAGTTGCTGCCAATTGGCAATCCCACTGGGCAATGAATATTCGCCACCGCCTGCTCGGCGAAGCCCTCTTGAATCAGCGTGCTTCGAAGGGTTCGCGCCTTGGGCTCGCTGCCGATCACGCCGATAAACGCCGCATCACCGCGCATAAGAATCTGCCGCACAATCGGCAGATCACTGGCATGCCCCTGCGTCATGCATAGATAAAAAGTACCAGCAGAAAGTCGCGCCACGCATTCGCATGGGTCGCTTGTAAGCACAGTACGAACATTGTGCTTGGGTTGAATCATGCGCAGCCACTCTTCGCGATGATCGATGCATTGCAGATTGCAATGAAAAGTGCTCAGCAGCGCGGCGGTGGCCTGCGCCACATGTCCAGCGCCAAAGAGCGCGATGTTCCAGATGTGACCGATGGAGAGTTCGTAGAAAAAAGTTGCTGCCCCACCACACACCATGTTCAAGTCGCGTTGCAATTCGTAGCGAATCATCTCGGGGGCAACTGGTTGATTGGTGTCCACGCCGGCGAGAGCGCGGGCGATCATTTTTTTTGCATGCTCGATCGCCGCTGCTTCCAGTCGACCTCCGCCAACGGTTCCCCATGCAAGGCCTTTGTGTGTCACGATTGCTTTGGCACCGATGTCTTGGGGCACATGGCCCTCGGGCTGAATCAGCGTCACCGTGACAAAGACCACGCCACCATCTGCGAGTGTGTTCGCGCGTTCAAGATAGTCACGCATGATGCGACTCATATGTAAGGACTCTATCAAGAGAGATTTATCTGGCGAGCAACAGAGCGGCTGTTATACAATTGCGTGGGATGTGGTGCGTGTTGCGATATGTTGCAATGTGGGCCTATGTGCTGGTGCGGATGTGTTGCGACTCCCACGGTGCAAAGTCTTCGGGGGCAAGCGCGCGCAACACGCGTTCGGCGGTGGCGGGAATTGCCAGCGGCACACATTGCAAAGTCGGTAGCCACTCAACATGCGAAATGCTCGGTGCATGATCATGCGAAACATGCTCGGGCGTTAACTTCTTCACACGCGCAGCGGCGATCGCGTTGCGCACCGCCGTCCACACCGAGATCGCCAGTAGTAGCGGCGGCTCGCCCGAAGCTTTGGTGGCGCGCACATTCACCGTGTTGCCTTCATTGAAAATCAGATCGGCGTTAAAGATGCGCGGAGTGTCTTGCACGCTTGGAATTTTGTAGGTGCTTGGAGAATGCGAAAGCAACAACCCATCTTCGTTGTACACAAGATGCTCGGTGGTCATCCAACCCATGCCTTGGATAAATCCACCCATCACCTGCCCCATGTCCAAGGCGTGATTCACGGGTCGACCCATGTCCATCAAAATGTCCACGCGTCGAACTTTTATTTCGCCGGTGTAGCGATCAAGTTGCACCTCGCTGGCCGCAACGCCCTGCGTAAAGTAGAGAAATGGCCTTCCTTTTCCCAGCACTTTGTCAAAGTGCATGTGGGGCGTGGCGTAGTGGCCATAGGCGCTTATTGAAATGCGATTCAAGTAGGCCTCGCGAACAAGTGTTGTGAACGCGATGGTGAACACGCCGCCATCGCGTTGCGTCACCGTGACAAGACCCTCATGAAATTGAATGCGTTGCTCGCTGGTGCCGCTGCTGGTGACGCTGGCATCCACCAACAACTCCGCGCGCGTTCCTAAGCCCGCAGTTTTATTCGCCCATGCATCCTCGGGAATGCAGCGAAGTTGCAGGGCGATCGAGGCGAGGCGTTGCTTGATGATGTCACAGGCAACCGCCGCGGCCGCGCCGTTTAAATCAGTTCCCGCCGATGCAGCGGTTGGCGAAGTGTTGGCGTTCTTTTCGGTGGATGTTGGCATCATGCGAATCGACTGCAGCGGCAGACCAAATTGCTCGGCGACGATTGCGGCAATACGCGCGTTCACCCCCTGCCCCATCTCGACTGCGCCCGTCGACACCTGCACCGTGCCATCGCCGTGAATATTTACCAAGGCGTTGCCTTGATTTAGAAATCGCGTGGTGAAACTAATGCCAAATTTCACAGCGGTAAGTGAAAGCCCGCGCAGATGCTCGTGTGGATTGGCTGCGCGATCCGCGTTCCACTGCGCAACCTGCTGGCGACGAGCGCGGTAGTCGCAGGTTTGCTCCAATTTTTCAAAGAGTGCAGGCAGAAAATTATTTTCAACCTGCTGACCGTAGTGGGTGGTGTCGCGACCAGGTGCGTAGCAGTTCAACTTGCGAATATCCAGCGCATCGTGCTTGGTCACAACGGCAATGTCTTCGATGATGCTTTCAATCAGAGCGACACCCTTGGGACCACCAAAGCCACGAAACGCCGTGTGTGGATGAAAGTTGGTGCGACACACCTGCCCACGCACATGCATGTTGGGTATGAAATAAGCGTTGTCACAGTGCAGCAACGCACGCTCCATGATGGATGTTGAAAGATCTGCGTAAGCGCCGCCATCGGAATAAAGCGTGGCAACCAACGCGAGAATTTTTCCCTGCCGATCAAATCCACACTGGTAGTGAATCTGAAATGGATTTCGCTTCCCAGTAATAATCATGTCGTCATCCTTGCTGATGGCAAGGCGGGCGGCACGACCACTTTTTTTTGCGATCAACGCTGCGTAGGCGGCGATCGGTGCGGCTTGCGATTCCTTGCCGCCGAATCCGCCACCCAAACGCTTGGCAATGCAGACCACATCACTGAAGCGCAGGCCGCAGGCTTTGGCAACAACATGCTGCGTCTCGGTTGGATGCTGCGTGCTGGAATGCACCTCTAACTGTCCATCCTCTCGTGGATACACGACCGCTGCCTGGCTTTCAAGATAAAAATGATCCGCGCCCTCGATGGTCAGCACTCCGTTGAGTGTGTGAGGCGATTGCTGTATGTGAAGCTGCGCATGTCCATGCACGATCTCGCGCTGCGTGCCGATGAAATTTTTCGCCGCCACCGCTTCATCAATCGAACGGATATCCGGCAACTTCTCCCACTGCACTACCACGGCGGCGAGCCCCTTGGCCAACGCTTCTTTGGTGAGCGCGCCAAGCACCGCCACCACTTCGCCAACATAGTGCACATGGTCGGCAGCGATGATCGGCTGATCTTGAATGATGGTGCCCCAGATATTGTGCACCACATCGGCGGCGGTCACGGCACAGAGAACCCCTGGAATCTGCAGCGCCGCTTGCGTGTCAAGTCGCATCACGCGTGCATGTGCAAAGGGGCTGTAGATCAATCCGCAATGCAACTCCCCCATCAACATCGGACGATCGTCGACAAACTCGGATCTGCCAGTGACATGCGTCATCGCGGAATCGTGTGATGGCGAGCCAGGGTCTGGCAGAATCACAGTGGCGCTGTTGGTCTGCTTGAACACTTCATCGCGTATCTGGTCATGCATGCAACACCTCGGCGCAGTAGCGGCGGAAGATGTTGGCGGCGGCCACACGGCGATACGCGGCGCTGCCTCGCACATCAGAAAGTGGATGCATGGATGTGGCGATCAGATGCGCGATAGATTCTATTTTTGCAGGATTTAAATCACCTAGCAACGCCTGCTCAATCTGTGGCAAGCGAATGGGGGTTGCCGCAATACCGCCGTAGGCAACGCGCGCGCTGACCACATGTGGCGCCGATTTTTTCTTTGTATTGCCGCGCAGAGTCAGCGCGAACGCGGCGCTGACCGCGCTGATGTCAAGATCCTTGCGCTGCGAAACTTTATACAGGCGCAGTAATTCATTCTTGGCGGTGCGATCGAAACTGACATGGGTGATGATTTCATCGGGATGCAGCGCCAACTTTTTGTAGCCCACATATAGATCCGTCATCGCGATCGAGCGCTTGCGAATCGGCCCCGTACCCCCCGGACTGCTAGCGACATGCACCACGCCCCCGGCGATCATCAGAAATGGAAGGGTGTCGCCGATGGGTGAGGCGTTGGCAATGTTGCCGACAAGCGTGGCGACATTTTTAATTTGCGACGAGGCGAACAGATTGAGAAAGCGTGCCAACTCTGGCGCAGCGCTTTCGCTCATGCGTCGCACCTGCGCAAGCGTGACGCACGCACCAACCTGAATGCTGCGTCGAGTGAGTGTGGTCGTGTACACATCCTTTATTCCATGCAGGCTGAGCAGCGCGCGCGGCATGGGCTTGCCCTTGTTCATCTGCACGCCAAGATCGGTTGCGGCGCCGAGCACCTTGAAACCAGGATTTTTCGCGGCGAATACGCAGGCTTTACCAAGCGTGGTGGGCGCAAAAAATTTCACCCCATCATGCTCAATCAACATCGATCGCTTCGCCGTGTGCAGTGCGTCGCTGACCGCAGCGTGGTCGCTGTAACGCCGAGCGACCGAGTGACTCAGCGTGGCCTTCGCCGTGAGCGCCGCCTGAATAATCGGCGCGTACCCGGTGCATCGGCAGAGATTGCCGGTCAGATGATTGGCGGCGGTGTGCGCGTCGCGCGCTCCTTCGCCAGCAGCGCACTTTTCCAACATGCCGCTGATCGCCATCACAAATCCAGGTGTGCAGTATCCGCACTGCGAACCGTGACATTGCTTCATCGCGACTTGCGCAGGCGACAAGACATCGCCGCACTGCATGCCCTCCACCGTGACAATGTGTGAGCCATCCATCTGCGCCACTGTGGCGATGCACGAATTCATCGGCTGATAGTCCAGCAGCGGGATCATGATCGAATCGTGATCAATGCCCGGCGGCGAGACCGCGCGCAACACCGTGCAAGCGCCGCAATCTCCTTCCGCGCACACGATCTTGGTGCCGGGCAGTCCCGCTTCTTTGCGCAGCCATTCGGCGAGCATCATGCATGCTTCGCGGCCGCGAATTTCATTTCGCAAGCCGTTTACATAGACAAGCGCATAGTCGCGAGCACGCATTGAATTTTAGTTTAGCAGCGAGTCTGCATGAAGGCGAGGAATACGCATGCTCGTTCGCCACGACCACGCGCCACTCGCGATGCGTGACTTAGTACTGAATGCGAGTCACATTATTTCGCCAATCCACAAAAACCTGCAACGCCTCGTCGCGCAGAAGTTGCCTCATCGCGATCGCGCGGTGACCAAGGTCCTTGGCGATTTCTTGATAGATAAATTGATCGTCAAATTGAATGTCGGCGGCGTCGTGCTTGGTGTTGGCGTAGTAAATTTTCTCCAGGCGCGCCCAATAGATTGCGGAAAGACACATGGGACATGGCTCGCAACTTGTGTAGATAACGGCGCCGACAAGTTCGAAATTTTTCTGGTTGGCACACGCCATGCGAATAGCCTGCACCTCGGCATGCGCGGTGGGATCGTTGGTGGCGGTGACCTGATTCCAGCCCTCGCCGATCACCAGGCCATCCTTCACAATCACTGCGCCAAATGGACCGCCATTGCGCCGCACATTCTCGCGGGAAAGGTGAATGGCTTGGCGCATAAATGTTTGATGAGGATCATCCTGCATGAAATACCTGGTCTGGTGAATGCACGCTCGTGCGCTGGCGTGGTGCTTCGTCGCTTGGGTCTGATGCACTGTAAGGAAAAACCCGCACTCTATTTATACCGCCATCTGGAAAGACTGTGACGCGAATCTGATCGCAGATGCTGATGGCATGCGCTTGCAAGGCGATGCTGTTGCCGGCGTAGGCCTTCACCGACCTGCGTTTCACCAGCGAAATCCACGATCGATCACAACGCCCTTCGACTTCTACTTCGCGGGGATTGTTATATATAAAGTGGGTGAAGTCGAGTTCGATACGACCGATGCGCGATGGGTGCGCCAACTGAATCACCACATCTTCACTGTGATTTGGTTCGCGGCTACGCGCCGATTCAAGTCCATCGAACATGTGCAGCGGCGGATAAGGAGAAATCACCTGCGTCGCTGGACCGTAATGCTGATTGGAAGCCGAGACCACCTTGGCGCCAAATGCCGCACTGGCAAGATCGAGGGCCTGCGGCGATTGCAGCGCCACGCGCCTTTGTATTTGCTCCGCGTCGGTGATGAACGCGGGCGTGAGCGGCTTGCGTGTCTGCGCATCGAAAGCCGGAAAGCGCTGCGGCGACTGCCAAAATAAATGTGCGCGCGCCTGCGCTGGCAGATCATGTTCATACAACGCCAACCGTGACACGCCGCCATCGGGAAAGATTTGCACGCGGATTTTTTGAAAGGCTTGCTCTTTCGCCAGACATTCAAAGGCATGCGACGAGTGACCCTGCAAATGCGACTGCTCCATCAAGGGCTGCCACTGCTTGTGCGCCTCGCTCCAACCCTGCAATGCGATCGACTGCGCTTGATTGCCTAGATGAAATTGCGTGGACACACTGAGGCAATCGATCTTCACCGCAGCGCGCAACGAGAGAATCAACCAATCGCACGCATCGGGGTTGTGGCGCGCGCTCTCCCAACTATCCATGATCTTGCCCTGCCGCCCGAATAACGCTGGATCAAAGAGCGGCTGATCTGGCGAGATTATATTTTCTCCGCGAGCGAAGCGTTGATTTGAAACCTGCTCGATGCGCGCGCCGATCACGCGGTTGAAATCTGCAAGCGTGTCACGCGCACCGCGCCGCACGATGGCCTCGGGTATGTCGCGCTGGAACGCAGCAAAAATACCTTCGCGGTATCCAGTGTTCACCTTCTGTTCCTGCGGCACATTGTCGAGCGAACCACGCGCTTGCATGGCACCGAAGTCCACGCCTCGCAACGCGAGAGAACGCAGCAAAATCTGCGCGACCTGCGTGATCGCTGCGACGGCGTTCTGCTGGCCATTGCACGCGATCACCAACCCGCTTCCACTGTCAGGTCCTTGATAGCAATGCATGAACAACGAGCGAAATCCATCGTTGGCTCCCTGGTGTACACACAATCGATTGGCTGCGGCTTGCAGGGTAAATATGCCAAGCCCCATCTCGCAGCCCATGAATGCTTGACTCCCTTTGTCAACGCCATGCAACATCTGCACGGCGGTGTCGTGACTGATGGGACCGCAGCCTTTGATGTGGCGATACGCCGTTGACAATGCTTGAAGAAATCGAGCCATTTCGTGCACTGGCGCCACTGCACCCGCCGCGAATGCGGGGAAAAATTTGCGGGCGCCATGCAGTGGTTCACCCGAATCCACATAGCCTGATGCAATGTCTGCCGGCAGATCGTTGGACTGCTGAAAGAAAAATTGCTGCATGCCAAGTGCCTGTAGAAATGGCCGCGCCACTTCATGTATCGGCTTGCCCTCGCGGCATTCGATCAGATGTTGAAGCACCATAAATCCGCCGCCTGAATATGCGAACTGCGTGCCGGGCTTGTGCAGCACACCCACTGGTGCATAGTCATAGTGTGCATTGCCCGAAAGCAATTCCGTCAGCATCGGCATCTTCTCATCGGCTGGCAGACCATGCACATAATGCATGTTCAAACCCTGATGATTCATCAGATGCGCAAGCGTGACCTGCGTCGACCACGCTTCATGCGCAGGCGCAAGTGTATGCAAACGAAAAGCGCTGCCGCAACTTTCAAGTAATGATTGAACAGAAGTCGTAAGCGCGATGCCCGCCGCGCGAAAATATTCCATCGCCATGCAGGCCGCGACAGGCTTGCTTAGTGACGCCATCTGAAAGCATGTCTCGGGCGTTACTGGTTGCCCCGCCGCGCGCTCGCCAAAGACCAGCGTCTGCGCCAGATCGCCCGCTCTCCAGATACAGATCTGCGATCCCTTTACCCCGTGCTGGGCAAAGACTGCTTGCATCTGCTGTACCAATTGAAAATCAGCATGCGCCATCAAACGATGTGTGGCGATCTGCCACAACGCTTCGCGCGCATGCTGCAATTCTTGCTGCGCGGGGTTATGCAAGCGATCGCGAAGCGCCTGCAACATCTGCTCGCCAGATTTGCCTGTGGCGGCGATGAGAAATTTGAAGCCACATTTCGCGCGGTACTGCCTACCAAGCTCGCGCAGTTGTGAACGCACATGATCGGCTTCAAGCGACACCCCCGACTGCTCGCCCGCGGCGGTGGCATCAAGCGACTGCGCTGATTCGCCGATGTCCCCGTGAAACTCGGCGGCTTGGTTCACTTCGCCTTCGTCAAGATTCATGATCACCCGCTGCGCAACTTGCGCATCCAACACTGGCAGCGACGCCATCGCACGCATGAACACCTCGCTTCCACAGGCAGAGAAAGCAGCGTGACAACGGGCGACGCGAACTGGCAATTCGTACTTGCAGGGCTCGATCGCCATCGCTGCGCGCAACGGATCGGGCTGCTCGCGAATCGAATCAAGAGTGAAAGGCAGTAGCAATTGCGAGGCAAACTCGACGGGTTGCTGTGAACTCATCAAGTGCAGCATCAGATGCATCGCCACTGGATACCACTTGCGCGTGCGTTCATTCCATTTCACCTGCACAATCTTGCTGCTGGTGGAAAGGTCTTTCTGAATAAATCGCATCTCCTCATGCGCGATGCGAATAAACTGCTCGATGTCGAAGCGGCCGTGATGCAATTCATGCCAGACCTCCCAACGCGAACGCTCGGCGGTGGCAAGATCGTCCATCACCCGCACCGCCACGCCATGGATGGTGGCCGGCAATGCCACGCACCCATTACCGCAAAGCCAATCCGCCAGATATTGCAACGACTGAAAAATGTTGTAGCGAATCTCCTCGGGATTATTGTTGGCGATGAAGTGTGATTCTTTCTCGTCCGCCACCAACAACGAACGCGGATACATCGCGTCGCGAATATCCAACCCCTGCACATCGGGGCCATGCAGAAACGCCAGCATTTCGCGGTGATGCGCAGGCACAACCAATGCCTTTACCAATTCTTCAAGCGGCGCGGCATCACCGTTGCGCAGATGCTTCCAGCCCTGTACCAAGGCAAGACCCAAGCGCACAAAATCGGGATGCGCCACCCAAAAACCAGTTAAATCCCGCTTCATTTGCGTGATTACATCTTTAATAAATCCCTTGATGGCTACTTGAAATGATTCGCTGTGGAGGGTGTTGTCCGAGGGCAACACGCCGTACATGCCGCCAACTTTGATGCCACCGCGCGAGCCCACCACCTGGGCCAGTAAATCATGCGAAGCTTTAATGTGCTTGATCACAATGTTGGGATCGGCCTTGACTGGAATTCGATAGTTGCCATCTTCTTTCATCAAGCGCGCGGTGCTGGCCAAATAGTCATGCCACCCAAGCGAGGCGCCCACGAAATAAGGATGCAACGCGTCCATGATTTCGTTCACGCGAAAAACTGCGCGTGGATTTTCAAGCACGACCATCAAGCGAATGCTGCCCTCTACATATTCAGGATGACGAAGCCGCAGCAACCGCTCCGCATGCTGCAGCATCACGCGGATGTAGGCGGCTTCCTCTTCATTTTCTAACTTGGGCAGATAGAAAGCCAAGGCCTTGGCATTTTTCCAGTTGGCGAAAAAATGCAGAGCGAAGTCATACACATGCAAGGGCAACGGATTGCCATCTTGAAAGAGAAATGCGCAGGGCAACGCCAAGCCAGGAAATCGCTTGATCGGAATTGAACGGTGATCGGCGGCCAACGCATAGCTGCGGCCGCTGCGCGGATCGGTGTAGGCAATCTCGCCATTCAAGCAAGCGGTTAAATTTTCACCGGCACGAATCAGATCGGCGCGCAAGGGTGTCTTGGAGTCCTCGTCATCGGCGCCCCACATCGCCGCGCATTCTTGGCCGTGAAGCAACTGCCCCACGATCGCCGGCTCGTTTTCAAGCGCGCGATGAAAGGCGTTCATCGCGTTGATCGACAACTTCGCATCATCAGGCGGACCAAAGAGTGTCACATGCGGGCCGCGTAAAAAATCCGGAATGCCTGCGATCGGCTGACCGCCACCGGCGCGGCAGAAAAATTCGTTCAGCGGTCCAATCACCACGCGACCATCGGCATCTTGCTGGCCAATGATGGTGTGGTACTCAGGCTGGCGAAAATCAATCCCCAGATTTTGATTGAACTGGTAACAGGCGCGAGTGCGTTGATCGATGAATGCGCGGTCCGCGACACGCTGCTGCAATACCCTGTGCAAGTCGCCCTTCACCGCATCGTATAGATCCAGCAAAAACCGCAGCGACTGCGCATTTTCAAGGCCACCGCTCGCGCCCACTTGCAACAACCCCGCGACACCTTCAACTGGCTTCAGTTGCCCCTGTAGATGCCCGATCAACGCTTCGGAAATAAATTCTCGGTAGGCCGGAATGTGCACCTGTCCAATCTCTTCACCTGCGAGCATCGTGGCAAGATACCCATCATGCACCGAAGAAACATTGACCCGATCACGAATCCGATTTAGTCTGTGCCTGTGACGCACACCATCGACCGAGGTATTTCCACCCATGTTTTGAAGACTTCAGATGGTCTTCCTGCGACTGGCGTAGTGGTGCGAAGTCAGCGACTGCAAGGCGATGCGTGGTGCGATCTCACCAGAGCGACCACCGACGCCGATGGCAGGGTGAAGTCACTGCTGCAGAACCATGCGCTTGCGATTGGAACCTACCGACTTCTCTTCGCGACCGGCGATTGGTTCGCCATACAAAAAATCGAATGCTTCTTTCCAACTGTCACTATCGAATTTCATGTCGCCGACGCCACTCGCCATTATCATGTGCCACTGTTGCTGAGTGCTTTTGCATACGCAACCTATCGCGGCAGTTGAGCAGATCAATCTCCTGCGCAGAGCGATTGCTCAGCGATGCCTCGATACATTTCGCGCACCACGCCAATGCCAAAGAATCACAAAGTTGAGTAATCTTTCCCCGATCATGCCCACTGTTTGGAAACGCATCCGCACGACACACTTTCTATGCGTGATGCCGACTCTGTGGATGTGCTGCATCGCTCTGCTGACTGGCTGCGATCCAATTCTGGAGGTCGACGGCGCATTCTTCCCCGCCTGGTTGATCTGCATGATCGGCGCGGGATTCATGCTGGGCGGCATTCGCTGGATCATCTTCCGACTTGGCTTGGAACCATTCATCGGTCCGCGTGTCACCGTGTATTTCTGCGTCTATCTCACCTGCACGCTGGTATTGTGGCTTGGATTCTTCCGCTTATGACACTTCCACCTGCCAACAATGAGCCGGTGAAAAGCGACGCCGCAAAAATGGATACGACCAAGTCTCTGCCTACCGCGATCACATCGCCACGCCCCGGCAAGCCCTTGTCGAATCAAGTGAAAAAAATTATCGGCCGCATGGTCGGCTACTGCTTCATCTTCTTGGCGCTGTTGCTTTCGTTTTTAACTTGGTGGGAACTGGACATCCGTCCGCGTACCGATGACGCCTATCTGCGAGCCAATGTTGTTGGCATCGCCGCGAATGTTTCTGGCTACATCACCGAACTTGGAGTGGTGGACAATCAAATCGTGAAGGTTGGAGATCTGCTCTTCCGCGTGGATGTCCGCCCCTATCAAGCCGAACTTGATTACGCGATCGCCAATCTTGCCTTCGTCGATCTTGAAATCGAAGCGCTGAAGGACACGATCAAGCAACGCGAAGCAGATATCGTTAATGCCGAAGCCGTGGCGCTCTACAATGTGCAATATCTTGCGCGTATCGAACCGCTGTTGCCCAAGAAATTTGTCACCCCCGATCAAGTGGACGCTGCGAAGCGCAATGTGCGATCGTCCGAGGCAATGGTGTTGCAGGCCAAAGCGGCGTACTCCCAAGCCAAAGCGAATCTGGGACAATTGGGTGATGTCAATGTGCGGCGAGCACGCTCGCAAGCAACCGTGATCGAGAAGCAATTGAATGTTGGCTACTGCGAAGTTCGCTCATCCGTGAATGGCTATGTGACAAACTTCAACACCTCCGTTGGACAATTCGCGCAGACTGGCGTGCAGGTCTTCGCGTTGGTGGACACTTCAAGTTGGTTTTTGCTGGCCAACTATCAAGAGACTGATATTCGAATGATCGCGCCGGGCATGAATGTGGAGGTGTATCTGATGGCCTATCCCAAGGTGCGCTTTCACGGCGTGGTGCAGGGAATCGCCTGGGCGTTGTACGACCCCAATCAAGGCAGTCACGGCGTATTGCCAACGGTGTCGCCAACGCTGGACTGGGTTCGCTTGGCGCAGCGATTTCCTGTGCGCATCGTGATGGATCCAACCGAGGAAAAACATCCCTACCGCATGGGTGCCACCGCAACGGCGATTATTGAATCCAATCGTCGCCGCGAGGTGCCGGATATTTTAAAGCCGCTCATGCCTGATGCGCTTGAGCGTTGGCTTGGAACTTTAACTCTGCCACCTGCCTCTACACCGCCATCACCTGGTCGTTAAACCAAGGGCAGCGTTGGGTGGAAGTTGTGGTTGCAGCGTGGGCATCTCCGCAATTGGTATGGCATTCAGTTGCATAAACGCTTCGCGCATGCCGACCATGTGGTTGTCAAGTCCATCGAAACATTCAGCCAACGGAAACTTTTTAAAATCAACAATCGGAGACGGCAATAGTTCGCCATCGCCTTGACAGAGCAACATGCTTCTGCATCGCTGGATATTTTCTATGGCGACCAGAATCAATGGCGCGAGTTCAGGCGAGATGGCATCGCCCAAGAATTTTCCGCCAAAAAAATCCATTACTTTTAGGGTGAAATTTTCGGTGGCTTCAAGCGCACGAACTCTGATGTCAACCTGAGTGATGGTGACGGCCGACTCATATTGCGCTGTGTGTTGCAAGGTCATGTATTTGGTAATCAGCCCGTCAATCTTCAAATGTGTTTGCTGCACCGCAGCGATTGACGCGCCGCTTTGCACGCCAACTTTCAGCAACTCTGCCAGCAATTCCAGAATCTCCGCCAAGCATGGCTGCAACATGTCGGTTGATCGCACCGGCCACACGAAGCGATAGATCGCGAAGGTGACACCAATGCCCATGACGACCGCCAATGCGAAGTTCATCACTGGCAGCAAACTGATATCTGGTCCGAACAATTGCAACAGCGCAAAATCGAAGACGATCATCACTTGCAAGGAGGGTGTGCTAACGCGCGGCGAGCCATGCATGCCGTAGCCAGCGCAGAACAGAACCGGCGCGAAGATAAGCAGAAACCCACTCAAGGTGGTCACGATTGGCATGATGAAAATAATCGCCAGCACCGCGAGCGTGAATCCAATCAGCACTCCGGTGAAGCGCAGCGCTCCAATCATCAGCGTTCCGCCGAAGGTGAGTTGCACCACCAGCATCACTGTCTCTACGCAACCAATACCCATGTTCCAGTTCAAGGTGATGCACACCAGCGCACAGATCATGATGGCGCTGGCGCATTTAATTCCATGCTTCATTGCTGTGGCGTTGATCGGATTCAGTTTCTGTCGGAAAATATTTCCCAGACATGTCCGCAGGTTCAAGAGCACTTGGCTGCCAAAATCCACCTCATGTTGCAGGCGTTTCAGCGTGCGCACACTCTTGAGGCACTGCGGCGCTTGCTGCAATAAATTGTAAATAGGAAGGAGCGTGCGCAACGAAAAAACTTCATCCGTGGGCTCGGTATTGTGAGCGGCAGCCTGCGTGGGCATCTCCGCCGCGTTGGTCTGCAGGGTCTCCGAAGGTTTCTCCAGTTGATCAATCACATTGTCGAGCGCCCCTTGAAATAACAGCAGATTGTCGAGCAGCTTTGCAGAGCTCTCGCCCGAGTTGGCCGCTAAGCGCTGCGCCTGCATAGAGAAGGTGACCGAGCAGCGTCGCTCATAGGCGAGCAACGAGATCAGGTCGCGATTGTCATCCGCGCATAACGAATAATCCACTTGCGCTCGATCAACGACTTCAATATCGCTGGCGGTGTCTGTGCGGTAATAATCGGGAATCAATGTGCTCACATTGAAACCCGTGCCCTGTCGAATCTGTGCAATCATGCGGCGCAGCAGTTGCTGTGATCTGCGAAAGCCTGTCAGCATGCTCTCTTTCAATGTGTGCAGCGGCTTGATGGGCCACAGAAAAATAGTGACCAACGACACGCTGCATAAACCTACAAGCGCCGACTTGTAGACAATGATCGCGATATGTTCGGCATGGCCCTTGTCAAAAAACATCATGAAGTTGATGACAATAAATGGATAGCCCGCCATGAAAATTGCGCTGCGATATGCGCTCGCACCCATCAAGTAAAGAATGAATGTGATGTAAGCCCACATCAGCGGCAGCAAAAACCAAGGCTGTTGAATAAACATGGCGCCCAACGCCACGGCGGCGGCGCACCCGATTGTTGTTGCCACCACATTCAGTAGAAAGCGTGTCACCGTGCCCGCTCCCTTCATCTCGGAGACGATCAGCATGGTGCTCATGGCGGGATAGAGAATTTCCAGGCGCAGCGTCATTTGCACCGCGATGATGATCAACCCAGAAAGTGCGATGCGCGCCGCAAATTTCCAGCGATCGGTCTCAGGCTGAAGATCCGAAATCAACAAGGAGAGAATCGATGGCGTAGCAGAAATTTCAGTGGCGGAGTGGGAAGGCATGCGTTGAGATGCGGTTGAGTGTTGAAAGCGGCGCCATGTTGTATGGAGCAGTTGCGAGAGTGTAGAGCCCATACACCTCGATGCATATGCGTGAGCAGCCTCTGGTGGTTCACTCTGCGCAGTGCCAATTCTTCCCCGCCACAATATCGCCGACACCGCCAGTCAATTTCGTTTGAGCCGACCGTATGTCATGTGCACCGTGACTCGCTGCGTTGTGTTTCTAGAATTGTTGGCCAAGTTCACGCACAAGCCATTGACACTGATGTGTTGTGATCTACTTTCAGCGCAGTGTTCACAATCAGCGCTGCGTCGTCGTAACACTTTCGTGCAACTGCGCATTGCGCTGAGATTCGAAGCGCATCAACAGACTTGCAAAATCACGCAGCCGCACCGCTGCCACTCGATACATGCCCACTTGTCCAAGAATAAATTCCACGGACTTGGCATCCATCACTCGAATGCTCGGGCGAAGTCGGATCTGTGGCGTGAGTTCGACAAGATGTTTCGACTGCGCATCAAGCGCCTTCGCTGCGCTGTCGAATTCGCGATAATTTTGAGTGCTCACGCCGTTGGCGCCAAGTTCGCAGGCGTGCTTGATCGCTTCCGCGCAGGCATGCATCTCGGCAAGATCATTCAATAGAGTGGTCGGCATCAAACGCGAGGCGACACGATTAAGTGCGAGCGCGTTCATGGAGTACAGCATCAGCGTCATGTGCTGTGCAATCTCGGTCACCTGATCATTGGTCATAGTTGGTTCCGATGCGCGACTTTCCGACTGCAAATTTTGACCAAGCCCTCGCGCACGCAGCACCAAACTCATGATGCGCAGGCGCAGCTGGGTGATATCTCCGATCGTGCCAGGATTGTTGGGTAAGCCCATCGTGGCCAGTGTGCCCAGGCGCTCCAACATCAACGAGAACATGCCAAGCAATTCATTGCGAGCGAAGTCGGGGGCAAACACATTGAAGATGCCGAGGGTGACAAGGGTTCCAAGAAAAATACCGACGATGCGCGTCGATGCAGGAGTAAGATCGATCGACGGGTGAAAGGTGCTGCCGATTGCGATGGTAAGACAGAAGATTGCTTGCACACCCAGGTACGAAATCTTCGGACCACCATTCAAGATCCAAACCAAAGGCGCGGCGCAACCAATCCAAATCAGCAGCAGCGCTGAAATGCTGTCGGCGGTCGGAATTAAAAAGATGATCGCGAAGATGGAGACCGCCGCGCCAACAATCGTGCCTAACAACCGCAACTTGGCGCGCGCGCGCGTGCCTTCGCTCGATCCGCCCGTGGCGCCAACCACCATCAGCGGCGTCACGATCATGGTTCCGAAGCTGTTGAATTGCGTGGCGTTGATAAAAATCAATCCAATGAGGCAGGCGCAGGCGAGTTTGACCGCGAACCAAAAACTGCGCGACGCATCGGTGCGAAGACCTGGCGACAGCAGCGGCATCGAAAGTGTGCGCAGCAGATCAATGCGCTCGGCGGGCACATCGTTGTTGCTGGTGTTCGCCGAATAAATTGTTTCAAAGGCGCGGCACATGCTGATGGTCGCCATGAATGATTGATCGACCAACGGGGATTGCCCGACGCCCTCGCGAATGCCCAATCGCGTGATCTCGGCCTCGTGCACCACTTCAAATTGTTCGATCGCCTGATGAAGCGGTTGAAAGTCAACAGGAACCTTCTGCAATGCCAACACCAGTTCATCCGGATGCTGCGACCATTCTTGCAAGCCCAGCAAAATATTCCGCAGCGCTTGCATCAGCGCCACCGTGGGCGGCAGCAGCGAAATACTTCTCTCCCGTTGATCCACATTGTGAAGTAACTCAATCACATTGGTTGCGATCGACCCGATGAATGTGACCATGCCAATGCGATCGGTGAGCAAACCCAGATTCTGGCGGACAACTTGATCGTTGAAGGCGGCATTGCCAAGCAGCACCAACATCTTCTGCTCACGAACTGGATCCATCGACCTCTGCGCACGATTGAAGGTTGGTTCTTCCAATCTTTCAAGACGATCGCAGATCCACCGCAGGCGTTGCAGCTCGTGTTCGATCGCAATCTCATACAACTTTCGAAAGTCCCGAGTGGGATGCACTGGATAGATCAGAAGCAGCGCAAACCACGAACAAAAAACTCCGATCGCCACCACCCAGAATCGCGCAAAGCAAATCACCTGAATCTGCTCGAACCCCGCCTTGGATTCCAAGGCCACCACCAAAACCGAGAGGGCGAAAACCCAACCCATATAGGGTTGGCGACTGCGCGCAATCACCAACCCGCTGAGCATGATCACCACAAAGAGTGCTGCCAGAAAGAACCAAAATTGTTGATAGAAGACCGAGATGATGATGTAGGCGCAACCAACTCCAAGTAGCGTGCCCAGCATGCGCTCAACCATCTTCATCACCGACGAATTCACATTCGGCGAGCAAATAACCATGATCGTGATGATGGACCAGTAGCCCTCAGGTATATGGGACACCTGTGTGATAAATATCGACAGCACGGTTGCGGCGGTCACGCGAACCGTGGCGTGCCAGCGCTCCGTGGATGGTGCAAGTTCCCTTCGAAGAAAGGCGATGAAGGAATCTTCGAGGTCGGCGATCCACTTCATGTGCGTCGAGCAACGATGGGTTCACGCACGATGATGGCATGGCAAGGGATAGTGCGCACTGTCGCATCCTAACCACAGCGACATGCAGAGACTCAAAGTCGCGCTCTTACGCAAACTCAACTCGCAATTGCTTCAAACCATCCACCAACTTTTGAATGTGTTCAGGCTGATGCGCGGCGCTCATCTGCACCCGCAAACGCGCGTGGCCCTCGGGCACTACGGGAAATCCAAAGCCAATCACGAAGACCCCAAGCTCCAGCAGTCGCCTGCTCATCGCGATCGCCTTCGCCGTGTCGTGCACGATGATGGGACAGATGGCGGTCGGACTTTCCAACACTTCAAAACCTGCCGCACGAATGCCCACACGCGCGGCGGCGATATTGTCACGCAACTTCGCCACACGCTGCGGCTCGCGCATCACGATGTCAATCGCCGCATTGGCGCTGCAAGCGATGGTGCAAGGCAAGGCGTTGCTGAACAGCGTGGGTCGCCCCCGTTGCACCAGCAATTCCATCGCCTCGCGGCTGCCAGTGATGTAACCACCGGCGCCGCCACCAAGCGCTTTGCCAAGTGTGCCGGTGAAATAATCCACCGTGGTCGCGGGCATCTTCCAAAATTCATGGGTGCCGCGACCAGTGGTGCCCATCACGCCGGTGCCGTGACTGTCATCCACCACCAGCATCGCGCCGTGACGATCGCAGAGTTCGCGAATCTTCGGCAGATTTGCAATCGAACCCTCCATGCTGAATACGCCGTCCGTGACAACCCACAGCGTGCCTGTGGTGGCGGGATTGCTTCGCGCCTCGGTTAACTTTGCCTCCAGCATCGCCATGTCGCCATGCTTGTAGACGCTGCGCTGCAAACCTTTTTTGATGCTGACCGCAAGGCGAATGCCGTCGATGATGCTGGCGTGATTTAATTCGTCGCTCACGATCACATCGCCGGGCTCGCACAGTGTGGCGAAGATCGCCTCATTGGCGTTCCAACAACTGGTGAATGTGTAGGCCGACTCCACGCCGTAAAAGCGCGCGATGTTACGCTCAAGTTTTTCGTGGCAGTCAAAGGTGCCGCAGATAAAGCGCACGCTCGCGGTGCCGGCACCATACTTCTTCAAGCCATCGATGCCGGCTTGCACCACTTCTGCATGATTGGCCAGGCCTAAATAATTGTTACTGCAGAAGCAAGCCACCTCGCCATAGCCGCGCATGCGCACGGTGGCATCCATCGGGCCCTCAATCGTTTGCAATAATTTGAGTTGCCCGCTCTGCTGCAGTTGATCCAGAATGGTGTGCGTGCGAAGGGCGAAGTTGGAAGCGAGCGCGGTGGACATGTGCCGAGTTTAGCGCGCGATTTCAAGGCCAATAACGCCTCGTGTGAAGCGGGTAACGCCGAGAAAATCAGGCAGGTGCGGCGGCAACTTTCGCGGCGGCGACGAGCCGTTCGCGCAGGCCACTGCTTCGGTAAATCGGCCGACCAATCGCAGCACGCAGAGAAGCCTCGCTACTAATAATGGTGACTGGTCCGCGCGTGCGCGTGATGCCGGTGTACAAAAGTTCACGCGTAAGCACTGGCGAAGCGCGAAACGGCAGGGCTACCACAACCTGGTCGTATTCAGAGCCTTGCGTTTTATGAATCGTCAGCGCATAGGCAGTCTCATGCGGAGGAAGTAGTTCGGCGGGCACCGCATTCTCTCGATCTGTAAACTTCGCAAGCCACGCCTCTTCAACCAAATGCATCACGCCAGCATCGCCATTACGAAGACCGGTGTTGTCATCATTCACCGTGACTAAAATTGGGCGTCCAATGAAATGACGATTCGCCGCACTGGCCGCCAGCGACCCCTGCTTGGTTCGCACGATTGATTGATTCACTTGAACCGCGCCGTCGTGTCCGCGACGATGTCCGCAGAGAATGATCGCTTGATCACCATAGGCATCACGAGCAGCGATGGCTTGGGCCACCACCGCAGCTGCACTTGTCGCCTTCACCCAACGCAATTGATCCGAGGCTGATTGCAACAATTGCATCGCAGTCGATTCATCACCCGCATTGACTGCGGCCGCAAGTTTTCCAATACCGCTCTGCGCTGGAAATCGATGGCTTACCTGCAATCGCACCGTGCATGCAGCAAGCGGATGCGTTGTGTCGCCCTCACTCGGCACGATGTCGCCGAGCACACTGCCGGCTTCCACACTTGTGAGTTGATGGGGATCGCCAAGCAACACGATCGACGCATCGGGGTGCGCCAATCGCAACACCTCGTGCATGCGTTCAAGATCGATCATCGAAGTCTCGTCGATGATCACCAAGCGCGCACGACGAACCGCCTCGCCTTGCTCTCGCATGGTCGCGGCGTGCACGGTCTGCGCCTGCAACGATGCCAGCACTGCGCGCGAACCCGCAGAAAAATCGGCGCGCAGACTGGCTTCACGAATAGATTGTTGAAGCCTCGCCGCCGCTTTACCTGTAGGCGCAAGCAGTAACAAAGGTTGTGAAGAACATTCAAGCACCGCCTCGATCACGCGGCTTGCGACCGTGGTCTTGCCAGTGCCGGGGCCACCGGTGATCACACTCAAGCGACGCGTGCATGCAACTCGCACCGCCTGCGCCTGCAATGCATGCAGTTTTTCGCAGGCATGATTGATGCACTTTAGAAGCGACGCCAGTACTTCACCCCGCTCGCACCACAACGAAGGCTGCGCCGCACGCCGCGCCAACTCTTGAGCAACGCTGATCTCGTGCGATCGACATCGCGAAAGAAATAATCGCGATCCTTCCAACACCAACGGTGATGACGCAGGCGAAAGCGATCCAAGGTCGGCTTGCTCAACACCAGGTGTGTGGCGCAAGGCATCCAGCCACTCCTGCGGAACAGATGCCTCTCGTTCTTCAATTGAATCTTCTTCCAGCGTCCGCGCTTGAAGTGGCATCGTGAAGTCCAGGCATGTGTGCCCTTGCATCCATTGATGCAAACACCAAGACACTGCGTGCTGCGCGCCGGGTGCTGGCTCATTCAACAATCTGCACAAGCGCTCGCCGAACCACTTGGCAGCTGGCTCCAAACGCAATTGCGCAATGGAAACGCTGGCGGTTTCGATCATGGGCGCTCCTGTGAATGGTGTTGATGTCGAGGCAACAGCTCGTGCAGTTCACGAATCAATCGCAGCGACGGATGCCAAATCCATGTTCCACGCGAGCCACTCTCTGGATGCATACCGCGCAGAAATAGATAGGCAACGCCGCCGATCGATTCACCAAATGCACCGGCACTGCGCCCGCGATGTGCGACCCACCGCGCCAACATCACCGAGTAAATAGCCGCCTGAAATGGATACAGCGCGGAGGTCATCGCATTATCAAGCGCCTCGCCTTCATAGGCAGCAGCGATGTCGCCACAAAGATTGGTTTTGTAGTCGTAGATGTACCAGCGACCTTCATGCAGCGCCGCAACATCGATGCTGCCAACCAACAAGCCTTGCAGTTCGTGTGACGCCGTGCGCGCGACCACATCGGCAACGGCGCCGCTCCATGCAGTTGGCTCTCGGCGCAGAATGTCGGCAAAATCGGCGGGCCGCGCTTTCCACGGAACTGCAATTGAAATTTCACGCAGCGCGTTGCGAGGATTTTTGGCGATCTCGGTGATCGATGGAATCTGCGGATCACCTGTGGGCGCCGACAATCCACGGGCAAGTGCGATCGCCAGCGCATCCAGTGACGCCAGAGTCTTTACATGTAGCCCCGCGCTTTCATGGTGCAATGCTTGAGCCAGTGGCGACACATCCGCGCCTGGCGCCAACGCGGCGAAGGCCTGCGGCTGCGCCAACGCATCATGCACCAGCACTCCAAGAGTGACGCCACGAAGTTTGGTGGCGCGAATCGCTGCATCGAGCGCACCCGCTGCTTGTACAAAGTTGTGTGCCACCGCTGACTCGGGCTCGCCAACATCGCGCTCACGCAAAGGTACCGAGACAAATTCTTTTACCTTTGAAAGTAAAGTGAAACTAAGTACCACCGAGCGCCGCGGAATCTGCGGCATGGCACGCGCGGACAACAGTTGCTGCTCTGCTGCTGCGGACATGGTGGGCGCCGGATGCGTTTGCAAATCCTGTGCTTGAATCGCACCGTCTGCGCGCGCAATCAGTGCCGCCAAATCTTGCTCAGACTTCTTGGCATCGGCCAAACGACCCTGTACAAATTCAAAGATCACTTCTCGATCGGCCACATGCGGAGCATGAATGAACTCTGCCAGTGGCGACGCAGCCGCGGCGGGATTTGGAGTCCACACCACATGCGTGCAATATTTGGAGCGTGTCAACGCCACATACAACAAGCGACGATCTTCTGCTGCTGAAGATGTGCGCTTGCTGTTGTTCTTGGAAGGCGAAATCATGAATGTTGGAAGCCATGTAACACCAAACTGAAGACCCTTACTTGCGTGAATAGTCATCAGCGTGACGGCATTGATTCCACTGAGTGAACGCGCCAGACTCTCATCGCCACGACCGCCTTGGTCATGCACTCGAAGTGACAACCACACTGCAAGCGCACGCGCACCACGCACGCCGCGAGCTTCTGCCTGCTCGAGCACCTGCACCACATGATCAAAATCAATGGCGAAGCGCTCACCATCAGATTCTTGAAGAATGCCGCAGCGTCCGTAGTTTTCTAAAACTTCACGCACCAGTCTTCGCAGCGCCAAGCCAACACCGTCGTGCTCGATGTCGTGGAGACAGACTCGTATGCGTTGCAACCATTCGTCGGGTCGTTGCAATACATCCATCGAAGTAGCGCCCATGATTTGATCGGCCGCCGCGCCCAAGGAGAGCGCGCGAGCACGCGGTTGACTTGCTGCCATTAACAGAGCTGCGATGCTGTGCGCGGCCTGCGAATCAAAGACGCTTTCACGATCGATCACCACCACTGGCACGCCACGCTCTCGCAGTCCCCGCGCTATCAATTGATTCTGCCAGTGCTGATTGCATAGCACCGCGATGTCACTGGGCTGAAGTTCGCGCTGCACACCACCATCTTGAATCATCCATCCATCCTGCAAACTCTGCGCAATCGAGTTGGCGCAACGCGCGAGCAGATTCTTGGTCTCCGTCGCAGGTTCATCACCAATATGAATCATCAAACCAGCGGAGGGCTTGCCCACAGTGTTGACAGAATCTTGATCCGCGGTGGCGCCTGAATCTTGACCCGAGGTATCGCCCGCATCGTTGCCTGCGGCATCGCCTGCATCGACACCCACAACTTTTTCCCCTTGAAAGACCGCACCCGCAACCGATGCATCAATCGCAGGCGGCACTTTGCGGTGCATGCGCGCAGATGCATGCGCACTTCGAACATCCATCGTTGGAATAGCAGCATGCAGAAATGGAGATTGTCCATCAAACAATCTCTGCACACCTTGGATCAAAGCTGGATCACTGCGTCGGCTGCAATCAAGTCGCAGCAGTGGTTTTTTTGAAGAGGCGCGCAACTTTAAATAACTCTGCACATCCGCATTGCGAAATGCATAGATGGATTGCTTGGGATCGCCCACCAGAATCACCCGATGCGAAGGCGAGTCAATGAAGACACGACGCAAAATCTGAGCCTGCGCAGGATCGGTGTCCTGCACCTCATCTACAATCACCACATCAAAGCGATCGCGCAACACTTGACACATCGCAGAATCTTCGGGCAACACCGCATCGCGCAGCCGGGTGATTAACTCATTCAAACTGAGGGTGCGAAGCATCACTCGACGCACCAACAGTCGCTGCAAAGCATCGCGGGCAACAGTGGCAGCGGCTACATCGTTGGCAGCCTTGGTGTTGACCACGAGTGCATCAAATAAAATCATCAAATCGCCCCAAGCTTTGCTTGCAAGCAGGGTCTCGGCGGCAGCGGCTTTGGTGGCACCAGCCTTGGTCGTGTTCTTTGGAATCGCGCCGCGGACTTTTTCAGAATCACCGAGTGATTCCAAACAATCGTTCAACGCATCATGTGACATCCACATCGTCTCGACATGGTCGCTGGATCGCGAGGCTTGTTCGAGCAACTCAAGAAGTTGCGCCGCAGGTTGATGAGCATCGGCATTAAAATTTTCAACCACCGACTGCAACAGACTTGTTGCCGTAGAGGTGAGCACTTGCTTGCATGTGGCGCCAAACTCTGCAAGCCTGGCTGCAAAGAGGCAGGTAAGCAAGAGTTGATACTCCGTCTCCGAGCCAAGAGCAGCCCGCAACGCAGCGGCAACTTCTCTTAACTCTCCAATACCTGCACTGAGTTTCGCATCCACCTCCACCAAGGCCGACCATGCTTCTGCGCAGACCGATGCAATCGCCTCACTTTCATCTCTCTGCAATTTCCAACCTTGTAAACCATGCACCCCCGCTTCCATCGGATGCTCACGCAAAGCGCGCTGACAGAATCCGTGAATGGTGCTGATACATGCAAGATCGAAATCGGCAATCGCGCATTCCACTCGGGCACTTACTGCGCCATCCGCATCGCGCTGCGACTCAAGTTCAAGACGAATGCGCTGCGACAACTCGTCGGCGGCGGCGTTCGTGAAACTCATCACCAACATGCGCGAGATTGGCACACCTTCACGCACAAAGCGCGCAACTATTTTTTGAATCGCGTAGGTCTTGCCAGTGCCGGCGCTGGCCTCGATCACAGTCAGGCCATCAAGGTTGGCGCTCGCAGGATCAAACTCCGTTGGGTTCACCATCCGTCCTCCTGCATAGCGCTGACAATTTCATCAGCCAACGCCTTTAAGTCAAACGGCACTGAGGCACGACTTGCATGCACAAGCAGCGAACCATGCGAATCATGTGAACCATGCGAATCATGCGAATCATTCTTTAGCCCCCATTGCTCATCTTTGTACGCGATGGCGCAACCGGGATTCGCAAGCAAGCCTGGCGAACCAAATTTTTCATTGGCTTGATGCAGTACTTGTTGCAATTTTTTTGCACGCTTCTCCGGTTCGTCACTCAAGTTCCAATGTGCAATCACGCGGGGATCGATTGGCAGTGGATAGGTTGAACCTGCCGTGGCAATGTCGTGCAAGCGCTGCAAGCGTGACTGCGCGCGAGTGGCATCAACCGCCTCGAAAAGTTTGCAACCACCACCAAGCGTCACCAGCACGGATTGCGAACCAGGTTTCACCACGCTCCATAAGAGATGCTGAAACCACAGCATGTATTTTTCGTGATTCTTGTTTTTGCGAATTGTTAGCAGTTGCACTTGAGCTTGCTCGATCACTTCAAACTCGGCGACAAAGTGCAGGCCATTCACCTGCAAATCACCATGCAGAGAAGTGGTGCGCAAGGCAGCGGTCAACGGCCAGGCTTTGGCAATTGCAAGCTTGCGTAATTTTTCCAGACTATGCTCGATCGCATCGGTGATCTGTAATTTCACAAACTTCTCACCACGGGCGCCATGCGGCAGCAACCCTTGAAGTCGAAGTTGCTGCAAACATTCCTGCAAATCTGCGCCACGAAATAAAGTCTGCACGCAGTCGAAATTTAAAATCCAGTTTTGCAGCGAATCCAATTCAATCGGTTCACGCCGTTCACTGAGCAGCTTTCGAGTGTCCGCCGCTTTCACACCCAAGCGCAACAAGAATGCCTCGGCCGGCTTTCGCAATCCATACATCCAAGCGTGCATGGTGGTGGGTGGAACTGGATCGATCACTTCGTTGCCAAGAAATTCGCGCTGCACCGAATGGCTGCGCCCAATTACCGTCGCAACCGCGGCGCGTTGAAACTGTTGATCAAATCCAGTCATGCGCTCTGACATCCATGCCTCAGGCTGATCACCGCGAAGTGGATGCTTACGAACCATCCATGCGCGAACTGCTTCGGCAGTCTCCCCTGCATGCGCTGCGCAGGTATCAAGCAATTGATCGATCGAAGTGGATGCGGGCTTCGACTTGTCGGTGCGTGGGTCCACGCCTTCATACACCAAGATCAATCGTTCGGAGACCGCGTGCAGGCTCTCCAAAAATAATTGCAAATCTTCTTGACGAGCGGAGCGATCGCCAACGCGAGGCTGCGCCGCTGCTATGTCAACACCACCGATCACTGCGGCGCGCGGAAATATTCCTGCGTTTAAACCCGCGATCACCATCACTCGCACCGGCACACTGCGCATCGGCGCAAGTCGCGCAAGCGTGATGCCACCCGAGGCGAAATGCGAACCCTCTTGCACATCTTCGATCGCTGCGCAGATGTGCTCGCGAGCGGTTGCGCCATCGATGCATTCCTGAAAGCCTGCGTCGCATGCGGATTTGCGCAGATCCGCCACGGCGCGGTCTATGCGTCGTCGCTCATCGCCAAACTCTGCGTTGTCAGCATCAGGAAGCAGAGCCTGCATAAAATCATCGACCACATCGCACCAATCGGGCAGCGTTTTGTGCCCGCGAAGATTGTGAGCCAGCTGGATGAGGGACTCGATGACCGATACCACACGGTACAAATTCGTTAAACCCGAACTTCCATCGGTCGAGCATGGCAGCACCAGCGGGTCGACCATCGCGCGCATGGACTGCATCTGTTGCAGACGCGCATCGGCATCACGCGAAGGTTCGCCCATCACCGAACCCAGCACCACTCGATCGATCGCCCATTGCCATGTGTGCAGTCGATCATCGGCGACCTGCGTTCGACCGATGCGTTGCGCGCGATCTGCCGCGTCGGTGAAGCGCCGCGCACCAGCGCGTTCAAATTTTTCAAACCATTTGTCCACCTCATCGCTCTGGATGCGAAGCGCGGCATGCACCGCGCGTTGACCAAACACCTCGCGCAAAGATTCCAGTGGCAAGCCATCGAGGGCGGTGGCGAAAGAACATTCCACTGCCACTCGTAACGACGAGGGCTGCGCCAACGCCGCATCCGCTGGTGAAAGCGGAAGAATGTTGCGTTGCGCGAAGACCGACTCAATCGCATTTCCAATGCCAGCTATATCGGGAGTTAAAATTGCAACTTGTTCCAGGTGAAGATTTTTCAACTGCTCGAATGCTTTCAGCAACGCATCGTGCACCACTTCGGCGGCGCGTTGAGGCGAAGCCACTGAATGCACTTGAATTGATTCATCATTATGAAGCCCGGCGTTCGGCGTGGCCACCGAGTCGTTGATCAAACCCAACTGAACTTGATGCAACATCGACAGGCCAGTCGGCTGGTGGTCCTGCGCCTCGGCGTCAAGATTGAGATCAAGCAACAGACGCTGCGCATCAACCGCTTGTCGACCCATCGCATCAAGTAGCGCATCGCCGCGCGGCAACATTTCCGCCGCTCGCAGCGTGGATTCATCAACACCCAATTCAGCTGCCTGCCATAACACGCGGCGTCGATTCACGCGCTCGGCGACAAATGACTGCGTTGGCGTAAGCATGTGAAGAGTGACATTTGTATGAAGACCCAAACCTTGCAGCGCATGAATCACCGCTGGCGGAAGCAGCGACACACCAAAAACCGAGATGAACTTTGGCAGGCGAATGCCCTCGGGCACGATGCCACGATGCAACGAGGCGACGAGCGCGCGAACTGCTTCCCACGATGCATGCGAAGACCCGTCGCGAGCTGTCGTATGCCACAGCGGTTGCTGCCATGCTTGCAGCGCCTGCACCCGCGGTGTGTGCGCGGAGTCGATCAGCTGCTTGCCTTCGTTCCAAGCATGAATCATGTCGGGGCGATCGAGTTCGTAGCGATCAAAGGCTTCGGCGATGTTCAGCGAGACGCGAAGCAGTTGCGCAAGATCAAGGGCACCGGAAGTATCACGCACCATGCGCAGCACCGGCGCAAGAGTTTTTGCTGCAGTGCAAGTTTCGTCACGAAATGCCGCGGCGATGTGCGATGCGATGCGAAATCCAAGTTGCTGCACATCTTCGCGGCCGCGCACTGGCTGCCGATCGCGCGCCGCGAGTCCGAGCAAAAAACTTCGAAGGAAAGGTGTCGTGACACCACCCCAAGCCCCCAATCGATGCGCCATGAATTGTCGAAGCCAGTTGCCCATACCTGGCCCTTGCACCACCACTACGCATTCATCAAGCGGTCCCGGTCCATCTGCAGCCGCAAACTGATCGGCTAAATCACCGGCCAACACATCAGCACGCGTCGCCCGCACCACGCGAAGATGGCGCAGTGCTGGCAATGCATCCCCAAGCGCGGATTGACGATCATCAGTTTGCACGCGGGTAGTCTAGATCAGCGCGCGAGACTTTCTTTGGACACACATTCGCAGGGTGGGGCGCTGGTGAAGGTCATTCACATTCAATCATGCACAACGAGGGCACACACAATGAGAGCCCAACTTCATTTTCATACATAGGCAAAGTCACTGTCATCGTGCATGTACCCTAAATATCTTGGGATTTACTTATTGTTTATAGCCCGCATACCGCGCCGTAATGCGCGGCATCAGGTACTCGTCAAATGCACTTTCCAGGTCGTGCGCAGGTCGCCAGTTCCAGTCGCCACGGGCGGCGGAATCGTTGATGTCCTCGGGCCAACTGTCCACGATCGCTTGCCGACCCGCATCGGGCTCGAAGGTGATCTTCGCATCTGGAAATCGCTGCATCACCAAGCGTTCAAAATCGCCAGCATGTGGCGCAAATCCTGCGACATTATAAACGCAGCGCGTGAGCAACTCCTTGCGCGCGCCGGCCAATTGCAACAACGCATTCACCGCATCAGGCATGGTCATAAATGGAATGCGCGTGTCGCGCCGCACAAAGCATGTGTAGGGATTTCCCTGCGCCGCCGCATGAATCATCTCTGGTCCGTAGTCACTGGTACCACCACTCGGCAGGGTCTCCGCACTAATAATTCCAGGAAATCGAATGCTTCGAAAATCGATCGGGCGCTCCATGCGATCCTTCGCCAACTTTCGATAGTGACTCTCGTAATAGCGACCCAGATTCTCACCCGCCAACTTGTTCACGCCATACATGGTGTGCGGCTCCAAAAACTGATCCTCGCGCACCGCCCCCGCTTTCTGCTTGCTCTGCAAATCAGGAATGCCATAGGCAGCAATCGAACTTGGAAAAATAAATTTCACCGCGCGACCATGACTGCGCGCTTGATCCGCCGAAAGCTTAAGCAGATTCAGCGTGCCCACCACATTCACTTGATGCGCCGTCTCGGGAGCAAATTCTCCGCGTGTACTCAACAGTGCCGCCAGATGAAAGACTTCGTCTATTTCATACATCGCCAGCACGCGCTCAAGCAAATGCACATCGCACACATCACCGACAAATGTCTCTTCGCAGTGCGCGCGAATTTCTAGATTCAGTTCGCGAATATCGATCGCCACAACGCTGGTCTCCGCGCGCGCCGACAACTGAGCGATCAGCGAATGCCCCATCTCACCGCCAGCACCTGTGACCAGCACCGCCTTACTACGGCGCAAGCCTGAAAGCGGGCGTTCATGGTGGGCGTTGTGCATGCCTGACTTGCCTGAACTCATGGTCGAATTGGATACCTCGATAGAAGTTTTTTAATGTGTAGAACACCAGCAAGTTCATCGCCCTCGCCTTTCAATTGCATCATCACCGGCCCACGGAATCCGCCCTCGCGAACTCGTGCAACACAATAACTTGTTGGAAATCGCGTGGACTCGCCATCGGGTTTGAAATCGGTGTAATCGGCCAGCACGCAAGCGGCGAATGGCATGATCAACTCCAAGCCGCGATTGCGGTGATACTCCTCGGTCGCACTCACACGCCAACTATCAAAGGTGGGCTCAAGTCGAATCGTTGCGTCCAATATTTGATTCATCAACGCCGCAAGAAATTGTCCGTTGCTGGTCAAGCCCCCAAGGCATTTCACAACGCCCTGCAAACCTGCGGCTTTCAACACTGGCAGTATCGCGCGCAAACCTTCGACCGCACGCGGCAGTTGCATTTCATACTCGCCCTCGCCGCGCAGATCCAGCGAAATGCCAATGCACGAAAGTTGTCGCGCGCATTCCATCCACGGCTTCAGACGCTCGATGGCGGCATTGCGAACCGCGGCATCTGCGCTGGCAAGACCCACGCCAATGCCAGGATCAATCAACACGCTGCGCACGCCAACTTCGTCGCACGCTGCTCGCAATGGCGCAAGTGATTGCAGGGTTGCGGCACCAAGTAATGCGCCGCTCCACGAGACTCGCGAGAGACCCAATTCGTTTTTCACAAAGGCTGGAAAGTCTGTGTTTTTCATCCCCGCCGCATATTTTCGAGCGAATGAAATCTGCGTCACTCCCATCGGATTCGGTGCAGTCATCAGCTGTTTGCGAGCGGCGAGATCTTGCTTGGATTCCAAGGCAGACTTGGTTTCAAGGTGCGATGGCGAGTTGGCGTTGACACTTGCATTCGCGTTTGTATTTGCGTTTGCACTCGCATTTGCATTCGCACTCGCATTTACATCCAGCTTCCCCGCCGTTAACTCCTGCCTCCCGCGCGTGCACGCAGAGAGCGCCCCCAATCCCAACGACGCCAACACATGCCTGCGTGACAATTTCATCGCCGGCTCACGAATCACTTTTGGAGTGCGTTTGATGCGGATGCGTGAAGCGATCGGCCATGTCATCCACATTGTTCCACTGATGCGCCTTCATGTGCGCAATGGTGCTGATGATCGCAAGCACCAAGGGACCCAGCAGAAATGCAAGAATCACTTTGCCTTGCGCTTCGGTGGGTAGATAGTCACCAACCATCACACCTGCGAAGGCCGCGCAGGCTCCATACAACACAGCGTTTAATACAAACAAGCGCAACGCATGCTTCATGCCCATGCGCTGTGGTGCGGGACGGTCATGCCGATCATGTTGCTTGTTCGAATGGCTCATTGCGACAGTCTAACCAATCACCTGCGACCACTTGGTGAACAACTCGGTGCTGAAATAACGCTCCATGCGATCACAGAGCATGGTGACAATCACCGCATCTTTGGGAAGAATTTTCGCCGCCTGCAATGCCGCTGCAAAATTAAGTCCACTGCTTGGCCCCACCGGATGCCCAAGCCCAATCAGTCTGCGCGTGGACGCCATCGCCTGATCATCGCTCACCTCAATCACCTGTAAATCAGCGAAATCTTGCGGCCGATACAGCTGACTGATGCCATCGAGCACACCTGGAATGCGCGCGGAAAAACTGCATTGCTCAAGCGCTGAAAAACAATCGCAACATACGCCGCCGCTGCCAGCGATCGGACGCGCGGCGAAGGCTTTGGGTTGCAAACCTGCATCCGCAAAACCTAAACGCATGCCCACGATTGTGCCGCCGGTTCCGACACCCGAAACATAGGCATGCACAATTCCGCCAGGCACTTGCTGGACTATTTCGCGGGCAGTTCCCATGCGATGCGCCGTTGCATTTTCAATGTTCTCAAATTGCCGTGGCTCGAACGCGCCGTGTTGCTTCGCCCACTCGCGGCAGGATTGCAGCGAACCCACAATGCCCTGCTCGCGTGGCGTCAGATGCACCTCGCCACCGTGGGCGCGAATCATCAACGAGCGTTCCATGCTTACGCCCTCAGGCATGAATGCGCGAAATCGCAAACCCAAACGCGCGCAGACCATGCTCATAGCGATGCTGGTCGAACCGCTGCTTGCCTCCACTACAAGATCGCCCGACTTCAAGCGCCCATCCATCCACGCCTTGCCAAGAATGTGCGCGGCGATGCGATCCTTGGTGCTGCCAGATGGATGCATGTAATCGGCCTTGCACCAAATCACCGGCTGATCTGCAGCGAATTGAATCGGCAGCAATGGAGTGGTCGCTAATTGAATCGGTGCTTCGTGCTGTAAAACGACTGCGATTGATTCTGTGAATGGCATGGCGCGAGTGTACGAATTCATTTGCAATGCACCTTCGCCCACGCACTGCGCAATTCGCCGCAACCGCCGCCACGCAACAGGCGTCTGGTTACACTCCTCGCCCTGCGCGGAAGAGGCACCCCGCGTAATGCCACCTTAGCTCAGCGGTAGAGCGGAGCTTTCGTAAAGCTCAGGTCACGGGTTCAAATCCCGTAGGTGGCTCTGCACGCTTTCATACGCGGCGCGGCGAAGACAAACTTCCCGCATGCATGGATGAAACTTGCGCTCCAACTCACAACCGCGCTTACTTTAAAAACAAACTTGCGCTCCAACTCACAACCGCGCTTACTTTAAAATCAACTTGATCGATTCTTGCGGACCCAAGTTCAACGCGCCGTAGCACTCGGCGGCGGCGGCGGCTTGGGAATCTTTGGATTCAACAAGCAGTTTGCGCAGTCGCTCTACTTGTCCTGGCTCTGCCTTGTCGCCAATACGACGAGCGCTCTCGGCGGCGGCAAGCAGCAGCATGGTTTGATCCATGTCTTGCGCATCAAGCGCTGCCATCAATAACGCTCGTTGAGCAGGCTGCGAAGGAACCAATGCCAATGCGGCTGCGATGCGCCCACGCAAATCACCTTGCTGATGAGCCAGCCCATCGATCAGCGCGATTTCAGCGTCGAGCATGCGAAACACTCCACCGCCGGCGCGACCGATACCGATCAAGGCATCCGATGCGTCATTGGCCAGCACTTTCATTTGCTCGGCCGTGGGCATGCCGCCACTGGCGCGATTCATCAGCACGCCTATCGCGCCGCGAAAGGTTGCATCTGAACTTCCTACAAACCACAGATTCGCTGAGCGATCATCACGCAGCGATCGATCTACTCGCATCGCATCTTGCTCAGGAATGGCAAGCAACAACATTGCATTTGAAGTCAGCGAATTACTTCGCAAACTAAGACCTTGATTGTTGACAAAGGTTGGATCGCCTGCGACCACGATTAAATCTGGCGAGCCACGACCGGCGCTCGCAGTACGCATGTCATTGGCGCTCTGAGCTGAAGCCAACACCTGAAAATTTTGCGCGCGCAGCCAACCCTCGATCTGCGTGCGATCTTCGGTTTGCATGGCGATCACGCTCACGGCGGGTCGTCCACCCTCACGCAATGTGGAGGCGAGCGTTGGCACCACAGTATCCGCGCGTGGAAAGGATGCTGTTGGCAGAGCTCGTGCGAACGCAAGCGCGGATTCGATGCGAACTCGACGATTCGCCGAATCGAGCGACTGAATCAGTGGATTTTGCTCGCCGCCGGCGATTAAATTGGAGGCGCCACCAATGGTGGAAATCGCATGAATCGCCTGCAATTGCAAGCCTGAATCTTTGATGTCGATTCCCAAGCCAAGCACTTGCATGGCCACCATCGGTCCCGCCGCTTGCGCCAAAGCCGTGGGTGACAGCGCGGTCGCAATTTCAGTTGGCGTCTTCTGAGCTTCAAGGCGAAGACCCGCTGCAAGATAAATGCCAAGTGCAGTTCCGTTATTCGGATCGCAATTCATCGCCTGCGCCGCGCATCGTTGCGCCATCACATCACAGTAAACATTCGTAGCGACGAACTTAGGTATCAGTCCGTGATCGGCGTCGTATGTCCAGGTGGGCTGGTGCATCTCGGATGGATAGGGAAGCAAACCATCGACACCGATGATAAAGCTTCGCGCCAGCGAACTCCACATCACGCCAAGATCAAGACTTGACACGCCCATGCTCGCCAACGCGGTATCGACGACCTTGCGCAGATCTGAGGTAGTGTTCTTCGCCGAAGCGACACTCAGCATCCACGGCGCGGCAATCCTTGAACCAATCTGCCCCAAGACTCGGATCACACGAACTTGCTGCATGGTGGGCAACATGGCGAGTGCTTCACTCAACGGCACCACCGCGCCGCGACCAATATTTAAGATAGCGCGTTCAGCCATCAGCTCTTGGCTTGGGCTGGAACCAGCGGTAAATGCCTGAATAAGCGCGGGCATTGCGTAGGTGCCGCTGGCTTCGAGTGATCGCATCGCGAAGGTCTGTTGCCGAAGCGTTCCAGTCAACATCGCAACCGCTCTATCTATACGAATTGGATCGCGCGCCAAATCAAGCCGACCCGCCTCCACTTTCATTCCAACCTGCGCGGCAAGCCCACTGACTTCCAGCATCGATCGCGCCGCTTCGACAGCCCTGTCAAAGCGCTCGGCGTAGCCACCACGATCCACAATGTCAGCGGCTTGCGCGGCGGTGGTTTGAGTGTTCAACAAAACTTCCGCGGCAGCTTTCGCAAGATCGCTGCGTCCAATTAACACGCTGTGAATAAATGAATCCATCGCCACCTGCGCTGCTGCAGATGCGGGAGCAGTGACGGGCACTTCTGCGGTGTCGGTTGTCGCGTCGATTTTTGCATCGGTTGTCGCGTCGATTTTTGCATCGGTTGTCGCGTCGATTTTCGCATCGGTTGTCGCGTCGATTTTTGCATCGGTTGTCACTGCAGTGCTTGCATCGCCCCCGGCATCTTGAAGGGCGTCAATTCGTGCCTGCATTTTTTTCACGATGAATTTCATCAAAGGCTTTGCTTGTTCAGGGGCATTCTCAGCCTGCGCCTGCATGGCGGCGAGCATGGCCTTTAATTTCGCTGCATCTTTTTCCTGATCCAACTTCAACATGCCAAGCATCTGCTTCGCCGCTGGTTGCAAGGCTTCGGGTAAAGCCTGCAAATCCGCATCGGTTATCGCGGCATCTGTTGTGGATGCCCCTGAAATTGGCGGATCATCAAATGCCACTGCGGGCGAAGCGATGGCGAAGAACAAAGCAAAGACAAGCACTGCGGCGAATGGCATCCGTGAGATCTCCAAAAAGTTTCGCAGCGAAGTGCTGCGGGTTAAGGGAATCTACCGAAATCATCAACGCCGCGTGCATTCTTGTTCGCTATGCTTGTCGGCGTTGAGGTGTCTTGGGGGAGGATCCCAAGCACCAGCCGAGTCGACCGTTCGCGGCGAGTCGGTTGAGGGAAGGCGGTGCAATTCCGCCACGGACGCGCCGCCGTAACGGGTGCGGAGTTTGGCTCCGCAACGCGCCGCTCACAAGCCACTGCTCCGCCACATTGCGCGGGTGGGAAGGCGAGCGGCGAGTACCCGAAGTCGGAAGACCTGCCTTGACCTTCGGCCTTCTCCCCCGCGCAATGGGGTTCAGGGCAAACCTCCAAATACTTGGTGGAGGATGGCGCATGGTCTCTACAAAATTATGTGTGGCGTTGCATCTTTGCTTTCTAACTTCTATTGCATCATTTGCAATGGCCGATCCGTGGCACGCCTCGCGCGTTGTCAGTTATGTCGCAGGAAGTGGCGCGGCGGCGGGCTATCGAAATCCGCAAGCTGCGTTGGGTGCGCCCGCGCGCATGACGGGTATGGCAAACGCTCCAGAAACGGTGACTCCATTTCAACCTCCCTACATGCCCGATCAAATCGTGTCGATCGGAGCAGGTGGTTCGCTCACTCTTGAACTTGAAACCCCCGCAACAAATGATCCAAACCATCGATTTGGAATTGATCTGATTGTCTTTGGTAATGCTTTTTTTGCTGACATACATTTTCCCGCCGGCATGCCAGCGTATTGTGCTGGCGAAGGCGGCATGGTGGATGTAAGTGTGGATGGCGTGACATGGCTGAATGTTCCTGGAGTCGTTGTGGATGGACCCATGCCGATCATGGGTTGGATCGATGCGGGTCCCTATGACAAAGTCGCTGGCACCGTGCCGACGGATTGTCTGCGCGCGATCGATCCTGCGATTACCGAAGAAACTGTCGCCGCGATGTCGTACACCGACTTGATTGCGGCCTACGATGGCGCGGCCGGTGGTGCGGGCATTGATCTTGCATGGGTTGGGCTGGAAACCGCACGATTTGTGCGCTTTCGTCACCCCATTGGTGCGCTTGGAAGCCCCGAGATTGACGCTGTTTCGGTGGTACCGCCCGCGCCTTCGCCCTTCGATCTTGACGGCAGTGGCGTGGTCGACTTTGGTGATCTCGCGATTGTGATGCTGAGCATGGGCGAACTTGGTGGGCCAAGCGATGTGGATGGCAGCGGCGTGGTGGACTTTGGCGATCTCGCCGTGATCTTATTGGAGATGAACTGATGCGCCGCGCCTTCACCATGGTTGAAGTGCTGGTCACCATCAGTGTGATCAGTGTGCTGATGGCAATAATGGTTGGTGGGTTGCGCGGCGCGAGCGACGCCTCGCGCACCGCGACATGCGCTAGCAATGTGAGGCAGTTATTCGTGGCCTCACAGGGATATGCCGCGTGCAATCAATCGCAACTGCCCGCAGCGATTCTCTACTTTCAACGCGGTGGTGTCACGCGCACCGTGGCTTGGGATTTTGAGCAGCAGTCTGGCATCGTGAAGCTCGGCTCCCTATGGAAATTCACCGATCATCCGCAGCAGGTACAGCAGTGCCCTGCGTGCGCCGCGGCCAGCACCTTCGGCAACGATCCCTTCACTGGCTATCACTACAACACCAGTTATCTAGCAGCCGAAGGTTTGTTGCCAGCGAGCGACGCGGATGGAACCATGCAGGATGGTTGGCAACGCGTGCGCGCGGGCGTGGGGCCCGGGCAATGGCGGCATACCGCGGAAATTGCGGTGTTTGCTGATGGCGGATGGAAAAGCGGCGCGAATAAATTTATGCGTGCTCCAAGTGCGACAGTAGAAAATAATCTTGGCATGGTCTACGCAGGCGGCAGCGCGTTTCGTCATCGCGAACAATGCAATGTGGCGTGGCTCGATGGACATGTGCAGAGCACGGGCGAAGCGTTTCAAGGCATACATGCCTCGCCTGCCTTATTGAAATCAATTTTGGATTGGCCGCGCAACGGTTTTTTAAGCAACGATGATTCAGCATACGATCCCAGATAATCCACCATGCGAATTGATCGATGTGTCTGTGTGAATGTGTCACTTGAAGAGGTGCTTCGACTCTCTCGCAAAGAGGGGCTGTCACTTGCGCAGATCGAAGATCGCGTTGGCTGCGGTACCGAGTGCGGTCTGTGCCGGCCTTATGTGCGAAGAGCGTTACGGACCGGCATCACGGTGTACCACCAGATTCTGCAGGAGCAAGACGAACCGCCGACGGCGCGATGACCCGTTGACCATTGTGAAATCAACTGCGGCCGAAGCGGCGCTCAAGTTCCCGCCACGGAATGCGCATCGCGGTGGGTCGACCGTGGGGACAATTGCTGGCGCGTTCCACCGATTCAAGTTGTCGCAATAGTTCGGCGATCTCGCGATCACCAAGCGAATCCCCTGCTTTTACCGCGGCTTTGCAGGCCATCATGTCAAGAGCTTTCGACAAGACCGCTTCGCCATCGCTGGTCGCATCGAACGAATCGCGGCCAAGCCACGCACGCAGCACCTCGACCGGATCGATGTTGCGCTCGATCAGAAAGACTGGCTCGGCATGCACAGCGATACTGCGCGGACCGCCTGCGCGTGCGTCAAAGCCCAGGCGTTCAAGCACGGGCTGCGATTCTTCAAGTCGCTCCACTTCCAGCGTGGTGGCGGGCTCGATGCGCGGCGTCAGCAACGGCTGCGATTCCAAAGGCCCCGCAAGCACCTGTGATTTTAAACGCTCGAACATCACCCGTTCATGCAGGGCGTGTTGATCAACGACCACCAATCCATGCTCGTCGCTGGTGATCAACCACGCTTTGCCCGCCTGTAAAAATTGCTGCGCCATCACCGGCATGGGCAAGGGCGTCGCGGCGAATTCGTGATCCAGGTTGACACCCTGCGGCGTCACGGCGCTGGTGGGTTGCGCACGTGTTTGTTGCATCGAGAGAAAATGAAAACCTGTCGTGTCAGCAAAGCGCGGCGCGGCGGGTGCAAGTGGAAACTCAGGCATCAAGTTCGCGCTGCGCAACGCCGACTTCACTGCGCGATGCACCAGTGAATGCACCGCCGAAGGTTGACGAAAGCGCACTTCGCTTTTCGCCGGATGTACATTCACATCCGCTTCACGCGGATCTATTTCGATGGCGAGAAATCCAACTGGCGTGCGACCAGGCTCGATCAAACCGCGATACGCCTCGCGCACCGCGTGGGTGAGCGAACGATCGGTGATGGGTCGTCCGTTTAGCGTGAAACGCAGGCCTTTTGCAGCGATTTTTGCGGCAGCGGGAAGCGCCATTAACCCCCAGATTGACAAGGGCGAATCGGCAGCAAGCGCACTTGCAACATCCACAATCAGCGCGTCCGTTGCGGCGGCGGCACCGATCACCGCCGCGATGCGACGCACGGGATCATCTTGAGCTGGCAATTCCAAGGATAATTTTTCATCCTGCCAAAGCAAGAAAGTGACCTGCGGACGACCGAGTGCGATCCATTCCAAAACTTCTACGATGCGCCCAGCTTCGGTTGGCTCGCTGCGTAAAAATTTTCGACGCGCGGGAATCTGACTGAACAGTTGCTGCACCTCCACACGAGTTCCTGGATTGCCCGCGGCGGGTCGAACCGCTGAATGCGCGCCGAAGTCAACTGTCACGCTTGCGGCGTGGGCATCGGCGGCGGTTCGACTTGTAAGCACCAACCGCGCAACCGAACCGATGCTGGCCAGCGCTTCGCCGCGAAATCCGTAGGTGGCAATCGCAAGCAAATCATCGATGACTTCAATCTTACTGGTCGCGTGCGCAGCGACGGCAAGCAACAGTTCATCAGCGGCAATGCCCGCGCCGTCGTCGCTCACTTCGATGCGGTCGCGGCCTCCACCGTGAATGCGCACCTCGATGCGCGTCGCGCCAGCGTCGAGGGCGTTCTCCACCAACTCCTTCACCACGCTCGCGGGGCGATCGACCACCTCGCCCGCGGCAATTTGGTTGACAAGATTTTGGCTCAGTTGTCGGATGCGCACGCGGCGATTCTACGAACATCTGAACCAAATCTTTGCGTCACAATACTGCAGATTTTGCCGACATTGTGCCGATGTTCTGCTATGGTTTCGATCGGTATGAGCACCTTAGTCATCGGCGATCTGCATGGATGCGGCGAGGAGTTTGGCGAGTTACTTGCCCTCGCTCGACGCGAACGCGCCGATGCCCGCGTGATTTTAATCGGTGATTTATTTACCAAAGGACCGAAGCCCGAGTTGGTAGTCGATCTGATCTTGCAGCATCGCGCCGAGGGTCGCCGCTTGGACTTGATCTGCGGCAATCACGATCTTCGTCTGCTTGAGGCATTGCGTCGACACGACGCAGGTGTCGCGTTGGAGCAAATTTCGGCAAGCGAGGCCTTCGCCATTCGTCAACTTGATCGCGCCGATCGCCTGATTGCGGCGCGGCGATTGTTGGCCGAAGCCGTGCGGTGTGTCTGCCTGCGTGGTCACGGATTCAGCGCGTTGCATGCAGGTGTAGTGCCCGGTACCGGGCTTGCGGGCACCAGTGACTTTGACAAAATTCATGTCAAGGCCAATCCTGGCGAGACGCCTTGGTGGGAACTTTACGATGGCCGCGATGGGCTTTTAATTGTTGGCCACAAGCCGTTGCGCGAACCACTGATGCTGCGACGCGATGGTCGGCCGTGCGTTGTGAATGTGGACACGGGCTGCGCCTACGGTGGCGCGTTGACTGGTTACTGCATCGAAGATGAACGCTTTCTGCAAGTCGCTTCGCTGCAACCTGCGCGCGAAGGATTCACAACTGCTGCGGTCGCCACCGCGCCGCAATGGGCATCGGCCGGCCCCGTCCGAATGTTCGCGCGGCGACCTTAAGCACAATCGGCGCTTGATCACGCTTAAATTGAGCACGATCGATCGCTTGGCACCAACGCGACACCAACGAGATTTCAAGAGCCGTGGATGCGGCGATCGCCGCGGCGTCGCCTTCATGTTCAATCCAACCTGTCACGATGCGATCCAAATCTTCATAGGGCGGCAATGAATCTTGATCGGTTTGATCGGGCCGAAGTTCGGCGCTTGGCGCCTTGGTGATACTAGAATTTGGAATCGGCGCGCAGGACAGACCAAACTGCGCGTGATGAAAATTTAAATATTTCGCGACCGCATACACCTGCGTCTTGAGCAAGTCGCCGATGGGAGCCATACCTCCGACCATGTCTCCGTAGAGTGTCGCGTACCCAACCGCGAATTCACTTTTGTTGCCTGTAGAAAGCACCAGCGAACCGTCGGCGTTGCTCACCGCCATCGTCGTCAATCCACGCAGCCGGCTTTGCGCATTTTCATCGGGCAATCCGGCGAAGGCGTCCAACGCGTTTTTCATATGCGTGCTAAACAGCGCATGCAAGTCCGTGATCGGCAGCGTGAGCAATCGACCGATGGAAAGAGTGGTGGCAAGCGCTTTCGCATCGGCGAGACTTCCAGCGCTTGAATATCGCGAAGGCATCATGATGCCAGTGACAGCGGCGGGTCCTAGAGCAAGCGATGCCAAGGTGGCAACCACGGCGCTGTCGATGCCACCAGAGAGCCCGATGGTGGCTTTGGTGTGCGCAGTTTTAGTGAAATAGCCGCGGATTCCGCAGACAATTGCATCGATCATGTCGCGCTCTGCGGCGCGGGGACCGGCATGCGAATTACAACAAGCGCCGCGCACATCCACCACGCGCGCGGACTGCTCAAACAGCGGCCATGTTTCGGCGACGCGACCAGCGGCGTCGATGAGCAGCGAGCCGCCATCGAAGATAAGGTCGTCGTTGGCACCAACTTGATTGCAACTGAGCAGGGGAACGCCGTGGGTTGAAGCGATCTGCGTCAGCCGTTCGATTTGCCGCACGCGCTTGCCAAGCACGAAGGGCGTGGCGCTTGCGACCAGCAACACCGTGGCGCCGGCCTTCATGGTTTCGGCGACTGGATCGATGTCGTAGGCGCGGCTGGCGTCCACATCGGTGGCGCCCCACACATCTTCGCACAACAACAGACCCAGACGCTCGCCGTGATGTTCGATCACCGAGACATGATCGCCCGATACGAACCAACGATCTTCGTCAAAGACATCGTAGGTTGGAAGCAAACGCTTGTCGTAAAAACTTTCCACAACGCCGCCCCGACAAATGGCCAGCGAGTTGGCGAGTGTGCGTCCGCGACGCCGCACCTGACGCGGCAAACCCAGCAGCAACAACATCGACGGGTGGCGCCGCGCAAGTTCGGCAGCGGCTTGCTCGCAGGCTTCTGACGCGCCTTGTCGAAGCACTAAGTCGCGCGGCGGATAGCCAAACAGCGCCATTTCTGGCGTGATCAGTGCGGTGGCGCCGGCGGCTTGCGCGTCGATGATGGCGCTTTCAATGCGTTGAATATTTCCAATGACATCACCAATGACTGGATCGATTTGTGCTGCAGCAATCCGCATGATGCCCATGCTAGGGAATCAGATGCGTGGTGGTGTGATGGCGCCTTAGCTTGCGGCGGCGAAGCGTGTGGTGAAAAGTTCGACCAGCACACGCAGTGTGAAAGGCTTGCGAAGAATGGCGCGCGCACCGACCGCTCGAAGCGTGGCTTCTTCTTGTGGCGTGAAGGCTTGCCCCATCACCACCACGCGGCAGGTGCTGCCTTCGACGCGAAGCCATGCGATCAATCCACAGAGTTCGCGCATACCAATGCTTGTGTCCACGATCATCCATTGCGGCGAGAAGCGTTCGCAGGTGACGCCCGCTTCAAATGTGGTGTGGCAACTGCGAACTTCGCGCGCGGTCGCGTCGGCGAGTGCGGTGCGAAGTGTCTCGGCGGTGGCGTGATCGGCATCCACCACCAACACGCGTTGCGCGTGAGAAACGGAAGTACTTGGCATCGAAGGCAAGCCATGCTTTTGAATGAATACACGCACAGCTTCGCGAGTCACACGACGATCGCGGCTGCCTGGAATGCGATAGCCCTCGAGGCGGCCGGTGTCGATCCACTTGCTCACGGTGCGCGCGGCCACTTTACAAATCGAAGCCACTTCGCCGGTCGTTAGCACTTCCTTGATGTTGTTGATTTCCATTGCAAGCGGGAGATCGACCCATCCAACCCCCCACTTCAACACCAAATCAAAAACAGGGACAGTCCCCGTTATTCGGACCTAAACAATAACGGGACAATAACGGGGACAGTCCCTGTTATTGGGACGCTGGCGAATGTGTGTTGAGTACTCGAATGCCTTTGGCAAGCAACGCCGACTGCAGGGTTTCTAGATGCGCGTGGTTGCGAACCTCCACGCGGCAACGGACCATCACGCGACTGACATCCGCGTCACCGAAGGCCCGTTCATGTTCAATCTGTTGCACGCTTGCGCCGGTCGCCGCGATGGTGCCGGCCAATTCCGCCAAGCCACCCGGGCGATCCGAAATCACTGCGGTGAATTGCGCGAGTCTTCCATCCACCGCGACACCGTGCTCGATCACTCGACTGAGCACCATCGGATCAATGTTGCCTCCGCACAAAAGCAGCACCACTCGTTGCCCGCGAAACGCCTGCAACTTGCCGGCAAGGAACGCGGCAAGCGGAACCGCGCCAGCCCCCTCCACCACACCTTTTTCCATCTCCAGCAATCGCAAAATCGCCAGCGAAATATTCGCCTCGCTCACAGTGACCACTTCATCTACACGCTCACGAGCGATGGCGAATGCCCGATCACCAACCTGCGGAACCGCCAAACCATCCGCAAGCGTGGGGCCATCAAATGCATGCACAGGATGCCCCGCTTCAAGGGCGCGCAACAAACTTGGACAGCGCTCGGGTTCAACACCAATCACTTTCACTTGCGGATGATGCGTTTTTACCGCCAGCGCCACACCCGCGATCAAACCACCGCCACCCACTGGCACGATGATCGCGTCGACATCTGGAACTTGCTCGAGAATCTCCAGCCCAACCGTACCTGCGCCGGCAATAATCGCAGCATCGTTGAAGCCATGCACATAGGTCAGCCCCTCGGCGCTGGCAAGTTGATCGGCCATCAACTTTGCATCGGTGATGGTGTCTCCATGCAGCAACACCCGCGCGCCAAAGTGCGCGCAGCGAACTTGCTTTACCAACGGCGCACCACGCGGCATGACCACGGTGACAGGAATGCCAAGCTCGCGCGCGTGGAATGCCAATGCCAACGCGTGATTGCCAGCGCTGGCGGCCACCACTCCTTTCGCGCAGACTTTCTCGCTAAGTTGCAACAGCGCGTTGCGTGCACCGCGCTCCTTAAAACTTCCAGTGCGCTGCAAATACTCAGCTTTGGAATGCACCTTCGCCCCGCACAACTCGCTCAGCGCATGACTCTCGTGACACGGCGTGCGCACGATGCCATCGGCGATGCGCGCCATAGCTTCCACCACATCGCTGTAACAAACAGTGGTCGTGGCAATTGGCATGCGGGCTCGCTTGAAGAATACGCCTTAAACTTTTGGCCCCGCGGCACGCACGGCCGCGGAAATATCAAACTTGCGATCGTTGTCGCGAAACTTCGTGGTCAACTCCAGGGCCTTCGCGTCGTAGGCGGCCTTGTCCTTCCATGTGTTGCGTGGATTTAAAACTTCTGCAGGCACGCCAGGCACTTCGACAGGCATATGCAAACCAAAGATCGGATCGGTGGTGGTCTTCACATGCTTCAGCGTTCCATTTAAAATCGCCGTCACCATCGCGCGCGTGTAGGACAACTTAAACCGCGTACCCACGCCGTAGGGTCCGCCAGTCCAGCCGGTGTTCAACAACCACACATCACTTCCGTGCTTGGCGATGCGATCGGCCAACATGCTTGCATACACCATTGGAGGTCGCGGCATGAACGGCGCGCCGAAGCAGGCGCTGAAATTCGGCTGCGGCTCGGTCACGCCCGCCTCGGTTCCCGCCAACTTCGAGGTGTACCCATTCAGAAAGTAATACTGCGCCTGCTCCGGCGTCAATTTCGAAAGTGGAGGCAGCACGCCATACGCATCGGCCGAAAGAAAGATGACATTGGTCGGATGACCCGCCACACTTGGAATGCGCGCGTTGGCGATGTGATGTATCGGATAAGTCGCCCGCGTGTTTTCCGTGCGCTTGGCGCTGTCATAATCAGGCACGCGCGTGATCGGATCCACAGTCGTATTTTCTAGCACGCTTCCAAAACGAATCGCATCCCAAATTTCAGGCTCGCCTGATTTTGAAAGTTTGATGCACTTGGCGTAGCAACCGCCTTCGATGTTGAAGACGCCGGTGTTGCTCCATCCATGCTCGTCATCGCCGACAAGATCGCGGTGCGGATCAGCGCTGAGCGTTGTCTTTCCTGTGCCAGAAAGACCGAAGAAAATCGCCACATTCTTTTCATCCTTGCGATCCACATTGCATGAGCAGTGCATCGGAAAAACCCCCTTCTCTGGCAGATCGTGATTCATCGCGTAGAAGATGCTCTTCTTCATCTCACCGGCGTAGCGCGTGCCGAGAATGATCACGCGCTTCTTCTCAAGACTTTGAATGATCGCCACCGGACCCTTGACGCCGTAACGCGCAGGCTCGGAAAGTTGCAGCGAGCCCGCGTTCACGATGGTCCAGTCGGGTCTCCAATTCGCCACATCCTTCGGCTCTGCATTGATAAAGAGCGTCTTGGCGAAAAGCGAATGCCAGGCCTCCTCGGTGAATACACTTACTTTGCAGCGATAGGCAGGATCGTTGCCGGCATATCCATCAAAACGAAACAGATCGCGGCGTTGTCGAAGATGCTGCATCGCAAGCGCTTCAAGTGCCTCAAAGTTTGTTGGCGAAATTGGTTGATTGGTCTTTCCCCAATCAATGTTGCCGTGGATGCCAGCGGTGTCCTCAAGAAATTTGTCATTGGGACTGCGGCCAGTGCGATCGCCAGTGTCGCAGGTGATCGCGCCGTTGCTTGCCAGCACGCCCTCGCCGCGAGCAAGCGCCAATTCCACAAGCCGTGGAACGGGAAGATTTGCGTGCATGGTGGCGGTACCGAAATCACTGGTTTGAAGTGTGGCTGTGGTCATGCATTCTCCTAATAATTGGGAAGGGCAATCCTACCAAAGCTGACGATTTCGACCCATGCGGTGATTGCCCGCTTTGACCTGCGCATACTTCACTCGTAAAGTCTCGCCTCGTACGGCGACCGTAGCTCAGTCGGTAGAGCACCGGGTTGTGATCCTGGTGGTCGCGGGTTCAAATCCCGTCGGTCGCCCTTCTTCATGCACTGCGTACTGCTTCAAAGCGAGCCTGCTTGGCAGGACTTAAACGAAAGTCGCACGCGGCTTGCGGCCATGCTCGCCGAGGCGGGCGATGTGCGTGGTGCTTTCGTGATTACTCCGGAAATGGCGGAAAGTGGCTTCACAATGCATCCGCACCATGCGTGCGACGATCGCAGCGCTGCCTTCGCATCGCAACTCGCGCGCACGCATGCATGCTTTGTGCAACATGGATTCATCGAGCGAAGCGCTACGGGGTTTCGCAATGTGGTTGGTATTTTTTCTCCGCACGGCGAATGCATGCTGCGTTACATCAAGCATCAATTGTTCACCCCCGCAGGCGAATCGCGGGCCTTTGAAGCGGGCACAGCGATCACCAGCACCACGATTGGCTCGCTGCGCGTTTCTCCATTTATTTGTTACGACCTGCGGTTTCCAGAATTGTGGCGTCTTGCGGTGATCGCTGGCGCCGAGTTATTCACGCTTTCAGCCTGTTGGCCCACGATTCGGCAGGCGCATTGGCGGGCGTTGATCATTGCGCGAGCCATTGAAAATCAAGCTTTTATTATTGGATGCAACCGTGTTGGTGACGAGCCCAACGCCCAATACGGTGGTGGAAGCATTGTTGTCGCCCCCGATGGCGAAGTGCTTGCGGAGGCTGGTTCCGAGAAAGTCGCCCTGCATGCAACCCTCGATGCGCTGCGTGTACAGCAGTGGCGCAGCAAGTTTCCGGCGCTTGGCGATATGCAGCGGACCTTGCTTGGAAATATTATTTCAGAGAGTGCGACCGAATGAGCAGTAAAATATTGACCTGACCCATTCTGGGTTTAGACTGCGATGGTCTGCGATCTTGCTATGAAAAATAATTTGCTTCAACGCGATGTGGTGGTGCGAGGATCGGTTCCATTGGAACCCGCGATCGAATGTCTTGTTCGCCGCGCCTGCTTCACAACTCTTTCACAATCGCTGATTGAATTCGGGGTGCATCCAGATGAAATGGTGAATCATCTGGCGCAGGCTGGTCTTGCGATCGCCACCCGCCCCGAGCGCGCACTGGAAAATTTAGAGGGTGTTGCCCACGCCATCGCATGCGTGCGTGGCGATGCACGAGCGTGGATCGAACTTGCAAATCGACATGGTTGGTGCCTTGAACGCGCGGCGATGGATCGTCATCACATCGAAGGTGGTCTCTCAGCGCGTCGCTTCTGGAGCGAAGTAAAGCGCGGCACCCTTGGTGCACCTCAAGATCGTGTGCGCGAAGATGGTTGGCCGCTGCCCCGTTTGCAGTGGTATGCCGGTCTTCGTCCCCTTCGACATTGGCTTGCCGATCGACTTTTCGGCGCGATCGAAGCACGCGGTGATAGCTCGCAACGCGAACGGCTTGACAGCCTGTCGCAGCCAAGTAGCCTCGTCTGCCCTGCGGTTTCAACCGCTTCGGCAACTTAGCTCAGTTGGTAGAGCACCGCATTGAAAATGCGGGTGTCCCCGGTTCAAGTCCGGGAGTTGCCACTTTCAGTATTGCGTAGCGCATCGGTGTGGCGTGTTCATCCGCCACGATCAAACCCACCCGGCCGCATGCCTTTGGGAACGCCGCCTTCAAAATGAAATCGCTGCATCAACGCCTCCATCAAAGCGCTTTCGCTGACCAATCGCACACGCGGACGCAGTCCCAACACGCGTTCGATAAATCGCATCGCGCGTGCGGCATGCGCGGCGGTGCTGAGCACCTCCAACTCATCGCCATCGCGACGCAATGGAACCACCGCAAATTGCCAAGCCTGTCGTCGTCCAATCCTGTGCGTGTCGTGCATGCCATTTCCTCCAGCGCTTCTATCGGATGAAGAAGTTGAGGCATTCACCGGCACTTTCGATTTGTAACCACCGCCATTCCGTCTATTCCGCGTAGCATCTGCGCAGGAAATTGATGCAGGCCGCAGCACGCATTCGTTTGATCGAAGAACTCCGCCGCCGCGCTCGACGCTGCGAGTATCGTGTCAACATCGCCACGCTGCAGCGCTTGATTCAACGCCTTGAAAATGCCAGCGCGCAGCGACTTCCATCGGTAGTCGCCGAAACTCTTGTCGCGCGTCGGGCGTTGCTTGCTGGTTGCATGGTGGAGGCGGAAACTCCAACGCCTACCGGTCGCACCTGTGATTTTCGCCTGACCCGCGGCCGCGAGCGTTTGTATGTGCATGTGAAGCGACTTGACGCTGCGCCCTTTCAACCGCCGCCCATTCCATCAGCGCTACGCCGAGCGATCGTCTGCACGCGGCCGTTGCGCGTGCGCGTGCGGTGGCAAGCGCAACTTGAAAACGGCGGACTTCGACGACTTGGCTACGCCTTCGATGCATTCTTGCGTGAAGCCGAAGTGGGCGAATCGCTTTCTGTGCGTGATGCTTCGCAACATGAATTTGGATATCTGCGCATTGATCGACCAACCGAACAACTGGACATGCGCGTGGATCGCCCCGACCGAATCGCGGTGCTTGATCGCATCGATCGCTTGCTCGATCGCGCCGCGCAACAGTGCATGCCAAGTCATGCCAACGCGATCATGGTGGTGGGCAGCAGTGAATGCGACGCCGAACTTTTAGATGAAGCACTGCTCGGTTCGTTTGTCGCGCGTTGGGATCATGAGCCGAGACGGGGCGAACGCCTTGCGTATGGTCGTGATGACAGCGGCTTGTGGTCGCGTGGCACCGCGCGCGACGCGGGCATTGCGTGTTGGACCACGATGCGCGAATTGCAGGAAAAACCCATGCTGTCTGCTGGCGATTTATGGCTTCGCAGCGAACCCGCCGCACGACCCGAAAGCGCCGCGTTGGCGCGGGCAAGTTTGTTGCGCGCTCGGGCGGGGTGATGCCAAGCGATTCGATCCCGCGCGTGTCGAAGTCGCCACAGCACTCCACACAACGCGCATTCGCTGCACGATTACGCCTGTTCCACCTCGCGCTCATGCGGCGGCACGCCACGATCTGGCTTCTGAATCTGCCCATCCCATTGCGTGCGCACAAAATCATTGGCGGGTTGCCCCTCGATTTCAAATCGCGCGCCTCGCGCAAGCAGTTGGTCAATCTGTCGGCGTCCAATGTCCACAGTCAGCATCACCTTGCCTTCGAGATACTCACGCCCATGCACTGGGCAACGCTTCTCAAGAAAATCCACAGTGCGCGCCTCGCGCAGCGGCACCGTGATGCGCAGCGAGCGCATGCCGCCCTTCATCTGTTCAAGCACCTGCGCGGTGAGTTGATCAAGACCTTCACCTGTCACCGCGCTCAGCGCCACCGCGTCAGGATATTGTTGCAGCCACCACGAAAGCGGATACACGCGTTCAGCATCACGCGCGGTGGCTTCTTCCAAACGATCCAATTTGTTCAACACCAACAGGCGCTGCGGCTTGGTGGCACCGATATCGTTCAGCGTCTGCTGCACCACCTCCAATTGATTCTCCGCCCGCGGATCGCTGACATCCACCATCACCAACAACAGATGTGCATGCACCGCGTCTTCAAGTGTGCTGCGAAAGCTGGCCACCAAATGATGGGGAAGATTGCGAATAAAACCAACGGTATCGCTCAACATGCAAGCGTTGCCGCCGCCAAGATTCCAATGCTCCACGCGGGTACCTAAGGTGGCGAACAACTGGCTGTCGGCGAAGGCGCCACCGCGAGTAAGCGCGTTAAACAGCGTGCTTTTGCCTGCGTTGGTGTACCCCACCAATCCCGCGGTAAAGTGCTCGCTGCACCTGGCCTGCACTTCGCGTTGCTTGCGCTGAGCGATTTCTTTGAGTTCATTTTTCAATCGATCCACCCGCGACTTCACCAAGCGGCGATCGATTTCAAGTTGCTGCTCACCCGGTCCGCGCGTGCCCACGCCCATCGGCGCGCCACCGGTGACTTGACCAAGATGCTGCCACATGGCGCGCAATCGCGGCGCGGTGTATTGCAGTTGCGCGATCTCCACTTGCAGATGCGCCTGCCGCGTGGTGGCGCGATTGGCGAAGATGTCCAGGATCAGTTCGCTGCGATCGAGCACCTTGCAACTGATCGCTTCCTCCAAACCTTGCACTTGGCTTGGCGAAAGATCGTTGTCAAAGATCACCACCTTGGCAGTCACCGCGTGCACCATCGCTGAAAGTTCTTCCACCTTGCCCTTGCCAAGATAGGTGGCGCCGCGAGGCACGCGAAGATTTTGCTGCATCTCGCCAACCACTTGAACACCCGCCGTTTCCGCAAGCGCGCGCAATTCACCAAGCGGATCGCGCTCGTCGATGTCGCTGCCGGGCAGACGCACTTGCACAAGTACCGAGCGCTCAGAAAGAATGCGTGATTGCGAGAGGCCAGTTTCCATAGAAGGAAGATTCTAGGATGCACCGATGACCGCATGCACATGCATTTTGGCTTTGGAGACAAGTTGCGACGAAACCGCCGCGGCAGTAGTGGAATTGCGCGGCGAGTGCGTGGTGGTTCGAAGTGAAATCGTGATCACGCAGGATGCGTTGCATGCGGAGTACGGCGGCGTGGTGCCGGAACTTGCCAGCCGCGCGCATCTGGAAAAACTAACCCCCGCTATTCGCGCCGCGCTCGAACAAGCGGCGATCACTCCGCGGGAACTTGCCGCGGTGGCCGCGGGACATCGACCCGGACTGATTGGTTCGCTGCTCGTGGGAACCAGCGCGGCGAAAGCCTTCGCATGGTCGATCGAAAAACCTTTCTTGGGTGTGGATCATGTGCAAGCGCATGTCGCAGCGTGTCATCTTGCACCGCATCACGCGCCGCGCTATCCCGCGATTGGCTTGATCGCAAGCGGAGGCCACACGCACATTCTTTTCATGCGCGACGCGTTGCAGGCCGAGGTCGTCGCACGCACCCGCGACGATGCGGCGGGCGAAGCCTTCGACAAAGCGGCCAGCATTCTGGGCGTGGGATGGCCCGGTGGTCCGATGATCGAACGCCTTGCCGCCACCGGCAACGCCCATGCATTCGCCTTTGCAGCAGGTCGTTTTGCAGGCAGTCCTGACTTCAGTTTCAGCGGACTGAAAACCGCGTTGCTGTACACGGTGCGCGGAGTTCCAAACGCGCCAAACCGTCCGCCACGCGCGCCGCCGCCGCCACTGGATTCGCAAAGAATTGCCGATCTTTCCGCTAGTTTTCAACACGCCGCCGTAGCCGCTATCGAGCGCGGTCTGCAACGCGTTTTTGCATTGCACCCGACTTCTACACTGCTCGCCGGCGGCGGTGTGATTCGCAATCACGCGATGCGCGCCATGCTCGCACGCGTCGCCATGCACCACAACGCCACCCTGCATCTTGCGCAGCCCCAACACTGCACCGACAATGCTGCCATGATTGGCGCTCTCGCCGCTTTGCGCTTTGCCGCTGGCGAACGCGACGCACTCAGCCTCTCCGCCGAACCCTATTCGCTTCTACATCGCGCATGACCTACACACAACCCTTTGTCAGTGATCGATTCGATATGGTGCCCGCACCGCATCCCGCCACACTTGAGCAAGTGGAATTGCTGAAGCACTGCAACATCGAAATAGGTCGCGTGAGCGGACCAGGTGGACAAAATAGAAATCGCCGCGACACCGCTGTGTGGATTGAATACAAACCCTGCGGCATCGAAGCGCAGGCCACTGAGCGACGCAGTCAAGCGCAAAATAAAAGTATGGCGTTGTGGCGACTGCGGCGCAGGCTTGCGGTGCGTCTTCGCGTGGCGGTGAATCGTGAGCGCCCGACCATCTCGCAACTGTGGCGCACACGCCGTCAAGGCGACAAGATGAGTGTGAATCCCGAGCATGATGACTATCCACCATTGCTCGCAGAGGCGTTGGATCTGATCGTGGCTCGACGCTTTGATATGGCTGGCGCCGCCGGCATTTTAGGCGTGACCATGAGCCAGCTCAGTCGTCTGATTCGCCACGATAAGGCTGCATTTGCTGCGATCAATGATGGCCGCGTACAAGTGGGACTGGCCAAGTTGCGTTCCTAAATCGGGTGCGTCGGTCAGCCACTGCGCGAATTTTTTTCTGGTTGCCATGCCTGCCCCGCTACCCTGTGCCGATGCATTCATCTGATCGCATTCGCGCGCTGATCGCTGAAGAACTTGAATCGCTGATCGCGCTGCGTCGTGCACTGCACCAGCAACCAGAGATCGGCTACGAAGAAAAAGCCACCGCTGCGCGCATTCAACTCGAGCTTGCGGCGATCGGCATCGCGCATCAAGGCGGACTCGCGGGTGGAACCGGAACGCTGGCGCATTTGCCCGGCGCCGCTGCGAATGCAATCGGCTTGCGCGCTGACATCGACGCGCTGGCGATGCAAGAGGTTGGTGAGCGCGCATGGAAAAGTCGCGTGCAGGGTCGCGCGCATGCCTGCGGTCACGATGGCCACATGGCGATCCTGCTTGGCGCCGCGCGGGTGCTCAGTCGGCTTGCGAAAGAGCATCCACTTCCAAATCCTGTCACCTTTCTTTTTCAACCTGCTGAAGAAGGCGGCAACGGTGCCGCCCGCATGATCAGCGATGGTTGCCTGAATGGCAGCGTGCTGGGACCAGCCATTTCGCAGATCTATGGGCTGCATGGCTGGCCTTCACTGCCGCTGGGTGTTGTCGCCTCGCGCGTGGGTCCCATGCTTGCTGCCGCTGATGCATTTGAAATTCGTGTGCACGGCGTCGGCGGTCACGCCGCGTGGCCGCATCTTGCCAAGGATCCGATTCTGACCGCGTGCGCCATCATCGAGGCGTTGCAATCCATCGTCTCGCGCGATGTGCCGCCACGCGAAGCCGCGGTGATCACCGTCGCCTCGATGCATGCGGGCGAGGCCTTCAATGTCATTCCCGACATGGCGCGATTGCTCGGCACCACTCGAAGTTTCAATCCAATCGTGCAACAGTTGTTGCATCGACGCATCACCGAGTGCGCCGAACACACCGCACGCGCCCGCGGACTTCGCGCGGAAGTGCGCTTCTTCGCCAACACTCCAAGCACCAGGAACGACGCCACCGCCTTCGCGCGTTTCGAGCGCGTGTCGCAGCTGGCCCTTGGCCATGATCGCGTGCTTGATTTCGGAGACCCGGTGATGGGCGCCGAAGATTTCTCCTTTTACGGCGAGCGCGCGCAAGCTTGCTTCTTCGCATTGGGTCTTGACGAACCCACGCGCCGCTGCCCGCCGCTGCACGATCCCAGCTTTGATTTTCATGATGGATCGATCGCCACTGGCGTGCAGACCATGGTGCATCTGGCGTTGGCGCAAGCGTGAGTCACTCGCACACATAATCTTTGGGCAATGCCCGCACATCCCTGCATACATTGCACAAAAAATGCAGGTGTAAGTGTCATATCCCGTACGATCATAAGGTCGTTTATTGAAGAGGTGCGGATGAGATGCGTACCAGTCCTTCATGGCCTGGATCGGGGCTTTACTTTTCAAAGCGGATTGAGGAAGCTGG
>Ga0209702_10000058_pt1 | contig 176108 bp, 187 predicted proteins | sample FRY01_FD_187210 | JGI IMG/M metagenome (GOLD analysis project Ga0209702, IMG submission 187210) | Freshwater microbial communities from Lake Fryxell liftoff mats and glacier meltwater in Antarctica - FRY-01 (SPAdes) (version 2) | ecosystem: Environmental > Aquatic > Freshwater > Ice > Glacier...
TGCAATCCGTTTGGCAAATTGGGCAATTTCACCATAAAAACTCTGCCAAGATTTTGCTTCAGCCCCACCATTTGGCAATTGATTAAATGAATCTTCGGTTTCTCTATCCCAAGTTCGAGCAACGTACAGACCTTTTGATTCCCCCTCAGTATCGAAAGGTGTGTAACTAGATACTTTTCGCGAAATTGTTGTGAAATTTAGCGCTAAATCACTAACAATTTTATCAGGAAGTAGTGAAACTAAATATGAGTATCTAGAAAGCCGAGCATCGAATTCTGGAAAAGCTTGAACGCTAGTTGTTGCTCCGCCCACTTCACTTTTACCTTCAAGGATCATCACTTTCTTGCCAGCTTTAGCCAAGTAAGTCGCGGCTACTAAACCATTATGGCCGGCGCCAATTATGACAACGTCATATTTGTGGCTAGTCATATTTAGTTAGAGCGCTTTGGTGATTCGATGAATTGCTTCAGTAATGATTTCTGGGCTTGTAGCAAAATTCAAACGCACAAATTGCGAACACTGAGCCCCATAAGAATTTCCAGGATTAAAGGCTACTCTGCCTCTTTCGATAAGAGTTGCTGATGGATTTTCGCCCAAATTTAGCGCACTTAAATCTAACCATGCGAAATAAGAATTATGCGGAATGTGGTATTTTACTGATGGCAATTGCGAACTAAGTAAATCGCGAATCATAAACCTGTTTTTATCAAGTAAATCAATCACGGTATCTAGCCATACTTCACCACTTTGAAAAGCTGCAACCGTTGCAAATCCACCTAAGAGTGATGCGCGATAGTGCATAGCCGGTGGCAGCGCCTTTAATTTCTCATTGATCAATTCGCCTTGGCTAACAACTATTGCTGCCTTAAGGCCCGCAATATTCCAACCTTTACTTGCCGCCGTTACGCAGACGCCGACTTCTTGCGCAATTGGGCCAAGAGTTAAAAATGGAGTGAAGGTGCGATCTTTGTAAGTAAGCGGTGCATGAATTTCATCGCTAATAATTAATACTCCATGTTTTTTTGCAAGATTTGCTAAACGCAAGAGTTCTTCGGCTTCAAAAATTCGGCCTAATGGATTGTGTGGACTACATAGTAAGTGGACTTTGATTCCACTGACATACGCTTTTTCAATTTCATCCCAGTTAATAAGCCAAGGGTGTTCGTCATCTGTTTCATCGGTGGCATTAATAAAAGGAACATCTACTTTTTCAAGCAGGGTTTCATTAATCCAGCTGTAAAAATTCTGGTAAACAGGCGACATAATTAAAATCTTGTCACCAGGTTTTGTAAATACTCGCAATGTTTCAACGACTGCAACACCAACATCTGTGGCCAAACGAACTTGGCGCGGATCAACTAACCAACCCCACCTATTTTTGGCAAAGTGGGCAAATGATGTTCCAAGTTCAGGAATTGGACCGAGATATCCAAGATCTGATTTATTAACCATTTCGAGCAAAATCTCTTTAATGGGCGCAGCAATCGGAAAATCCATTTCCGCAACAGGCAGAGGCAAAATATCCTTTGGATAGCTGCGCCATTTTTCGCTTCTATGGGTCTGTAATTGCGATAGTGCAGGTGCAGCAACGTTTTTATCGGTCATTCTTCAAGTTTATCTGTATTAGATAAGAAAAGAGTAATTTACAAAACCGGATTGAATTAAGGAGTAGGTTATTGGTTATGAACGCAATTGCCCGTCTCAGGACTACGTAGACTGGCTATTGATGGCTCTAGTTACCCAGGCAAAGATGAAGAGCATTGTTGCGCAAATTTCTGCCTACGATAAAAAATTTGCACCACTTATTGCACGCAGGCCACTTTGCACTATCGGGCGAAGTCAAAGCCCTGAAACTAACTTTCAATCTTTAGTCTCTTCAGTTATTTCACAGCAATTAGCGACTAAAGCGGCCGAAACAATTCATAGACGGCTTAGCGCTCTTTGCAAAAGCAATATAACTCCAAAAAAGGTTGCAGCTCTGGATGATTTAGCGTTTCGCGAAATTGGTGTTTCGGGAGCAAAAGCGCGCACGATCAAGGGCTTAGCTCTTGCAGATTTAGAGAAGCGAATTCCAGTCAATAAATTGCATGAAATTCAAGATGATCAAGAAATTGTCAAGATGCTAACTTCACTCTGGGGAATTGGCGGCTGGACCGTTGATATGTTCATGATCTTTCAACTTGGGCGATTAGACATCTGGCCAACTGGTGATTTAGCTGTTCGCCGAGGCTGGGATATGGTCTATAAAAATAAAGAAGAGACTGGCGCAAAAGTTTTAGATTTAAAGGGCGAGAAATTTCGACCATATAGGAGCGTAGTTGCTTGGTATTGCTACCAAATGGTACACGAATCTAGAAATCTAGATTTTTAATTATCTTCTAAAATCAGTGAAACCGAATTAATGCACCAACGTTGGTCAGTTGGGTTATCAAAACCTTCGCCTTCGAAAACGTGACCTAAGTGTGAACCGCAAGCCGCGCAGCGAACTTCGGTACGCATACGCGGTGCCAGTGAGTGGTCTTCGATTAATTCAACTGCGTCATCTTTTGTCGGTGCGTAAAAAGATGGCCAGCCGCAACCGGAATGAAACTTGGTTTCACTGCGAAAGAGTTCTGCACTGCATGCCTTGCACTTATAAATTCCGACTTTATCGCTATCGGTATATTCGCCAGTAAAGGGTCGCTCGGTCGCAGCGCTTCGCAACACATCATAGGAAAGCGAATCTAACTTAGATTTTAATTCGATTTCATCTATTTTGACTGGATAAATTTTTTTATTCATGCTTGAACCGCCGAAGTTGGATATGGAATGCCAGTGCTGGAATGACAGTCATAGCCATTCGAGTTTTTGGCTAAGTATTTTTGGTGGTAATCCTCAGCAAGAAAATACTCAACACCCTCACTACTCTTAATTTCGCTAACAATTGGGCCAATCCCCGCAGCACTTAATGCGCTTTGATATTGACCTCGCGATGCGAGCGCAGTGTTGAATTGCTCACCACTTGTTGTAAAAATCGCGCTGCGATATTGCGTGCCGATATCTCCGCCTTGTCTATCTAGCGATGTTGGATCGTGCATAACCCAGAATTCTTCTAATAATCTTTGATAGGTAATAGAACTTGAATCAAAAGTTATGCAAACCATTTCGGCGTGCCCAGTTCGACCGGTACAGACTTCTTCATAAGTTGGATTTGTGCGATCTCCGCCCATATAGCCAACGGTTGTTTGCAATACGCCATCTAATTGCCAGAAACGGCGCTCGGCCCCCCAGAAACAGCCTGTTGCAAAGTATGCGACTTGACCCATAGGCACCATTGTTTCAGGCCCACGGCAATCGTGCACGCGCTGATAAAGTGCGCATAGCACCTGCGCCCCCGTAGCTCAGGGGATAGAGCACCGCCCTCCGAAGGCGGGTGCACAGGTTCGATTCCTGTCGGGGGCACACGTCTAGGTACTTGATATAAATCACTCAACAATATAAAAGAGAGCGCCCTTTGCTGTTGTTAAAGGCGCAATAACACGAGAGAATTAAGCCCTTACGCAATCTTTAAATGCGTATTTTCAAGTAAAAGGTATCTACTTGTGTTTTGGAATTGGAAAGGGGCTTCGCGGTGGACTGGAGACATCAAGCAGCGTGCCGCGATGAAGACCCTGAACTTTTCTTTCCTGTTGGAAATACCGGGCCAGCAATTACCCAAATTGAAGAAGCAAAAAAGGTTTGTCAGCGCTGCATCGTTAGAGATCCATGTTTAGCATGGGCCTTAGAAAGCGGACAAGACGCCGGTGTATGGGGTGGGCTTTCTGAAGATGAGCGTCGCGCGTTGAAACGTCGAGCCGCACGTAATCGTGCGCGTCTAATAGATACGCAAAACAATTCACACTAAATCGGAAATCTCAATTTCGCGCTAGTTCCTTGCGCGGTTGTAAGAAGATTAAGTTCTCCTCGTAGTTCATTTTCAGTTAGCGTCCTTACAATTTGCAAACCTAGATTTGAAGAATTAACTAGATCAAAATCTTCAGGCAGGCCAACGCCATCATCAGATATTGTTATTAAGCATTCGCTTTGATCACGCGAAACATCAATTGAAAGCAAAGAGCCTTCAGACTCAAGCCCATGTTCCAACGCATTATGTATTAGTTCGGTAATTACAAGTGCCAAAGGGGTAGCAAGGCGCGGTTCTAACGAGCCCAGAGTTCCTGATCTTTGAATTTTGAGTTGGGTCATGCGCGGACTTAAATCCAAAGAGTGCGTAATCAAACTATCTAGTACATCATCGAAAGCAACTGATGCATCGGAACTATTTGAAAGTGTTTCATGCACAAGGGCTATAGATGCGATTCTACGCACCGCTTCTTCAAGAGCGGCGCTCGCCCTTGGATCTTCGATGCGGCGTGACTGCAAGCGCAGGAGCGCCGAAACTGTCTGCAAATTATTTTTAACGCGATGATGAATCTCGCGAATTGTGGCATCTTTAGTAACTAATTCACGTTCTCGTCGACGCAATTCAGTCACGTTCTGTAAAAGCACGATGGCGCCAACTCGGTCTACGCCTTGTATCAAAGGCAAGACAAGTAAATCAATTGTCCCACCCTTATTCTCACATTCAACACGCTTTAAAGTTTTTCCACTGAGTAAAGATTTTAGGCTTTCTTCATGCGCATTGTGTGTGGCTTTATTAACTTTTTCCGCAATATCGCCTAACGAGAAAGTTTCCAGCTCGCTATCCCAGCCCATGCGATTAAACGCAGAACGAGCATTGGGGCTTGCATATGAAATAACCCCACTGACATCAAGACGAATTAAACCGTCTCCAACGCGTGGCGCTGGGTCAAAAAGTGAACCAGCATCAGGATATGGAAAATTTCCTTCTGCAACCATTCGATATAACTTGTGTGCAATTTCGCGATAATTTAATTCCAATCGACTCGGCGATCGCATGAGATCAGCATTTCTATGACGCGAAATCACCGCAATTACTTGTTCCTCAAAGAGAACAGGAATTGTCTCTTCTTTAATCATCAAATCGCCAACTCGTTCTGGCTCAGAATCACGCATAATTTCAGCGCTCGATAGCGCTTGATCGATTCGCCCACGCGCACCCCATGTAATTTCATCGCCGATAACATCGTGGGTAAAAACAGTGGCGGCAGTCGTTGGCCGTATATGAGCAATTGCAATATGTCCAGTTGGCCAGCGCTTTGCATCTTTGCGAATTGGAACCCAAAGGATTAAGTCTGCAAATGAGAGGTCTGAAAGCATCTGCCAATCGGCTATAAGTTCGCGCAACCTGTGTGCTTGCGCCGTAGTTAACGGGCTTCGTCCTTGGATTAAATTCGAGAAAGGCATCTCTCTACCTTTGGCCCGACCATATTTTTAATTGATCTTCAATCTCTTGAGTTGCAAACCAGATTAATTCATCATCAGCTTCACTACATTCAAAGGCACATTGAACACTTCCCCAGCGCACGGGTTTTATTAACTCAATGCTATTTTCTAAGTGTTCTCCAATTTGATCCAAGCTAATTTCGATTGCAAGGATTATCGAAGGCGAATTTTTTAGCGCAATTTGGGCCGCTAGCAGCGAAAGTTGGTACTCGACTTCCTCTTCATCTAGTTCACTATTATTCATTAAATATTTAATCGTCCCAGCAAAGGCGCGCTCGACCTTTAAAGTCTCGCTCTTGTGAAAAGAATTGAGATCATCGATTGATATGGGTAAATAGCAACGCATGAGCCAATGGTAATAGAAACTAGCGATGCAATTCGCTGGCAATTTTCGCGATTGATTTACGCATCGCTCCACGCTCATTGACCTCAACTAAAGTCGAGTGTTCATCTTCGGCAGCAATAACCGATCGTGGGTCACGTGCGATTGTGCGCACAGAGCGTGGTCGCAACGGTGTGACTGCTTCAAGGAAGTATTTTTCCTCATTTTCGCCCTTGCGCCCCGAGGAGCGCATATTTAAAAGAAAACTTAATGGGCTTCGAATTGATGTTTTTTCAATAAGTGAAGTTACTTGGGTCAATCGATGTGCACCTAATAAATCGGGTCTTGCAACAATCATTAAATCATCTGCGAAATCACAAGACCATGTTGTCATGGTCGAAGTCCATCTTCTATCTGTTAAACGATTTGATAAGCCTGAAATCGAGCCAATATCAATTACTACATGATCGAATTGCGCGCCAAATTTTTCCATTAAGTTTTCAATCTCAGTAGCGCCATCTTGAGTAATTTCGGCAATTGATAATTGAGGAGCAATATTGCGCCAGCCTTCTTCACTTTTGATATTGCGCATTGCCAATAAGGCGGCAACAGATGGTGCGCGAAAGTTAGCATCGATTAGCAAGGTGGATTTTTCACAAATACTTAACTCCATCGCTAAATTTAAAGCAATTGTTGTGCATCCTGTATTACTGCCTGCTGAACCAATTGCAATTACATGGGACTTTCGCCCCGCTTGTTCGTGGCCGGTGTTGGTTCGAAGCATTGGGGCGCGAATAAAGCCACGTACTAAAGTTATTAAATCTGTCGGATTCTTTGGTATTTCATGAAGATTGCTAAAGCCAGTATTTTCTTCAAGATTTTTTGCAAAACCGATGCTCTGCTTCACCGATACGAGCAAATCTTGCATTTTTAGACTATCTATCCCAGTTAAATCAGGAGAAAAAATAAGTAACGAAGCCTTAGCGGTGGAAGAATTTAACGCTAGATACTTTTCAAGCGAATCGAAATCAAGGGCGCGATAAATGATGCTCCAACCTTGGGCGAAAAGTGTGCCAGCAACAAAACCTTCAACTTGCGCGTTGGCAATCGCGGTAATCACTACAGGTAGTTCGCCCTCAGACATTTGATTTCACGATAACTAGTCGCCCTTGCGTGGTTGCATTTAGTAATCGCAGGACTTGTGTTTTTTCAACGGCGACAGTTAGGGCAATATCGCTACCAAAATTCTTGCCGCTTTTATCAAAGCCTAATAAGGAGACTCCCCCAAGAATAAGAATTGGATCACTTACTAATTCGCCATTTCGACGATCTTGCACCCAATAAATATCAATTGATTCGCCGATTACAATTCCATCGGCTAAGTCGGCAGAACGAACGCTAATTGGCACTGCATCACTTGATAAGAACTCTGAGTTATCACCTACCGATGACTGCGAAATTATTTCATCAGCCTCTAGTTTGCGAATTACTATCAGGCCGATTGGGTTTTGTGGTTTACCAAAATAATTAGAGGAACTTGCCTGCAGCGTTAGAGAGCGCAATTGGACATCTTTTGTAGAGATTTGATGTCCTATCCTTAGCGCAGTTTTTGCTACCCAATAACCTTTCCCGTGATTCGAGAATGCGGCTAAGGCAAAAGCAGAGAGAAATGATGCGCAGATAAGTGCGATTGCTAGCGGTAATCGTGAACTTGAATTTCGCTTTTTAATGACCATGGTGGTCACTAAAGAGCGTGCGGTGACATTAATTATGAAGATATACACACCCATCCATTTGGATGAGACTCCATCAACTTTTTAGTTGAGGAATCAACCTACGCCGTGCGTAAATCTAACTTCTATGACAACTAACCCGATAATGAGCGTAGAACCAATCTTTCGCACCCTAACTTTTCCCTCCATTTCAAGTAATGACAGATCCAACTGGGAACACCCAATTCTTGAAATCTTTCGCCCACCTGCCGTCGAAGTTATCGCTCAGAAAGCAAAACTATTTCTACTTCCCTCATCTTTCGGCGAAGATTATGATCCCGATTTTGCGCCACAACCAACTTCGGCATCAGATTTACCTGAACTACATTCCTGGACACTTAAATTTGTAGTTAGCGTTTTAGAAATTTGGGCGGCAAAACGCCAACCTGCACAACTATCTCGCTGGTGCCACCACAATATTTATAACGAACTTATTCATAGCGTTGGAAGCCAGAAGGAAGTTGGCAGAATTCGCCATTTACATCAGAGCCAGCCGTTAGATGGCATTTGTGAATCCACAATTACAGTTCGATACGGTGATCGGCTTCGCTCGATAGCGGTGCGTTTCGAAGGCATTGATAAGCGATGGTTATGTACTGCCCTTACTTTAATTTGAAAGTTTAAGCCTCACCGTGGCAACGTTTATATTTCTTGCCTGAACCGCAAGGACATTGCGCATTTCGCGAAATTTGCGCGCTCTTGGCAACACCTGATTCATCAGCTGCGCTGTATTGCAGACCGGCAACTTGCGCTGGTTTTGCTTCAAGGCCTGGAGCGCTAACTTCGTGACTGTGGGCTTCGACGCTTACTTCGATATTAAATAAGAATCCGGCAATTTCTTCTTTTATGCCATCCATCATTGCCGAGAACAAATCAAAACCTTCGCGTTGATATTCAATGAGTGGGTCGCGTTGTGCCATTGCGCGCAAACCAATACCTTCTTGCAAATAATCCATTTCGTAAAGATGATCTCGCCATTTGCGATCAAGTACTGAAAGTAAGACTTTGCGCTCAAGTTCGCGCATTACTTCTTCGCTTAATGTTTCTTCACGCTTAACATATTCTTTTGCTGCGTCATCAATAATTCTGGCGGTTAAGTAATCTGCATCAAGTCCTGTGCGCGAGCCAACTTCTTTCTCTAAATCTTCGATAGAAAATGAGACTGGATAAATTGCTTTAAGAGCGCTCCAAAGTTTCTCTAAATCCCAATCCTCAGCATAACCTTCGGCCGTCGCCATTTGTACATAGGCCGCCAATGTATCGCTCAAGAAAATTGCGATTTGATCCTTAATATCTTCGTCTTCAAGAACTAAGCGACGCTCGCCATAAACAACTTGACGTTGGCGATTCATAACATCGTCATATTTTAAAACATTCTTACGCATTTCAAAGTTCTGTGCTTCAACCTGTGTCTGGGCTGAGCGAATTGCGTTACTAACCATTTTGGATTCGATTGGTTCATCTTCGGGAATACCTGCAGCGGTTAAAAAGCGTTCGACCATTCCAGAATTAAAACGACGCATTAAATCATCTTGCAGCGAGAGATAAAAACGTGATTCTCCAGGATCGCCTTGGCGGCCGGAACGTCCGCGTAACTGGTTATCAATACGGCGAGATTCGTGGCGTTCTGTACCTAAAACATATAAGCCACCGAATGCAACGACATCTTCGTGGCCCTTGGCAACTGCGGCCTTTTGTTTTGCAATTTCATTTGGCCAGGCGATCTCATACTCTGTTGGGTTATCGACTGGTGATATTCCACGGCGTTGTAATTCAAAGTCGGCCATAAATTCTGGATTACCACCGAGCATAATGTCGGTTCCGCGACCCGCCATATTTGTTGCAACTGTAACCGCACCTGCAACACCTGCGCGCGCAATAATTGCTGCTTCGCGTTCGTGATGTTTTGCATTAAGAACTTCGTGAGCAACTCCTGCTTTGCGCAAATACGCTGATAATTCCTCGGATTTTTCAACGCTGACTGTGCCGACTAAAACCGGTTGACCTCTTCGGTGGCGCTCGACGATATCTGCTGTGACTGCTGCAAATTTTCCTGCCTCTGATTTATAAACAAGATCGGCTTGGTCTAATCGAATCATATTGCGATTTGTAGGAATTGGTACTACGCCTAGCTTATAAATTTGATGGAATTCAGATGCTTCAGTCATCGCAGTACCAGTCATACCCGATAACTTGCTATAGAGGCGGAAATAATTCTGCAAAGTAATTGTCGCTAAAGTTTGGTTTTCGTCTTTAATTTCAATGCGCTCTTTTGCTTCTAGCGCTTGGTGTAAACCTTCACTATAGCGACGCCCTGCCAACATACGGCCAGTGTGCTCATCCACAATAAGAAGTTCGCCATTCATAACAACATAATCTTTATCGCGCTTGAAGAGTTCCTTAGCACGTACTGCATTGTTTAGATAGCCAATCATTGGTGTGTTTGCGGCTTCATAAAGATTATCTATCTGTAGCATCTCTTCAACTCGAGTTACACCATCTTCAAGAATGCTGACGGTTTTCTTTTTTTCATCTACCTCGTAGTGCACATCGCGCTGAAGTCGGCCAACTAGATTTGCAAACTCTACGTACCACTTTGTGGCCTTATCTGCAGGGCCGCTAATTATTAAAGGAGTACGCGCTTCATCGATAAGGATCGAGTCAACTTCATCAACTACTGCGAAGAAGTAATCTCGCTGAACGCAATCTTCGAGTGACCAAGCCATATTGTCACGTAGGTAATCAAAACCAAATTCATTATTAGTTCCATAAGTAATATCTGCGGCATATGCCTCGCGACGTTCAATCGGTGTCATATTTGCAAGAATTACGCCAACTTTTAAACCAAGGAAGCGATGAACACGACCCATCCATTCACTATCGCGTTCTGCTAAATAATCATTTGTTGTAACAATATGGACTCCACGACCTGCTAGTGCATTTAAATATGAAGGAAGAGTTGCAACTAAAGTCTTTCCTTCACCAGTGCGCATTTCGGCAATATTTCCGCGATGCATTGCAGCACCACCCATGATCTGAACATCGTAATGTCGTTGACCTAAAGTTCGCTTCGCTGCTTCGCGAACTACAGCAAAGGCTTCTGGCAATAAATCATCCAGGCTTTCTCCATTAGAGAAACGTTCTTGAAAAATCAAAGTCTGTGCACGCAGATCAGAATCGGAGAGGGCACAAATTCGAGCTTCCTCGGCATTGACAAGCACAGCAACTTTGCTTAAATCTCGAAGAATGCGACCTTCTCCTGCGCGCAAAATTTTGTCGATAAATGCTGGCATTGACCAAACCTTTCGGGTGCTATAACAACTTATTAGCTCGTTAATCCAATGCCTTATCGTAGTGGCTGTGCAACCGCGGCGGTAATTGCGCCAATTACGCGAAATCCACCAGCCAAAAGGGCTCTTAAGCCTTCGCGCAATGTGGCACCGGATGTGAGCACATCGTCAATTAGAATCAGATCAGCGTCGCCATAGATTTCTAATTGCGAATTTGAGTTCTCGCCTCGTGAAATAGTCAAAGCCCCAATCATATTCTTGTCTCTAGATTTTGCATTTAGGTGACTTTGGTCTCGAACTTTTCTTTGATGCTCTAAGAGTTGCACAGTTTCTAAGCCAGAAATTTTTGAAACTTTTTGGCTCAAATCTACGATAAATTTGCGTCCACGTCTGCGTTGGGATTGAAGTGTTGAGGGAATAGGGACTAGAAAAGTTTCGTTTTTTCTAATTGGTAAATAATTAAGTGAATGGATTATTGCTTGTATCAATAAATCATCTGCTCCTTGTAAGCCAGATTCTTTAGCAGCCAATAGGATTCTTTTTGCGACAGGTGAATACATCACGGACGAATAAACTGTTACACCAGATATTTTACTTTTATAAAGATGGAGGTACCATTCGCTGCGACAATTTGCACAAATAGAAATTCCAATCGCCGAACAACCAAAACAACGGGTTGGGAATAGCAACTGAACAAAATCTTCGATAGCGCGCATTTGCGCAATTGTGCTGGCGTTATATAAGTTACCAGAAATAAAATGAACTTCTGTGGAAATCAACCGGCAAAACTTGGAGGCTTAGAATTAATTAACCGAGAATTGATCATTTCCCCTACTTTTCGTGGCAGAGAAAGCACAAAGTTAGAGCCTTGCCCTAATTGACCCCACGCATCAAGTTCTCCATTATGTAACCGGGCATCTTCTAGAGCAATTGAAAGACCAAGACCTGTGCCACCTCGAATTCGAGCGCGTGATGGATCAGCGCGCCAAAAACGATCGAAAACTCTACCTAATGAAACCTTATCCAGACCAACACCAAAATCGCGTACAGCAATTGCAACATCAAGATCATCGGCAAGTATCGAAATTTCAATTGGCTTTCCTTCGCAATGTTCAATTGCATTTGAAAGGAGGTTTCTTAGAACTCGCTCAATTCTTCGAATATCGGCATTGATAATTATGAGGTTTTGGCTAGTTATGACCCTCATAGTCGTAGAACTTTCTCCAGCAACCATTGCTAGGTCAGAAGTGCATTTATTTACCAGCTCCACAATGTCAAAATCCGTACTTTCAAGGACCGCGACTTCTGCATCGAATCGGCTGACTTCAAGTAAGTCTTCTAGTAATCGTTCGAATCGATCTAGCTGTGCAATAAGAAGTTCGGTACTCCTAGAAACGTTTGGTTCAAATTCTAGGCGTGCAGTATTAATAACTTCAGATGCCAGTCGTAACGTTGTTAGCGGCGTGCGAAGTTCGTGGGAAACATCAGAAACAAAGCGCTGCTGTACGCGGGATAAATTTTCTAAACGCCGAATCTGTTTCTCTAAAGAATCGGCCATTTCATTAAAAGAATTTCCAAGGGCTGCTAACTCATCAGCTGATTCGATTATCATGCGCTGGCTAAAATCTCCACTTGTGAAATTAGTGGCGATACGTGCGGCTTCTTTTACCGGTCGAACTACTTGCCTAATCACTAACCAAATAATTAGTGCGATGAGAAGTAAAAGGGCAAAACCTGTTAGGTAAAGTGAGTTCTTGATAAGGGCAAGAGTTGTATTTTGATTTGCTAGAGAGAAGATCACATACATCTGATAAACACCGGAGTTAGGGATAACTATTTCATCACCGATTGCGAGAGCTTGAGAACTGCCAATTCCGAGATACTGTAGCCTTGTATAACTCCACCCCAAAGTTTTATTTTTAAGAACTTGTTTGCGCAAATTTTCAGGAATTGATTGTGGATCCGTTAAATTCGAAGTGAGCTCGTAGTTGTTCCCAATCTTTTTATTTTTCGGATCACGTATAAGTACGATTTCGCGCGGATTTTCATAGGAAGATAAACTTGTTGTTGTATTAACAATTTTTTCTACAATTTTCATGATGCTTTTGCTATTTTTGCCTAGGGAAATTGCAAATTGATATTGGGCATCAAAAATAATTGATCGGGCTTCAATAATTGAAGTATCTAGGTTTACCTTTTTAATTCCAGCAGAAAGTTTTGAATTAAGCACAGAACCAGTTAGTGAAATAACGCCGAAGGAGAGTAAAAGAGTTGAAATTATTACTCGCAGGGCTAAAGATTTTGCTGGTTTTAACCTAACTCGCCTCATTTCAGGAAGCGCCCATTACTCCTGCTTTATAACCGACGCCACGAACAGTTATAACAATTTCTGGGCTTTCAGGGTCGTGTTCAATTTTTGAACGTAAGCGTTGAACATGGACATTTACTAAACGAGTATCAGATGAATGTTGATACCCCCAGACTTCACTCAGCAAATTATCGCGGCTAAATACGCGTCTTGGCGATTTTGCAAGAGCAACTAGGAGATCAAACTCGATGCGTGTCAGAGAAATCTTTGAGCCTGCTCGTAAAATTTGATGCGCTTGCACATCTATTACAAGATCACCAATATTTAATAAACCTGATACATCTGTATTTGTTCGACGTAATCGAGTTTTTATGCGGGCAATTAATTCCGATGGATGGCGAAATGGTTTGACCATATAGTCATCGGCACCGGCTTCAAGTCCGCTTACAACATCTTGGGAATCATCCTTGGCAGTTAACATTATTATTGGCACCATAGATTCAGCGCGAATTAATTTACAAACTTCAATACCATCAATTCCCGGCAACATAACATCTAAAAGAACTAGATCTGGTGGGTGATTGCGGAAGAGTTCGAGTACTTCATCGCCACGAGAGACAAGGTCTACATCAATTCCGGCACCAGTTAAAACGATGCCAAGCATCTCTGCCAGGTCCTGATCGTCATCGACGACCATAACCAAAGTCATTAGCTACCGTGTTCCCAAGAGTTCAAATACATATCTTGAGCAGGAGTAAGAACATCAATATTGCCGCCCATGCTTTTTAGTTTGAGGCTAGCAACCTCTTTATCAATATATGTTGGCACGTTATGCACACCTGGTTTTAAATTCTTTGATTCGGCAACTAACCATTGCGCGGTAAGTGCTTGATCAGAAAATGACATATCCATAACTGATGCTGGGTGACCTTCGGCTGCGCCTAGATTTACTAAGCGACCTTCGGCAAGAAGTAGTAGGCGACGACCATCAACCATTACATATTCATCGGTCTGGTGACGCATCTTTGCATTCTTCGTCGTTGCATTCTGTTCAAGCCAAGCTACATCTATTTCGATATCAAAGTGACCAGAGTTAGCCATTATCGCTCCGTCTTTCATGACTGCAAAATGTTCATCGCGTAATACATCGCGGTTACCAGTAACAGTAATGAAAACATCACCAATTGCAGCTGCCACAATCATTGGCATAACGCGGAAACCTTGCATCATCGCATCAAGTGCTTTGGTTGGATCAATTTCAGTAACGATTACATCCGCGCCCATTCCTTTTGCGCGTTCCGCAACACCCTTACCGCAATATCCAAAACCAGCAACCACAAGGGTGCTTCCAGCAAGTAGAAAATTAGTAGAACGAAATACTGCGTCAAGAGTTGATTGCCCAGTACCGTAACGATTGTCAAACATATGTTTTGTATCTGTGTCATTCACAGCAACCATTGGGAATTTCAGTGCACCATCTTTTGCCATCTGATTTAAACGAATAACACCGGTTGTGGTCTCTTCGCAGCCACCGGTGATGTTTGGAATTAATTCTTTACGAGTTGTGTGAATCGTATTTACTAAATCGCAGCCATCATCAAATACTTGGTGTGGTTCGATATCTAAGACGGCATTAATGTGTTTGTAATACCCATCTCGATCCACGGCATTGCGCGCGAAAACACTAATTCCAAATTCATGGACAAGGGCCGCAGCTGTGTCGTCTTGAGTTGAAAGCGGATTTGATGCACAGAGCGCAATATCAGCACCACCAGCTTTTAAAACGCGCATCAGATTGGCCGTTTCAGCTGTAACGTGCATACATGCTGCAATGCGAACACCAGCAAAGGGTTGAGATTTTTCAAAACGTGCGCGAATTTGGGCTAGAACCGGCATGTTGCGCTCTGCCCATTCAATACGTTTGCGCCCTTGGGCAGCAAGGGATGCATCTGCAATGTCATGGAGTGGCAGAGTAGAAGTTACTGGTGAATTCACGAAGATCTCCTTTAAGGCTTATTGCTAAAGCGTAGGCCCATAGATTACTGCCTTATGAGAGAAAGCACCTCATCACGAACCTTCTCCATGCGGACTTGTGTCTTTGCCTCAACATTCAGGCGAAGCAAAGGCTCGGTATTTGATGGACGAAGGTTAAGCCACCAGCTATCTGCACTAATAGTTAGGCCATCAAGGTGATCTACTTCGATTGATGCAATCTTTGAATATTTATTTTCTACTTCCTCCATCATGGCTACTGCATTTTTAACCTGTGAATTAATTTCACCGCTTGAAACATAGCGTTGATATGGTTTTAAAATTTGTGACATGCTTTTTTTGGAAGAACCAAGAGCCGAGATTGCATGAAGGGCTGCCAACATCCCTGAATCGGCTCGCCAAAAATCTTTAAAATAGAAATGTCCTGAATGTTCGCCACCGAAAATCGCGCCCGTTTCGGCCATCAACTTTTTAATGTAAGAGTGCCCAACGCGGCTTCGAATTGCAGTACCGCCATTTTCCTGGACAACTTCCGCAACGCTTCGTGATGAAATTAAATTGTAAATAACAGATGAACCTGGATGCTTTGATAATTCACGAGCAGAAATCAGGGCTGTTAAATCAGATGGGTTGATAGCTTTTCCATTTTCATCTACTAAGAAGCAACGATCGGCGTCCCCGTCAAATGCCAAGCCTAAATCTGCTTTATTCTTCTTAACCGCTCTCTGTAAATCTTTCAAGTTCTTAGCATCAATGGGATTTGCCTCGTGATTAGGGAAAGTTCCATCTAATTCAAAATAGAGCGGAATTAGTTGCGTATTTAAACGTGAAAATACTGCAGGGGCTGTGTGCCCAGCCATTCCATTACCGGCATCTACAACAATTTTAAGTTCGCGGATTTCTGATAAATCAACAAGGCTCAAAAGGTGGTGAACATATTCATCGAGCATATCGCTCTCTTTTTCAACTCCCATTGAGCGCATTGGCATTGGTGATCCATCGCGCACAAAAGTTTCAATAGCCAATAGTCCAGATTCTCGCCCGATTGGTCTTGCACCACTTAAACATAATTTTATTCCGTTGTATTCGGAAGGGTTATGGCTTGCAGTAAACATTGCTCCAGGTAGACCCAATTTCCCCGAAGCGAAATAAAGTAAGTCAGTCGATGCCAACCCAATTCGAATAACATCAAAGCCTTGTGAAGTTATTCCGGCCGAAAATGCTTCAGCAAGTAGTGGCGAAGATGCTCGCATATCTTCACCTATTACTACCGTGCTAGGTTCTCGCTCTAGTTGTAAAAAACGCGCAAAGGCAACTCCAGTAGAAAAAGAAAAATCAGGAGTTATTTCGGAATCGACAAGACCACGAATGTCATAGGCCTTAAAAATATCAGGAAATGAATTAGTGTTCATTAGGTCGCGATTCTATTGAAGTTAAGAGGGTACTGCGCGCAGGTGACCCCGTCGACCTAACTGTGATCCAGCGCTCGGACTTTCTTGGGTAGATGCAACAGGTAATTCACTTGCTGCTGCTTCACGTACTGCATCGGCAATGGCCATGAGATCATCATCTGACGGGCCAGCCTCAAGGCCAGAAATTTCTTGCTTGATTACGCTCCATCCGTTTGGAACAGTTAAACGTTTTCCATGGAGAAGACATAAATCATAAGCATGTGGTTCAGAAAAAGTCGCAAGCGGTCCTAGAACTGCAGTTGAATCTGAATAAATATATGTAAGCGTCATGGTCGCAATTGTTCGGCACCCAGCGCGTGAACACGCACGTCCTAACTTTGCCAGCGAACTCATGCCAATAAGGCTAGTGGTAAAGCTATGCATTCTTTGGGATTCTCAGGGGCTCAAAATGCGGATATTTGAATTTGGGGTTGATGTCTTTGTTAAAGCGCTCCCTGGCGATAGCGCAATAAAGCCATAACCATTGACCGAACTAACAAGGGCTCCCCCGTAGGTTGCTTTAGAAACATTGATGAAAGTTAAAGAGGCAACGTTATTTGGAACGCGCCAAGTAGCAATGTCTGTACCTGAAATCTTGGCTTTGGACTTCTTGCCATTTATGAATTGCATTTCTACCGAGATAGCAACCCAATCCCCCGCAAAAACAAGCAGTGGCGTTAAACCTGTCACCGAAATAGAAAACGGCCTCATCTCTTGCGCGGTTGTACTCCACAGAAAATCTTTCTTTCCTTTAATTAATACTCTTGAAAAAACTCCCGCTAGGACTGGGCTATCGGAGGCAATGCGCACCGCGAATGCATTAGTTGAAATATTTGGGTTGATAACGAACTCGCTGACTTTGCCGCTTGAGGCTAATTTCGAATTAAAACCAACGGGAACGAATCGGCCATCCGAAGACAAAATTTCAACCGAAAAATTGGCATCAACTTCGCCCGGATTTAGGATTCGAAGAATATGCGGCTTGGTATTTTTGCTACCTTTCTTAATTTTTTGGTGAGGAATAGCTGGGATAAAAATTTCCTTTCTAGCAGCAGGCGTTCCGTTTACAAAATCGCCTCCAAGACTGCTTAAGCCCTTTCCTCGCTCGTCAATGACAAACGAATTTATCCGCCCTAATCTTGGAGTTATATTGATAGCAATCGCTTTTTGACCTGGCGCAAAAGTGTCAAGCCCAAAAACCACTGAACGCTGTGCTGGCACCGTTACTGTTTTTAGCATCGCTTCGCCAGATTCTGACCATGTCTTAATATCTACAATTGCAGAACTCAAACCGCTATTAACCAGAATTAATTTACCCCGACTCGTTACATCCGATGTTCCTCCGACAAACCATTGTGATGAAGAAGGAGCCGAACAAATAGTTCCCCCGGCCCAACTATTAGCGCGACTCTGCCAGATACTTGGCGTTGCACTGCCAGCTTCTAGTAAAAGCGCATCTCTCTTTATTTCGGATCGAAGAACTCCAATTTTTCGCATCGCCATTGTCTTACTAGAAACACTTGTGGCTAAGGTATTCGTTGAACTTAGGGATACTTGGGAAGTTAATCCTGAAAGTGTTGGGGGGCAAATAACACTTGGGAAATTTTCAGAATAAACGCTGGGTTTAATCGAAACAAAGACTGCGCTACTCAAAAAATATGTTGCCGTCAGGATTGATATAACGATTAAGGCCCTTTTTACTTTCACGCCAAATCCCTATCTGCGATTTCGCGCTTTCTGCGCCGAGCAGGGGCTGCAAGCACTATGACTAAAATGAGAACAATGACTTGTAATGAAATCCAAGCTCTGCGAGAAGTTCCATCATGAATCAACGAAAACTCGCCGGATTGAGTTACCGTAAAAGTTGGTAAGCCATAATCATTTTTAATTCTAGGAAGCCGTGCTCCGTTTTCAATAATCTGCCAAGAATTGCTATAACTTTGCGTCAATGTAATTATTCCAGGTGATGGCACAATTGTACGTGCGCCGAATTCCCCTGCTTCCAGTGGTGTGCGAATTCCTGTTTCATCGGTAAATAATAATCGCCCAGTTTGACCTGTAACTCGCCAAACGATACCTGCAGAAGTTGCTGATGCCCTGGTAAACCCACCAATACCATCAATAGTTCTGATTATTTCTTTACCACTTGGATTCTTAACAAAAACATATTTGATTCCATAATTCGCAAAAGTTTCGCTACTTAAGATTCCTGTGTCATCTATAAGTTCGCGAACTGCGATCTCAATCGCAGGCTCTGGCGCGGGTGCAAGATCAGGGTCTCCCATGGAAATATCGCTTCCATGGGAAATAAAATATTGCAAAGTCAGTAATTGATTAACTTTTACCGCCCTGATAACTAAGGTCTTTGTATTCTGTTCAACTCCTAAAAATGCGGGCATTACAGAAATCGCATTGCTGCGCACAGGAGAATCGGCCCCTTTAGTTAGCGCCCAGCCAAGAGTTAAAACGGTATAAATCAGCGTCACTAGAACAAGTAATGCCGATAAGTAATGCCGATAATGAATATGAGTTGCAACTAGGTGCTCGCGCAACTTATCGAGAATAATTATGCTACAACATAGCGCAGATAAAACTGCGCCAACTAAAAGAGTCCCTGTCCAAAGGTGAGTTTTGGCTGAATTTCCATGCATTGATAGCGCGATTGAACTTAGCAGTGTTGCACTTAATAGAAAAGCAAAACCATATTCTGCAACGAAACTCGCTGAACTTGTAGAAAAAAGTGCGACAATCAACATCAGGAGGATTGGGCTAATGAGCCACCATGGAAGGCTGCCAGTTCCACCAGGATTTCCAAGTATTGCTAAGCTAGGTCCACCACCAGAGAGCGCAAAACCAGGCTCGGCAAATAAGCGTGACGGATTAAGAAGTGATTCAAAAGAGTAAGGCAGAGTTAGAAATATTGGTGTAAAAATTAGTGCTAAACGCTTAAATAAACGATCGTTAAATAACTTCTGGTTTAAATCTAATTTGAATTTCAAGTAATCTGAAACGATTGCAAATACCGAAAGAACTAACGTGATTAAGAAGGCCATAAGAGTAAATGAGTAAATTACGGAAATAAGTAGTGCTGTACCAAAAATTCGACGCCAAGTATGATTTTCAATCGATTTCCATTGGGGCAAAAGTTGAGGAATCAGCGGGGCGAAAAGCAAAACGACGATTGTTCCTAAGCGAGCCGAATTAATGGAGGCAATGGCTACCGGAGAAATTGCATATAGCCCACTGGCTGTGAAAGCTAACCAAGGGCTCTTCGTCATCTTAGAAAAGAGCGAGTGGCTAGACCACATGAAAAGAAGTGGGAGCGCTAAGAAAAGGATGGTGACAAATAAAGATAGTTTTCCGAAAAATAGAAAACCCCCGAGGGCCAAGAGAGCAATCCATGGCGGAGTTGCCATCGAACTTCCCATCCCAACTTGATGCCATGAATCAAAGTAAGTTCTCCATAAATCACTCGCTCCTGTTGGAATTGATGGCATTGCCCCACCAGAAAGTGAACCAAGTCGATTGCGCGACCAAATTAGCGAAAAAATTAGAATGAGTGAATAACTAAGTACACCAGGACTTCGAGAAAGTGAATTCCAGCCAGTATTTTTCTGAGGTACTAGTAAATCTTCTTCATCGTTTATATCTATAGGGCTGCTGATGGATTGCGAATTTGATGGCAAAAATCTTTCTTTGATTGTTTCCAGCGTCTTTGTAATTCCTAAACGAATCTGAGACCACCGCGGAGGAATGTAGGCTGCAATGACACGCGGAGATACTAAGCGATTTTCTTTTCTAGCCTTTCGCCCTTTAATAATTTCTTGCGGTCTAATTAACAAGGTTGCAACCGCCAATAATTCATCACTTGCATAACCCGGTAATTTGGCAAGTAGATAACCAAGGGATCGCATGATTGCAGAAGCCAACAACTGAATTGCAAGCAATGGCAACATCCACCATGAAGAATTGGCTAGCAAAACATAGGCTGCATTGCGACGATCTAGTAAAAGTGGACGATGTAAAAAAGCACCGTCAACATCAACAGTGCGCCGCTCTGATGCCGCCGCTTCGGCGTGGAAAACTACCGCATCAGTAACTGCAATTACGGAGTGCCCTGCAACTCTTGCCCGCCAACCAAAATCGACATCGTCTCTAAAGAGCGAAAGATTTAAGTCAAATCCTCCCAGCTCTTCAAAGACATCGCGTCTAATAAGTGCACCTGCAGTACTAACAGCTAAGACATCGTGAATTCCATCGCGTTGACCTTGGTCATATTCAAAAGTTTCTAGCCCTGTCCAGCGAGCGCCATTGCCAGCAATACTGATACCAACTTCTAATAAGTGTGTACGGTCATGCCATCCAAGTAATTTTGGTCCAACAATTGCAACTTGTGGGCGATCTGCTACCGATTTTAGTAGCGCTTCTAGTGCACCCGGTGCTGGTGCACAATCATCGTGAATTAACCAGAGCCACTCACTCTCGCCTTCAACATAATCCGGTAACTCTTCGACTGCCATTAAAACAGCTCGCCCAAAACCGCAATCTTTTTTTGCGCTAATTAAATCAATGCGTGCGCCTTTTAATAATTTTGCAGAATTATCTTGCGAGCCAGTATCAATTGCAATTATTTGATCGATTGTTCGGGTCTGCGATCCTAATGCAGCAACAACTTCAGGAAGCCACGCTGCTCCATTATGTGTAACTAGAATTGCTGTTACATAATGTAAATCAACGTCGGCTTGGGCCGTCATGATTGGCAAACCTGTTATGACTTTTGTCTTACGCAGAGCGACGCTTTAAGCGGCGACGTTCGCGTTCAGATAGTCCCCCCCAAATTCCAAAACGTTCATCGTGTGCGAGTGCGTATTCCAAACACTCTGAACGAACATCGCATGAAAGACAGACGCGTTTTGCGTCGCGAGTTGAGCCGCCTTTTTCAGGAAAGAATGCTTCTGGATCTGTCTGAGCGCATAACGCCCGCTCCTGCCAAGCGAGTTCAGCGCTATCTTGGCTTTCTAATTTAATTGTTGGGCCAGATAAGTTGCTTTGGGCTGTAGGTCCAATTGGCATATCCGATTCTCCTTAAGAACTTTGGTCTCTCCCCTAATGGAAAAAACTTTTAATAAGTGAATTACACGCGTGTAATCCCTTTTAGTCAAGTGGTAGTCATCAAAAAATGAGCTCAAAGAGGCGAAAATCAAGAAAAAAGTGGAAATATTTCGCCATTTAGGAGAAAAGATGAAGAAATTATTTCATTTGGCGCGACTTTTGAATTTTTGGCAAGAAAAGAATTCTTAATCTGGGCCCCAGATTCAATGAGCACGCCACCCTCGACTATTGAGCCTTCAATCTGTGTACCCGCCCCAATTCTGGCGCCCGCGCCAATGCACGAGCCGCCAAAAATCTTCGCCGTTGGGTCAACTTCGGCGCCATTGAAAATCAAATAATTATTGGTCTGCTCTTTTACATCAGCGTTTTTAAAAGCTGCGCCATCTGCGCGACCAGATACTAAATCTATTGATCCCTGCAAAAGTGCCTTTGGGGTTCCGATATCTAACCAATATGAATCATCTATAAAACTAAATACTTTGGCACCGCTAGCTATAAGTGCTGGGAAAGTTTCGCGCTCAACGCTTACAACTGCATCAAGTGCAATCGAATTAATTATTTCGGGCTTGAAAACATAACATCCAGCATTAATTGTGTTAGTCGTAGGGTTATCCATTTTCTCTAAAAAGGCAGTAACGCGACCACCGGAATCAGTTAGAACAGCGCCATAAGCACGAGCATCTGCAACGCGTGTTAAATGCAGCGTCACATCTGCCTTGTTTTCTAAATGCTTTTTTATTTGGCCGGTTAAATCATGTGAACTTAGAACATCGCCATTAAAAACAACTATTGGTTCATCTGTATTAAGAAGTTGCGCCGCATTTCTTATCGCGCCACCTGTTCCAAGTGGCTCTTTTTCAACGGCATAGAGTAAATTCATGCCCCATGCAGAACCATCAGCAAAATATGGAACAAAAACTTCTGACAAATATGAAGTCGCTAAAACGACTGTTGTAATTCCAGCTTTTTTAGCCATTGCTAATTGATGTTCTGTCACAGGTAAGCCTGCAATGGTGAGCATTGGTTTTGGAACCTTATTAGTTAATGGCGCTAAACGAGTACCAAAACCGCCGACTAGAAGTATTCCAGCTGCCACAATTACACCTGCACGCTATTGAGGCGAGCAACGGCGTCGCTGATTTGAACATCGCTAGCCGTTAATGCCAAACGAACATAATTTGAACCAAGTGCGCCATAGAAACTTCCGGGCGTTGCCAAGATTCCTAAATTAGCAAGCCATTCAACGCTTTTCCAGCCATCCTCATTTCGTGTACACCAAATATATAAACCCGCTTGTGAAAACTCAATAGTGAATCCATTGGCAGATAAAGCTGGTGCAAGTAATTCACGCCTGGCGTTGTAGCGAGCGCGTTGTTCATCAACGTGGCCAGATTCTGAAAGCGCGACCACCATGGCTCTTTGTACTGGAAGAGCAACCATCATGCCTGCATGTTTTCTGATTTGAAGAATTTTCGCGATCAGAGCGAGATCGCCAATTAAAAACGCAGCGCGATAGCCAGCCATGGAAGACCGCTTGGAAAGTGAGTGAAGGGAAAGAATATTTTTATTATCGCCACCCGTGTGTGCCAAGATTGAAGTTGGTGTGGCACTGTCTCCGAATTCTAAATAACATTCATCTGAAACAAGAATTGAATTATTTGTACGCGCCCATCCAATATTTGCCATCAACTCTTGCGTGCTGTGCACTCGACCAGTGGGATTTGATGGGGAATTGACCCAAGCTAAATCGGCTTGTGGCCAAGTTGTGGCATCGATTGGTACTGGAATTGACTGGGCGCTAGCTAGCAATGCACCAACGTTGTATGTGGGATAAGCAATTTGGGGAATTAAAACTTTCTTGGCTTCAAGAAAAGTTGGTAACCACGCAACCAATTCCTTAGAACCGATAAGTGGCAAAACATCGAAATCGCCCGTTGCCCCAAGTCGCTCTCGCGCCCATTTTTGGATTGCACTTCGAAGCTCGGCCGTGCCAGCAGTTAGTGGATAACTGGGTGAATTTGAAGATTGTCGCAAACTTTCTTGAATAAACGCCGGCGTTGGATCAACTGGAGTTCCTTGCGATAAATCGATGCATCCATGTTGATGTTTGCGCGCAATATCGCCATAAGGTACTAACGTATCCCAAGGAAAATCTGGGAGTTGTAATGGCAAGTGTTAATTACTCGCTCTTAGTGGGCGCAGCAATCACATCTGCGTGGTCGCTATTTGTAAGGCCAACCTTGCCAGCCCCACCTGGAGAACCTAATTCAACAAAGAATTCAGTATTTACTTTCGTGAAATCTTTCCAGACCGGTGGTACATCATCTTCATAATAAATTGCCTCGACTGGGCAAACCGGTTCGCACGCTCCGCAATCGACACATTCATCGGGTTGGATGTAGAGCATGCGATTTCCTTCGTAGATACAGTCCACGGGGCACTCTGCGATGCAAGATTTATCTTTGATATCAATGCATGGCTCGGCAATCACATAGGTCACGGCTAGGCCTTTCCAAAATTGTTGGTTACTTCTACAAGTGTAATAGAGCCAGCAAGTAAGGCGCACCCTTGGTCGTGTGATTATCGTTAAGCCATGACACCCCGCCCCGATTTGGCCCTGGCCGAACTAATTGGCAAGCGGTTAACAATCCGATTGCGCCAGAGGAGCGGCGGATACCGCGACATTGTTGGATATCTAGAGACGCCGACTTCTCTTCGCAATCGAAACGGTGAACTCATTTACTTTGATCAAAATGAAATTAAAGTATGGCGCGAAATTATTGCCCCGCCCGATCGCGCAGGTAAAGGCGCACCTGCCTCGATTCGAATTCGCGAACTTGACAATATTTTTAATTTAACTTGGCAAGCAACCGAGCAAGTATCTCTTGGAAAATGGTTAATGCGCTCTAGCGGTAAATACACGATGCGTGCAAACTCTGTATTGCCGCAGGGCTTGGGGCCATTTGGAGATCCTGGTTTACCTATTGAGCAAGGGTTAGCGAAAGTAGTTGAGTTTTATAACGCACGCGAGCAAGAGCCAATTATTCAAATTTCTTTTCCAATCCATCAAAGCCTCGATGATGAGTTAGCAGCGCGTGGTTGGGTTGAAAAGATTAAAGCCCTCATCATGGTTACTGACATTGTAAAAAAAGAGATTGAAATTGCCAATGGTTACAGCATAGAAATTTCAGATACCTGTTCAGATGAATGGTTATCCGTGCAAAATGATTTTCCAGTTCGAGAAATTATGCTCCGGACTCCTGCGTTATATGGTGCAATCCGTTTTGAAAAAAATCTAATTGCAGTATCGCGCGCAGCTAGAACTGCAAAATGGGGCGTTATTAGTCGACTCTTTGTCGAACAAGGTCACCGCGGTAAGAATTTGGGCCAACAGTTACTATCTGCGCTTTTGAATCAATGCCTAGAACTTGGAACCACAAAATCTGGCTTGCAAGTAGATTCCAAAAATATTATTGCACGGCAGATTTACGAAGATATGGGCTTTGTAATTCATCATAACTTTTCATATCGGGGAATCACTTGAAACTATCAATCTATAACACTGCGTCTCGTGCACTGGCTAGCGTGCCAGATACTAAGAAGGAAGTAAGCATGTACTGCTGCGGACCAACAGTTTACCGAGATGCCCACGTTGGAAATCTACGTACTTTCTTGCTCTCAGATCTCATTAGGCGAGTTATTGAAATAGGCGGAACCAAAGTTAAGGTAATTCAAAATATTACTGATGTGGGTCACATGGCAGACGATGCAGAAATTGAAGATAAGGTAATCGCGCAAGCCACTCTTGAAAAAATTGCACCATTTGAAATTGCTCGAAAATATGAAGTTAGATTCCATGCTGACCTTGAGCGCCTCAATATTAGAAAAGCCGATTCATATCCACGAGCAAGTGAATGCATTGAAATGATGCACAAACTCATCTCAACTCTGATTGAACAAGGATTTGCCTATGTAGGAAGCGACCAAAGCGTTTATTTCAACGCTCATTCATTTGCAACATACGGTGCAATAAGTGGCAATAAATTAGATTCACTTAAACCTGGGCACCGGTACCAATACAGCGATGATGGTGGGAAAAAGTTTCATGCAGACTGGGCGCTCTGGAAAAACGCCGCAAATAGAACTGAAATGATTTGGGATTCTCCATGGGGTGTGGGTTTTCCAGGTTGGCATATTGAATGTTCGGCGATGTCGCTTAATTTTTTGAATTCGCATGTTGACATCCATGTCGGTGGAATTGATTTAAGATTTCCTCATCACGAAAATGAGCGAGCACAATCCAATGCCATAACTAAAAATGAAGCAGTTGACATCTGGGTTCATGGGGAGCATTTGCTTTTTGAGGGTCGCAAGATGGCTAAAAGCAGCGGCAATGTTGTACTTCTTCAGGATTTGATTGATAAAAATATTGACCCGTTGGCTTTGCGGTTGTGCTTTATGGAAAACCGATATCGCACTCAAATGGATTTAACTTGGGATTCAATTGCAGCGGCACAAATAACAATTAAGCGCTGGCGTAAGAAAATGGCGCAATGGGGAGCAAATTTTGAATTAGAAGAAGATGAAGAAATGATTTCAGCGCTTGAAAATGATTTAGATTTACCTCGTTTACTGCAACGTATTCGCGCAATTGAAAAGGATGAAAGAATTCCTGATGTTGCCAAACGTGCTCGCTTTAATTTTGCCGAGCAAGTACTAGCTCTCGATTTGCATAGAGTTCAAAGAAAGGCGCCGCTTACGCCTGCGCAGCAAAACCTACTTTCTAAACGCGATCAAGCAAGAAAAGAGCAACGTTGGTCTGATAGCGATCTGCTAAGAATCGAACTAGAAAAAACTGGACTTGAAATTAGAGATTTAGTAGATGGTCAAGAATGGGACTGGCGCTAAATCGGCAGTGCGATTGCAACGAGTATTGCAATTAATCCAAAATTAAGAAGTGAAAGTCCAAGACCATCGCCTTGAATTAGAAATTCTTGACCCACCCCTGCTGCACTAGCGCGCATGATTATCGCAATCCAGAGAATAGATGCGATTATTTTAAACCGGCGCTTCCCCCATACTCGCCCAATGCTCCAAATACCTGTTGCACTTCCAAGAATTGCAATGATAATTCCAAGCGGTGGGAAAAAAGAGTGCAGAAAGACGGCTGCGATACCAAAAATTGTTCCAAGAAGTACGGCATAGAAAGTGCGCATACTAAATAACGATTCCAGCTAGTAAATCTTCTTCACGACCATTGGCATCGAAGGGCGCGCTCTTTGCTCCCTTTACCAAGGTGTAGTACTCATTGCCCCATATTTGTAGCCCCAAATTATTTGATAGCGCAAAAAAAGGTCCGTCTAAAGCAATTTGTGTTGGGTGTGCTTTCATGGCGCTCATTTTCTTGCCAACACAAGAACTGCCATCTATCATCGAAGTTACGAGTGCATCATCTTTTGCAAATGGAAGGTCATCAACGCTTTCTGCGCCAAAAAAATCCGAGCCCATTTCTTTCATCTTGGCCATGCCTTCGGCAAGAACTGATTTGGGCATGGTGTTCCAATAAATCTTTTGAATTTTCCAATTTTTAGCGCGCTCATCTGCGCGCATGGCAACTCGGTGAGCCTGGATGTGATCTGGGTGTCCATAACCACCCATTTCATCATAGGTAATTAAAATATGTGGTTTAACTTCTTCGATAATTTCAACAAGTAAATCGGCGGCATAATCTAAATTCACTTGCCAGAAAACATCAGGCCGATTATTTTGCCCGGCACCCATCATTCCGCTATCGCGAAATTTAGTTTTTCCCTGCCCTAAGAAACGAAAATCCGTAATGCCAAGTTCGCGCATGGCATTTGCTAATTCAATTTCACGGTGCCCACCTAATTCATCACCAGCACAACTAGCAAGATGGGCAAGTTCTGGGACTAGGATTTCGCCTTCTTCGCCGCGGGTACATGTAACTAAGGTGACTTTTGCGCCTAGCGATGCGTAGAGCGCCATTGTAGCGCCGTTATTTATAGTTTCGTCATCTGGGTGCGCGTGAACAAGGAGAATTCGAAAGCCTCGATAAGAGTTTTCCATTGCGCAATTGTGTCGGAATTTGGCGCAATCACAACTTCTGCCTCTACGATGGCGTCAATGACTTCTTTAAATGATGCTCCCGACAATAAGGTCCGCTTACCTCGAGGTGAGCGGCGAGCCCTTTTGCTTACTGCAGCTCTTGAAGTATTTACCGCCGCCGGATACCACTCAGCAGCAATGGATGAAATCGCAGTACGCGCCAATGTGAGTAAACCGGTTTTATATCAACACTTTCCATCAAAATTAGATTTATATTTAGCGGTACTAGATTTTCACATTGATACCTTAGTTTTTGAAATTCAAAAAGCAATCGCATCAACTCCTGATAATGCAAATCGAGTAAAGGCAACGGTGGTTGCTTATTTCAATTTCATCGAACGAGAAGGCGAAGCATTTAGATTGCTATTTGAAAGTGATATGAACGTTGAACCAGCAGTACGCGAACGACTCAACCGAATGACCTACGATTGCGCCGCCGCAGTTAGCGCCGTAATTTCACTAGATACTGGTCTGCCACAAGAGGCTGCAATGCTCCTTGGAGTTGGAATGATTGGGTATGCTCAAGTAACTGCGCGTCATTGGCTAGATCGAGATAGCAAACTAACTCGACAGCAAGCGGTAGAACTCGTTGAAAATCTGATGTGGCGCGGAATTTCAGGTTTTCCTCTCAATTAAAGGCCGATAGGATTGCCCCATGAGCGCAAAAAAAATTGATACCTCGCACAAATCCGAAGTTCGCATTGCAATTACTAACGTTGCCAGTGACTTATCTTTTGAAAGTGCACTCAGTGCCACTGAAATTAAGATCGCAGTTTCAAAAGCAATAACATCAGGATCCCCGCTTGAATTAACAGATCTGCGTGGTCACGAAATTATTGTTCCCGCCGACAAGATTGGGTACGTCGAAGTTGGCGAACCTGCTGCTCGTCGTGTCGGCTTCGGCGCGCTATAAAGTGGCAAATACCTTTGCGCAACTACCTTTAAGAAGTGAGACAATTGCCGCGCTTAGCGCCCATGGTTTCATTGCGCCTTTTGCAATTCAGGAGATGGTTTTACCTATCGCACTTGGCGATGGCGATTTAATTGGTCAAGCAAAGACCGGAACTGGAAAGACTCTAGCTTTTGCAATTCCTTTAATTGAAAAAGTCGTTGCACCGCAAGATAAAGAATGGCCAGATTTTGCCCATAAAGGAAGCCCGCAAGTATTAGTAGTAGTTCCTACCCGCGAACTTTGCGTACAAGTAACAAAAGATATCGACGAATTGGCGCAAAGCCGCGGCATTCGTACGCTCGCCGTTTATGGCGGGCGCGCTTTTGAACCGCAAATCGAAGCTCTGCAAGCCGGAATTGAAATAGTTGTTGGAACACCCGGGCGATTATTGGATTTATCTCGTCAGGGACAACTTAAATTGAAAGAAGTTTCGCGTTTAGTTTTAGATGAAGCCGATGAAATGTTAGATCTCGGCTTCTTGCCCGATGTTGAAAAACTTTTAAGCAGCACAACAAAGCGTTCACAAACCATGCTCTTTTCAGCAACAATGCCCGGAGATATCATCGCGCTGGCTCGTCGATTTATGAATCAACCAGTTCATATTCGCACCCAAGATAGCGAAGATGAAGGCGCGGTTGTAAAACAAGTCGCACAACACGTACTGCGCGCGCACGCAATGGATAAAATTGAAATGCTTGCGCGTATCTTGCAAGCCGAAGGTCGCGGCCCAACTATGGTTTTCTGCAGAACTAAACGAACCGCACAGAGAACCGCTGAAGATTTACTTGAACGTGGATTTAAAGCTACCCCTATTCATGGAGACTTAGGACAAAGTGCGCGCGAAAAAGCTCTTAACGACTTCAAAAGTGGAAAATCAGATGTGCTTGTTGCTACCGATGTGGCTGCTCGCGGTATAGATATTGATGGAATCACACATGTTATTAATTACCAGTGCCCCGAAGATGAAAAAACTTATGTGCACCGAATCGGTCGAACTGCACGTGCTGGAGCAGATGGCATTGCGGTGACTTTCGTAGACTGGGACGAACTTGCGCGCTGGAAAATGATTAATCAAAGCCTTGCCCTTGGTCTGCCTGAACCAGAAGAGACTTATTCATCTTCTGAGCATTTATACGAAGTTATGAAAATTCCTGCAGGCTCAACCGGGCGAATCATAAAAGCAAAACCAGTTGCCTCTTCGCCAAAAAAAGCCGCACCTAAAGTTGTTGAAAAGCCAAAGACCGAACGTAACCGCCAAAGAGTTAAAAAATTTAAATAAAGTCTGCCCTTAGGCTACAAGATTCATCCCCGTAGAACCCTTCTCTTATCTGCCTGTGATTCTAATAGTTCCCATTGTGCAGGATGAGTTCGGTTTTCACCTAATAAATTAAGTTTTCCGCTTCCGTGATAATCACTTGAACCTGTGACGACTAACTTTAATTCTTCGGCAATCTTTCTAAGAGCTTCGCGTTCTTGCGGGTTATGATCGCGATGATCAACCTCAATTGCATTCAAACCTGCGCTAACTAATTCTTGAAAATCCGTGCTTTCCAGAATTCTGCCACGAAGGGATGCAAAGGGGTGGGCGATTATTGATACTCCGCCTGCCGATTTGATAACCGAAATTGCTTCGGCTGGAGTAGGAGCAGCATGAGAAACATAGTATTTCGAGCCATTATTGAGAAGTTGCATAAATGCTTCTTCGCGCGATTTAACGATTTTTTTCGCTACTAATGCATCAGCTAAATGTGGACGACCAAGAGTTGCACCATAGGGTTTGGCTGCATCAACATCGTCCATTGAAATATCAAAACCATCAGCGCGCATTAATTCAATTATTTTACGCATGCGTGGCAAACGAGCGTCACTAGTCTGCTCGAGCATTTGTTGCATAACCGCATTTTCTCCATCAAAGAGCAGGCCCAACACATGAACACTTATTCCGTCAGTAGTTAAGCAAGAAATTTCTGCACCCAAAACTAATTCAATTGTGCCGCGCAAACTTTCGCTGGCAATGCTCCAGCCAGAAGTAGTGTCATGGTCGGTAAGTGCCAAAACTTGCACGCCGGCAATGATTGCTTTGTTTATTAATGTGCGCGGAGAATCTTTTCCGTCACTGCAAGTTGTGTGAGTATGTAAATCGATCATGCTAGTAACTCTCGCCGATCTCCACGCGTGCGAATTACTAGCATGATACAACCGATGAGAATCAAAACAATGCCTGGGTAGATTCCAAGTGGAGGTTTTTGGCCCAGCCACCACACCGCCAAGATAGAACTAATTGGGACCTCAAAGAAAATAATAAGAGAAACGATCGCTGGAGAAACGCGTTTTAGAACTGAATTAAACATTGTATGTCCGAGAATTTGCGCACCCAGAATTAAAGCAAGTACTAACCACCACTGATGTGCACTGAAATGTATAACCTCAAAGCCAGCGAAAAGTGAAATTGGAAGCACGCTGAGCGCACATACAAAATAACAAATTGAGGTATATGTTGTTGTTTCAATGCTGCGCTGCGCTCGTGCGCCCGCCATCATGTATAGCGCGGCGAGGGCTGCGGAGAAAAGTGCAGCAATATCACCCAAAAAACTACGAAATGAAATTTGAAGATCCACGCCAGTAATTAGTAATACTCCGGTAAAACTAACCCCCATTCCAAGCCATGCACTCGAAGGAATGTGGTCGCCAAGAAATTTAACAAAGAGTGCGGCAAAAATCGGTTGCAAAGCAACCATCGCTGTTCCGGCTGCAACGGTGGTCCAACGCATTGCAAGAAAGAATGTTAAGAAATGTGCAGAAAGTAATAACCCAGCAATTACTGACCAGAAAATACCGTTGCGATCGCTTTTATGTCTTAGTGCAAATGGCAGAGTTAATAATGCGCCACCAAGGTTTCGCCAAAAAATTAGCGTTGGTATTGGCATCGCACTCATTGCAATTAATGGTCCAGATGTACCAATTCCGAGTATTCCTATTCCTAATCGAGCCAAATCAGCACGTGCAGGAATTGCAATATGGCTATCTCTACGTAATTGCCCACTCATAAGGCAACGTTAGCGAGTTGCAGTACTTAATACGAAAGCGAGTATCGCATTAGAGCCGATACCCTTAAACCATGAGCGGAAACTTGATAAACCGAGTATTTCTCGCCCGTCTTGCAGGCACGATGGTCTTTGACCCAAATGGCGATCTAGTAGGAAAGGTGCGAGATGCTGTCGCGACCCTTCGTACAAATAATCAGTCACCAAGAATTTTAGGTTTGGTTGTTGAAATACCTTTGCGCCGTAGAGTCTTTGTTCCAATTACTCGTGTGAATTCAATTGAAAGTGGTTCCGTTGTTATAACCGGACTTCTTAATATGCGCCGATTTGATACTCGCACAGGCGAAGTTTTAGTTCTAGGTGAAATGCTAGATCGATCTATCACATTGGTCAAAACGCAAGAGCCCGTTGTTGTCGAAGATATAGGCATGGAACAAAACCGCACAGGCGATTGGTTAATTACTCGTGTGCACATCATGCGAAAAGGTTCTGGTTTGCGACGTAAAGGTGCAACTTCAACAGTTGCTTGGGAAGAAGTAACTGGATTTGCTCAACTTGAAAAAAATCAAGGCGTAGCAAATTTATTATCGACTCTTACAAATCTTCGCGCGGCAGATTTGGCTTCGGTGCTTCAAGACTTGGCGCCAAAGCGTCGAGTTGAGGTTGCAGCAGCACTCGATGACGAACGCCTTGCCGATGTTTTGGAAGAAATGGAAGAAGGCGATCGGGTAGAACTTCTTGCCGAGCTTGAAAGCGAGCGAGCAGCAGATGTTATTGGTGAAATGGATCCAGATGATGCCGCAGATTTATTGCGTGAAGTTGGACAAGAACGAGCAGCAGCACTGATTAATTTAATGGAGCCAGAAGATGCCGAAGATCTTCTTCGCTTAATGAATTATGAAGATTATTCCGCAGGCGGCATGATGACGACTGAGCCAATTATTATGAGCGCCGATAACACTGTTGCAGATGCCCTTGCCGCCGTTCGTCAGGGCGAAACCTCCCCTGCCCTTGCATCACAAGTATTTATCACTCGCCAACCACTTGAAACCCCAACAGGGCGCTTCATCGGAATTGTTCATTACCAACGATTATTACGCGAGCGACCATCGACTTTACTGGGCTCTATAGTTGATATTGATACTCAAGGGCTAAGTCCAGATGCAACTCTTAGCGAAGTTTCTTCATATTTAGCTAGTTATAATTTGCTTTCATTGCCCGTACTTGATGCCAATGATCGCTTGCTAGGAGCGGTGACGGTTGATGATGTGTTGGACCACTTGTTGCCTGAAAATTGGCGCCAAGATCACCGCGAAACTTCTAGAGGGCAAGCAAAAATGGTTGAGATGGAAAGAGGAGGTTCATAATGGCCCGCGATAATCGATTAGATACACCACGCGAATCACGTCGAACCTTGCGTCCTGATTTTGACCCAGAAACTTTTGGCCGACTATCTGAAAAGTTTGCACGATTCTTAGGAACTCCGCGTTTTCTTGTATACCTGACTTTCTTTGTGCTCTTCTGGGTTTTCTGGAATTTTTTTGCACCAGTAAATCTACGCTATGACAATTATCCATTTATTTTCTTAACTCTGATTCTTTCCCTGCAAGCATCGTATGCAGCACCTCTCATTTTGCTTGCTCAGAATCGCCAATCTGACCGCGACAGAATTGCGTTAAATGAAGACCGTGCACGAAGTGATCGCAGTATTGCAGATACCGAATACTTAACTCGCGAACTTGCAGCACTTCGAATATCACTCGCAGAAATTACAACTCGCGATTTTATACGAAGCGAACTTGCAGATTTTAAAGATGAAATACTAGAAGAACTACGTGGCGATTCCCAACCGGACGCCGACTAAAGATTTACTGCGCACTATCAATTTTTCAGTAATCTGATTTATCTCAAGGGCAGCATCTGATTGCGGCGCCGAAAGAATTACCGGTGTGCCAAGATCTCCTCCACTTTGGAGTTCTGGACTGAAAGGTATTTTTCCTAAGAGTGCAACATTACTGCCGACGAGTTCAGATAATCGGCGAGAAGTTTCTTCTCCACCGCCTGTACCAAAGAGTGAAACTTTCTCACCTAATGGTGTTGTGTAATCAGACATATTTTCAATCACACCAATAACTTGTTGCTTAATTTGATGCGCAATTCGGCCAGCCCGTTCGGCAACTTCGGCTGCAGCAATTTGCGGAGTTGTCACAACAATTATTTCGGAAGCTGGGATTAATTGTCCAAGCGATATTGCAATATCGCCCGTTCCAGGTGGCAAATCTAAAAAGAGAATGTCTAGGTCGCCCCAGTAGGCATCTGATAATAATTGTTCAAGAACTTTATGCAACATCGGACCACGGTAAGCAACTGGGTCAGAGCGTTCAGGCTTAAACATTTCCATTGAAACAACTTTTACACCATAAATTTCCGGCGGAATAAACATTTGATCAATTGCAGTTGGCCGAATTCCTAGCAAGCCCATTAAGCGTGGGATTGAATGTCCATAAACATCGGCGTCTAGGATTCCAACGCGTAAACCTTTTTGTGCTGCAGCAACTGCAAGGTTGACCGTCACCGAAGATTTTCCGACTCCACCTTTACCCGATGCAACTCCAATTACTCGCGTAAGTGAATCTGGTTGAGCAAATGGAATAAATTTCTCACGGCCACCACGTAGTAATTTTTTAATGTTATTACGTTGTTCTTCAGACATAGGCTCTAGCGTTAAGTCAACTTTATTGACTCCTTCTATAACTAAAAGCACTGAATCGATATCGCTGCGAATGCGATCTTTCATTGGGCAACCAGCAATTGTTATAAGAACTTTTAGAGTTACAACTCCACCATCGAAGGCAACGGAATCAATCATCCCTAATTCAGGTAGTGAGCGATGTAATTCTGGATCTTTAACTTGGGCCAATGCATCATTTATCGAATCAATCATGCTCATAGTAAGTCCGGATCAATCCTTGCAAATATTTTCTTGCGCACAGGTTTATCTTCCGCATCTAGGGCATCGGTTAATTGTTTCTTTAAAAATGTCTTAGGATTTAAATCAGCAGGCTGAAGGTTTTCAAAACCGGGTCCAAGATTTTCTCGAAGTTCCGCTGTTGCGTTCTGGGAAATCACGCGAATCTTTTTAACCATTTTTGCCGCGTCTGAAGCAAGTTTTGGAAGTCGCTCTGGCCCAACTAGAAACATTGCAATGATTGCTAATCCTAGAATTTCACCCGCTCCAATATCGAAGAACATGTTGCTTAGCCTACCTTATCAATTCCCTTATAACTTTGTAGCAAGCAGAAGACCATCTCCGACTGGAATAAGCGAACTCACCCAATCATCCTTGGCGCCTTTAATCAATTTTCCAGCATCTCGAAGTGCAACTGTCTTTGGATCTCGTTGCGCAGGGTCAGATACTTTTCCGCCACCAAAAAAATTATCGATAACTAAAACACCACCACTTCGCAAAATTCTGTGAGACTCACCAATAATGTAGGCGAGATCTTCGGGATTATGTCGTAAAACGACCAAGTCATATGCCTTGTCAGTTAGTTTTGAAATAACATCAAGGACTGTATTCGTTATTAAGCGAAAACGATTTTGGGCGATATCAGCATCCTGGAAAGCAATTTTCGCGATGCGAGTATGTTCCATTTCGTCATCTATAGATGTAAGCGCTCCACTTGGAGCCATTCCATCGAGTAACCAGAGACTTCCGACCCCAGAACCGGTACCAATTTCAACGACTGACTGGGCTTTAAGAGTATGCGCTAAGTGGCGAAGGTACGCACCAGCTCCGGGTCTGACATCGATGGCACCTACTTCAACGCCACGCGCGCGGGCTTGCGTCATGTATAGGTCTTCAGCAATAAAACTTTCTGCATATGAGAATGGGTCGGTTTTCATTTTATTTTCATGATCCAATCAATTAACAAACGAACGCCAAAGCCGGTTCCACCCTTTGGCGTTTCACCCGAATCATTTTCACTGCGGGCAGTTCCTGCAATATCTAAATGTGCCCAGCGCCTTGTTCCAACAAAATGTTCAAGAAATAGCGCCGCGGTAACTGAGCCTGCAGAATATTTACCTTTATCTGCAGTGTGATTCAGATCTGCAATATCGCTGAGTAGGGCATCCTGATAATCATCGATAAGTGGCATATGCCAAAGGCGATCGCCTGATTCTTCACCGGCTTCGCAAAGTTTTTTTGCAAGAGCCTCATCGCGGGTGTACATAGCACCGTATTGACGTCCAAGTCCAAGGGATGCTGCCCCTGTAAGAGTTGCAATATCAATTAAATAATCAGGATTAAGATTTAAGTCAGCGTAAGCAAGCCCATCAGCTAAAACTAATCGACCTTCGGCATCGGTATTTATAACTTCGACAGTTGTGCCACCATAATGCTTAATAACATCGCTCGGACGTTGCGCCGTAGCAGATATAGCATTTTCTGCACACATCATTAAGGCGGTAACTTTTACATTTGGTTGTAATTCGGCAATGGCGCCAAGTGTTGCAAGAATTGCTGCAGCACCTGCCATGTCGGTCTTCATCGCCGTCATGGTGTCATAAGGACGCTTTAGCGAAATGCCACCAGTATCAAAAGTGATTCCTTTGCCAACTAAAACAATATGTGGCAACGCTTTAATCGACTTCTTTGCAGTTTTTGGAATATAAGTAACCTCGATAAATCGTGGACCGGGTTTTGGTGATGAATTGCCAACTGCACGCAGGCCACCGAATTCTTTTAATTCTTTACCTGCTAAAACTTTTACCTGTAGTCCGGCGGCTTTTGCTAATTCTTGCGCCTTCGTAGCCATCCACGCAGGAGTTTTAATATTTGCTGGAGTATGAACTAAATCGCGAGCGCGGCATACGGCAGTTGCGATAGTTCGTGCTTCTTCAATTATTTTCTTATCATCACTTGCAACTATGAATTCAGGTAATTCGTCTTTTTTGCTTGTCTTTAAATTCCATACATAGGAGGCAAGAGTTAAAGAAATGGCATGTGCCCTGATTTCTGCTTTACCAATTGCACATGCTGAAAAAACTGTCGATTTTTTTCCACGAACTTTCCTTGCGATAGCCGAAGCCACTAAGCGTTGTGCAGTAAGAGATTGATCTCCGGCTCCAACCAGGAAAATGCGCTCAGTCTTTGCATCTTGGGCACTTACTGGAATTTCAAATAGTTCCCCCGCTTTGGCAGTAGGTGAGAAAAATGAAAGTTCATCTAAGAATTCTGTTTCGAAGTATTTTTCTACTTCGCGAGTAAAGCCATGCGAGCCAATAAAAGCGTAAGTTTCATCGCTATTTTTTACAAATGCCAGCGCAATTACGCTTGCAGAAATTGCTTTTTTTATTTCAAAAGAACCATATTGCGCAAGTGAATATTGCATAGCTTCTTAAAACTCTTGCGAGTAAGACTTACTTCTTAACTAGTGCAACAGCGGCATGAAGTGCTGCGCTGAGATTATTTGCTTCTTCTGAATTAAGTTCTACGACTAATCGGCCGCCACCTTCAAGTGGGATTCGCATAACTAGAGAGCGGGCCTCTTTTGTAACCTCCATCGGCCCATCACCGGTTCGGGGTTTCATGGCGGCCATTGGCAGACTCCTTTGTTAGCACCTCGCCAGAATCATTTGGCGGGGAAAGCGCGGTTGCAAGAAGAGAAGTATCTCGCATTTTGGGCTCTTGGGTGAAATCGGTTGCTCAATTAGAGCGTGATCACAGCCCTAATAGCCCCTGTAGTCTGGCTTTGCCCTGCGCAATGATGGTTTCAACCGAGGACTGTCGAACCTTTAAGAGGCTAGCAATCTCAACTGCTGGCATCGATTTTAGATAGTGAAGAGTCAAGATAAAGCGTTCTTCCTCCGGCAGCGAAGCCAAAGCTTGTGCCAAAGTCTGGGGCTTGCTCATGGGTCAAGGTTAGCGCCCAAAGGGGGGTGAATCTATTTCTTGCAGGCGGCAATTGCCGCTTCAACGCTGGTTGTCCACTCTACTAATTCGCGCATTCCAGGTTTAATAAAATTTTCACTTTCGAGGTGCAAAATTAATTCATGTAACGGTGAATACAAGCCAAATGGGTCAAGTATCACAATTTGTTTGTCGTGAAATTTTAAATAACGCCCAACCCAAATTTCAAAAAATTCCTCTAGAGTTCCAGCACCGCCTGGCAGAGTAATAAATGCATCCGAAATATCTGTAATCATCGCTTTGCGCTCGCCCATCGTTTCAACAATATGCAGCTCGTCGCAGTCGTTATCTGCAAATTCAATATCGACTAGAGATTGTGGAAGCACGCCGACCGTTCTTCCACCCATGCTTCGAGCTCCCCGTGCTACTGCGCCCATCATCGAAATATGACCACCGCCAGAAATTAATTCCCACGATAAATCACCGATTGCCTTGCCAAGATCGGTTGCCAATTGCAGATACTTATTGTCAATCGTCGGCGAGGACGAGCAGAAGACTCCGATGCGCATGCTGACAAGAATAGGGGTTAGGCTTAGCTTATGAAACTTCTGGCATCCGGTCACGCAATCGCAACGATTGCAAACGGGGTTGTCCTCGATTCTTGGTTTCCCGCACCACAACTCGGCGCACTAAATACCGAAGCCAGTGCCCAGATTAAATCCTTAGTTGGCAAAGATGATGTGCGGGCAATTACGCGTGAACTAGTTAGCATTGAAATCGATTTATCAGTTGCCCCTGCAACGGTCAGTGATGCCTATCTTCGTCTTCATCTACTTTCGCATCGCTTAGTTAAGCCACACGGTTTAGCGCTCGATGGCATATTTGGAATTCTAAATAACGTTGTATGGACATCAGTTGGACCATGTGCTGTTGATAATTTTGAAATTACGCGGGCTCGTTTAATCGCTGCTCACGGGCATGTCAGTGTTTATGGTGTTGATAAGTTCCCGCGCATGGTTGATTATGTGATTCCAAGTGGCGTGCGAATTGCAGATGCAGATCGCGTTCGCTTAGGTGCCTACTTAGCCCACGGCACAACAGTTATGCACGAAGGTTTTGTTAATTTTAATGCCGGAACTCTTGGGACTTCAATGGTCGAAGGTCGCATTTCATCAGGCGTTGTTGTTGGTAATGGTTCTGATATCGGTGGTGGTGCCTCAATAATGGGCGTTCTAAGTGGCGGGGGGAAACAAATTATTTCAATTGGTGAAAAATGTTTGCTCGGCGCTAATTCTGGTATTGGAATTTCACTTGGAAATAATTGCGTTATTGAAGCTGGTACATATATCACGGCAGCAGCAAAAGTTACTTTGCCCGATGGACAAGTTGTAAAAGCCGGAACTCTTAGTGGGGCTAATGATTTGCTATTTCGCCGTAATTCCCAAAATGGCGCTCTTGAAGTGGTGATGCGCACTGGTACTTGGGGTGGGCTTAATTCAGTTTTGCACGCTAACTAATTCAAACCAAGCGGATGGAATTTTACTCCTGCTTCTGAAAGTTTCACCCTTTAAAGTTACTTGTAACCCAGAACTCGAAGTTGCTCTAATTTGAGCAACCGTTCCTGTTGTATTCTTACTTAGAATCTCCAACGAAAGCACATCGGGCAAGCGAAAAGCCGCAGCGACTAGGCTTTGCGTAACTTCACGATTCCATGAAACATAACGGGGATTTAAAGTTAAATCAGTACTAGCAATATCCGAAACACTAACTGTATAAGCGCGATCTGTGCCCCAAGCATTTCGCGCAGTCTCGGTTTGGCCAGCAGATGATGAAAAAAAATATGCCGATATAGGTTGGCCCAAATAAGTAAGGGCTAATCCCGAACTTTCATCAGTAGTTGTTGCTGTAACAGCTGCTTTCCATAGGGCGCCATAGCGGGGTTCAATTTCTTTGGCATAGCCTACAAAAGTTTGATCTTTCATAGATCCGTACAAATCGCAATCACATGCAGTGCGCAATTTTCCAGCTTTACTAAGCGCATATGTACGAGATGCAATTACTTGTGCCTCAAGTGCAGATGCCGGCCATGACGACGGCACTTCACTGATTCCCCAAAGATATTCATCGCGTAAACGCAAAGTATTTGTTACTTCAATTCGGTATCCAATTCCAGCTGCTTTGATAGCTTTAAATTGCAACTGCCCGTATTTATATCTTTTAGTACTTCCAGAATGAGTCATAGACAAAATTGAGTCAACGCCTTCCAAATAACGCGTTCCGCTCCATCGCAAAGTAAAAACGCGATTTTGCGGCAATAATGTGGTTTTTTTACCTAAAGTTAAAGTTGGTGAAACCATTGTTCCATTAATCGAAAAGGTTAGCCTTGCTTTGTTGGGAAAAGTTGAAATCGGAGTAGCATCCATCGCTTCGCCTAAGTCACCACTAAATAATTGCAATCTTGCACCAGTAGTTGATGAGAATACTTTTAGCGTTGAAAGTTGGTGCCCAAGATTGATTCTCAAGTTTTGGTTATCTACCACAGGCTCCACGTTTATATTCTTGTAGTAATACTTCACTATTGAAGTCGCAGATTCGCCTGAAAGTGCCATGGCACGAGCACCAATTTGGCTCATTCCTACTCCATGTCCATAACCAGAACCCTGAAAGTTAAAACTAGATGGAATTTCTACGGCAGCACTTGATGAAAAATTTAAAAGGGAAAAAAGCGCCACAACAAAAATAGATTTATGAGATTTCATTGCCTACACATTTTATTTGAGTTCTATTTCACAACTTGTGCAAGTATTTTGGTGAGGTTAGAAACCCAAAACCCCAAGCCATATGCATCGTAATTAAAACGATTGGCAGACAAGTAATTTCACCTAGGGATTTACCAATACGAATTGATGCAATTAAAATAAAGATTGCGTACACAAGGGCTGGGATTAGGAAGAGATTTGAGAACAGACTTCCGAGCACCAATGAAATCAGAGTTCCAACCACAGTAACAGGCGGGGCTAAGTAGCGGTAGTTAACTGTTCCTTTATGGAGCCGGCTTACGACGCGACGCCAACGACCATATTCAAAATACTGTTTAGTAAGTTCCTTAATCGAAGAACGTGGTCGATATGTAACAACTAGCCTTGGATCAAAATAGATACTTCCACCGGCTTGTCTTAATCGAAAATTAAGTTCCCAGTCTTGGGCTCGAGTAAATCTTTCATCAAAACCACCAACTGCTAAAAGTGCTTCGCGGCGAAATGCACCTAAATAAACCGTTTCGACGCAACCAGCGCTACCGCCGGTGTGAAATCTAGAAGTTCCTACGCCAAGCGGGCTTCGCATTGCGCTAGCAACGCAGCGTTCAAATAGATTGCGCCCAGTAGCTGCCATAATTCCGCCAACATTTACCGCACCGCTTTCTTTAAGAATTAATGCAATCAAAGTTAAATAATTTTTCGGAATTTGTGTGTGGCCATCAACTCGAACGATTATTGCGTAACGTGCCGCAGAAATAGCTATATTTAATCCAGCCGCTGTTCGACCTGTTGGATTTGCAACAATTACAACTCTTGAATCTGCTGCAGCAAGTTTGTGGGCGACTGCATCGCTTCCATCATGTGATGGACCAAGAGCAAGTACGACTTCGAAGGGCTTTTGATAATCCTGCGAAAGAATGGCAGCCACGGCTTCTTCTAAATGCAAAGACTCATTTAATACCGGCAGAATTACCGAAATCTCACCGCTCGGTGAGCCAAATAACTCATTTGCTGATGTCGTCATAGGACTACCACGCTATCGTCCAAGTACGCTCTCCTTGTGAAAGCCAGCCGCCTAATTCGAATTTTTTCATCTCTTTCGGTTGGCATTGTATTAATTTCTGCTCTCTCTTGGTTAGCACTCGCTCAAGTTAGCGGGTCCATTAATCGTATTGATGTTTTCAGCGGATTGAAATTGCGTCCCGAAAAAGCATCATCTGCTCTTAATTATCTCTTAGTTGGTTCAGATACGCGAGAAGGTTTGACAAAGGCAGAACAAAGACTGCTTAAAGTAGGAAGTACCAAGACTGCGGCCGGTGCGCGCTCGGACACAATACTTTTAGTCCATATTAGTAAGGCTCGCGACAAAGTAGTGATGATTTCTATTCCGCGTGATTCTTTGGCGGTAGTTCCTGCCCACATTGGCCTTGATGGAAAATCGCAAATTCCAGAGGTTCAAGCAAAAATTAATGCTGCCTTTGCTTGGGGCGGTGCACCTCTTCTGATTCAAACCCTTGAGGCCAAAACTAATTTGCATATTGACCACTATATAGAAATAGGATTTGCTGGCTTTGCGGCAATGGTTGATGCAATTGGAGGTATTGAAGTATGTACCAAAAGAGATATCAATGACCCAAAGAGTCATTTAATTTTGCCAGCAGGTGTTCATACGCTAAACGGAATTGAATCACTGAAATATGTAAGAACCAGAGATTTCGATGGCATGGGCGATCTTGGACGCATGCAACGACAGCAACAATTCATGAGTGCGGTGTTAAAGAAAGTTACAAGTTCCGGAACCCTTCTTAATCCAATTAAATTGACTAATTTTTTCAATGCCGCAATGTCAACTATTAAGACAGATTCAGAACTAAATAAAAATGATTTAATCACACTCGCAAAACAGTTACGCAATTTATCTGCAAGCAAAGTTCGAACACTTACAATTCCGTTGGAAAACACCAATGCAAATATTGCAGGTATTGGCTCAGTAGTTGTTTGGGACTCAATTCTTGCCCCTGAGCTATTCCAACGTCTGCGCGATGATCAAGCCATTATTGATGATCTCACCCCCTCGCCAAGTGCTAGTTCATCGACAAAGCCAGAGACAAAACTGATTGATAAATTCAAAACTCGCAGCGCAGATGAAAATCCGTGCGGTGCATTGAAATAGAATGGGTGACATGAATTTAAAACTTTCTGTAATTGGCACGGGCTACCTTGGTGCCACTCATGCTGTGTGCATGTCTTCACTAGGTTTTACTGTTATTGGAGTTGATACCGACGCTACAAAAATCGCACAACTCTCACGTGGTGAATTACCGTTTTATGAACCTGGCCTTGAGGCGTTACTAGCCCAAGAAATAGCGACTGGTCGCCTAAGCTTTACCACAGATTTTTCGGCAGTGGCAGATGCTGATGTTCATTTTATTTGCGTTGGAACTCCTCAGAGCAAAGATGGTTTGGCTGCTGATTTAACCTACGTAAAATCAGCAGTTGCAGACATCGCACCACATTTAAAAGCAGGTTCACTCGTAGTTGGAAAATCTACTGTTCCAGTGGGTACGGCCCAAAATTTGCGAGAGCTGCTTGCAACTAGCGCACCACAGGCAGATCTTGCGTGGAATCCAGAATTTTTGCGCGAAGGTTTTGCAATCGAAGATACTTTGACACCTAACCGCTTGGTTGTAGGTGTGGCTAATGATCGTGCTGAAGAAATTCTAAAAGATGTCTATGCACCAATTATTGCGTTAGGCACGCCTTGGATTCGCGCAGACCTACCAACTTCTGAATTAGTCAAAGTTGCCGCTAACTCTTTCCTTGCCACAAAAATATCATTTATAAATGCCATGGCAGAAGTTTGCGAGGCCGCTGGTGGGGATGTAACAGTTTTAGCAAAAGCAATTGGATATGACCCACGTATCGGTAGTCGATTCCTGCAAGCAGGAATCGGTTTTGGTGGCGGATGTCTGCCTAAAGATATTCGCGCTTTTATGGCGCGCGCAGAAGAACTCGGTGCTAATCAAGCCCTTGAATTCTTACGTGAAATTGATGAAATTAATTTACGTGCACGACAGCGCGTAATAGATGTTGTTCGTGCAGATCTTTCAGATGACTTGACTAAATACACGATTGCTGTTTTAGGTGCAACCTTTAAACCCGATAGCGATGATGTTCGCGATTCGCCAGCCTTAGATATTGCCGTTCAATTACATGCAGCTGGCGCCAAAGTTAGAGTCCATGATCCAAAAGGAATTGAGCCTGCCCGCAAGCGTTTTCCAATGCTAAATTATGCGACAAATGTTAATGATTGCGTTAAAGACGCCGATGTAATTTTGCATTTAACTGAGTGGAAAGAATATCGAGATTTAGATCCAAATATTATTGGCACATTTGTAAAATCGAAATTTCTAATCGACGGGCGTAACGCACTAGATCGTGACAAATGGCGCAGCGCTGGCTGGCGAGTTCACGCATTGGGGAGAACTGATTAATAACCGTTATGGATAAATGTCCTGTGATTGAATATCGAAAGAGATAAGTTAAAAACCCGTTTTTTGATTTCGCCGTGCTTCTAAATTTGCTCCTTTAGCTTTGGCTTCGGCATTAAGAGCAGTAAGAGCATCGCTAACTTTCTTTGAAATCCAATCATTAGAAATTCCAAGAATTCGAGCAGCCAGTAGCGCAGCATTTTTTGCATTACCAACGCCGACAGTTGCAACAGGAACACCTGCAGGCATTTGCACAATTGATAATAGTGAATCCATTCCATCGAAATTTTTAAGTGCAACCGGAACGCCGATTACTGGAAGTGAGGTAAGGGATGCAACCATGCCAGGTAAATGTGCTGCTCCCCCAGCACCAGCAATAATTACTTTAAATCCAGCGCTCTGTGCACCCTGTGCGAATGCAACCATCTCAGTTGGCATGCGATGCGCTGAGAGAACTTGTGCGGTATAAGAAATACCAAATTCATCTAAAACTTTCGCAGCCTCTTCCATGATTGGCCAATCAGAATCAGATCCCATGATGATTGCTACATCACTCATCTACTTCTCCGCTCATATAATCGAGTGCATGCTGCACTTCATCGCTTAATTCTACGAGGTCACTACCGATTGCGGTAACGTGGCCAATCTTGCGCCCAAGGCGTATCTCTTTCCGATATTGATGAAACTTTAATCCTGGATTTCGCGCCATCAAGTGAAGATATGGTCGATACATATCGGTTTTAGCCCCGCCGAGAATATTTCCCATAACTACAAAGGCCGCGCGCATAGTTGGATCACCAAGTGGCAGATCTAAAATTGCTCGTAGGTGTTGTTCGAATTGACTCGTGAAAGCTCCTTCTATCGTCCAATGACCTGAATTGTGCGGGCGCATTGCAAGTTCGTTAATGTAAATCTGATCACCTTTAACAAACATTTCAACTGCCATTACCCCGACTACACCAAGTTGGGCTGCAACATCAAGGGCTAGCCGCTGGGCTTTAGCACTCATCTCTTGCGTTAATTGCGGTGCTGGCGTAATTGTTTTTGTACAAATGCCATCTTTTTGAATCGTTTGCGTTGGCGACCAAGTTGTTCCTTGTCCATGCGGTGAACGTGCAACCATAACTGCAATTTCGAAATCAAAATCAATAAATTCTTCAATCAGTAGCTTTTTCACGTTATCGAGAATTTCTTGTAATTCCAAAGCGCCATTAACTTTCCAGACTCCTCGGCCGTCATATCCGCCAGCAATACTTTTTGCAATCAGCGGAAATTCAAGAGAATTGGTAACTTCAGTGATTACCTGCCATTTAGGTGAAGGGAAACTACTTAACCTATTTCGCATCTCAGCTTTATCTTGCGAATATAAGAAGGATTGCGAGCTCGGCCGTACAACAACGCCCTCGGCTTCTAGAGTTTTAATAATACTTAATGGGATTAATTCATGTTCAAAAGTGATGACATCGCATTTCTTAGCAAAAGCACGAACTGTTTCTAAATCGCGATAATCCCCGATAACGTGGTTAGTAATTTGAGCACCGCAATCATTGGCCGCTTGCGCCAAAAGAAGTAGATCAATACCTAACGCTGCTGCTGGCGCCACCATCATGCGCGCAAGTTGCCCCGCACCAATGATGCCGACGGTAGGAAAACCTTTGCTCACTGGCTCATCGTAGATGAATGACATCTCCTGCGTGGACATGGGCGCCGTCACTGATTATTAATTCACCGCCCACTGAAATTCCAGTTGCTATCGACTCGACGTTACGACCATCTGGGTATTGAATCCTTACCTTTTTACCCAAAGTAGCGCTAGCGCTGCAATAAAGCGCTTGAATCGAATCATCACCTTGATCCCATAAATCTAAGCGCTCCTTAAAATTATTTAAGATTGCAGCCAATAAAATATTGCGGTTTAGTTCACTAAAATTTTCTAAACTCAAAGATGTAGCGCTGGAAACTGGGAGTTGATCGCTTTTCATGGATACATTTAGACCAATTCCAACAATTATTCCTTCAGGAAAAACTTCACAGAGCAATCCAGCAATTTTCTTTTCAGCAACTAATAAGTCATTAGGCCATTTGATTTTAATCTCACAACTGGCATCTATTTTCTTTAGTGCATCTAGAACGCTATATCCAGCAATCAGGGGAATCCAGCCCCAATCTAAATTACTTCTCCTTGGATTAATAAAAAAAGAAAACAAAAGCGCACTCTCATTTGGAGCATCAAAACTTCTATCAAAGCGACCACGACCCGCGCTTTGGTATTGCGTTACAATAACTTCGCCAACTTTTATATTTTTATTTTTAAGTAATTCTTTAAGATCATTTTGCGTTGATCCAGTGAGATCAACCACGCTTACTCGCCAGTAAGGCACACTCAGAGCATTAATCAAGGTTGCATCAAGGGCAATTGGATTCACATCACTTCTCACGCCTAGTACCGTAGGGGTATGAACCGTGATCTGCATACAACTGCCGGAAAAATCCAAGACCTTCGAGCTCGCGTCGAGGAAGCCGTACATGCTGGCTCTGCTCGCGCAGTAGATAAGCAACATACCAAGGGCAAGATGACGGCGCGTGAACGCATTGCGATGCTGGTAGATGCTGATTCATTTACCGAAATCGATGAATTTGCGCGACATCGCTCAACTAAATTTGGAATGGAAAATAACCGTCCCTACGGTGACGGAGTTGTAATTGGAACTGCCACCGTTGATAGCCGACCAATTGCACTCTATTCACAGGATTTCACCATCATGGGTGGAAGCCTTGGTGAAGTCCATGCCGAAAAAATTGTGAAGATTGCAAGCTTCGCGCTAAAAAGTGGAATCCCTTTAATTGGAATTAACGATTCGGGCGGTGCGCGAATTCAAGAAGGTGTTGCATCCCTCGGTGGGTATGGAAAAATTTTCCGACTAAATGCGCGCTCTTCCGGAGTCATTCCGCAAATCTCATTAATTCTTGGTCCTTGTGCTGGTGGTTCTGCCTATTCACCAGCGCTTACAGATTTCACCGTCATGGTAAATGAAACTTCGCACATGTTTATTACTGGTCCGGATGTAATTAAAACTGTTACCGGTGAAGTAGTTGGCATGGAAGAACTTGGTGGCGCTCTTACTCACAATACCAAGACTGGTAATTCACATTACTTGGCTGAAAATGAAGCTGATGCGATTGATTATGTAAAGGCACTCCTGTCTTATCTTCCTTCAAATAATATGGATGGCGTTCCGCATTTACCACCAACTGAAAACCTTGAAAAGAAAGCATCGGATTTGGCGCTAGATACCCTAATTCCTGATAGCACTAATCAACCATATGATATGAAAGTTTTAATTACGGCCCTCCTCGACGAAGGAGAATTCTTAGAAGTTCACGCGCTTTACGCACCAAATATTATTGTCGGATTTGGTCGTATCGAAGGTGAATCAATTGGGGTTATCGCTAATCAACCATCGCAACTTGCAGGAACCCTCGATATTAATTCAAGTGAGAAAGCTGCGCGATTCTTACGTTTCTGTGACGCTTTTAATATCCCAATCCTCACACTCGTTGACGTCCCCGGATTCTTGCCTGGAACCGAACAAGAATGGAATGGAATCATTCGCCGCGGCGCCAAATTACTATATGCATACGCTGAAGCCTCGGTTCCACTTGTAACTTTAATAACACGCAAGGCTTATGGCGGTGCTTTTATTGTTATGGGATCTAAATACCTTGGAAGCGATATTAACTTTGCATGGCCAAGTGCCGAGATAGCAGTTATGGGTGCTCAAGGAGCTGTAAATATTCTCTATCGAAAAGAACTTGCCGAAGCCAAAGATTCTGAGAAAGTTCGTGCAGATTTAATTAATGATTACAACGAGACTCTAGCCAATCCTTACCTTGCCGCTGAGCGCGGAATTATTGATACCGTAATTGAACCTAATCAATCGCGTGCATACATAACAAAAGCATTTAGAACGCTAAAAACCAAGCGCGATACTTTGCCAGCACGTAAACATGGAAATATTCCACTCTAATGAAATTTAGTGTCGTAACTGGAAATCCAACTCCAGAAGAATTGCATATTCTCGAAAAAGTCTTACAGAAACATAAAGAGGTAATACTGGGGCCTGTAATCAAGCGGAGCGCATTCGCGCTTCCAAAATTGCGACAACTTCTGCCGCATCAACGCACTTTTGGTTCAAAGAAGATCAATTAATAATGCCGACGGTCATACTTGCATCGCAATCAAATTCGCGCCGTCGACTACTTGAATCATCAGGCATTTCACCGAAAATTATGGTGAGCGGTGTTGATGAAGAAACAGAATTTTTCACTTCATTATCGCCCCGAGATATGGTTATTGCTCTTGCGATTACTAAAGCACATTCCGTTCGTGAGAAAATAGATTTTCCAGCAATCATCATTGGGTGTGATTCGACTTTTGAATTTGAAGGTGAAAATTTTGGAAAACCCGCCACTCCTGCAATCGCAATAGCGCGTGCTAAGCGACTACAAGGAAACTCTGGTCTTTTACACACAGGCCATTGCATTATTGACACACTGGCCGGACGCGAAATAAGTGATCGAGTAACAACCAAAGTAACTTTTTCAAGCATGAGCGAGGCTGAAATTTTGGATTATGTAGCATCGGAGGAACCATTGCGCGTTGCTGGTGGTTTTACTCTCGATGGCTTTAGTTCGCCTTTTATCCCAATCATTGAAGGCGATTACACAAATGTTGTTGGTATCTCCATGCCTTTTCTGCGCAGCGCCATGAATCAATTGGGTTATTCGTGGCCAGAAGTTAAGGCGATGAAATGAGGCGCGTTTTAATCGCCAACCGAGGCGAAATTGCAGTACGTGTGATTCGTGCGTGTAAAGATCATGGGCTTGAAAGTGTGGCTATTTATTCTGAAGAAGATCGCAATTCGATTCATGTGCAGAGCGCTGATTTTGCCTTTTCATTGGATGCCACGCTAGCCAAGGAGAGTTATTTAAATATTCCAAAGATTATTGAGATTGCAAAGCAATCTGGTTCTGATGCAGTCCATCCTGGTTATGGATTTCTGTCTGAGAATGCAAACTTTGCACAAGCAGTCCTAGATGCAGGGTTAATTTGGATTGGTCCACCCCCTGATGCGATTCGCGCTCTTGGCGATAAAGTTTCTGCTCGAAAGATTGCCGCAAAAGCTGGCGCTCCATTAGTTGCCGGAACAAAAGATCCGGTCGCCCACCATGACGAGATTCTCGCTTTCGCCAAGGAACACGGCCTGCCCGTTGCAATCAAAGCCGCACACGGTGGCGGTGGGCGAGGATTAAAAATTGCATTCACAATGCAAGAAATCCCCGAAGCTTTCGCATCAGCTGTGCGCGAAGCGATTGCAGGCTTTGGCCGTGGTGAATGTTTTGTCGAAAAATATTTAGATAAACCGCGCCATGTTGAGACGCAAGTTCTAGTTGATCAATTTGGGCATGCCGTTGTTATTAGTACCCGTGATTGTTCTCTGCAGCGACGCCATCAAAAATTAGTTGAAGAGGCGCCAGCGCCATACTTAACGGACGCACAGAATGCAGAGTTATATCGAGCAAGTAAAGCAATTATGAAAGAAGCGGGTTATGTAGGTGCAGGCACTTGCGAATTCCTAGTCGGGGCTGATGGAACTATTTCATTTCTAGAAGTAAATACTCGTTTGCAAGTAGAACATCCAGTAAGTGAAGAAGTCACTGGAATCGATTTAGTGCGCCAGCAATTTAGAATTGCGATGGGTGAACCACTTGGCTTTGACGATCCAGCAATACGCGGGCATTCGATTGAATTCAGAATTAATGGCGAAGATCCAGGACGTTCTTTTCTGCCTGCGCCAGGTCAAATAACAAAGTGGAATATCCCAACTGGGCCAGGCGTGCGCGTCGATGCCGGTTTTAGAAATGGCGACATAATTGGTGGCAACTTTGATTCACTACTCGCGAAATTAATCGTGACAGGTGCAACCCGTCAAGAGGCGATAGAACGTGCGCGCCGCGCACTTACAGAATTCCAAGTTGAAGGTCTTGCTACGGCGATACCTTTTCATCGCGCAATTCTAAATGATCCTGCATTTACCGATAACTTTAAGATTTACACAAGTTACATTGAAAATGAATTCAATAATCAAATTCCACAATTCATAGCAACACAAAGCGATGTTCAAACACGAGCGGCTTCCGAGCATTTAGTTGCAGAGATAAATGGGAAACGCTTCGAAGTTCTTCTCCACGCTGCAAAGCCGGTAATAAAGCGACATCGTGCTAAGCCGGCAATGAGCGGGCTATCGGGTGCAACTGGATTAAAAAGTCCGATGCAGGGAACGGTTATAAAAATCGCGGTTGAAGTTGGCGAAAAAGTTGAAGTTGGTCAACTAATTCTCGTCCTTGAAGCGATGAAAATGGAACAACCATTAATGGCTCATCGATCAGGAATTATTGCAAATTTGCAAGCAGTGATCGGTAACAGCATTTCGAGTGGGGCCACACTCTGTGACATCATTGACGCATGGAACGCGCATTAATTGCAGAAGTTGAAGCATGGATTGCTGATGATCCTGATCTAAAAACAGCAACGCAGTTAAAACTTTGGCTGGACTCTGGAAATGAAGTTGAGTTAAAAAAATCATTTTCTGGCTTCTTGCAGTTTGGAACTGCAGGACTTCGCGGGCCAATCGGCCCAGGGCCATCTTGTATGAATCGAGCAGTTGTTGGCCGCACTGCCGCCGCAATTGCTCAATACATGAAAGATCACTCGATGACCAGCGTTGTAATTGGCCGTGATGCGCGCTATGGCTCGCAAGACTTCACCGATGAAACCGCACAAATTATGAGCGGTGCTGGAATGAAGGTTTATGTTCTGCCCTGCCCACTACCAACGCCGATATTAGCTTTTGCAACGAGAGAGTTAAAGTGCGATATTGGCATTATGGTTACTGCAAGCCATAACCCACGACAAGATAATGGTTACAAAGTTTATGTCGGACCCAACGCCGATGGAATCCAATATGCATCATCACAAATATGCGCCCCAACTGATTGGCTGATCTCTGCGAATATTGCAAAAATAACTTCTTTGAAATCACAGCCTAGGGGCGATAAGTGGACGATACTGGGTGAAGATATTATTGAGAAATATGTTTCAAAAACAATTCTTTTAGCGCCACGCCCAAGTGACTTAAAAATTGTCTATACGGCGATGCACGGGGTCGGGACAAAAACGCTACAACAAGTTTTTCATCGCGCAGGTTTTCAACCTCTAATTTTGGTAGAGGAACAAGCTCAACCCAATCCCGATTTTCCAACTATTGAATTTCCAAATCCAGAAGAACCTAGCGCCATCGATTTAGCGCTCGATAAAGCACGCGCATTTGATGCAGATTTAGTAATTGCAAATGATCCAGATGCCGACAGATGTGCGGCGGCAGTAAATGATCCAGACCTTGGTTGGCGCATACTACGGGGGGATGAATTAGGGGTTATTTTCGCAGAATGGATTGCTCGCACAAAACCAACTGGGAGTTTTGTAAATACAATTGTTTCATCTAGCTCGCTGAAAAAAATTGCTGACCACTATAAAATTGATTATAAAGAAGTTCTTACTGGTTTTAAGTGGATATCAAAAGTAGAAAATTTAGCATTTGGTTATGAAGAAGCTATCGGTTACGCCGTAGATTCAGAAACAGTTAACGATAAAGATGGCATTTCTGCAGCGCTATATCTGGCACAAATCGCCAGCGATTTAAAGAAGGAAGGAAAAACACTTCTGGATTTGCTAAATGAAGTCTGGCTACGCCATGGTTTCCACGCAACCGAGCAGATCTCTATTCGAGTTAGTGACCTGTCCAAACTCAAAACACTACTTTCGAATTTGAGAAGTAATCCGCCTATTAATATTGCAGGAATTGCGGTTGAGGCAATCGAAGACTTATCTGCTTCCACTGGTGCTTTGCCGCCAACCGATGCTCTTCGAATATGGCTGGCTGGAAATATTCGTATTATCATTCGTCCAAGTGGTACTGAAGCGAAAATAAAATGTTATATCGAAGTTATTACTCGCACATCAGAGGAGTCAAAGAATCTGCTTGGACAATTGAGTACTCCACTGAGAGAATTACTCTCATGAACTTCTACGGCTTAGTTGATGGCACCGAGAGCTCTTTAAAAAAATTTCTAAAGCAATTATCTGGTGTTGACCAAGTTGGGGCCGATGCACGAGCAGCGATGCTTGCAACGCGCAGTATTAAGACCACTTCAAAGCGCTGGGCAATTGATACCGCAATTTCAATGGTGGATTTAACAACCCTAGAAGGCGCTGATACGCCAGGTAAAGTTCAAACACTTTGTACTAAAGCGGTACGTCCCGACCCGACTGATTCAACTGTACCAAGTGTTGGCGCAGTCTGTGTCTACAACGACATGGTACAGATTGCGCGCACTCATCTTGATTTAATTGGTGGGCACCATGTACCAGTTGCTGCGGTCTCGACTGCTTTTCCATCTGGCCGTGCTTCAATGGCGGTTAAAATTCAAGATACAAGCGATGCTATTTCTGCGGGAGCTGCCGAAATAGATATGGTAATTGATCGCGGCGCTTTTTTATCTGGGCGCTACCTTAAAGTATTTGAAGAAATAGTAAAGATTCGCGAAGTGTGTGGGGATCGTGCGCATTTAAAAGTGATTTTAGAAACTGGCGAACTCGTTACTTATGACAATGTGCGCAAAGCCTCTTATATAGCGATGCTGGCTGGCGCTGATTTCATTAAAACTTCAACCGGAAAAATTGCTCCGGCTGCAACCGCACCTGTAGTCCTTGTTATGCTCGAGGCCGTCCGAGATTTCTACGCCATGAGCGCAAAGAGAATCGGCGTGAAGCCAGCGGGTGGAATACGAAATACCAAGGATGCGATTAAGCAATTAGTTTTGGTAAATGAGACCGCTGGCCCCGAATGGCTAACACCCCAACTTTTTCGAATTGGCGCCAGTGCCTTGTTAAATGATCTACTTATGCAGCGCATGAAAATCGATAATGGCTACTACTCTAGTTCTAGATACGTAACGATAGATTGATGAGGAGAGATAAATGAGCTTCGAGTACGCGCCAGCACCAGAATCTCGTGCACTCGTTTCAATAAAGCCAACTAATGGCCATTTCATCAATGGAAAATTTATCGCTGGCACAAAACATTTCCCAACAATTAATCCAGCAACTGAGGAAGTTTTAAGCAAAATAGCGCTTGGAAATAAGGCAGATGTCGATGCAGCAGTAAAAGCGGCGCGGAAAGCATATTCCGGCGTATGGTCGAAGATGTCAGGGAAAGAGCGCGGAAAATATTTATTTCGAATTGCACGAATTATGCAAGAACGTGCGCGTGAATTTGCTGTCTTAGAAACTTTAGATAATGGCAAACCAATTCGCGAATCTCGCGATGTAGATGTGCCTTTAGCCGCCGCACACTTTTTCTATCATGCCGGCTGGGCAGACAAATTGGAATTTGCAGGTCTAGGAACAAGTACAAAAGCACATGGCGTTGCTGGCCAAATAATTCCTTGGAATTTTCCTTTACTTATGCTGGCTTGGAAAGTAGCACCAGCCCTTGCAACTGGAAATACCGTGGTTTTAAAACCTGCCGAAACAACTTCACTCACTGCTTTGCTCTTCGCTGAAATCTGTCAGCAAGCCGGCCTACCAGCAGGAGTTGTAAATATTGTCACTGGTAATGGCTCAACTGGTGCGCTAATCGTTAATCACCCTGGAATTGATAAAATCGCTTTTACTGGATCAACAGAGGTTGGAAAAATAATCGCCCGCGCGGTTGCATCTACCAATAAGAGTGTGACACTAGAACTTGGCGGCAAAGCGGCAAATATAGTCTTTGATGATGCTCCCATTGATGAGGCTGTAGAAGGCATTGTTAATGGAGTTTTCTTTAATCAGGGCCATGTTTGTTGTGCAGGTTCTCGCCTACTTCTTCAAGAAAATATCGCCGACGAGTTAATCGCAAAACTAAAAGTTCGCGTAGCAAAAATTCGCGTTGGCGACCCAATGGATAAGAACACAGATTTAGGCGCAATTAATTCGAAGGAACAATTGCTGAAAATTCGCGAATTAAGCGCTATTGGTGAGCGTGAAGGCGCCGAGCGCTGGAACCCCGGAAGTACGCTACCGCGCAAGGGTTTCTGGTTTGAACCCACAATATTTACAGGTGTATCACAATCGCACCGCATTGCACGCGAGGAAATTTTTGGTCCCGTCCTCTCTGTTTTAACTTTTAGAACTCCGCAAGAAGGCATCGAGAAAGCCAATAACACACCCTTTGGTTTATCTGCAGGAGTTTGGAGCGAAAAAGGTTCACGAATTTTGTGGGCAACGCAACAATTACGCGCTGGAGTTATTTGGGCAAATACATTTAATAAATTTGATCCAGCTAGTCCTTTCGGCGGATACAAAGAATCTGGCTGGGGTCGTGAAGGTGGCCGTCATGGTTTGAGCGCTTATCTGAAAGGAATCGGAGATGAGTAATCGCATTGATGTGAAAAAAACTTACAAACTCTTTATCAATGGTGCCTTCCCACGTACCGAATCAGGTCGAACTTATGAAGTTAAATCAGCTAAAGGCGCCTTCGTGGCAAATCCATGTTTAGCATCTCGTAAAGATTTGCGCGATGCTGTTGTTGCTGCACGAAATGCACAAATAAGTTGGGATAGCGCCACGGCATATAACAGGGGGCAGATCCTTTATCGAATTGCAGAGATGTTAGAGGGTCGGCGAGAACAATTTGTTGATGAAATTATTTTGTTAACTGGTGTAACAAAATCCAAAGCCCAAAAGGAAGTTACCGAATCCATTGATCGCTTAGTTTGGTATGCTGGGTGGAGTGATAAATTAACTTCTCTTGCCGGAGCTACAAATCCAGTTGCTGGCCCTTATTACAACTTTACAATTCCAGAAAGTGTTGGAGTAGTTGGCGTAATTGCACCAGAGCTTCCAGCGCTTCTTGGTTTCATAGATGCGATTGCCCCCGTAATTGTCTCTGGAAACACGTGCGTTGTTATAGCCAGTTCTAAGGCACCGCTATCCGCAATGACTTTTGCTGAAGTACTTGCTACTAGCGATTTACCTGCTGGAGTAATCAATATTTTGACCGGAAAGAGAGATGAGTTGGCTCCGTGGATGGCATCCCACATGGATATTGATGGAATGGATATAACTGGTATCTCTTCAAAGAATGAGGGCAAATTACGCCTTGCTGGAGCTGAAAACTTAAAGCGTATTTTCACTTTCAAAAAGGCAGAACCTGCGCGAATTCTTGCTTTTATGGAAAGCAAGACGGTCTGGCACCCAATTGGGCTTTAAGCCCAACATCGCTATGAGCAAGCAAGTAATTGCAGTCGTCGGAAGCGCGATGATGGATTTAACTTGTTACGCCGAAAAATTACCAGAAGCTGGCCAAACACTTATTGGTGAACTTTTCACAACTGGTTTTGGAGGTAAAGGTGCGAATCAAGCTGTCATGGCCGCAAATTGCGGTGCTGACCTTTATTTTGTTGGGAAAATTGGAAATGATTTATTTGGAGATTCCATCGCTGCTAATTTCAATGTAGTAGGAATTAATTCAAAATATATTTCTCGAACTCCTGTGGCAACCGGCGTTGCGCATATCTGGGTTGATGGAAGAGGTGAAAATCGAATTGTAATAATTCCAGGCGCAAATCACGAAATTGACGACAAAGTTGCAGCCAAGGCTATTGCAGATATTGAAGGCTTAAAAATAGTTATTGCGCAATGTGAAATCAAAGAAGCGGTAACAATTGCAGCATTTAAGGCAGCAAAGCAACGCGGTGCTACCACAATTTTAAATCCTGCGCCTTACCAAAAAATTTCTGTGCAACTACTTGATTTAACTGATTGGCTAATTCCTAACGAGAGCGAGTTTCAAGAATTTCATCCACACCATCGACTTCCAACTAGTGATGAAATCATGAGAAGTTTTAGGCCGGGCAAAAATTCCATCGTAACTCTAGGCTCAAGCGGTGCGGCTTTTATTTCTGCACAAGGAGTTATCTCTAAAGTCTCGGTGCCTTCTGTTCAAGCAATTGATTCAACAGGGGCCGGAGATGCCTTCGTTGGTGCTTTTGCTTTTGGAATAGCGATGGGTATGAACCCTAACGATGCTATGAAATTCGGCTGCACAATTGCTACGAATACCGTAACAAAAAAAGGCGCGCAGTCTTCATGCCCGAATCAAGCTGAGATTAAAACGCTTTCATAACCACGCAAAACAAAAGTAGGGCGACGAACTGGCTCTGACGCTAGTTGCATATTTGGATATTTTTCCCAAATTGCTGGAAGTGAAACTCCCATTTCCAATCGCGCAAGTGGCGCGCCTATACAGAAATGAATCCCGGCCCCAAAACCAATATGTGGATTTGGATCTCGCGTTAAATCCATCTGGGTTGGATTAGTAAAGACTTTTTCATCCCTATTAGCAGAACCAATTAGTGCGGCAATTTTCTGCCCTGCCGCAATTGCGACTCCCCCTATTTGAGTCGCAGCAGTTGCAGTACGCTCGAATAAATGAAGTGGTGCATCAAAGCGCATGAATTCTTCAAGAGCAGTTTCGGTAATTGTGCGCGCATTTTCACGTAAAAGCTTTACTTGATCAGGTCTGCGCAGTGCAGCCACCATTCCATTACCAAAAGCGTTCACACTTGCTTCGTGGCCAGCATTTAGTAATAAAACACAAGTTGCTACAAGTTCGCGGGCGCTTAATTTCTCACCATTTTCTTCGACCAAGGCAAGTTCGGTAATTAAGTCATTTCCTGGATTAGTTTTGCGATGAATTGCTAACGCATGGACATAATCGGCAAACTCGCGTGCGGCAAGTTTAGCGCTTTCTTGATATTGGATAGTTGGGTTGACTTCATACATTTTTACAATTGCCTGAGACCAAGGCCTAAGTAGATGTTCATCGCTCGGCGGAAATCCTAAAAGATCAGCAATGATTTTTACCGGTAATGGCTCGGCATAATCAGCGATGAGATCAAATGGTTGGCCAGATTTTACTTTTATATCGATTTGCTCAAGTAATTCTACTGTTATTTGTTCAATTGCGGGTCGCATTGCCTCTATCTTATTTCGATTAAAAGCTTTTGAAACGAGTGCCCGTAATCGTGTGTGTTTAGGTGGTTCGCTATCTAAAATTGAATCGGAGTGCAACCAATTGAAAATTTCCCACTCAAATTGCGGTGTTTTCTCAGTAAAGATTCGCCCAAGGGATTTATTTCTGAAAACATTATTTGCATCATCGTGTGTGGCGGCTAAGAAGAGTTGCAAACCTTCATGCCAGATAGGTTTGCCAGCCTTACGTAATTCGGCAAGAGCTGGATAAGGATTTTCTACAAATACTTGATCGTTAAAATCAAGCACTTATTCTGCAGCGATCTTTAGATATCCGGGTTTAATTACTTCTTCAATAATCGCTAACCGCTCAGGATATGGAATAAAAGCGCTCTTCATCGCATTAATTGTGGTTCGTTGCAGATCAGCTAGATTCCAATTAAAAGCTTTAACCATTTCTTCCATTTCAAAAGACATAGAGGTCTGACTCATCAAGCGATTATCAGTATTTAAGGTTATGCGAAAACGCAATTTAGCTAAAATGCCGATTGGGTGTTCGGCGTAGCTCTGTGCCGCGCCAGTTTGTAAGTTAGAGGTTGGGCAGAGTTCTAACGGAATTCTGCGATCACGAACATAGGATGCAAGAATTCCAAGTTTGGGTTCTTTGCCAGAGAAATCGATATCGTCGATGATTCGAACACCATGACCTAACCGTTCTGCTCCACATATTTGAATTGCTTCCCAAATTGATGGCAAACCATAGGCTTCGCCAGCGTGAATTGTGAAATGTGTATTCTCTTTGCGCAGGTAATCGAAGGAACCTTTCTGATCACTTGGTGGAAAGCCATCTTCAGGACCAGCAATATCAAAACCTACAACGCCTTGGTCGCGATATTTAACGACAAGTTCGGCAACTTCTTGTGAACGATTATTTTGACGCATCCCACATAGGAGTGAGTACACATGAATTGGATAGCCTTTTGCTTTGGCATCTTCCATTCCTTGGCGATAGCCCTCAAGTGTTGCTTCAACAACTTCGGAAAGTGTTAATCCTTTTTCAGTAAATAATTCTGGAGCACCACGAACTTCGGCATAAACGACACCATCCAGGGCTAAATCAAGCGCGCACTCGCGAGCAACACGAATAATATCCTCACGCCGTTGCATTACTGCAATTGTGTGGGAAAAAGTTTCAAGGTATCGAACTAAGGAACCCGAATCACATGATTCACGAAACCATTTCGCTAGTTCGCCGGCATTCCCCGTAGGCAGCGCGGTGTAACCAATTTCATTTGCAATATCGATTATGGTTTGCGGACGAAGTCCACCATCTAAATGGTCATGGATAAGAACCTTTGGAACGCGTTTAATTTGATCTTTGTTCGGAATCGAAGTTAGAGCCATAATCTCTCCTTGATTAATCTAAAATTCGCTCAAGCACTAGCGGTAATCTATCTATCTTTGCTCCAACAGCTAAATCGCCAATAGTTACCGCATCCGCAAGCACTTCTTGTGCGCGGGCAAAGGCTGCAGGAGTATCAGTATGTAGTGTAAATAGCGGTGCGCCAGTTGAAATTTTCTCACCTGGCTTTGCATGAATTTCAATTCCTGCCCCTGCTTGAACTTTTTCACCTTGACGCGTACGACCAGCACCCAATCGCCATGTAGCAATTCCAACTTTCATCGCATTCATACTTAAAATAGTTCCGCTTGCGTTAGCGTTGATAACTATTTTTTCTTTTGCAACTGGCAACGCTGCATCTGGGTCCCCACCTTGCGCTTTAATCATTGCCCGCCAAACATCCATTGCTTTGCCATTTTTAAGCGCATCTGCTGGATCAATTCCGGTAATACCTGCAACTTCTAACATTTCGCGCGCAAGAATTACTGTTAATTCAATAATGTCCGCTGGACCGCCACCTGCTAATACTTCTACTGATTCTCGAACTTCAAGGGCATTGCCTGCAGTTAAACCAAGTGGCATATCCATCGCCGTGACAAGTGCTCGGGTTTTAATTCCCGCACGTTTACCAAGACCGACCATAACTTGAGCCAACTCCTTAGCCTTAAGTGGATCGCTCATAAAAGCACCTACGCCAGTTTTAACATCTAAAATTAACGCTCCGGTGCCTTCGGCAATTTTCTTACTCATTATCGATGATGCAATCAACGGAATTGATTCCACCGTTGCTGTTACATCGCGAAGGGCGTAAAGTTTTTTATCAGCCGGGGCAAGACCATCTCCTGCTGCGCAAATAACTGCGCCACACTTTTGTAGAACGGATAACATCTCACTATTTGATAGCGAAGCACGCCAACCCGGGATAGATTCCAATTTATCTAGCGTGCCGCCAGTATGACCAAGGCCGCGGCCAGAAAGTTGTGGAACAGCTGCGCCGCACGCTGCCACAAGAGGTGCCAGTGGAAGTGTAATTTTATCGCCAACGCCGCCAGTTGAATGTTTATCAACTGTCGGCCTATTAAGTGCTGACCAATTCATTTTTTCGCCACTATTTATCATCGCATCTGTCCAGCGAGAAATTTCGTGTGACTGCATCCCATTTAGCAAAATAGCCATCAAGAGCGCAGACATTTGTTCGTCTGCAACAACGCCACGAGTGTATGCGTCAATAACCCAGTCGATTTGTGGATCACTTAATTGGTGACGATCTCGCTTTGTCGCAATGATTTCTACGGCTGAAAAAGCCTCTACTTGCGACATTTAGCGTTCGTTGCGGTCAAGATCATCAGGCCCAAAAGCCCACGGCAACATGGCAGACATTTTTTCAATTCCATTATCTGTCATCAGTAGCGCATCAGGGCCGCCATGTTCAAAAAGTAATTGGCGACAGCGCCCACAGGGAGCTAGGTAATTTCCTTGGCCATCCACGCAAAGAATTGCCACTAATTTGCCACCACCGCTAGCTGCAAGGGCAGAAATTAAACCGCATTCTGCACATAGGCCTAAGCCATAGCTGGCATTTTCTACATTACAGCCAACAACGATTCGCCCGTCATCGACAAGGGCTGCCACACCTACCGGAAATTTAGAATAAGGGACATAGGCCTTTTTCATTATTGCGCTCGCCTCTTTTTTTAGCAGATCCCAGTCAATGGCGCTCATTGGAGTCCGCCCCGTCGATATGAGACACCGTCAGCAGCGGGCGCTCGCAACCGTTGGGATGCCAGCGAAAGGACAAGCAGCGTAGTTATATATGGAGTCATTGTTACTAATTGCCCTGGAAGTTCTTGAACTGTAATAAAGAAATAAAGCAACACAACAGCAATGACTAAACTTATTGTGGCACTAATGTATTTTTGTTTTCTAAAATCTCGAATTACTAAAAACACTAAAATAAGGACGACTAGAAGCAATAGTGCACGAATTGCGGCAGAGTCGCGCAATTGAAGTGCATCAGAAAAACCGAATAACCCTGAGCCGAGTAATAATCCACCAGGGCGCCAGTTACCAAATAACATAGCGGCAAGACCAACATAACCACGGCCTGCAACTTGATTTTCTTGATAATGGTTTGATGCAACTAGAGATAGAAAGCCGCCACCTAAGCCAGCAAATGCACCGGAGAGAAGTACGCCAGAATATTTCATTAAATAAACATTTACACCTAGTGATTCCGCAGCAACTGGTGCCTCACCTGCGCTGCGAAGCCGTAAACCAAATGGCGTTTTCCACAATATAAAATAAGACAAAGGCACAAAAGCAATCGCGGCCATTGTTACATAAGAAAGATCACCCGTTACTCCGCGAAAAATAGCGGCGGTATCTGATATGAAGAACCATTTTTTATCGGCTAGTGATTGCAATAAATCAGGGCTTTGCCATCCAAATAAATGGCCACCTGAAAGAATAGGTAAACCATTGCTACCGATAGAACCAGCATCTGGTGACTGAGAAGGCCCCGGCCATGAACCGTCATTATATAAAAGCGTAGAAAGATATCGAACCAAGCCAGCAGCAATAATATTTATAGCAACACCTGAAACAATGTGGTCTACCCCAAAAGTAATTGTGGCAATTGCATGTATCAATCCCCCAATTGCACCAAAGACTATTGCCCCTATTAGCCCAAGCCACGGTCCATGTTTGTAACCGATAAAACCACCTGCCCAAGCCCCCATAATCATCATGCCTTCAAGACCAATATTTATTATTCCTGAGCGTTCTGAATAAAGACCACCAAGGGCTGCTAAAAGAATCGGAACTGAAAGCAGAAGTGCAGCGGATGCAGTCCCGACGCTTGTTAAATCTGATGCTCCAGTAATTAAACGAATAGTGGAGAGAACAAAAATAAAGAATGCGCCGTAAGAAAGCAAACGTAGCGTGCGAGTTTTCATAGTTGCACCGCCTTAGCAAATTCATTGCTCTGTAAAGTTATTCGGTACCTGCGAACGACCTCATATCCAATCACGGCACTGAGAAGAATTGAACCTTGCATAATGACGTAAGTCTCGCGGGCGATATCGATTAAATCCAAAGACATAGAACTTACTTCAAGAAAAGCAAAGAGAAGCGCACTAATTGCCATACCACCGGCAGAGTTGCGCCCAAGAAGTGCGATTGCAATTGCAGTAAAACCAATTCCGCTTCTAAAGCCCATGTTGTATGAATGCGTATCGCCAAGAACTGCAGGAAGACCTGCCAGGCCTGCGATTGCACCACTTGCAATTATCGCAATGAAAGTCATCCGTTTAGAATCCACGCCACTAACGCGCGCTGCAATTGGATTAATTCCAGTTGCTCTTAATTCAAAGCCAAAGCGGGTACGATTTACAACAAACCAAAAAATGAAACCAAGGACTATTGCGATAAGAACCATTCCGTAAACGCCACTGCCTGGCTGATCTTTAATGCCAAGTTTGTTCAGGAATGGCATTAAGTTAGGAAATTGACCAGTTGGCGGAAGTTCCTTGGTGGATAAGTTATTAGAGCCTTCAACTTTAACCGTGAAGTGTCCAGCGAAAAGGTAAGCCGTTAAACCACCAGATAGCGCATTAAGCATGATGGTGGAAATAACTTCGCTCACTCCGCGCCGCACTTTTAGATATGCCGCAATTGAAGCCCACAAACCCCCAACGGTCATTGCAATTACAAAAATCGCCAATATATGTAGAACTGGCGGCAAAGTTAATTTTGCGCCAAGGTATGCAGCAAATAGCGCACCTAAACGGAGTTGGCCCTCAACGCCAATATTAAATAAACCAGCGCGAAAAGCCGTTGCGACTGCAATAGCTGCAATGTAATAAGGGGTTGCAATGTTTAGCGCTTCCATCAGGTTTGCAGGTTGAGTACCAAAATCCCACATAGTCGTAAAAGCCTCTATCGGAGATTTACGCGAAGCCAGAACAGCAAGGCTCGAAATAATAATCGAGAATATTGCTGCAACAAGTGGCACAACAATCGCTAAGGCAATTTTAATCGGTGAATATTTTTTCATTTTGCACCCGTCATTGCAGAACCAAGTTCCTCTGGAGTTGTTTTTCGCGGATCTAATTCGGCAGTGATAACCCCGCGCAGCATTACTAATAAACGATCTGACATTCCAATTAATTCTTCTAAGTCTGCCGAAATTAAAACAATTGCCATTCCTTTTTCGCGCGCACGACGAAGTTCTTCCCAAATCGCACCTTTTGCTCCAATATCAACGCCCCGTGTTGGATGCGATGCCACAAGGAGTGCTGGGACTTTACTCATTTCACGTCCAACAATAAATTTTTGCTGGTTTCCGCCCGATAAAGAAGTTGCTAGTGAATCAGGTCCCAGGGCGCGCACATCAAATTCTTCCATGATGCGCTTTGTATCTGTCACGGTCGACTTCCGATCAATAAAAAAACCGCGCATAACTGGTGCGCTTCTTTGGTGACCAAGAATTCGGTTTTCCCACAAAGGCGATGTCATCATGAGCGCTTGTCGCTGGCGATCTTCAGGAATAAAACCCATACCTAAATCGCGACGATCTGCCACACTTAGAGCATCAATTGATTTTGATTTAAATGAAATTTCCCCCGTATATGAATGCAGACCAAGGATTGCTTCAACAAGTTCTCTTTGACCATTGCCATCAACCCCTGCGATTCCAACAACTTCGCCAGCATGTAAATTAAAGGAGATATGTGAAATCAAATCTCGGCTACCTGTAGATGTTGGAATTGATACATCCTTAAGAGAAAGGGTAACAATATCTTGGCGAGTATCACCGCGAATAGATGCCGTCGGTAATTCACTGCCCACCATGAGTTCGGCAAGTTCGCGTGCGGTTACTTGCTTTGCTTTGACTTGCGCAACTGTCGAACCAGCACGTACAACAGTTACATCGTCGGCAACGCGTAAAACTTCATCGAGTTTGTGAGAAATAAAAATAATTGACATTCCTTGAGCACGCAAACCCTGAAGAGCTTTAAATAAATCATCAACTTCTTGCGGAACCAAAACCGCCGTTGGTTCATCAAAAATAAGAATTTTGGCACCGCGATATAAGACTTTAAGAATCTCAACCCGCTGGCGCGCACCGACTCCAAGCTCTTCAACGAGGGCATCTGGATCAACATCTAAACCATAAGCTGCCGACATTTCCGCAATTTTTTTCTTTGCCGTTGCAAAATCGAGTTTGCCGCCATGGGTTGGTTCTGAGCCTAAAATAATGTTTTCGAGTACGGTGAAATTATCGGCCAACATGAAATGTTGGTGAACCATACCGATATTTGCCGCAATGGCGTCATTTGGATTCTTAAAACTTACTTTACTGCCAGCAACTAAAATTTCTCCACTATCTGGGTGTTGCATTCCGTATAGAATTTTCATTACGGTTGACTTACCAGCACCATTTTCACCAACTAAGGCGTGAACACTTCCAGTTTCAACTTTCATTGAAACATCTTTATTTGCAATTACTCCAGGAAAGCGCTTAGAAATATGTCGAAGTTCAACTGCAAGGTTCAAAAGATATTCCTTCCTAATTTAATTTCTAAAAGAATTTGGCCCGGTAAGAGTAAATTTAACTCTCTCACCGGGCCAAATGCTAATTACGCCAAATTATGGCTTTGTTGGAACTACGATCTTGCCAGAAGCAATTGCTTTTGCGGCTTTATTGATTTTCGCCTTGTACTTATTGATGTATCCGCCAGTGTAAGAAACTCCAACGCCACCAAGTGCTAAGTTATAATAACGACCATAGATTCCCTTTTCTGCATCAAGGATATCGTTAACCGAGCTACCTGCAACTGCTTCCGCAATTATATCGTATACAGCACGGTCAACGCGTTTCAGCATTGATGTGAGCATGTTCTTCTTCTCTGCAGCTGATGCCGAAACGTACTGATCGGAGTCAACTCCGATAGTCCAGACCTTCTTGCCTGCTGCTGCTGCCTCTGTCGCGGCTGCGAAGTTACCCGCACCTGAACCGCCAGCAGCTGAGTAAATAACATCTACACCCTTATCGATCATGCCTTTAGCAATGACCTTAGCTTTTGCTGGATCATTAAAGCCAGAGAAATCTGGGAATTCAGTTACATACTTAACATTTACTTTTGCTTTCTTATTTGTTGCCTTAACTCCAGCAACGAATCCTGCTTCGAACTTCTGAAGCAATGAAGTGCGAACTCCACCGATATAACCAATTTTGCCTGACTTAGAGGCAAGCGCTGCGGCTACACCTGCAAGATATGAGCCTTGCTCTTCGGCGAATACGAGAGATGCAACGTTAAGTAAATCAACGGATGCATCATCAATAATTCCGAATTGAACATTTGGATAATCCAAAGCAACCTTCTTAATTGGACCTCCATATAGGAAGCCAACAGCAATGATTGGGTTGTAACCAGCTGATGCAAGAAGGCGAAGCTTTCCCTCACGTTCTGAATCTGAACCAGTTCCGACAGTAACTTCTTTTGCAGTTATGCCAAATTTCTTCTTTGCTGCATCGAGGCCAACGGCTGCTGAATCATTAAATGACTTGTCGCCACGTCCACCGATGTCATATGCCAGACCGACTTTAACTTTTGGTGCTGCAGTCGCACTTGGTGCAACGAAGGCAGTTGCAACAAAAGTTGTTGCTGCTACTACTGCAATAAGACGATTTATCTTTTTCAATTTTCCTCCAAGGATCTTTAATAAATGCAGGCAATTGCCACAAATATAAAAGGTTGATTTGTGTTAGTCAGCCTAGTATTGGAGATTAATAAACTCAACAAAATTCGGCTGACTTAAGGTCACTAACGTATAACGATTTAAGGTCTCAATCCAAGGTTTAGAGTTGGTTAGCTAACCACTCCCAAGTTTTTGTAGGCGCCACTTAGCGTCTTTGAAGCCACCTCTCGCGCTTTTTGCGCCCCGCTGTGGAGAACTTCGACTAAATGGCTCTCATCTTCGAGTAATTCAAGGGCGCGAGCGCGAATTGGATGTAAATACTCCACGACCACATCTGCAACTGCTGCCTTAAAGTCGCCATAACCTTTACCGGCAAATTCATTTTCTAATTCTTTAATTGTTTTACCCGAAAGCACCGAGTGAATCGTTAATAAATTGCTGATTCCGGGTTTTTCTTTCTCATTAAATATCACTTCGCGCCCTGCATCTGTCATAGCGCTCTTCACTTTCTTAGCATTAATATCGGGTGAATCCATAATTTCAATTACACCCGATGCCGAACCGGCTGACTTGCTCATTTTTGATGTTGGATCTTGCAAGTCTTGAATTTTGGCACCAGCTTTTAAAATATAAGCCTCAGGTATTTGAAAGGTTTGACCATAGCGCGAATTAAAGCGCCCAGCTAAATCGCGAGTGAGTTCAATATGTTGGCGTTGGTCCTCACCTACTGGAACTAAATCTGCTTGGTATAGCAAGATATCTGCAGCCTGCAACATCGGATAAGTAAACAAACCAACTACGGTTCGATCAGCACCAGCCTTTGATGACTTATCCTTAAATTGCGTCATGCGGCTGGCTTCACCGAATCCTGCTAGACATTCCATCAACCAAGCCAATTGATTATGTTGTGGAACTTGCGATTGCACGAAGAGCGTTGATTTTTCGGGCGAAATTCCCAGAGCCAATAATTGGGCAGCCGATGCCAAGGTCCGCTTTCGAAATAATTTTGGATCAGTTTCAATTGTTAAGGCATGTAAATCAACAATGCAATAAAAAGTATCGTGCCCGTCTTGTAATTCAACCCACTGTTTTACTGCGCCTAAATAATTACCAAGGTGAAAAGAATCGCTTGTTGGTTGAATTCCCGATAGAACTCGTTTAAGCGCCATAGCTACATTCTCCCATGCCTTATACCGTACGCGAGATTAATAGCCGCCCTGCGCGTTTGCCTTCCATGGTCAAAACAGTGATGCGAATTCCATTAGCGCTCACAACATCATGTACTTTGGGAATTCGACCGAGGAAATGCATAACAAATCCACTGGCCGTTTCATAAGGGCCTGTTGGGATTTCCAAGCTAATTTCTTCGCGTAAATCTTCCATGGAAATAAGTCCATCAACTTCGAAATCGCCAGTGCGATTTTCTTGGGAAAGTTGCACTTCGTGTGGATCATATTCATCATGGATATCACCAATTAGACATTCAACGAGATCTTCTAAGGTAACAATGCCGTCGGTGCCACCATATTCATCCAAGACAATTGCAAGGTGTTGACGTTGGTTGCGCATCTCGGTCAGCGCTGGAAGCACGCCTTTTGTACCCGGCAAAAACATTATTGAGCGGACCAGTTCGGCAATCTTGCTATTGGAATTAGCTAATGAGGTATCAAGTAAATCGCGCACATGAATAAAACCAATTACCTCATCGGTAGAACCGCGCACAACTGGGTAGCGTGAGTGGGCTTTTTCAATTGCCAAGGCAATTGCCTTGCTCACAATAAGTGATCCATCCATGAAATCAACTTCCGTGCGCGGAACCATAACTTCGTGGACTTGGCGCTCAGAAGCATTAAAAACTTCTTCAACAATATCGCGCTCTTCTGCAGTTAGCGCAGTGTGGCCTGCAACTAAATCATGTAATTCTTCTTCTGACATTTGGCTGCGTGCCTCTTTTGGATCGATACCAAAAATGCGCAACACAATGTCGGTTGAGTGTGAGAGCAACCAAATAATTGGACGAAATAAAGTCGCTATCACATCAATAATTGGTGCTGCAGCGAGTGCAATTTGCTCAGTGCGATATAGCGCCAATCGCTTAGGAACAAGTTCGCCAAAAACAAGTGAGAAATATGCGATCACTAAAGTCACGCCTACTAATGCCAGAGCCGTACTCCAGCTCTCTTTAACTCCAAGGCCTTCCAGCCACGGAGCCACGTATTCGCCAAGTTGTTGCGCACCTAGGGCTGCTGATAAAAAACCACTTACCGTTACGCCAACTTGGACAGTGGCTAAAAATCGATTCGGATTTTCGGAAAGGGCTGCAATGCGAGCGCCACGTTTGCCACGCCCTGCTAACTGGCGCACTTGGCTATCGCGCAGGGAGATAAGGGCAATTTCGGCTGCCACAAAGAGTGAGCCTAAAAGAATCAAGGTTCCCACGATGGCTAAGTCGGCTATTAACGACCCGATCGAATGCGGCTCCATTATGAGTAAAAGTATAGGGCTTCCCAACAACCCCACTTATGCCCTAACCTTCCTACACGCCAACAGAACCCTGTTGGCGCCTTCATCCTCGGACCGTCGAGCACGTACCTGCTCGGAGAAGGAGACTTGTCTCATGGCCTCAGTTGTATTCGAATCCGCATCACGTACCTATCCAGGAACTACCGCACCTGCTGTCAATAACTTAAATCTCACTGTCAATGACGGTGAGTTTTTGGTTTTAGTCGGACCATCAGGTTGCGGTAAGTCAACATCACTTCGCATGTTGGCAGGACTTGAGGAAATAGATACTGGACGCATTTTAATTGGCGATCGCGATGTAACAAATGTTGCACCAAAAGATCGTGACATTGCAATGGTTTTCCAGTCATATGCGTTGTACCCACATATGAGCGTTGCAGAAAATATGGGCTTCGCGCTAAAAATTGCGGGCAAGTCAAAAGAAGAACGCCAACGGCGGGTATTAGAAGCAGCAAAGCTGCTTGACCTTGTACCTTATTTGGATCGCAAACCAAAAGCGCTTTCAGGTGGACAACGTCAGCGCGTTGCGATGGGTCGCGCAATTGTTCGCGAACCACAGGTTTTCCTTATGGATGAACCTCTTTCAAACCTTGATGCGAAATTGCGCGTTGCAACTCGTACCCAAATTGCTGCGTTGCAGCGCCGACTCGGAATTACAACTGTTTATGTAACTCACGACCAAGTCGAAGCTATGACTATGGGAGATCGCGTTGCAGTTCTTAAAGATGGCTTGCTACAACAAGTAGATACACCACGAAATCTTTATGATCACCCCCTAAATGCTTTCGTTGCTGGATTCATTGGCTCACCTGCCATGAACTTGCTTAACGCACCTGTTAGTGGCGGCAAAGCGATGCTGGGCGATCTTGCAATAGATGTTCCATCTTCTGCTGGTGCATCAGTAACAGTTGGAATTCGCCCAGAAAGCTTCACTCCATCAACAAAGGGCTTCCATGTTCTCGCAGAAGTCGTCGAAGAGCTCGGTGCAGATGCATTCGTTTATGGTCGATCAGCTGATTCCAATGTGGATTACGCCAATAAAGATGAAGAAGGCGCACAAGTAATTATTCGCTGGGATCCAAAGCATCCACCAAAACCGGGTGAAACTATTACTGTCACTGCAAATCCAGCCCTAGTTCACCTATTTAATTCAACAACTGGAGAACGCATTAAGTAATTTAAATTAAAAAAGCCCGCCGAATATTCGGCGGGCTTTTTTAATAAGTGCTAGGCCATAACCTTCTTAAGGTTCTCATCAATCGCCGCCCATACTGGAACACCCCGTGCCCGCCGTGAAAGTTCAGGTGTTTTGTCGAATGGATCGTTCAACGATTCAGATGAAGCAACAGCCAAGTACTCCGCATGGGTACAAAAGGAGTCATGGTGAGTCCGTGCGATCCCGTACTAGCGCTGTTTTCTCATCGATTTCAATCAAATTCATTCCCTCTTCAACTCGCATGATTGCCGCCGAGACTCGATCAGACAGCCAACCCAAGAAGCGGTCGTAATGTGGGATGGGCGGAGCATCCCATGAGCATGAACCAGAACTCCATGCGCGCACAATTACTTCCCATACGGGAGTCTCGCTAAGCGCTATCGCTCGCTAAAATCAGAGTTCACATTGATAATCTTTTATGCACCTGGAGGTAGCGCGATGAATCTTATTCAATTGGAGAGAATGAAATCCGGAAAGGGCTTCATCGCTGCACTCGATCAAAGTGGAGGTAGTACTCCCAAGGCGCTCAAGCTCTATGAACTAGATGAGAATAGTTATTCTAATGAAGAACAAATGTTTGATCTGGTCCACCAGATGCGCTCTCGAATAATTACTAGTCCAGTATTTACTAGTGAACGCATTATTGGAGTGATCCTTTTCGAGATGACGATGAAGCGCATGATCGAAGGTTTGGGAAGCGCCGAATACTTGTGGCAGAAGAAGTCGATCGTTCCTTTCTTGAAGGTTGATAACGGTCTCGCCGATGTACACGATGGTGCCCAAACCATGAAGCCAATTCCAGATCTAGCAAAAAGACTTGAAAGTGCCAAATTACATGGAGTTTTTGGAACAAAAATGCGTTCCGTCATTAAATTGGCGAATAGAACTGGTGTTGATTGCATCGTTGATCAGCAATTCGATTTAGGTAAAATCATTCTCGATAAGGGTTTGGTCCCAATTATCGAGCCAGAGGTGGACATTAAGAGCCCAGAAAAGGCAGCAGCCGAGGTGTTGCTAAAGAGATCCATCTTAGATCATCTAGATCAACTTAATGATTCTCAAAACATCATTCTCAAACTAACGTTGCCGAGTGACCCCAATTTCTATTTGAAACTCGTCCAACATCCGCGTGTGATTCGAGTCGTCGGATTATCTGGAGGATATTCGCGCCTTCAAGCGTGTGACTTACTTGCCAAGAATAAAGGAATTATCGCTAGCTTTTCACGTGCTCTCACCGAGGGACTATCAGCGAAACAGAATAAAGAAAAATTCGATCGAACGCTCGATGAATCCATTCATGCCATTTACGATGCTTCCCTCAATAAAAAATCATCACTCGAACGCTAGGTGCGTGTCCACGTTATAGTTCCTGCCATCGCAATAAGCGAATCACATCTGAGCAAATTTGAGTAGTGCCTTTAACTCGCCTCGATCGGCAAATTTAAGGGCTTTGATATAAGCGTCTCGTTGTTTCTCGCCGTCGACCCGGCCCGGGCACTCTTCTACGAAAAAGTGATCTCTTCGCCAGCCAAATATGAGTGAGTCTCCGAACTCTTGAGCAAATGCACCTTGCCTTCGCCCCAGACACGCCATGGTGAGTCCGCGCGATCCCGAATCAATGCGGTCTTCTCATCGATTCCAATCAAGTTCATCCCCTCTTCAACGCGCATGATGGCGGCAGAGACTCGATCAGGCAGCCAACCTAAGAAACGGTCGTAATGAGGGATGGTCTGCAACATTGGAAGGAGGGCAAGGCCGCGAGTGATGTGCGACTTTCGGATGGCAATAACTTCACTACCCATCGCCATCGCGCCAGCGGAGCATCCCATGAGCGATGAACCAGAGTTCCATGCGCGCACAATTGCTTCCCATACGGGGGTATCGATAAGCGTCTCGGTTAGGTAGTGGGGATCGCCTCCGGAGAGATAAATAAGTCCGGCATCTTTGATTGCTTCTACAAATTCGGGGTTGAAAGCGTCTTCGCGGTTATATAGGCGAAGCGATTTTGTCTCGACCGCCAGACGTTGGCCTTGGCTCTGGCCCAATTTATGCCAGCGTTCTAAACGGGAGGCGCCTTCCTGACCTGCAGCTGTTGGCAACTGCACAAATACTTCCCTCTTACCGCGAGCGAGCGCGCCTTGAAGTAACTCACCTTCAAGAGCGGTCATCGAGGGAAGATATTCCCCAGAACCAACTAATGCGATTGCACCGCAGTTCGGGTACTGCAAAGGGCTAAGCCATCGCCTTCTGCAAGTTCCGGTCAATGGATGCCAAGAACTCTTGGGTCGTTTGCCATGGCGCTTCTAGGGAGATGAGAATCGCCAAGTCCTTCGTCATCTTGCCTGACTCAACCGTCTCGATACAGACCCGCTCGAGAGTTGTCGCGAACTTTGCCAGCTCTGGCGTGTTATCCAACTTCGCACGGTGCAATAGGCCCTGTGTCCAAGCAAAAATCGAGGCGATGGGATTGGTGGAGGTTGGCTTTCCCTGCTGGTGCATCCGGTAGTGGCGGGTCACTGTTCCGTGGGCAGCCTCTGCTTCGACCGTCTTTCCATCTGGACTCATAAGAACGCTGGTCATGAGACCGAGTGAGCCGTAACCCTGAGCAATGGTGTCTGACTGAACGTCGCCGTCATAATTCTTACATGCCCAGATGTATCCGCCTTCCCAACGCAGCGAAGTTGCCACCATGTCATCGATCAAGCGGTGCTCGTAAGTGATACCGAGCTGGTCGAACTCCGCTTTGAATTCGGTTTCGAAAATTTCTTGGAAGATGTCCTTGAAGCGTCCGTCGTATGCCTTCAAAATCGTGTTCTTTGTCGAAAGGAAGACTGGATATTTGCGCTTGATTCCGTAATTCAAAGATGCGCGGGCGAAGTCGCGGATTGAGCCATCCACGTTGTACATGCCCAAAGCGACACCCGAACTTTCAAACTTGAAGATTTCATATTCGGTTGGTGCAGAACCATCTTCTGGCACGAAGGTCATCGTCAGCGTTCCTGCCCCTGGGACTCGGAAGTCTGTGGCCTTGTACTGGTCGCCGAATGCATGGCGACCGATGACAATCGGCTTGGTCCATTGTGGAACAAGGCGTGGAACGTTACTAATGATAATTGGTTCACGAAAAATCACGCCACCTAAAATATTTCGGATTGTTCCATTTGGTGATTTCCACATTTGCTTTAAGCCAAATTCCTCAACGCGGGCTTCATCGGGTGTAATGGTTGCGCACTTAACGCCGACTCCATGCTTTTGAATGGCATGGGCTGAATCAATAGTTACTTGATCGTTAGTTGCATCGCGGTGTTCAATTCCAAGATCGTAATAATCCAAGTTGATATCTAAATACGGCAAGATTAACTGGTCCTTGATAAATTTCCAGATGATGCGTGTCATTTCGTCACCATCGAGTTCAACTACAGTGCCAACTACCTTGATTTTATTCATTGATCTGGTTCTCCCTTAGAGGTTTTGAATATCTGCTTGCTTGGCACGGACTGCTTCGGCTGCGAGCTTCAACGCCGCCAATTCTGAATCTGATAACTTCGTCTCGACCACTTTGCGAATTCCGCTGCGTCCGATTTCGGCTTCGACGCCGAGATAGACGCCTGAAATTCCGTACTCTCCGTCAACCCACGCGCAGACTGGCATGACGGCTCCTGAATCTTGTATAACCGCTTTCGCCATTCGTGCCGCAGCAGCAGATGGAGCGTAATATGCAGAACCTGTTTTAAGAAGTGCAACAATTTCTGCTCCGCCGTTTCGAGTCCGTACGACCAAATCTTCAATTTCATCCGCTGTGAGTTTTTCGGTCAGCGCGACGCCATCAACGGTGCATCGGCTTGGCACCGGAACCATGGTCTCGCCATGTGAACCTAGAGTTAAAGTTTTTACTGATGCAACGGATACGCCTAATTTTTCGGCAACGAAGTGAGTAAAGCGCGCAGTATCGAGCATGCCAGCTTGACCCATCACTCGATTTTTTGGAAAATTAGTAACGATTTGTGCAAGGGCAGTCATTTCATCGAGTGGATTAGAGACAACAATAATTACTGCGCTAGGTGAATGTTTTGCAATATTTTCAGCAACACCACGAACGATTCCCGCATTAACTCCGATGAGATCCATTCGACTCATGCCGGGTTTACGCGGTAAACCCGCAGTAATAACTACTACATCAGAATTAGCGGTTGCTTCATATCCGGCGCCTTCGGACGTTGTCGTTGCGCCAATAACTTTTGTTTCAAAACCTTCAATGCAGCGAGATTGATTTATATCTAAAGCTAAGCCTTCGGGTTTTCCTTCGACAATATCTGTTAAAACAACGGTCTCAAAAATATTGTATTCGGCTAAACGAAGCGCCGTTGTTGAACCATAGAAACCTGCACCAACTACTGTGACTTTGCCGCTCATCGCGTGATCGCCTTTCTCTTTTTTTAAAAATACCCTGACGTTAAAGATACCTTGACGTCAAGGTAATTCTAGCCGCCATGTGGCAAGGCTATTGCCAAGCCAAAGAGCGCAATAGCTATGGTAAAAGGAAGATAAAAATCAATTTTTCGCGCTGATTTAATAAAACCTAACGCAATTCCTGCAGTCCCAATGGCTAAGGCAAGTGAGCCAAATCGCACAAAACCAAAAACACCAAGTAAGACTCCGAGAATTACAGCGGCGCTACTGGAAGTTTTTAGAAGTTGGGCAGTTATTCGCATGCAGCAACCACATTGGTAAGCAACATTGCGCGCGTCATTGGACCCACACCTCCTGGCATAGGTGCAACAAATGATGCAATATCCATAACATCAGGGGAAACATCACCTAGTAAACCTTTATCGGTGCGCGAAATTCCAACATCGATTACGACTGCGCCCGCTTTAATCATGGAAGCTTTTAAGAAATGTGGCTGACCAATCGCTGCAATAATAATGTCGGCGCTCTTTGTGTGCGCTATTAAGTCTTTAGTACCGGTATGCGTAAGAGTAACTGTGGAATTTTCCGCTTTGCGGGTAAGTAGAAGTCCAAGCGGGCGACCAACGGTTAAGCCGCGGCCAATGACCGTGACGCAGGCGCCTTTGAGATTAATCTTGTAATGGTTAAGCAGAGCAACAATTCCAGATGGCGTGCAAGGAAGTGGGGCGTTATAGCCTGCAACGAGGCGACCTAAATTCATAGGATGTAAACCATCTGCATCTTTGGCTGGATCAATTGCTTCCAAAATTGCCTGCGTGTTAATTCCTTTGGGAAGCGGTAGTTGAACAATGTAGCCAGTGCACTCTTTTGAATTATTTAAATCATTTATGGCCGCCATAAGGTCGGCTTGGCTGGCAGATTCTGGAAGATCTACCCGAATCGAATTAATACCAACTTCATGGCAATCGCGATGTTTGCCACCAACATATGACTGTGAACCTGGATCATTTCCAACTAATACTGTTCCGAGCCCTGGAGTTTTACCTTTTTCTTTTAGAGCGATAACGCGTATTGCTAATTCGCCTCGGGTTTTTGCCGCAAGGGCCTTGCCATCCAAAATAGTTGCGCTCATGAACCAATCCTAGGCGTGCGAGAAGTGTCTTGTGCCCGTGAAAAACATCGCAATTGGGCCTGCTGCGCCAGCAGCGATTACCTCTTCATCGCGCACACTTCCACCGGGTTGAACTACCGCAAGGATCCCAGCGCGGATAAGAATTTCTAAACCATCGGCAAATGGGAAAAAAGCATCGCTTGCAGCAACGCTGCCTTTTACACGTTCTCCTGCGCGATCAACTGCTAATTTTGCAGAATCAGCTCGGTTGACTTGTCCCATACCGATTCCAACCGATGCGCCATCTTTGCTCAGTAATATTGCATTGCTTTTTACAGCCCGCACGCAGCGCCACGCAAATTCAAGTTCGGCAAGAACTTGCGCACTTACTTTCGGCCCGCAAACTTGTTTCCAATTTTGGGCCTTATCTCCTGTCGCATTAATCAAATCGGTTTCCTGTAATAAGAACCCACCTGATACTGGGCGCAGCTCTAGCGGTGAAATTTGATTATTTTCACAACTTAAAATACGAATGGAGGGTTTTTTGATAAGAATTTCAAGTGCATCTTTTTCATAGCCCGGTGCAATTACAACTTCAGTAAATATTTCAGAAAGTTGGCGTGCCATGGCGCCATCAACTATGCGATTTGCTGCAACAACACCACCAAAGGCCGATACCGGATCACACTCATGGGCCTTTTTATGGGCTTGCCCGATTGTTGAACCGATGGCAATGCCACAAGGATTAGCATGTTTAATAATTGCAACACAAGGCTGGGAATGATCTAGCGCACTGCGCCAAGCCGCATCAGCATCCGTGTAATTATTAAATGACATTTCTTTTCCATGCAGTTGTTTTGCGCTAACAATTCCGACGGGCCCGCCCGAATAAATTGCCGCGCTCTGATGTGGATTTTCACCATAGCGAAGTGAATTTTCACGATGCCAAATCCGGCCGAACCATTCTGGAAGTTCTGCAGCACCGGTTTGATCTAACCAATTGGCAATTGTTAAGTCATATTCGGCTGTAGTTCGAAAGACTTGCAACGCTAAATTCCTGCGTTCCTTATCGGTAAATCCGCCAGCTTTTATGCTGGAAATTGCAGCGTCATACTGGGATATCTGGCAAATAACTGCAACAGAGCCATGATTTTTTGCAGCTCCGCGCAACATTGATGGGCCGCCGATATCAATTTGTTCGATGCATTGCACAAAATCGGCGCCGGATGCAATTGTCTTGGCAAATGGATAAAGATTGATGATGACTAAATCAAAAGGTGCAATATCTAATTCAGCAATTGCGGCAAGATGTTCTGGGTTGTTTTGATCCGCCAAAATCCCTGAATGAATTCGGGGATGCAAAGTTTTTACTCGCCCGCCCATGATTTCTGGAAAACCTGTGTAGGCACTTACTTCGGTAACTTTGATTCCAGCCTTCTGCAAAGTTTTTGCAGTAGAGCCGGTGGAAAGTATTTCTATGCCAGCATCAAATAAAACTTTGCCAATTTCGAGCAAGCGCTCTTTATCGTAAACACTTACTAAAGCTCGTCGAATAACTCTGCGTTCAGACATGGTACTCCAAATTAGTTATTAATTTTTTGACAGTTTTAAGGAGCAGCTGACGTTCAACTAACTTTATTCTCTCATGCAAACTCATCTGTGAATCATTTGCAAGAATCGCAACTTCGGCCGCGTCAATTATCTCACCCGTATCTAAGCCGGCATCAACCCAGTGAATGGTGGTGCCGGTGAGTGTGGCACCCGATGCTAAAGCATCTCGAACTGCGTGCGCTCCTGGGAAATTCGGCAGTAACGATGGGTGGATATTGATGGTTCGAAATTTTTTAACAAATTCAGGCGATAAAATCCGCATAAATCCAGCGCTCACAACTAAATCAGGATTTAATTCTGTAACGCGCGCTGTTATCGCTTCATCCCATACATTGCGATTCTTTTGCATCTCAATTACTGCCGTATCTATTCCTGCATCTTTGGCTCTAGTAAGGGCAAAGGCGTTAGGCTGATCTGAAATTAGAGCTACCACATTTAATTCTGAATCGATAAGGTTTTGAGCAAGTGAGCCATTTCCAGATGCCAAAATTACAATTCGATTACTCAAGAAGATCGCCCAATTCTTATTCGGGGCAAGTAGGTGGCAAGGGCAATTCCGATACCTAATTCAAGAGTTATCGCCAGCGGGAATTGCCAGATTGAAACGCCTACTGCGCCCATTGCATCGGTTACCAGCGAACCACTGCTTAAGGCAGAAAGGAGAAGAGTAATTACAATTACCACAAAAAAACTTTGCCACATAACTCTGGTATTTAATGAAAACGTCCAATGGGTTAAAAGCGCTCCAGTTAAAATAATTAAAACTATTGCAAAAAGCGCCAGTGTAAATTTACCCGTTGGTAGTGCGCCGAGTAAAGGAATTGCTGGAATTTTTCCTAAGTTGTAACTTATCGGCGAAACTAAAGTTCCCGCACCTACTGCAAATCCAGCACCGCTTAAATATGACAAAGTGGCGACAGCGCAATTTGGAATATAGGCAATATTAATTAATAAGAGTAAAAAACCGCCAAGGATTCCGGGTTGCAATACTTGGGTTAAATTTTTCACGGTTGAGATATTTAATAAGAGCGAGATGCCGAAAACAATTGAACTAAATCCAAGTAGGAGCGCCATAATTCGCGAGCCAAAAAAGATGACTGGCATGATGGGAACCTTTCGGCCGACGCTTAGCGTTGTGATAACAGTTGCTGGCAAAATTATTAATGGGACTAAGTACCAGACTGGATGAATGCTTTCGGTAGCGGAAAAATATCCAAGAAGAGTTGCGATTAAGCTATATATCAGTGAAAAAAGTGTGCGCGCTAATACAAGAAGTGAGGCGTCGCCATCTAAGCGTTGCATTGTTCTTTTAAAACCACTTCGAACTGCCAGAATTGGTAAAAGAACTGCGCCGAGGGGTAAATAAGAGAGAAATCCAGCGATACCCGATGGCGACAGAACAAGCGAAAATGGAATGTGGTGTGCGCCTAGCCAAATCCAAAGCGCAGCGCGCATCGGATCTCCAGTATTTCCAGTTGCACTGCCAGTCGTTGCCCATGCAATAAGTGCAAGAAAAGATATGGGTAATAAGATAATTGCAATACTGCGCACTACTTGTGTCAGGCTTGCCACAAGTACGCGCGTAAACACTTTAACGACCTAGAATTTCACGCATTAAGCGCGCAGTTTCACTCGGAGTTTTTCCAACTTTTACACCCGCGGCCTCAAGTGCATCTTGCTTTGCTTGCGCGGTCCCTGAAGAACCAGAGACTATTGCCCCTGCATGTCCCATAGTTTTTCCTTCCGGAGCAGTAAAGCCAGCGACGTATCCAACAACTGGTTTTGTTACATACTCACTAATGAAAGCGGCCGCACGTTCTTCGGCATCTCCGCCAATTTCACCAATCATGACAATAGCTTTTGTTTCAGGATCATCTTGAAAAGCGCGCAAGCAATCGATATGAGTAGTCCCGACAACTGGGTCGCCACCGATTCCAACTGCTGTGCTAAAACCAATATCTCGTAATTCAAACATCATTTGATATGTAAGTGTTCCAGATTTGGAAACTAAACCAATTGGGCCGGCACCTGTTATGTCTGCCGGAATAATTCCAACATTTGATTTACCTGGGCTAATAATTCCTGGACAGTTAGGGCCAATAATTCGGGTAGCGCCACCAAGAAGTGAGTAAGCATAAAAACTCACCGAATCATGAACTGGAATACCTTCAGTTATTACAACAACTAAAGGCATCGCTGCATCGATTGCATCAATGACTGCCGCCTTAGCAAATTTTGGCGGAACAAAAACTACTGAAGTGTTAGCCCCTGTTTGCGCCATGGCATCGCGCACGCTATTAAAAACTGGAAGTTGCTGGCCATCAATATCTATGGTTTGACCACCTTTGCCTGGTGTAACTCCCCCAAGAACTTTTGTGCCCGATGCCAACATGCGACGAGTGTGCTTTGTTCCCTCAGAACCAGTCATACCTTGAACAATTACCGTACTTTTTTCGTTTAAGAAAATTGTCATTTACTTCGCCGCCAATTCTGCCGCACGATTTGCTGCACCATCCATAGTGTCGACCTGCTCGATTAGTGGGTGTGCTGCTTTACTCAAAATTGCGCGACCTTCGGCAACGCTATTACCATCTAGGCGCACAACGATTGGCTTGCTGGCCCTATCTCCTAATGATTCAAGGGCTTGCACAATTCCACTTGCCACTGCATCACAGGCTGTAATTCCGCCGAAAACATTGACGAAAACGCTCTTGACATCTTTATCACCAAGAATAATTGCTAGACCATCAGCCATGACTTGGGCTGATGCGCCGCCGCCGATATCTAAGAAGTTAGCTGGTCGAACTCCGCCATACTTTTCCCCTGCATATGCGACAACGTCGAGTGTGCTCATAACTAATCCAGCACCATTTCCAATTATTCCTACTTCGCCATCTAGTTTTACATAATTCAAATCTTTTTCTTTAGCCGCCGCTTCTAGCACATTTGTTGCGGCGTGATCGACTAAGGCTTCATGATCTGGATGCCTAAATCCTGCATTTTCATCAAGGGTAACTTTGCCATCGAGCGCGATGATTTTACCGTCTTTAGTTTTGACAAGTGGATTTACTTCAACCAAGGTTGCATCCTCACTTTGAAAAACTTCCCATAACTTTAATAAAACTTCGGCAACTTGATCGGAAATATCGGCCGGAAATTTTGCCGCTGTAACAATTTCTTTTGCTTTGGCGGGCGAGATTCCATCAACGGCTGAGACTGGAATTTTCGCTAATTTATCTGGCGCAGTATGCGCAACTTCTTCAATTTCCATTCCACCCGCAACCGATGCCATGACCAAAAAGGTACGGTTGGAACGGTCGAGCAAAATTGCTAAATAATATTCGGCTTCGATCGGTGCCGCTGCTGCGATCATTACTGTTCCAACTATGTGCCCTTTAATATCCATCCCAAGAATTGCGGCTGCTTTTTCGCGCGCATCGAGTGGATCTTGTGCAAGTTTGACTCCACCAGCTTTTCCGCGGCCGCCAACTTTTACTTGGGCTTTGACGATGACTTTGCCACCAATTTTTTTAGCTGCCGCCTCTGCTTCATCAGCAGTTCTTGCAATTGCAGCGGCTAAAACGGGTACTCCATGTTTCTCAAAGAGATCACGTGCTTGATATTCAAAGAGATCCACGGATCACTCCATTTCAAATAAATAGTTCCACGGCGCAAGCGCTGCCCAATCTTAGAGCTTCTCAACCGGGGCATAACGCAATAGCAAACGTTTTTCGCCGTACTGGCCGAAATTAATTGTTGCTTCAGATTTATCTCCGGCTCCTGTTGTGGCGATGACTGTGCCAAGACCAAATGTGTCATGTGACACACGCTCACCGACAATCAAATTCATAGTAACGCTCTTCTTGCCAGTTGCACGCGGCGGCGGCACAGTAGAAACGCCAGATTTACGAATCAGGGAAGTAGATACTGATGCGTTGTTGCGCCACTCTATTAAATCTTCTGGAATCTCATCTAAGAAACGAGAAGGTGGATTGTAATTTGGCGCGCCCCACGATGAACGATATTCGGCCCTAGAAATATATAAACGTTGTTGCGCACGAGTTAAACCAACATATGCCAATCGGCGCTCTTCTTCGATCTCACTTTGCTCGCCCAAAGTGCGCGAGTGTGGAAAAATTCCATCTTCCATGCCAGTTAAAAAAACCGTAGGAAATTCTAACCCTTTTGCAGTGTGTAGCGTCATTAGTGTGACTACTCCGCCATGATCTTCACCTTCAGGAATTTCATCTGCATCGGCAACTAAAGAAACTTGTGCCAGAAAACCTGCTAATGATATTTCTTCATCCTCACTTAATTCTTCAAAGGGACGCTCTTCGTATTCCATGCTTACAGCTAATAATTCTTTTAAGTTTTCTACCCTTACTTCATCTTGTGGGTCTTGACTGCTGGCAAGTTCGCTCAATAAGCCAGATTGTTCAAGGGCGGCTTCGATAATTACTGATGGTCGAGTTTTTGCTTCTACCAAAACATTAAGGGCGATAATCATTCGGGTAAAATCATTAATAGATTGGGCAGCCCTTGCGGCAATTCCGGGAGCTTCATTGCATCGATTTAAACCTTGCCAGAATGAAAGCGCATGATCTTTTGAAAAAAGTTCAACTGTTTCCAACGCACGATCGCCTATGCCACGCTTTGGAACATTAATAATTCTACGAAGCGAAATTTCGTCTTCTAAATTTGCTAGCACTCGCAAATAAGCTAGTAAATCTTTTACTTCTTTGCGCTCATAGAATCGCAGTCCACCAACGACTTTATAGGGCAGAGCCGCACGCATAAAGACTTCTTCGAAAACGCGCGATTGCGCATTTGTGCGGTAGAAAATCGCGGTATCTCCTGGCTTGGACTTACCTTCACGTTGTAAGTCGCGAATTTCACCAGCCACAAAATTGGCTTCATCGTGCTCACTCTCGGCAATGTAACCAATTAAAGGTACGCCAGAGCCAGCATCTGACCACAGGTTTTTCTCTTTACGGCTTAAGTTTTTAGTGATCACGGCATTAGCTGCATTTAAAATATTCTGGGTTGAACGGTAATTTTGTTCGAGTAAGACCGCTGTTGCATTGGGATAATCAAGTTCGAATTGCAAAATATTTCTAATTGTTGCACCACGGAAACCATAAATAGATTGGTCGGCATCTCCGACTACACAAAGTTGGGCAGGTGGAAGGCCATCTAGTTCAGTGCCCACAAGTTCTTTAACTAAAATATATTGTGCGTGGTTTGTATCTTGATATTCATCGACTAAAACGTGACGGAAACGCGAGCGAAAGCGCGCTTTGGCCTCAGGAAATTGTTGTAAAATCTGAACGGTTTTTAGAATTAAGTCATCGAAATCCATGGCATTAGCGCGTTGCAGACGTTGCTGATAAATGGAGTAAAGATCGGCTACTACTTCTTCGAATTGATTAGAAGTCTGATTGACGTAGTCAGCGGGACCCAATAATTCATTTTTAGCATTTGAAATCATTGATTGGAACTGCCGCGCCGGATATCGTTTTGAATCAAGATTTAATTCTTTGGCAACAATTGTTATCAAGCGCAAGGAATCGGCTGAATCGTAAATGCTAAATGAATTGCTATAGCCAAGTCGCACCGCTTCTTGGCGCAACGCTCGAACACAGGCTGAGTGAAAAGTAGAGACCCACATTGATTTAGCAATTGGTCCAACTAAATCTTGCACACGGGCTTTCATTTCACCGGCGGCTTTATTAGTAAAAGTAATTGCGAGAATTTGATATGGCGCCACATTGCGGCGCGTCATTAGATAGGCAATCCGGCGAGTTAATACCCGTGTTTTGCCCGAGCCAGCACCGGCCACAACTAATAAGGGCCCACCAGAATGAGTAACTGCTTGACTCTGTTGCGGATTAAGTCCTGCAAGTAACGGGTCAGTGCTCACCATATCCTTAACTCTATTAGACTTAGTGGCGGTGCGATATTTCGTTAAAGGAGAGTGGCTTGGAACCAATTGCAGATAGCGAGATTAAGCGAGCCTTGGTCATAAGCGCGCACCCTGACGATTCAGATTTTGGTGCATCAGGAACGATTGCACAATGGGTGCAAAAAGGCATTGAAGTTTCATATGTTTTTTGCACAAGCGGAGAGCAAGGTGGTGAAGATTCTGGAATTTCCAAAGCCGATATGCCAGCAGTTAGACAACGTGAACAACGAAGTGCTGCAGTAGCGCTCGGCGTTACTGATGTAACTTTTTTAAATTATGTTGATGGAAATTTAGAAGCAACGCTCGGACTTCGTAAAGATTTGGTTCGCCAAATTAGAATTTCAAAACCCGATCGAATGGTTTGTCAAAGCCCTGAACGCAATTGGGACCGCATCGGGGCCAGCCACCCTGATCATTTAGCTGCAGGAGAAGCCGCGATTCAAGCCGTTTATCCAGATGCGCGAAATCCTTTTGCTTTTACCGATTTACTAGCTGATGAAGGTTTAGCGCCATGGCGTGTTAAGGAAGTTTGGGTTACGGCTTTTGCAAACCCTGATCACTGGGTTGACATAACCGATACTTTTCATTTAAAAATGAAAGCGTTACACGAGCATGCATCGCAAACTTCCCATAATAAAGAGTTAGACAACATGGTTCGCGAATGGGGATTGCGCCATGGAGTAGCGGCAGGATTTGCGACAGGAAGAATTGCCGAAGCTTTTAAAATAGTCAATACGAATTAGCGCGTTCTTACCTTTGTAATTGCAATTATTTGTGCTGGGCTTCCATCCGCGCCGCCACCTTTAACGCCAGCTTTAGCAATAGTTTTAACGATATCTAAACCTTTCGTTATTTTTCCCCAAATTGTGTAACCCGAAGGAAGGGAGGTATTAGCGAAAACTAGGAAGAATTGGCTGCCATTTGTGCCAGGCCCAGAATTAGCCATTGCAACTGTGCCTACTGGATAATTATTTGCAACCTCTGGTGGAAGATTTTCATCCTCGTAATTAAATCCTGGGCCACCCATACCGCTCGCACTTGGATCTCCACACTGCAAAACAAAGATTCCTTGGGTGGTTAAACGGTGACAGAGTGTGGCATTGAAATATCCACTCTTTGCAAGGGTGGCAAGTTGAGTCAAGGTTTGTGGAGCTTTTTTCCCAACCGTTGTAATAACAATATTTCCGCAATTAGTTGCCAAAGTAAAGGTCTTTGGTATTACTTTAAGAATTTTTGTTGCCTTTGAAATTATCGATGGTTCATGGCCAATTGCAGTTGTTGGTCGACACTTAACTGGCGCGGCGTTTGCTGGAGCCGCCAATACCAAAGGCGCTAAACCAAAAATTAACGCTAACACTGAGCTTGCGGCGACTATCTTCTTCACAATTACTCCCATTCAATTGTTCCTGGCGGTTTACTGGTCACATCTAACACGACTCGATTTACTTCTCGCACCTCGTTAGTGATGCGAGTCGAGATTTTCTCAAGAACTTCGTAGGGAAGGCGCGACCAATCAGCCGTCATGGCATCTTCACTGGAAACGGGGCGCAATACGATTGGGTGACCATATGTGCGGCCATCGCCTTGCACTCCAACGCTTCGGACATCGGCCAGTAAGACCACCGGACATTGCCAAATTGTGCGCTCTAACCCAGCAAATTTTAATTCTTCCCGTGCAATTAAATCAGCGCGACGTAAAATCTCTAATCTATCTTTTGTAACTGCGCCAATAATGCGAATTGCAAGACCTGGGCCTGGAAAGGGTTGGCGCCAAATAATTTCTTCAGGCAAGCCAAGTTCTAAACCAACGCTGCGCACTTCATCTTTAAATAACGTTCGAAGCGGTTCGACCAAAGTAAATTGCAAATCATCAGGTAAGCCGCCCACATTGTGGTGAGATTTAATATTGGCAGTTCCGCTGCCCCCACCTGATTCAACAACATCTGGGTAGAGCGTGCCCTGTACTAAGAATTCAACTTCTCCGCCGGCTGCGATATCGCGCGCCGCCTTTTCAAATGATCGAATAAATTCGCGACCAATAATCTTTCGCTTTTCTTCTGGATCTATTACCCCTGATAACGCGTTTAAAAATTCTTCGACTGCATCGACGACGACTAAATCAACACCTGTTACTGCAACGAAATCTCGTTGGACTTGCTCAGATTCGCCGCTTCGCAAAAGGCCATGATCAACAAAAACACAAGTTAATTGTGAACCTACAGCGCGCGCAATTATTGCCGCAGCCACTGCCGAGTCGACCCCGCCAGATAAGCCACATATAACGCGCTTAGTGCCAATAATTTCTTTTGCCTTTATAATTTCGCTCATCGTTATATTTGAAGTGGTCCACTCTGGCTTGCATTTGGCAATATTTATCAGCCAATTTCTTAATATCTCTTGCCCATATTCGCTATGGAGGACTTCGGGGTGAAATTGAACGCCTGCAAATTTTGCGCTCTCATCTTCAAAGGCTGCAATTGAAGTATCTGAGGTAGAGCCACAGACGATAAAGCCTGACGGCGCTTGAGTAACTGCATCGCCATGTGACATCCATACTTTTTGTGGGTCTGGAAGTGATGAAAATATTTTAGATGTTGTAATCACATTAATTTGGGTGCGCCCAAATTCTGATTTACCGGTCTGACTAACTATCCCACCCAATGCTGCTGCCATCACTTGAAAACCATAACAAATTCCAAAGATTGGAATACCCAGTGTAAAGATTGCGGGATCAATCTTTGGTGCACAATCGGCATAAACACTCGATGGCCCACCCGATAAAATAATTGCTTGCGGTGCCAACGCCCTTATTTCAGCCGCGCTAATTGAGGATGGAACAATTTGCGAATAAACCTTGGCTTCGCGAACTCGTCTGGCAATTAATTGGGCATATTGCGCCCCAAAATCGACGACAAGTACGCCAGCATCGCTAGCCACGATGAATAAGGACCTCTACGCGCTGAAATTCTTTAACATCTGAATAACCACAAGTTGCCATTGCCCGGCGCAATGCGCCAAATAAATTCATTGACCCATCGGCTGCATGTGATGGTCCTAATAAAATTTCTTGCAGCGTTCCAGAAGTTCCAACTGCAACGCGCTCTCCGCGCGGTAATACTTGGTGATGCGCCTCTGATCCCCAGTGCCAACCAAGACCAGGTGCTTCAATCGCCTTTGCAAGTGGTGAGCCCATCATGACTGCATCGGCGCCACAAGCAATTGCTTTTGCAATATCGCCACTTCGCCCGACTGAACCATCTGCAATGACATGAACATAGCGACCACCAGATTCATCTAGATATTCGCGACGAGCTGCGGCAACTTCAGCAACAGCCGATGCCATAGGCACTTCGATACCCAAAACTTTTCGCGTTGTGTGGGCCGAACCGCCACCGAAACCAACTAGTACGCCAGCTGCACCTGCGCGCATTAAGTGAAGCGCGCCGTTTGCCGTTGCAACTCCCCCCACAATTACTGGGACATCTAATTCATAAATAAATTTCTTTAAGTTAAGTGCTTCATTTTCAACTGCAACATGTTCAGCGCTAACGGTTGTGCCACGAATAACAAAAATATCCACACCAGCATCGATAACTGCTTTATGTAACAGCGCAGTGCGTTGCGGTGAAAGTGAAGCTGCAACAGTTACGCCGGCATCGCGAATCTGCTGAATGCGTTCTTTAATAAGTGCTGGCTGAATTGGCGCGCTATAAATTTCCTGCATTCGCTTAGTTGCATGTTTATCGGGCATTGATGCAATTTCACCGAGCGGAATTCGTGGGTCAATATATCGAGTCCACAAACCTTCAAGATTTAAAACAGCTAAACCACCCAATTTTCCAATTGCGATTGCAGTTTCGGGAGAAACTACTGAATCCATCGGGGCAGCCATCATTGGTAAATCAAATTTGTAAGCATCAATTTGCCAAGAAGTTGATACTTCTTCCGGGTCGCGAGTGCGACGGCTTGGGACAATAGCGATATCGTCGAAGGAATATGCCACTCGTGCGCGCTTACCTGGCGCTAGTTCAATCTCGCTCATGGCTCTCCCTAGTTCTTCCGACTGTAATTTGGCGCATCGGCGACATGTGAAACATCGTGTGGATGGCTCTCTTGTAAACCTGCGGCAGTAATTTGAATTAGATGACCATCTCGGCGTAGCGTTTCAATATCAGGAGCTCCTGCATAACCCATACCTGAGCGCAGACCACCAACTAATTGATGTACAACACTTGCAAGAGATCCGCTATAAATTACTTTTCCTTCAATACCTTCAGGGACTAATTTATCTTCAGATAAAACATCATCTTGCATGTAACGATCTTTTGAATACGACTTTTGGTCACCGCGTGATTGCATCGCAGCAAGGGAACCCATGCCACGATAAGCCTTGTATTTGCGCCCGTCAATTTCAACAAGTTCGCCCGGTGATTCATCACAACCTGCAAGAAGTGAGCCGAGCATTACTGAATTTGCACCAGCAACAAGTGCTTTGACGATATCGCCTGAATATTGCAAACCACCATCAGCAATTAACGGAATACCTGCTTTCCCACACGCTTTGCTAGCTTCTAAAATTGCAGTTATTTGCGGGACACCAACGCCTGCAACGATTCGAGTTGTACAAATCGAACCTGGACCAACTCCAACTTTTACCGCATCTGCGCCAGCATTAATGAGAGCTTGGGCACCAGCACGTGTTGCAACATTGCCGCCAATAATTTCAGTAGTCGGTGAAAACTTTTTAATTCTTGCAATTGCATCCAGAACGCCACGATGGTGACCGTGGGCAGTATCTACGACTACGACATCAACGCCGGCTTCGATTAGCGCCTTGGCACGAGTAAAACCATCATCGCCAACACCAACGGCAGCCCCTGCTAGGCCAACGTTTTTAACTAATTTTACGTGCCTTACTTGTTCGTCCACCGGCAAATTACGATGAATTATTCCTATTCCGCCAGCCTTGGCCATTGCAATTGCCAAGGCAGATTCTGTAACAGTATCCATCGCTGAAGAAACAAGCGGCACAGCAATTGAAATATTTCGTGTTAATTGCGTTTGAGTATTTACTTCAGAAGGAATAACTTCGGATGCATCAGGTAAGAGCAAAACATCGTCATAAGTTAGGCCGAGCATTGCAATTTTATCGCTCATGGTGGCCCTCCTATTTTGAATTAATTAAGAAGGTGAAAGTCTATCGGGGCTTTAATGGCCGATGGCACGCTCAATTTGTGCTCTGCCAGTGCAGTATTTAGAGCGTGAAATTCCACCGATTCACCACGTGCCATAGTTTTCTTCTCTTCAAGAAAATAAGAAAGCTCCTCAAATTTTTCCCTCTTCGGCTAATCGGGCTGATAGCGGGGTCCTAAAAATGAGAAGGCTCTCGATTCCTTACATAGGTAAGGAATCGAGAGCCTTCTTTTTGAAATAAATAATTCGCTGGAGAAGCGCAAGTCCTAGGATTCGGACCGCCAAACTTCGAGTAAATCTTGGGGACTAAACACTGCTAGGCCTTTCACATTCGTACCAGATCTACTGACAACAATAAGTGGGGTCTGATCCGTTGCCCCAGGAAGTTGTGATCGATGCACGTGGAGACGAGAAAGGTCACCCTGGTCAAAGGGTTGTTTCTCTAGCCACTTGATAGATCCAACAGCAAGTATCTTTTTAGCGGTAGGTTCCCGATCGGATACGACGATGTCAATCTCTGGATCATTAGTTCGTGTCCAATAGCCGCCGATAACGATCCCGGACACCCCCAAGGTTTTCTCTGGCATCCTTCTCAAACTCTCTCGCACAAGTGGTTCAATCGCTTTACCGCGCCAAGATTGCCACGATTCTTCAATTGTCTTTACCACTCGACCTCCCTGCCCACGGTCAATCGCATCCATATTTGGGCCAATAAATCGCAACCAGAAGCGAAGATAGGGATCAGCCACGCGGTAGCGCTTCTCGCTAGAAGTTTTGGTAGATAAAGGTTGGTCAATAACAACAACTCGTTTGTTTGCTAAGTACTTTAAGGAACGTGCCAACGGAGTACTTTTCATACCCTCAATCTTGTTGGCAATATTGGTGAAAGTTCGCTCGCCGGATCCAATCGCATTAAGAACTGTACGCGCCTGTATGTTTGAAGGAAACTCCGCGTCCAAAGTGCGTAGCCCACTAACGACCAAAGCAGAATTCGAAGCACCTAGTGCTGACTTTAGGTATTTTTCCCTCGTTTGACCTTGCTCCCACTCTCCGCAAACTATCGGCAAACCACCCGTGATCAGATAAGCGTCGAAAGTGTCAGCTGGATCCAATTCTAACATCCCACTAATTTCCAATGGCGACAGGGGAGGTACGACCATTTCTATCGCACGCTGATAAAAAGGTCGCCCATACGTATTCAGCGCTTCCATTGACGCTAGGTCCGAACCAATTCCAATAAGTAGAACCGGGAGTTTAGAGAACTCCTGATCAAAATACTTCTGTATCACGCTTTCGAAACTTGGGTCCTGTTCTATCAAATACGGTAGTTCGTCAATGATGACCACCGTAGGCGATTCGCGCGTAACGGTGAGGGCGAGCGTTCTCATTACTGCGTCCCAGGAATTGAATTGCACATCTTTAAAGTTTTCACGACCAGGTAAATTCGATGAAAGGACTTCTTGAACAAATAACTGTGGCTCGTTTGGCGTCTTTGTCGCGGCAAAAAAGACATAGGGAACACCGGATTGCTCAACAAATTTCGCAACAAGCCGTGATTTCCCAATCCGCCGACGCCCGCGAATCAACAAGGCCTTCCCAGAACTTGGGTTTTCGACGATTTGAAAAAGGAGTCTTTTCAACTCGCGAAGCTGTTCTTGTCTGCCGATGAACGTGCTCACGTTTGCTCCTTGGTCTATTTGGGATAATGGTAACATAGAGGTTAGTTACTTTGATGTTACTAACCTCTATGTTACTAACTTGATTGCTGCCAGCAATGAGGTTAGGTATCCAGAAGCCCAACTCGGGATAACCGAAATCTACTTTGAGCGCACTCACTTACCTGCCGCTTGAAGAAAGTCTTGAGCGTGAGCCTATGACTACTTTGCGAAAACGAAGACCCACTTGAAGACTGCTCTCCAAGTGGGTCTTCAATCAAGATCTAGCCCATGCTTTAGCGGACCCCACTATCAGCCCGATTAGCCAAATAAGGATTTTTCCGCGGGGCTTTCTTATTTCGTCTTAGTGAGAATGTCCGCCAGCTCCATGTGGATGGCCACTGCCTGTTGCAGGTACTTCATCTGCTGGGCGTTCAAAGACAATTACTTCAGTTGTAATAAACATTGCAGCAATTGATCCAGCATTTGCAAGTGCTGAACGTGTTACCTTAACTGGGTCAATGACGCCATCTTTTGCTAAGTCGCCATAGATATCAGTTTCAGCATTAAAGCCTTCATTAGCTTTCATGGCGCGAACTTTTGCAACAACAACATAGCCTTCAAGGCCGGCATTTTCGGCAATCCAGCGCAGCGGTTCGTCACATGCTTTACGCACTAGTCGAACTCCGACAGCCTTATCGCCAGTAAAACCAAGGTCTCCTTCAAGACAATCTGCTGCATGCACAAGTGCTGCACCTCCGCCAATAACGATGCCTTCTTCAACTGCTGCGCGAGTAGCTGAAATCGCATCTTCTAGCCGGTGCTTCTTCTCGTTAAGTTCTACTTCGGTGTGTGCGCCAACTTTGATAACGCAAACGCCACCAGCAAGTTTTGCAACACGCTCTTGCAACTTATCGCGATCCCATTGCGAATCATTGGTTTCAATCTCCTTGCGAAGTTCAGAAACACGAGCGGCAACAGCGGCTTTATCGCCAGCACCTTCAACGATTGTCGTTGTATCTTTAGTAATAACAATACGACGTGCGCGCCCAAGATCTTCCAGATTTACGCCTTCTAGTTTCATGCCGACTTCGGATGAAATAACTTGTCCGCCAGTTAATATCGCAATGTCTTGCAACATTGCTTTACGACGATCGCCAAAGCCAGGTGCTTTAACTGCAGCCGAAGTAAATACTCCGCGCATACGGTTTACAACTAGCGTTGAAAGGGCTTCGCCTTCCACATCTTCAGCGATGATTAGAAGTGGTTTAGATGCGGTTGCAACTTTTTCCAAAATAGGCAATAAATCAGCTAGGGCTGAAATTTTGTTGGCAGAGATAAGAACGTAGGCATCTTCTAAAACAGTTTCCATACGGTCTTGGTCTGTTACGAAATAAGGCGAAATGTAACCCTTATCGAATTGCATGCCTTCAGTAAATTCAAGATCCAAGCCAGTAGTAGATGCTTCTTCCACTGTAATAACACCATCTTTACCAACGCGGTCCATTGCTTCAGCGATTAAATCACCGATTGCACGGTCTTGGGCAGAGATGGTTGCGACATCAGCAATTTGTGCTTTGTTAATGACCTTAGTTGCCTGCGAGAGCAAGTTCTCAGAAACAGCCGCAACTGCAGCTTCAATTCCAAGTTTTAAATCCATTGGCTGTGCACCCGCGGCTAAGTTACGAAGACCTTCTTTAACCATGGCTTGTGCCAACACAGTTGCAGTAGTAGTTCCATCTCCTGCAACATCATTAGTTTTTGTGGCAACTTCTTTTACTAATTGGGCTCCCATGTTTTCGGCTGGGTCAGATAATTCAATCTCTTTAGCAATTGTCACGCCATCATTTGTAATTGTTGGCGCGCCATATGATTTTGAAATTACGACATTGCGACCCTTGGGTCCAAGAGTTACCTTGACAGTGTCAGCGAGAATGTTGACTCCACGTTCCATGCCACGGCGTGCTTCTTCGTCGAATTGAAGAATTTTTCCCATTTACTTCTCGATTACAGCGAGAATATCGCGAGCTGAAAGTACTAAGTACTCTTCGTTGTTGTACTTGATTTCAGTTCCGCCGTACTTGCTGTAAAGAACAAGATCGCCAACTTTGACATCCATTGGTACGCGGACACCATCATCGAAGCGACCTGGTCCAACTGCAACAACAGTTCCTTCTTGTGGCTTCTCTTTTGCAGTATCTGGAATAACAAGACCTGATGCAGTAGTTGTCTCTGCCTCTGATGCTTTTACAACGATTCGATCTTCAAGTGGCTTAATGGCAACGGCCATGGTTGGTGCTCCTTTTTCTAGGTTTTCTAGCTCGTGCGGCCTTAGTCAGAATTAGCAGACTAGGGTCGTGAGTGCTAACGCCAAGCCTATGCTGGGCTGTGGGCAACAGCAAATCGTTAAGTTAGAGCGCCACTGTGTCCACTGGCAGGCTGGAATCGGCATCAAAAGCCACTCCAGTAGGCGCACGGTGCGCACTTACCATCAATGAGCCCAAAGCAGCCACCATCGCCCCATTGTCTGTACACAAGGCTGGGCTGGGGATTCGAAGGCGGATCCCCGCCTTTTCGCAGCGCGCAATTGCCAGCTCTCGGAGGCGCGAATTTGCGGCGACTCCCCCAGCAATTATCAGGCGATCAATTCCGCTCACCTTACAAGCAGCGAGAGCTTTTAATAAAAGCACATCGACAATGGCTTCTTGAAAAGATGCTGCCACATCGCCCGCAACATATTGGGGGGTGCTTTCCAAATAACGCGCCACGGCAGTTTTCAAGCCAGAGAATGAAAAATCAAATGGCCGGCTTTGCCAGTGCGAACTTTGAGTTAGCCCGCGTGGGAAATTAATCGCCGTTGGCGAACCCTCTTTTGCAATGCGATCTATTGCTGGCCCCCCTGGAAAACCTAATTTCATTACGCGCGCAATTTTATCGAAAGCCTCCCCTGCTGCATCATCCATCGTTGCGCCAAGTTTTATTACAGATGATGTTATGTCATTGACTTGCAAGAGCGATGAGTGACCACCGCTGACAAGTAATGCAATTGTTGGTTCAAGAATTCGCTCATGTGTTAGCGCATCGACGCTAATGTGAGCAGCTAAATGATTTACACCGTATAAAGGTTTATTTAAACCAAGAGCTAGGCCACTAGCCGATGCAACACCAACTAAAAGCGATCCGACTAAACCGGGGCCCGCAGTAACTGCAATAGCATCAATATCTTTAAGGCTTAGTTTTGAATCAGCCAAAGCTTTCTCAATACTCGGCGCCATCGCTTCTAAATGCGCGCGGCTAGCAATCTCTGGAACAACTCCGCCAAAGCGCGCATGTTCTTCAACACTTGATGCAATTACATTGGCCAGTAGAGTTCGTCCACGCACAATACCAATTGCGGTTTCATCACACGAAGTTTCAATTCCTAAAACAATTGGCCCGCTCATAACTCTTTCCTTAAAACTTGGGCATCCATGTTCGGCCCGTAATAATTGATACGAATTGAAATTTTCATATAACCCATTGATTGATACAAATTAATCGCAGCCAAGTTATCGCTCTTTACTTCCAGCATCACGGCGCACGATTGCCTCAAACGCGCCCATGCTTCTATCTGAGTAATAAACTCGCGAGCAATTCCCTTCCTTCTATATTGCGCAATAACTCCAACCGTCGTGATATCGGCTGCAACACCTGGGGCTGGGGCGAAAACTCCGGCATAACCCACGATCTCACCCGCTTGATTACATGCAACCAGAAAGAAACGAGTCTTTGGTATTCCAGCAAATTCCTCCTTGAATTGGGCAACCGACCAAGGCGAATATGGAAATAATTGCTTATCTAATGAAAGTAATACTGGTAAGTCGAGCAGGCCGGCGGCGCGATAAGTAATCATTTGCGCTCTGCGTTCGATATCGCATCCGGCCGGCGCAGATAAAATGGTTCAGAAATATTTTGATTGCTTGAGAGTGAAACCAACTTTTGCACATCTGGGTATTGATCAATAATAAAACCCACTACTTCATCGGGTTTATTAACTGCTGGTCCCGCGATACGAACTCCGTCTTTATATTTCGCCCAGTAAATTTCTTTTCTGCGGGCATCTATTGCAACTATGTATTCATCCTTATTAACAACTATTGCATCAAGGGAACAAACTCCATAAATCGGAATCTTTCGTGCCAGCGCAAAAGAACGCGCAAAAGCAATTCCTACTCGCAATCCCGTAAATGGCCCCGGCCCCATACCGACAACGACTTGATCGATGTTGCCGCAATCTATTGCACTCGTTACTAACTGGGGCAGCGCCGGTCCATGCTGCGTCGCACCTTCATGGAATTGGCTAAATAAAACTTCACCATCTTTAATTATTCCTACAATGGTGCGAGAAGTTGAGGTGTCGATGGCTAGTGAAATAGTCATAGCGAAAATCCATCCCAGCGTGAACCAACAGGATTAATTAAAACTTTCCGCACCTGCGCGCTTCGATCGATGGTAATTTCTAACCGATCCTGACTTAATCGCGCAGATTCGACCCCGCCCCATTCAATCAAAGTTATTGCCAATTCGCGCTGGGTATCTAAATCCAAATCATCTAAATACAAGTTTGGATTTTCTGAATCTAGCAGGCGATATGCATCAACATGGATAAATGGAATCTCACCCTTGTGGACTCTGGAAATAACAAAGGTGGGTGAAGTTATATCGGTGATACCAAGGCCTGCGCCAATACCTTGGGCCAATACGGTTTTGCCTGCGCCAAGTGCGCCATTAACTAGCAATAAGTCACCTGCTTTTAGGTGTGCGCAAATTTTCTTGCCAAGATCAAACATCTCTTGGGCGCTGGCAACGTTAATCATGGCTAGTAAAGGGTAATAGCAACGGGGGCCTGGTTTCCCAGACCCCCGTTGCTTACCTAGATTGGTTTATCCCTCGTTCCAGAACTTGAGGTACGGAGCACGATATTCGCGATCTATTAATAGATTGCCGCCTTTAAACTTTAAAGTATTTAGCGCACCCCCTGAAGGAAGTCTGCCGGTACTTGCTACCGTAACAAGTGATTTAGCAACAAATAAGAGTTGTGAACTCGTAAAGTTGCAGTGATTGGTACCTGGTGCTGCAGCAGTTGTCGTTATTGGAGCACCGGTTGCATCAAAGGTGGTCCAACTTGCAGGTGTCTTGCTCCAAGCCATAATCAAATTATTGGCAGGTGCTACATATGATCTTGAGCTCTTATATGCCTTAAAGGCTGCGGCCTTTGCATCAGCATATGCAGTGGCATAGGCATCAACGAGGAGCTGTGATGCACCTGCCGGTGTGATTGGATCTGCCATACCTGTCATAAGAATAGTTGGCATATTTACCTTATTTTTATTGACATGGAGTGCTCGCAATTTCGCAATTGCAGCAACGTTACCTTTGGCACGAGGTGCACCTGGATTTGCCGCACTTAGCGCACCGAGCATTCCATTAATTGCAGTGTCGCCTGAAAGAGCGGCGTTAAAGATTACTCTTTCATTTTCAACTCGAGCTGCGTAATCAGTCTTTGTGTTATCAAAGATTGCTCCGCCTGCTTGGAGTTCCGCGTCCGCCGTTGCAAGAATTCCTAGTGCGCCAGCATTTGCACCATTTTCAAGAATTGCAAGTGCTGGGCTTACCGCTAGTGGGAAGGCTAATTTGAGCGCAGCAATTTCTGGACCACTAATGGAATCAAAGTGGGCCGATTGTGTTGGCAGCCCTGCCATAAGTCCAAGTAATAACAAGGCACTTCGCACCGGAATTCCGGCAACTTCAAGTGATTTACCTGTGGCACTAGAAGTATCTGGCCATTTCCCAGTAGAAATACCTGCCGATAATTTACCTATAACGGTAAAGAATTTACCGAGGTCACCCATCGATTCGGCATAACCAGCAGCGCCCGCTGAATAATTTCCGCCCTTTATGGTTGGATCAAAGAGAACTTTCACACCCCAAAGGAAGTCACTGGCAAGAGTTAATTCGGCCTCCAAACTATCAGCTATGCACATAGGTGCAGCAGCAGTTAGTAAATCAGGGCGAACCTCTGCTAGGCCTTGCGTGATGTAACCACCAAGTGATGATCCCCAAGCAAGAACCTTGGTTGTCTTTGGAAATTGCTTTTTAAAGAGTTCAATTAATTCAACGTTGGTCTTTAGCGCTGAATCGATATTCCACCCTTGGCGGGCAAAACCTGAACCTAAGATTGCAACACCTTGGCTAAAGAAATACTTAGCGACATCAACATTGCCACCAGGAACTGGTTCTGCTGTATTGGTTACGACATATCCGCCATAACCAGGAATACCTGCCACAACTGGAACGTTTGGTCGATACCCATGCGAATAAAGCGCAACAGTTCCAGTAAAATTTGCAGGAATCTGTGCAACAAATGGCGCGCCATCTGAAGTAGTTCCGGCACATGACTGAATAGGAGACTTGCCATCGCACGCAATTGCAGCGTTTGCTGCCACTGGAATTGAGACAAGAACTCCGGTTAATAACGCAGTTGCAGAAATTAGCGCTGCAAGGCGTAGCTTATTAATTGAGAGTTTCATTACTTTGGTAATCCCTTCGCTGGCATGGCTGGACGCTGATATGTGGATTTCACAATAGCGCCGGCACCTGAATCGGTTGTATAAAGAATGTACTTACCATCGACTGGCTTTAAATCACCAGTTGGTGAGTATTTTCCAAACCAGTAACCGTTATATCCAACTCGGCTAGTTGATGAGTAGTTAAGCGGAACAAGGGCTATCGATGCAAAATTTGCACCCTGGGTATCAATTGCTTTCATTAGTGATTTGCGAGTTGGATTGGCACCTGCTGCTTTAACTGCTTGCGCAGTTAGAAATGCAGCATTCATGCCGACCATTACATTATTATCAAAGGCAGATCCGGGAACGGCCTTTGCATAAATTTCGCTAAATAATTTCACATACTCATCGGTGGTGTCGGTCGTTGCTGGCACATATGATGCTCCAACTGCGTTATAGAGAATGCCTGCCGGCACGCCTGCAAGTTTAATTGTTGTGGCATCTCCACCAACGGATCCGAGAATCCACTGTGGTGCAAATTTAAGTGCTGCCGCTGTGCTGAGTGCGAAGATAGATGCAGTAGTAACTCCAAAGAGAACTACAACTTCCGCGCCACCTGCTTGCAACTTAGTAATCCAACCGGGAGCAGTTGCGGTTCCTTGCGAACCAGATGCATAAGGCACCTTGACTGCGAATTCAATACCAGCTTGTTTAAATCCAGCGAGCGCGTCCGAACCAAAATCATCGTCTTGGTATAGCAGACCAATCTTTTTGCCTGCGAAGTTTTCCTTGATGTAGGCACCCATTATTTTTGCTTCCATTATATAAGAAGGAAACGCTGTATAGGTAGTTGGATATTTCTTCTTATCGGCAAAACCGCTAAACCCAGTATTAACAAAAAGGACTGGAATTTTGCGGCGACCTGGATTAACCGATGCAGCCACTGCTTTGACGTTAGCAGTTCCAAGAGGTCCAAGCAGCGCAAAGACTTTATCTTTCAAAATAAGTTCGTTGGTCTTTGCAACAGCTTCAGTTGGAACATAGCGATCATCTTTAACTACAAGTTTTAAATTGCGACCATTTACGCCGCCATTTTCATTGAGATAATCAAAATAGGCCTTTACCGCACCTGGAATCTTGTTATAACCAAGGGATGCGCTACCTGTCATAGGAACAGTCATGCCAAACTTGATTTCAGTTGCCGAGACGCCGGGCGCTGCGTGTGCTGGCATTGCAGAGACGACTAACGATGCCACTGCAAGTACCGCTGAAGCCGTAATTAGCTTCGCACGATTTTTTCGAGCCATTTTTTTTCCTTCCATCGAGGGTTACTTACTGCTGCCAAACTTCATTGCTTAAGATAGATATTTTTCTATCTCAGGTTTTTATGCGCTTTATGCGCTTTATGCGCTTTATGAACTCTCATCTGCTCAACTGGTCCATTGGGGGCCAGTAAAACTGTAAAGATTAAAAGCGCACTCACCATAAAGCCCGGCAAATTTGTTATGACTGCCTCAGAGGATCCAATACGGTTTGCCACCGCATCAGCCAATTCTGGAATAGCCACCAAAATTACTGAGCCAATCATTACACCTGGCAGGGTAGAAAGACCACTTAAAACCGCCCCAGTAAGTAACGAAAAGGATAAGGCGAGCGGAAATGCGCTCGGGGAGACGGTGCTAATCGACATCGCCAGCAGGGCACCGGCCAAGCCAGCCACTCCAGCGCTGATGGTGAAGGCTAGGATTTTCGAGCGCGCAATGGAAATGCCTGATAATTCTGCAGCAACGTCATTGCTTCGAATCGCGCGCCAAGTTCGGCCATATCTAGAACCCAAAATATTTTTTACAAACCAAGTAGATATAAGAGCACAGGCAGCGCCGATCCAGAAGTACCACTTGTATTGCGTGAAATCTTCGCCGAGTGAGAGTGGCGGAAATCCAACATCAAAGAGTAAGCCTTGTTCTCCGCCAAAGACTTTAAATTGATTAGCAATTGATGGAATGGCAATGGCAAGAGTAAGAGTTGTGCCAGCTAAATATGGTCCAGATAGCCGCGCTGCTGCAATTCCTAAAATAGCACCAGCAAGGGCGGTGATCAGGACTGCAACTGCAAATGTTAAGGGCGTTGGAATATGATAAATATTTTTAGCAACTGCAGCGCTATAGCCACCAATTGCAAGGAGGGCACCATGGCCTAGCGAGACTTGGCCCGAATAACCCGTCAATAAAATCAGCGATGAGATTCCAATAACATATACTGCAACCTGTATACCCTGATACACACGTAGTTCATCAACACGGTTGCTGATTAAAAAGAGAATAAAACCAATGAAGATAAAGGTAAGCAGATGGTTAGAACTTTTTAATTTATGCACGTCTGCTCGCTTTCATTCCAAAGATACCTTGAGGTCTAAGAATTAAGATTACGATAAGGATTACAAGTGGCGTGATGAAATAGAGTCCACTACTTACATACATCAATACAAATGACAAAATAATTCCATATATCAAGCCACTTATGACTGCGCCAACTAAACTATCAAGACCCCCAATAACTGCAGTAATAAAACCTGCAGCTAACAAAACAGCGAAATCGATTGCATCTGGTGAGATAGCGCCAGAACTATTTGCCACTTGAAGCAAGCCAGCAACGGCGCCAACTACCCCAGAAAGTGACCAGCCGAGAGTTCTGATTAAATCAACACGAATGCCAGATAACCGTGCGATCTCGGGCGAGAAGGCCGATGCGCGCAATGAGAGACCCAGATTTGTTTTCTGAAAGAGAAGAGTCAGCGCAATTACCAAAATAAGAACTGAAATTATAATCATTAATTTCATAGGAGAAAATACCAGAGTCTGCTCACCTATCGAAAAGCCAATATTAGAGAGCGGGGCTTTAACCACCACATCTTGCCCACCCCATATAAATGCAGTGATTGCTCTGATAATTCCTAAAAGTCCAAGGGTTGCGATAATTGGCGCAACTGCTGCAATTGGGCCGCTATTTGTATGTCTTAAAAGTGGACGCATAAATGCTAATTCAATAACTGCTGCGATAAGTGCGCCAGCCAGCATCGCGATAGGGAGGGCTACCCAAAAAGAACCAATTCTGCTTACAACTTCATAACCAATATATGTTGAAAATAAAGCTAACCCAGCTTGCGCAAAGTTAATTACCCTTGTGCTACGCCAGATTAAAACAATTGCAATTGCCATTAGAGAATAAATAGAGCCAGTCGTAATTCCTATAAGAATGGTATTTATAAACTGAAACATATCAATATCCCAAATAGGCAGCGCGCACTGCCGGATCATTAATTAGTGCCTTCGCAGAATCATATGCGACAACTTTTCCTAAATTCAAAACAACTCCAACATCAGCAATTTTTAAAGCACCCATCGCATTTTGTTCGACTAAAATTACAGTTAATCCCATAGATGTTGTTAAATCGCGAATGGTTTGAAAGATTTGTTCAACTACAAGGGGCGCCAAACCAAGGGAGGGTTCATCAAGTAAAAGTAATTCTGGCTTCGACATAAGAGCTCGCCCAATAGCAAGCATTTGGCGCTCTCCCCCAGATAAAGTATCGGCGCGCTGGGATAAACGCTCACCTAAACGAGGAAAAGTTTCAATAACTTCATCCCGTGTTTTTTTTGATTCACTCTTATCACCTCGCCATAAGGCACCAAGATCAAGATTTTCGCGCACGCTTAGTTCTGGAATAACTGCTTTGCCTTCCGAAACATGTGAGATACCGCGGCGCACAAGTTGTTCAGTTTTGCCGCGCAACAAATTAGTATCTTTCCAACTAGCACTTCCTTGGCTAGCTTTATTTAGCCCTGAAAGCGTGCGCAACAAAGTGGTCTTTCCTGCGCCATTGGCACCAATTACTGTGGCAAGTTCGCCTCTGTCAACGCTAAATGAAACGCCGTGCAAAGCACGAATAGCTCCATGGTTCACACTTAAATTTAAAACATGAAGGCTCATTTAAACACTTGTTCCTAAATAAGCAGCGATAACTGCTGGGTCGCGACGAACTTTCTCAGCGCCACCGCTGGCAATTACTTCTCCAAAATTTAAAACGTAGAGCTTGCTGCACACCGCCATTACTACATTCATATGGTGCTCAACCAAGAGCACCGACATTTGTGCGCTTAAATTGCGAATTAGTGAGTTCATCCATTCAATATCTTGCTCACCAAGACCACCTGCTGGTTCGTCAAGCATCAGAATTTTTGGCTCACTTACTAGCGCCCGCGCAATTGCAACGCGTTTAGTATCGGGATAAGACAAAGTATCTGCACGGCGCTGCGCAAGTCCCGATGCATAGACGCGTTCCAGGGCGGTGCGCGCTTTTTCGCGCAAAACTTTTTCATCCTTGTTATTTCGCCCAAAAGCTGCCGAGATTAAACCCGACTTTGAAAAACGTTGCGCACCAATCATGACATTTTCCAAAACGGTTAAATCACCAAATAATCCAACGCCTTGCAACGTTCGTGCAATTCCGAGTCCAACTAATTCATCGGTCTTTGGCCAATTATGTTTCTTGCCATCAATTTCAAGGTTTCCAGAATCTGGTCTGGTAAGGCCACAAAGGACATTAAATAAAGTTGTCTTGCCCGCACCGTTTGGACCAATTAAACCAACGACTTCATTTTTACCTAGCTCTAAATAAACATCATTAAGCGCGCGAAGCCCACCAAAGGAAATTGAAACTCCTTGGACTTGGAGTATCGGTGAATTAGTAAACATGAGTACCATATATTCTAGGCACACGCGCTCCGATACGTGTAACTATTTCATAATTAATACTGCCAGAGGCGCTTGCCCAATCATCAGCGGTGTATTCACCACGACTGCCATCACCAAAAACTATTACCCAATCCCCTGATTTGGCAGTGGAATCTGCGCCCAGATCAACAACAAATTGGTCCATTGAGATTCGCCCAATTATCGGTGCTCGTTTTCCATCAATAAATACGCCGGCTTCGTGTGCAATGCGTGGGATTCCATCGGCATAGCCGATTGCAACAACTCCAAGTTTTGTATCAGATTTCGTTAATTCACTTGCGCCATAACCAACGGGTGAACCCGCGGGAACTTTTTTTGCTAAATGTAATTTAGCGCGCAATTGCATCGCAGGTTTAAGCCCAAGTATTGAGCTGGTACCAAGATGTGCTAAATCTGGTGTTAATCCATAGATTGCGATTCCGGTTCGAACCAAATCAAAGGCAGAACTCGGATCTTTTAGGGTTGCTGCAGAATTCGATAAATGCAGAATTTGCGGCTTAATAGGAAAATCTTTCACCTTTTCGTTGAAGCGCTCTAATTGTTGGAGATTTTGTTTTTCGCTAGGCTCATCAGCGCGCGCAAAGTGCGAAAATATTCCAACTACATCTACGCTAGAAAAATCACTTTTTATGAATTCGTTCCACTCATCATCGACACCACCACGATTCATTCCGGTATCTACTTCAATATGAATTCGTGCACGCAGACCCGTTGCAATAATTTCTTTAAATGATGCAAGGGATGCTACTGCAATATCAATATCGGATTTAATCGCGCTATTAAAATCCGAACCAGGTGGAACTAGCCACGCCAAAATTGGCGCAGTGATTCCGGCTTTTCGAATAATTAAAGCTTCCTCTAGCAGTGCAACGCCAAGCCAAGTTGCACCAGAATTTAGCGCAATCTTCGAAACCTCTACCAAGCCGTGACCGTATGCATCGGCTTTCACAACGGCTAATAAATTAGTGCCCGAAGTTTTTTTAAGTAGCGCAATATTTGATGCAATTGCGCTGGGATCTATCCGTGCCTCTGCCCGTTCAAACATTAATTTCGCTCCACGATAACCATGGCAGATGCTATCCCCGCATCGTGAGATAAAGATAAATGAACTTGTGCGCCATCAATTAAATCGGCGATTTCTCCACGGAAGAGAAATACTGGTTTACCGCTCTCTAAATTAACAACTTCAGCTCCATGCCAAGGTAGGCCTCTGCCGGCATTTAGCGCTTTAGCGAGTGCTTCTTTAGCTGCAAAGCGCGCCGCCAATGATGAAATTGGTTTCAAGCGCTCGGCTGGCGTGAAAAGTTTCTCGGCCAACGCTGGCGTTCGTTCGAGGGATTCTTTAAACCTAGCAATATTGACGACATCAATTCCGATTCCATCAATCATGAGTAAATACTAATTGTTACTAGCTACGTTGGCTATCAGATGGAACGTATCTATCTAATGCAATGACAAGGACTAGCAGAGCACCACCGATAAAGAGACCAGCAAGAAGATCCGTTAGCCAATGCGTTTGGCGAATCAGCGAAACAGTACAAACTGTCAGCGAAATCAGGGCTACGCCTGCACTTGCTAAACGTCCTTGATATCTATCAACGTGTGCATACCGATAGATTAAATAAGCAAGTAATCCCCACGATAAAACCGCATTCGATGCATGTCCGCTTGGAAATGACATTCCACCAGCATGTAGTAAATCAAACCCTGATCGTGGCTTTGTGCGACCTAATAATAATTTAGAAACTCCTACCACACCATTTAGAAGAACTAGCGAGAGAAGAGCTAAATTTAGTGGTCGCCATGTCTTAAATTTATATGCAATGAACGCTGCAGCTAATAATAAAACTGTCGCAGTAAACCAACGCAGGCCTAAATCATCTAATCGGCGCAGCAGAAATTCAGCCGTGCCTTTAAATTCGGGCTTAGCTCCCTTATTTACTTCATTGTCGTAATTAACTAACGGCCCACTTGTTAGAACCTGTTGGGTTACGAGAAGAAAACCAATTAATAAAAGTCCTGCCCAACGCAGCGCTCTATTCATTTGCTTGCGGCGCTCTTCTACCATTTATTCCACCGTTACAGATTTAGCTAAATTACGTGGCTGATCAACATCATTGCCGCGGGCAACTGCCATTTCATAAGCAAAAACTTGCAACGGTACCGTTGCTAAAATTGGCTGAAATAAAGCAGGTACAACTGGGATTCGAATAATGTGTTCGGCGCCTTCAACGCACACACCTTCTTCGGCAATCACGATAACACGCGCACCGCGCGCTTTAACTTCTTGGATATTGCTAAGCATTTTTTCATCTAGGCAATGCGCATGACCCGAAGGCAAGATAGCAATGACTGGAGTTCCTTGATCAATTAGTGCAATTGGTCCGTGTTTTAATTCTCCGCCTGCAAAACCTTCAGCATGCATATAAGCCAATTCCTTCAACTTAAGTGCGCCTTCAAGGGCGACTGGAAACCCAACATTTCGACCGAGGAATAAAACTGAAGTACTTTTTGCAAAACCACGAGTTAATTCGCGAAGTGGTTCAACGGTTTCAAGAATCTGTTCAATTTTTCCTGGCAACTCAAGTAATTCGTAATATAGAGCCCGAACTTCTTTTTCGCTCAATTGCCCTTTAGCTTGCCCTAAGTACAGACCAATTAAGTAAACGGCGATAACTTGGGTTAAAAAAGCCTTTGTGGATGCGACAGCAATTTCTGGCCCCGCATGTGTATACAAGACTGCATCGGATTCGCGCGGGATCGTCGAACTATTTGTATTACATATCGACAAGGTTCGAGCCCCTGCCGCTTTTGCATGGCGCAACGCCATCAAGGTATCCATAGTTTCACCAGATTGCGAGATTGCAATAACCAAAGTTTCGTTATCAATAATTGGGTCCCGATAGCGATATTCGCTGGCAATCTCCACTTCTACTGGAATGTGTGACCATTGTTCAATTGCATACTTTGCAATCATCCCTGCATGAAGCGCAGTTCCACAAGCAATAACAACTATCTTTTTTAACGCTTTGATTTCGGCTTTACTCATGCGCAATTCATCTAACACGATTTCGTTATTATCACTTAACCGGCCAATGAGCGTATCGGCAACTGCTTTAGGTTGCTCAAAGATTTCTTTCAACATGAAATGCGCGAAACCGCCTTTTTCGGCAGCGGTTGCATCCCAAGAAACTTCATACTTTTTCGGGGTAATTGTTTTACCCGCTAGATCGGTAATCTCGATCTGTTGTGGCGTAATAGTTACAACTTCATCTTGACCAAGTTCAATGGCTTGCTTTGTGTATTCAATAAAAGCAGCAACATCTGATGCTAGGAAATTCTCGCCCTTGCCGATACCAACAACAAGGGGTGAATTACGGCGGACTCCGACAATGACTTCGGGTGCATCAGCATGAATTGCTAATAAAGTAAATGAGCCGCGCAATAACTTTACAGCTGCACGCATGGCGGCAGATAAATCTCCGTTATATTCTTTGCGTAAATCACTTAGTAAATGGGCAACAGATTCGGTATCAGTTTCAGATTTAAATAAGTGTCCGCGCGCTTCAAGTTCGACTCGCAGCTGCGAATAATTTTCAATAATTCCATTATGAATAACGGCTAATTTGCCTTCGTTATCTAGATGTGGGTGGGCGTTGCGATCAGTTGGTCCACCATGAGTTGCCCAACGAGTATGTCCAATTCCAGAATGAACAACGGGTAATGATTGATCAAGGGCTTCTTCAAGATTTATTAGTTTGCCGGCCCGCTTTTCAATAAATAATTTATCACTTGTGCCAAGAGCGATTCCTGCTGAGTCATAGCCACGATATTCGAGTCTGCGAAGCCCTGCTATCAATGGAGTAATTGCAGATTGCGGCCCTGTGTAACCCACAATTCCGCACATTTTTACTTACCCCAGTTCAGCTTTGACTATATCTGCAAGTTTTTTTGCAACTTCTTGCGCGATGCTATCACTCTGGGCTTCGACCATGACCCGCACTAGTGGTTCAGTACCAGATGCGCGCAGTAATACTCGTCCGTTATCGGCTAAATCTTTTTCTGCGTTTTTTACTGCATCTGAAATAACCTTTGAATCTGCCAATTTTTCTTTTTTTACATCTTTAACACTTATCAAAACTTGTGGAAAGCGCACCATGGATGCTGCAAGTTCTTGTAAAGTTTTACCTGAGCGGACTACTTCTTGCAGTAACTGCAGTGCCGTTAAAATTCCATCTCCAGTATTAGCAAATTCGCGCATAATTACATGGCCAGATTGTTCTCCACCAATTGAAAAATCTTTCTCAATCATTTTCTCTAGTACATAACGATCTCCAACCGGAGTTGTTGCAACTTCGATTCCAGCGCCCTTCATCGCATGCATGAATCCCAGATTACTCATTACGGTTCCAACAACCGTATTGCCCTTTAGTGCACCACGTTTTTTAAAACCTTGCGCCAAAATGCTTAAAATATGATCGCCATCTACTTCATTGCCGGCACCGTCAATTGCTAGGCAACGATCGGCATCACCATCGTGCGCGATTCCAACGTGGGCGCCGTTTTTTAAAACAGCGCTGCGCAAATGGTCCAAATGGTTAGAACCGCAGCCATCATTAATGTTCCAACCATCAGGTTGGTTTGAAATTGCAATTACTTCAGCACCTGCTCGGCGTAGCGCTTCTGGTGCCGCAACTGATGATGCGCCATTTGCGCAATCAACGACAACCTTTAATCCTTTCAGCGGAGTTGAAACCGATGCAAGTAAATGGCTTAAGTAACGCTCTAACGCCGACTCATCATTTATGGCCCGACCAACAGCGCGACCAGTTGGGCGTTGCCAATCTTCGCCAATGCGCGCTTCGATACGCGCTTGGATTGCATCATCTAATTTGCCACCCCCGCGTGAAAATAATTTAATTCCGTTATCTGGCATTGGATTATGCGATGCGCTAATCATCACGCCAAGGTCTGCGCCAGTTTCGGCAACAAGGTATGCAATTGCAGGTGTTGGTAAAACACCAACACGATAAACATCAATGCCAGCACTAGTTAGCCCTGCAACAACTGCGGCTTCTAGAAATTCACCAGATGCGCGCGAATCTTGACCAACAATTGCTTTTGGGCGCTTGCCTACATTTGTTTTTGATTCAACAAGAACATGCGCCGCAGCAACAGCAACATCTAGGGCTAATTCAACAGTTAAATCACGATTAGCTAAGCCGCGTATGCCATCGGTACCAAAGAGGGCCATGAAACTCCTTCGCGGCAAAGAAGCGATAAGGAATTAACGCTTGCTGTATTGAGAACGCTTACGAGCCTTTTTAAGGCCGTACTTCTTGCGCTCGATAACACGTGCATCGCGTGAAAGGAATCCGGCTTTCTTAAGTGCTGGACGGTTTGCTTCTTCATCTATTTGGTTAAGTGAACGAGCAACACCTAAGCGAAGTGCACCGGCTTGACCAGATACTCCACCACCATTAATGCGAGCAAAAACATCATAAGAATTTTCTGCACCAACTGTGCGGAAAGGTTCAGAAACTAATTGTTGGTGAACTTTATTTGGGAAGTAATTCTCGAGAGCCTTGCCGTTAACAACCCAACGACCTGTTCCTGGAGTTAAGCGAACACGTGCAACAGCTTCTTTACGACGACCGGTGCCACCACCTGGTGCCTTAATTGCTGGACGGTTTGTTGCAGGAGCGGGAGTTGATGATGAATATGAAGTAGGAACTTCGTTCTCATCTAGATCGGCAACTACGGAATTCTCTGACATATTTTATTTTTTCCCTTACTTCACTATTTGTGAAACTTGTTCGAATACATATGGCTTTGGTGCTTGAGCAGCATGCGGATGTTCTGGTCCTGCATAAACTTTTAACTTTGAACCAACAACTTTTCCAAGACGATTCTTTGGCAACATTCCCTTGATCGCTTTTTCAACTGCGCGAGTTGGGTGCTTCTCCATCAAGTCGCCATAAACAGTTGAAGTTAAACCACCTGGGAAACCAGAGTGTTGGTGTGCCCACTTCTGTTTCATTTTCTGACCTGAGAGTGCAATTTTTTCGGCGTTAATAACAATTACGAAATCGCCCATATCCATATGTGGCGCAAATGTTGCTTTGTGCTTTCCGCGCAATAGAACAGCAGCATGAACTGCAAGACGGCCCAAGACCACATCTTGTGCGTCGATGATGTGCCAATTACGGACAGCATCTCCAGCTTTTGGACTGTAAGTGCGCATGCTTTTTCTACCTTCGTTTTAGTCTTAACTTATTACGACTTTGGTGCCGGCGCCTGTTCTGGCGCAGAGGAGTAAGAATACCCGTGCCGGCTCAAGGGGTCAAAACGCCTTATTCATCGCCAGCTATAGCCAGATCGCCAACTTCCAAGGCTAGATTCTGGGCCGCCGCTAGAAGTAATTGGGCATCGTCTGGATAATCAACGCGAATCAGAGTTAAGCCACGAGCGGGAAATACCAAACTATCCGAGACTCTCTCTTTTTTGAGCAAAACGCTTTTCATCCACTCTGGCGCAAATCGCTGATCTCCAACACAGACTGCGGCGCCAACTAAACTGCGCACCATTGAATAGCAGAAAGCATCGGCCACAAGTTCGGCAATTAAGTAACCATGGGTATCGCGGTGCCATGAAAATTTCTCAAGAGTTCGTAGCGTTGTTGCACCTTCTCGGAATTTAGAAAAGGCGGCGAAATCATGCTTGCCAATAACTAGTGAACTGGCCTGATTCATCAAATCTATTTCTAGGGCTTTATACCAAGGCGCTACATCAAAACGGTTAAGTGGTGAAAGGATGGCATTGTTATCTAAAATTTTATAGTTGTAGTGTCGGCGCAGGGCAGAAAATCTGGCATGGAAAGCCGCAGGCGCTTTTTCAATTTTCATTATTCGAATATCTTCATCGAGGATTCGATTTAGTTTATAAAGTAAATCTTCGCTTTCTAGACTTTCTGGCACATCCGCATGTATTACTTGCCCCGTTGCATGAACCCCTGCGTCGGTGCGACCAGCAACAACTGTCTCAATATTTACTCTAGCTATTTTGCTAAGCGCACTCTCAATTCCTTCTTGCACACTTCTTTGATCGCTCTGTCTTGCCCAACCGAAATAATTACTTCCGTCATAAGCTAAATCGATGCGCAAACGAGAAAACCCACTCTCAGGGTAGAGAGTGGGTTTAGTCATGAGAATTTATTACTAAGTAGTAAGGCTTAGTTATCTTTCTCAGTTAAAACTTCAATGACCGCCATAGGTGCGTTATCGCCCTTACGTGGACCGATTTTTGTGATGCGTGTATATCCACCATTGCGCGCGGCAAAACGTGGACCGATTACAGTGAAAAGTGTATGTACAACGCCTTTATTTGAAATCTGTGCCAAAACTCGGCGACGAGCTGGAAGATCACCTTTTTTAGCAAAAGTAATTAACTTTTCAGCTAGTGGGCGTAGGCGCTTAGCTTTTGCCTCTGTCGTTGTGATCTTGCCGTGTTCAAAAAGTTGTTCTGCAAGAGTGCGTAGGAGAAGTCGCTCGTGTGATGGGCCTGAACCCAAACGAGGACCTTTACTTGGTTTTGGCATTTTTTTTCTTCTCCTAAGCCTTATCTACATCGACGAAATCGTCGTCAACTGCTGAGTTGTAGTTTTGGTGCTGAGTTGGATCAAATCCGGCTGGGCTGTCCTTAAGTGACATTCCCAATGAGACAAGTTTGGCCTTGACCTCATCGATAGATTTTGAACCGAAGTTGCGAATATCAAGCAGGTCAGCTTCGGAACGATTTACAAGTTCGCCAACAGTATGAATACCTTCGCGCTTTAAACAGTTATATGAACGAACTGTTAAATCAAGATCTTCAATTGGAAGAGCAAGATCTGCGGCGAGGGCTGCATCCATAACCGATGGCCCCATCTCAATACCTTCAGCATCAAGATTGAGTTCGCGTGCAAGTCCGAAGAGTTCAACCAAAGTCTTACCAGCCGATGCAACTGCATCGCGTGGCTTCATTGATGGCTTTGTTTCAACGTCAACAACTAGGCGGTCAAAGTCAGTGCGTTGTTCAACGCGAGTTGCTTCGACTCTATAAGTTACTTTCAAAACTGGTGAATAAATTGAGTCAACAGGAATGCGACCGATTTCTGCGCCAACTTGCTTGTTCTGAACTGCAGTGACGTAACCACGGCCGCGTTCAACAGTTAGTTCAATCTCTAGATTGCCCTTGCCATTTAACGTTGCTAAGTGAACCTCAGGGTTATGAACTTCAACGCCTGCAGGAACAGCAATATCGGCGCCAGTGACTGCACCAGTGCCAGATTTGCGGATATAAACAACGCTTGGTTCATCGTTATCTGATGAGAGTACCAAGTTCTTGATGTTCAAAACGATATCGGTTAGATCTTCTTTAACACCTTCTAACGTTGTGAACTCATGGAGTGCACCGGCTACGCGGATACTTGTTACTGCTGCCCCTGGGATAGAGGAAAGCAGCGTACGACGCATGCTGTTACCTAGTGTGTAGCCAAAACCTGGTTCTAACGGTTCGATGATGAAACGTGAACGGTTTTCGGATACTACTTCTTCGCTGAGAGTGGGACGTTGCGCAATTAGCACTATTGCTCCTCTTCGTTTCGTGGAAATCCACTATTTGATTTCCTACTTGTACTGCCTTTACTTCTTTACTGCACGCATGCCCATTGCTGGGCTTTTAAAAATTACTTGGAATAAAGTTCGACGATCAACTGCTCTTGAACTTGGGTATCGATAACCGCGCGTAATGGAACTCCATGAACGATGATGCGCATTTGTGAACCAACAACTTCCATCCACGCTGGTACTGACTTCTCACCGAGTTCGGCACTTGCAACGATAAAGGGTGTCAGGTCTAGCGACTTTGGAAGAACATCGATGATGTCCATCGCAGATACACGGAATGAAGGAATGTTTACCTTCTTGCCATTTACAAGGAAGTGACCGTGGCGAACTAATTGACGTGCCATGTCGCGAGACTTTGCAAAGCCGGCACGAAAGACAACGTTATCCAGACGAGTTTCTAGAATCACAAGAAGATTTTCACCAGTTTTTCCTTGGCGACGGTTTGCTTCTTCGTAATATCCACGGAACTGCTTTTCAAGTACACCATAAATACGTGCGCACTTCTGCTTTTCACGCATTTGCAATAAGTACTCAGACTCTTTCGTGCGACCGCGACCGTGTTGTCCAGGTGGATAAGGACGAGATTCGATTGGACACTTAGGTCCATCGCACTTTGTTCCCTTAAGAAAGAGTTTTATTTTTTCGCGACGGCAACGCTTGCAGTCTGCTCCGGTATAACGGGCCATTTATTCTCTTCCTTCCTTAAACTCGACGTGGTTTTGTTGGACGGCAACCATTGTGTGGCGCAGGTGTTACATCAGAGATGGCACCAACTTCCAGACCGGCTGCTTGCAATGAACGGATTGCGGTTTCGCGTCCGGAACCAGGTCCCTTAACGAAAACGTCTACCTTCTTTAAGCCATGCTCTTGCGCGCGACGGGCCGCAGCCTCTGCTGCAAGTTGTGCTGCGAATGGAGTCGACTTACGAGAGCCTTTGAAACCAACTTGGCCTGATGAAGACCAAGATATAACAGCGCCAGTTGGATCTGTAATTGAAATGATTGTGTTGTTAAAGGTGCTCTTAATATGAGCTTGCCCAACCGCAACATTTTTCTTTTCTTTCTTACGAGTTTTAACTTTGCCCTTCACGGGCGCAACAGTCTTTGTTTTAGGAGCCGCCATTATTTAGTCACCATCTTCTTACCAGCAATTGCTTTACGTGGTCCCTTACGCGTACGCGCATTGGTATGTGTGCGCTGACCACGAACAGGAAGTCCCTTACGGTGACGAATGCCTTGGTAGCTTTGAATTTCAACTTTGCGACGTATGTCGCCAGAGATTTCACGGCGAAGATCGCCTTCAATTTTAAAGTTTGCTTCGATATATTCACGCAGTTTTGCAAGGTCTGGCTCTTGCAAATCCTTGACACGAATATCTGGAGAAATTCCAGTTGCTGTTAGAGTTTTTTGGGAACGAGTTAAACCCATTCCAAATATATAAGTGAGTGCGACTTCAAGGCGCTTTTCGCGCGGAAGATCAACACCAACGAGACGTGCCATTTATTCAACCGATCTGTATCAGGAGGTCCTTCGCAGTGCTGTTCTCTGGCCTACCTGTCCAAAGGTCTTCTCTTTTAAAGAAGTCGCACTACGCGTTTTATTTGGCGTTTTAGTTTTTTCTATTTATCCTTGCCGTTGTTTGTGACGAAGGTTTTCACAAATGACCATGACGCGACCACGGCGACGAATGACTTTGCACTTATCGCAAATCTTCTTCACACTTGGGTTTACTTTCATGTCAACTGCTCTCTTCGTTACTTGTAACGATAAATAATTCGACCCTTTGTAAGGTCGTATGGGCTCATTTCCACAATCACACGATCAGCAGTCAAAATACGAATATAGTTCTTTCGCATCTTCCCGCTTATGTGAGCGAGTACTTTGTGTCCGTTTGTTAATTCAACCCGAAACATTGCATTAGGTAACGCTTCAGAAACTGTGCCTTCCATTTCGATTGCACCATCTGCTTTTGCCAAGCGTTAACCACATTTCTGTTCCGAGCATGAATCAAGCGAAGTTGTAGTTTAATGCGTAGGCTCAAAATAAGGAAATCGGCACCACGAACGGAAAATAAGCCACGGCTTAAATCACACGCATGTAATTCGTGGCTTCGGTCACAAAAGTCCGGAAATCTCTATCCCTAAGGCCCCTAATTTTGCCTTTCCCCCATCAATGGCCGAGAGCACAAAAGGCTTGCCGTCGGGTGCGATTGCATAGGAATTTTCAAAATGGGCGCCGCGCGATTTATCAATTGATACAACGGTCCATTCATCATCTAATACCTGAGTCTTGGCTGAGCCTCGAGTGATCATAGGCTCGATTGCCAAGACCATTCCTGGAATTATCTCTGGACCATTGCCAGCTTTCCCAAAATTTAATATATGCGGCTCTTGATGCATTTCCGTTCCAATGCCGTGGCCGCCATATTCTTGCAAAATTCCATACTTGCCTTGTGACTTTATATAACTTTCAATTGCATAACCAATATCGGTAAGTTTTGCGCCATATTTACCTGCAGCAATTCCAATCCACATTGATTCTTCGCAGACATCCATTAATTTCTGATCTTCTGGGTCAACTCTGCCGACACCTACTGAAGTAGCTGCATCTCCATGCCAGCCTTCGATTATTGCACCACAATCAATCGAAACAATATCACCGTCATTGATGATTCGTGGTCCCGGAATTCCATGAACAATTTCATCATTAATAGAAACACAAATTGTTGCTGGAAATCCAGGATGACCATAGCCCTTGAAGTTAGAGATTCCGCCCCCGCGCTTAATATTTGCAGCTGCAATTACATCAAGGGCATCCGTTGTCATACCTGGCTTAATTGATTCACGCAAGAGCTCAAGGGTCTGCCCAACTAGCAAACCAGCGCGGCGCATTATCTTTAATTGTGCAAGAGTTTTAATCTGAATCGCCATTTATGCGCCTTGCTTAATGTGGCTTAGCGCAGAAATTGCACGCGCAGTAATTTCTTCAACTGCACCTAGTGCGCTAATTGTTACCAGCAAAGCTTCACTGAGATAAAAAGCAACAATTGGTCGCGTTTGCTCACTATAAACTTCTAACCGACGGGCTATAACTTCAGCTTTGTCGTCCTCGCGCTGGTAATACTCCCCTGTGCTTGGATCTAACGTTCTGCGCGTTGATAGTCTGTTAACAATTTCTTCATTGGCAATTGATAATTCTAAAACGGCATCAAGCGGAGCTTTTTTATCCGCCAAGATAATTTTTAGAACTTCTGCCTGTGCAACATTTCTTGGAAAACCATCTAGTAAAAATCCATTTCCAACATCACCATGAGTCAAACGATCTCGAACCATCTCATTTGTTACAGAATCTGGAACCAATTCGCCGCGATCCATAAATGCTTTTGCTTCAACACCAAGCGGGGTTCCGGTTTTTAGGTTTGCGCGAAAAATATCGCCCGTTGAAATGTGAGGAATCAAGTAATGTGTGGAGAGGAATTGCGCCTGCGTTCCTTTACCAGCACCTGGCGGACCAACCAGGACAAGACGCATTATTTCAAAAATCCCTCATAGGAACGTTGTTGCAATTGTGATTCGATTTGCTTGGCAGTATCTAAGCCAACACCAACAACAATCAAGATTGCAGTTCCACCGAAAGGGAAATTCTGGGTTGCACCAAAGAGTACTAGAGCACCGATTGGAATAATTGCGACAAGGGCCAAATACATAGAACCTGGAGCAGTAATGCGCGATAGAACATATTGTAAATATTCTGAAGTTGGGCGTCCTGCACGAATACCAGGAATGAAACCACCATATTTCTTCATGTTATCGGCAACTTCATCGGGGTTGAAAGTAATTGCTACATAGAAATAAGTGAAGAAAATAATTAAGAACGCATAAGTTGCAACATAAATTAGGTTATCCCCATTTATAAAGTTACGGCTAATCCATACTGCCCATGCGGCCTGACTATTGGTGAAGTTCACAATTAGCGATGGAATATAGAGCATTGAGGATGCGAAAATAACTGGAATAACGCCGGCTTGGTTAACTTTAATTGGAATATATGTACTTGTTCCACCGTATGACTGCCGACCAACCATGCGCTTGGCATACTGAACTGGAATACGGCGTTGTGCTTGCTCAACGAAAACAACGAGTGCAACAACTAAAATTCCAATGGCTAGAACGAAAAGGAATGCGAACAAGCCTTTTTGTAACTTGATAGACCACAAGTTGCCAGGAAAACCTGCTGCAATTGATGTGAAAATCAAGATTGACATACCGTTACCCACACCGCGGTCAGTGATTAATTCACCCAACCACATAACTACTGAAGTTGCTGCAGTCATTACGAAAATCATGGTCACAATGCGTTGCCATGAAGTATCCGGAATAATTGGTAGGTCGCAACCAGAAATTAAACGCCCCGGTTCGCGTGCTACTGCTATTAAACCTGTTGACTGCAAAATTGCTAGACCAATTGTTAAGTAACGTGTGTACTGAGTTAACTTTGCAGTTCCTGATTGCCCTTCTTTCTTTAATGATTCAAAGCGAGGAATAACAACAGTTAATAATTGAACAATAATTGAGCTGGTGATGTAGGGCATGATGCCGAGCGCGAATACAGATAATTGTAGAAGTGCACCACCACTAAATAAGTTAATCAGACCAAAAAGTCCACCTGATTCAACATTGACCAAACATGCTTGAACATTTTCATAAGAAACACCTGGTGTTGGGACTACGGAGCCAAAACGGAACAAGGCCATGATTGAGAGAGTGAAGAAGATCTTCTTGCGCAAATCAGGTGTTCTAAAGGCCATTGCGAATGCTGAAAGCATTTAACTTCTCCCTCTATCGAATTAGTACTAAATAAGTATTGTGGTTATAGAACCTTGGTAGATCCGCCAGCAGCAGCAATTTTATCGATTGCAGATGATGAGAATCCGTGAGCGGTAACGCTTACCTTTACGGCAATATCTCCATTTCCGAGAACCTTAACTGGCAATGAATCACGAACTGCACCTTTAGTAATTAAATCAGCAACACTTACATCGCCGCCCTTTGGAAAGAGCGCATTAATTGTTGAGACGTTAACCACTTGGTATTCGACGCGTTCTGGATTCTTAAATCCGCGCAACTTAGGTAAACGCATCACGAGAGGTAGTTGACCACCTTCGAAACCTGCGCGAACTTGGTTACGTGCACGTGTTCCTTTGCCACCGCGACCGGCAGTCTTGCCCTTTGATGCTTCACCGCGACCCTTACGAGTTTTAGCTTTCTTAGCACCGGGTGCTGGACGAAGATGATGAAGTTTTAGGGTCATCTCTATTCGACCTCCTCAACTTTGATTAAGTGGCGAACGGCGTAAACCATTCCACGAATTTCTGGACGATCTTCTTTAACAACAACATCGTTAATTCGCTTTAATCCAAGCGAGCGCAATGTATGACGAAGTTCTGGCTTACTGCCAACCTTCGAACGAATTTGAGTAACTTTCAAACGTGGCATTAGGCACCTACCGTAATCTGCGAAGCGCGAATGATTGCTGCAGGTGCAACATCTTCAAGTGGACGGCCACGACGTGCAGCAATTGCTGCTGGGCTTTCCAATTGTTTTAGCGCATCAACAGTTGCATGAACCATGTTAATTGCATTATTTGAACCAAGTGACTTAGTTAATACATCAGAAATTCCTGCGCACTCAAGTACTGCACGCACTGGACCTCCTGCAATTACTCCGGTACCTGGGCTAGCTGGACGAAGCAGAACAACACCTGCAGCGGTCTCGCCTTGAACTGCGTGCGGAATAGTGCCTTGGATGCGTGGAACTTTGAAGAATGATTTCTTCGCTTCTTCCACTGCCTTAGCAATTGCTTGCGGGACTTCTTTGCTCTTGCCATAACCAACACCGACACTGCCATTGCCGTCGCCGACAACAACTAGCGCTGTGAATGAGAAACGACGTCCGCCCTTTACAACTTTAGATACGCGGTTAATGAAAACTACGCGCTCCATAAATGGACTTTTATCTTGGCCGCGGTCATCACGACGTTCGCGCTTTTCACGACGATCGTTTCCCTTTGCAGGTGCGCCCTCAGTAGTAGTTGGATTAAGCGCCATTAGAACTCCAATCCATTCTCTCGAGCACTTGCGGCAACAGCTGCAATGCGACCGTGGTACTTATTACCTGCACGATCAAAGACAACTTGCGTTACTCCAGCAGCTTTCGCACGTGATGCAATTAGCGCACCAATTGCTCCGGCTTTTGCAACCTTGTCATCTTTGCTTGTGCGAATATCTGCTTCCATGGTTGATGCGTACGCCAAAGTTTTACCTTGTGTGTCATCAACTACTTGTACGAACAAGTGACGAGTTGAACGAGAAACGACTAGGCGTGGTCGCGAAGGAGTTCCTGCAACCTTTTTGCGTACGCGGAAATGACGACGGGCACGGGCATTAGTTGCCGAACCTTTACGGACTCTTACTCCAATGGCCATTATTTCTTACCTGTCTTTCCTTGCTTGCGGCGGACCTTGTCAGTAGATAAACGCAAGCCCTTGCCCTTGTATGGATCGGCCTTACGTAACTTCTTAACTTTCGCTGCAGTTTCGCCAACTAATTGCTTATCAATTCCGGAGATATGGAATTTAGTTGGTGCTTCAACTTTGAAAGTAATTCCTTCTGGTGCTGGGAAAAAAATGTTGTGGCTATAGCCAAGTTGGAATTCAAGGTCTTTGCCCTTTTCTGCCACACGATAACCAACACCAACGATGTTGATTGTGAGTGAGTAACCGTTAGTTACACCCTCAATCATGTTTGCAACAAGAGTGCGAGATAGGCCATGAAGCGAGCGAGTTAAGCGCTCTTCATCGGGGCGAGCAATGGTGATTACACCTTCGCTATTTGAAACTTGAATTGGCTGAGCAACGTTTAGAGTAAGTGCGCCTTTAGGGCCTTTTACTGCAACGCTTTGACCTGCGATTATGACTTCAACACCGCTAGGAACAGTAATTGGCATGCGACCGATGCGTGACATATTCGATCACCATACGTAGGCGAGAACTTCTCCGCCTACACCTTGTTTATTGGCTTGCTTATCTGTTAGCAAACCGGATGAAGTTGAAATGATTGCAACGCCAAGTCCACCAAGTACTTTTGGAAGAGATGTTGACTTTGCATAAACGCGAAGTCCTGGCTTGCTAACGCGACGCAAACCCGCGATTGAACGCTCACGGTTTACACCAAACTTAAGGTCAAGAATTAAATTCTTACCTATTCCATTTGTATTATCTTCAACGCGGTAGCTGCCAATAAATCCTTCGGCCTGAAGGATCGTGGCGATACGTACCTTGACCGATGAAGACGGCATTGCAACCGAATCATGGTAGGCAGCATTAGCGTTGCGCAGACGTGTCAACATGTCTGCAATCGGATCTGTCATTGTCATACGTGGCCTGTGGCCTTTCTCGAACTGGTTTCTTCACAATCTGTGAAGACCTATTTCGTAGTTAATTTTTTCCTTTTACCAAGAAGCTTTCGTAATACCAGGAAGTTCACCACGGTGTGCCATTTCGCGGAAGCAGATTCGGCAGATGCCGAATTTTTGGTAGACAGCATGTGGACGACCACAGCGCTGGCAACGGGTATATCCGCGAACCTTAAATTTTGGTTTGCGAGCTGCTTTTACTTTAAGTGATGTCTTTGCCATCTCTTATGCCTCCTTGAATGGAAAGCCGAGCGCTTTTAATAGTGCCCGACCTTCTGCATCATTTGATGCTGTAGTAACAATCGTGATGTCCATACCGCGCGGACGATCAACCTTGTCTTGATCGATTTCAGGGAAAACAACTTGTTCGGTTAAACCGAAGGTGTAATTTCCTTTTCCATCAAATTGTTTTGGTGAAAGCCCGCGGAAGTCGCGGATACGTGGCAATGAAATTGAGATCAAACGATCTGCAAATTCCCACATGCGGTCTCCGCGCAAAGTTACATGCGCACCGATTGGCTGATTTTCGCGCAATTTGAATTGTGCAATTGATTGGCGTGACTTAGTAACTTGGGGCTTTTGGCCAGTAATTATTGCTAAATCGCGAATTGCGCCTTCGATTAACTTGGCATCGCGGGCTGCTTCCCCAACACCCATGTTGACCACAATTTTGGTCAGGGTTGGAATCTGCATTATGTTCTTGAAACCAAATTCGCTCTTTAGCGCAGGAGCAATAGCGCTCTTGTACCTAACTTTTAATCTTACATCGGTAGTAGTTGACATTAGATGTCCTTTCCGGTGCGACGCGAGATGCGTACATTTTTGCCATCTTCGTTCTTGCGAGCGCCAAGGCGTGTTGCCTTGCCATCGCTATCGACGACCATGACATTTGAAATATGAATTGTGGCTTCAACAGTAATGATTCCGCCAACTTTTACGCCGCGGTCTCCTGTGCTCTCACGAGTGTGACGCTTTTGGCGATTAACACCTTCGATGAGAATACGGTTGCCGATGACATCAAGGACTTTCCCAGTTGTTCCGCGGTCTTTACCAGCGATGACTAACACAGAGTCGTCTTTCTTAATCTTCGCCATGGTTATAGCACCTCCGGAGCAAGTGAAATAATTTTCATATATTTCTTATCGCGAAGTTCGCGTGCAACTGGTCCGAAGATACGAGTTCCACGTGGTTCGCCATCATCTTTTAAAATCACTGCAGCATTTTCATCAAATTTAATGTAAGAGCCATCTGGGCGACGACGTTCCTTAACTGTGCGAACGATGACAGCCTTTACGACTTCACCTTTCTTTACTTGTCCGCCAGGAATTGCATCCTTAACGGTACAGACGATGATGTCTCCGATACCGGCATAACGGCGGGAGGAACCACCGAGGACTCGGATACATAGGAGTTCTTTAGCTCCAGTGTTATCGGCCACACGTAGGCGAGACTCTTGTTGAATCATTTCTTATACCCGTCCCTTACTTAGCTTTCTCGATGATTTCGACTAAACGCCAGCGTTTTGTTGCTGACAGTGGTCGAGTTTCCATGATGATGACGCGATCACCCATGCCAGCAGTATTTGCCTCGTCATGTGCTTTGAGTTTGTGCGAGCGAGACAAAACTTTTGAATAGAAACTGTGCTTTACGCGATCTAAAACTTCAACAGTGATGGTTTTATCCATCTTGTCGCTAATCACAATTCCTTCACGAACCTTGCGGAAACCGCGCTCTTCTGTAGTTGTCATTACGCTGCTCCCCCAATTCCTAATTCACGTTCGCGCATAATTGTGTAGACGCGAGCAATTTCTTTGCGTACAACGCTTAGGCGACCGTGGCTTTCAAGTTGACCAGTAGCTGCTTGAAAACGAAGGTTGAAAAGTTCTTCCTTCATTTCGCGCACCTTATTTGTTAACTCTTCATCAGTTAATTGGCGCAGTTCATCAATATTTACTGTGGCCATTTATGCCTCCTCGCGACGAACAACACGGCACTTCATTGGAAGTTTGTGAGCTGCCAGGCGCATCGCTTCATGAGCAACTGCCTCGGTAACGCCCGAAATTTCGAACATCACACGACCTGGCTTTACATTTGCAACCCACCACTCAGGTGAACCTTTACCAGAACCCATACGAGTTTCGGCTGGCTTCTTAGTAATTGGACGATCTGGATAAATATTTATCCAAACTTTTCCACCACGCTTGATATAACGAGTCATAGCAATACGTGCTGCTTCAATCTGACGGTTAGTTATATAAGCAGGCGATAGCGCTTGCAGACCGAAGTCACCAAATGCAACAAATGCTCCACCTTTTGTAGCTCCACTACGGGATGGGTGATGTTGTTTACGGTGCTTAACACGACGTGGAATTAACATTTACTCCACGCTCCCTTGCGTTGGTGCAACTTCGGTTACGACGGCTTCTGTAATAACAGGTGCGGTTGCAATAGGTGCGCTATCTTTAACATTTGAACGAGTTACTTCACCGCGTGGTGCGCGCGCTGTGCGTGGTCCTTTGCGTTCTGGCTTTGGTGCGCGCGCTGCAGCAAGTGCTAATGCGGCGCGTTCTGCTCGGGATTCAATAACTTCACCCTTGTAGATCCAAACCTTTACTCCAAGACGACCAAATGTTGTGTGCGCTTCATAGAAACCGTAATCAATATCGGCACGAAGTGTGTGCAATGGAACGCGTCCCTCGCGATAGAACTCAGAGCGTGACATTTCAGCGCCACCGAGACGACCACCGCATTGAACTCGAATACCTTTTGCGCCAGCTTTAAGTGCTGTTTGCATTGATTTACGCATTGCGCGGCGGAACGAGACACGAGCAGCTAACTGCTCAGCAATTCCTTGTGCAACAAGTTGCGCATCAATTTCAGGATTCTTAATTTCAAGAATATTTAACTGAACTTGCTTGCCAGTTAATTTTTCAAGTTTCTGACGAAGAACATCTGCTTCTTGTCCGCGACGTCCAATAACAATTCCGGGACGGGCAGTGAATAGATCGATACGTACGCGATCGCGGGTGCGTTCGATTTCAATTCGAGATACTCCTGCGCGCTCCATACCTTTCGACATCATGCGGCGAATTTCAATATCTTCCTTCACATAATCCTTGTACAACTTCTCTGCATACCAACGTGATTTGAATTCAGTTGTTATACCAAGACGGAAGCCGTATGGGTTTACTTTTTGACCCATTACTTGGTCGCCCCTTTCTTAGTTTTGACTGCAACTTTGGTGTTAAAGCCTTTTGAATCTGAAACAGCAACTGAGATGTGGCTACTTCGCTTTAGAATTCTAAAACCGCGACCTTGTGCACGTGGACGGAAGCGTTTCATTGTGCGACCTTCGTCGACAAGTGCTTCAACAACCCATAGTTCAGACGCATCCCGAATTGCTGGATTTTTCGCCTTAGCATTTGCTACTGCAGAGTTAAGAAGTGTGTATACATCTGCGCCTGCAGATTGTGGCGCAAACTTCAAAATTGAAAGTGCTTGATCAGCACGTTGTCCGCGAATGAGGTCGACAATACGTCGAGCTTTCTGCGGTGTGTGGCGAATGTCGCGCAAAATTGCACGAGCAACCAATGGCGCAGTACTAATGGTTAGATCATCTGTTTTAGGCACGGACAGCCTTTCTATCTTCGCTCTTTACGTGTCCACGGAAAGTGCGCGTTGGTGAAAATTCGCCAAGTTTGTGGCCGATCATCGCGTCAGTAATGAAAACCGGAATGTGCTTGCGGCCATCATGTACTGCAATGGTGTGACCAATCATTGAAGGAGTGATCATTGATCGGCGTGACCAGGTCTTAATCACGTTCTTAGTATTTTTTTCGTTCTGTGCATCTACTTTTTTAGTTAGATGAGCATCAACGAATGGACCCTTCTTGAGACTACGTGGCATTTGCCTCTCCTACCGCTTCTTATTCGATTTGCGACGACGAATGATTAATGAATCTGATGCTTTCTTTTTGCGGGTGCGACCTTCAGGTTGACCCCAAGGAGTTACTGGGTGACGTCCACCAGAAGTTTTACCTTCACCACCACCATGTGGGTGATCTACTGGGTTCATAACAACACCGCGTACAGATGGGCGTTTGCCCTTCCAACGCATGCGTCCTGCTTTACCGAAGTTGATATTGGATTGCTCTGCATTTCCAACTTCACCAACAGTTGCACGACAACGAACATCGACATTACGAATTTCGCCAGATGGCATACGCAATTGTGCGTAAGCGCCCTCTTTTGCAACTAACTGAACTGACGCGCCAGCAGAACGAGCAATTTTTGCTCCGCCACCTGGACGAAGTTCAATTGCATGAACGACGGTACCTACTGGAATGTTACGTAGTGGCAAATTATTTCCAGGCTTGATATCGGCACTAGCCCCGTTTTCAACTGTTGCACCTTGCTCTAATTTATTTGGCGCAATAATGTAACGCTTTTCGCCATCGGCGTAGTGCAAAAGCGCAATGCGTGCAGTTCGGTTTGGGTCGTACTCAATGTGAGCGACCTTTGCCGGAACGCCATCTTTATCATTGCGAATAAAATCGATTAAACGGAAAGCACGTTTGTGACCACCACCTTGGTGACGAACAGTGATACGGCCTGCATTGTTACGTCCACCTTTTGAGTGGAGTGGACGCACCAGAGATTTCTCAGGTGTCGAACGTGTTAGTTCGGCAAAATCTGGAACGCTTGCGCCGCGTTGACCTGGGGTCGTTGGCTTTAATTTACGAAGTGCCATGATGATCCTTTTCTAGAAGTCCAGTTATCGATAAGGAAACCCTTACGAAACTGGGCCTCCGAAGATGTCGATACGGTCGCCAGCTGCTACCTGCACAATTGCGCGCTTAGTGTCGCTGCGTTTTCCATCACCGAAACGGGTTTTCTTATTCTTGCCCTGACGGTTCATAGTGTTAACGCTGATTACTTTTACGCCAAATACTTTTTCAACCGCAATTTTAATTTCGGTCTTATTTGCATCTGGTGCAACAATAAATGTGTACTTGTTTTCATCTAATAATCCGTAGCTCTTTTCAGAGACAACAGGTTTTAGCAAAACATCGCGGGAATCTTTCATGCTACGACCTCACTTTCGCGGGCAATCGCAGTTGCACCGATGCCCATTGCGCGACCTGCTACAAAATCTGCAATCGCATTTTGTGAGAAAACAACGTCATCACTTTTTAGGATATCGTAGGCATTTAATTGATCTGGAACAAGAAGATGTAGGTCATCAGCATTACGAAGTGAACGCCAAGCAAGGTCTTCAGTGCGAGAAACAACAACGAGTAAGTTTTTGCGGCTGCTAAATTGGCGAACCGCAGCAATTGCTGCCTTTGTAGAAGGCGCAGCCGATACTGAATCCAACACGTGAATACGATCGTTGCGTTGGCGATCAGATAAAACTCCGCGAAGCGCTGCAGCAATCATTTTCTTAGGTGTTCGCTGGAAATATTTACGTGGGCGAACAGCGTGTGCCGTACCGCCACCCTTTTGGTTAGGTGAGCGTGATGAACCCTGACGGGCGCGACCAGTTCCCTTTTGTTTGAAAGGCTTCTTTCCGCCACCACTTACTTCACCACGGTTCTTAGATTTCTGAGTACCTTGGCGAGCAGCAGCAAGTTGTGCTGTAACAACTTGGTGAATCAAAGGAACATTAGTTTGTGCATCAAAAATTTCGGCTGGCAAATCAACTGAGCCAACTTTCTTTCCTTCTGCATTTTTAACTTCGAGTGTTAACGCCATGGTTATATACCTGCCTTAATTGTTTCAAAAATCGCATGCTTTGCAGCAGAGCGAATGAAAACTAATTGACCATCAGGACCAGGAACCGAACCCTTAATAAGTAGCAAATTACGTTCTGCATCAACTGAATGAACAAGAAGATTTTGAGTTGTGATGCGTTCTCCGCCCATTACTCCAGCCATACGCATTCCTTTGAATACGCGACCCGGTGTTGCACATGCACCAATTGAACCTGACGTGCGGTGTTTGCGATCAACCCCGTGAGATGAACTAAGACCACTGAAACCGTGACGCTTCATGACACCAGCAGTTCCTTTACCTATGCTTGTTCCGGTTGCATCGACTAATTCACCGGCGCTGAAAACAGTTGCACCAAGTTCTTGTCCTACAGAATAAGAAGATGTATCAAGAGTGCGAAGTTCTGCAATTGAACGACGTGGCGTCACACCGGCTTTTGCAAAGTGGCCAGTAAGGGGCTTAGTAACTTTCTTCGGATCAATTGCACCGAAAGCGATTTGCACAGCTGAATAACCATCTTTTTCAGGTGTACGAATCTGCGTTACGACACATGGACCGGCTTGCACAACAGTTACCGGAATCATTTTGTTGTTGGCATCAAAAACTTGAGTCATACCGAGCTTTTTGCCCAAGACTCCCTTGATGGACGAGCCAGCTGCTTGAGTTGTATATGTCATTTTTCTCGTCCCTTCGTTAGAGCTTGATCTCGATGTCGACGCCAGCAGGCAAATCAAGACGCATCAATGAATCCACTGTTTTAGGAGTTGGATCGATGATGTCAATTAGGCGTTTGTGTGTGCGCATCTCGAAATGTTCGCGGCTGTCCTTATATTTGTGAGGAGAGCGAATCACACAGTAAGTGTTCTTCTCTGTTGGTAGCGGCACTGGACCCGCGACCGTTGCACCAGTGCGCTCAACAGTTTCGACAATTTTCTTTGCCGAACTGTCAATCACCTCATGGTCATAGGCCTTGAGTCGAATGCGGATCTTCTGTCCCGCCATGTCGTTCTCCTCTATCTTGTTTAAGTAAAACTTTTAATTCTTCTTATTTATTTTTAGTTTTCAAACTTTGTTAAGTACCGGCGGTTTTTTCCACCGCCGGTACTTAACAATTACTTCTTAATCTTTGTAACGCGACCTGCACCTACTGTGCGACCACCTTCGCGGATTGCGAAGCGAAGGCCTTCTTCCATAGCGATTGGCTGAATTAGCTGTACAGCCATTTCAGTGTTATCGCCAGGCATAACCATTTCGGTTCCTGCCGGAAGAGTTACCACACCAGTTACATCCGTTGTACGGAAATAGAACTGAGGACGGTAGTTATTAAAGAATGGAGTGTGACGTCCGCCTTCATCCTTTGAAAGGATGTATGCAGATGCATCGAACTCTGTGTGAGGTGTAATTGTTCCTGGCTTGCAAACAACTTGTCCACGCTCGACATCTTCACGCTTTAATCCACGAAGAAGAAGACCAACGTTTTCGCCAGCTCTTCCTTCATCTAGTAACTTGCGGAACATTTCAACGCCTGTAACAGTTGTCTTCTGAGCATCTGCGCGAATTCCAACGATTTCAACTTCTTCATTGATCTTAACTACACCGCGCTCGATACGACCAGTAATAACAGTTCCACGACCTGTGATTGTGAAAACGTCTTCAACTGGCATCAAGAATGGCTTATCCATTTCGCGTACTGGTTGTGGAATAAATGCATCTACTGCATCCATAAGTTCAATAATCTTCTCTGCCCACTTAGCATCTCCTTCGAGCGCCTTTAGTGCTGAGACACGAACGATTGGAGTGTCATCTCCTGGGAACTCATACTTAGCTAGAAGTTCGCGAACTTCCATTTCAACGAGTTCAAGAATTTCTTCGTCATCAACCATGTCAGATTTATTAAGTGCAACAACGATTGATGGAACTCCAACTTGACGTGCAAGGAGAACGTGCTCCTTTGTCTGTGGCATTGGACCATCTGTTGCTGCAACTACAAGAATTGCACCGTCCATTTGTGCCGCGCCAGTAATCATGTTCTTGATGTAGTCAGCGTGACCTGGGCAGTCAACGTGTGCATAGTGACGCTTCTCAGTCTGATACTCGATGTGAGCGATTGAGATGGTTATTCCGCGCGCCTTTTCTTCTGGTGCCTTATCGATTTGATCGAAAGGTGTTGTATCTGGGTTTACATCTGGAAATTTATCGTGCAAGACCTTGGAGATAGCTGCAGTAAGCGTGGTCTTACCGTGGTCGATGTGCCCGATGGTGCCGATATTTACATGCGGTTTGTTCCGCTCGAACTTCGCCTTTGCCACTGTGGTTCCTCTTTCTTTTGTGTTAGTGCTTTTGATTATTAGGGTTTGTTTTTTATCGCTTTAATTGTTTAGGACTATTCGCCTCGAACTTTTGCAATGATTTCCTTCGCTATATTGCTTGGTACTTCTGCATACGAATCGAATTGCATGCTGTAGCTCGCGCGACCTTGTGTTCTGGAGCGGAGATCTCCGACATAGCCGAACATCTCTGACAACGGAACCAGCGCCCTAACAATGCGAGCACCTGACCGCTCGTCCATGGCCTGAATTTGACCACGACGACTGTTTAAATCGCCGATGACATCACCCATGAAATCTTCAGGAGTAATAACTTCGACGCTCATTACTGGTTCGAGAATTGCAGGATCAGCAAGTTTTGCTGCTTCCTTAAATGCTGCAAGACCAGCAATCTTGAAAGCCAATTCCGATGAGTCAACATCGTGATATGCGCCGTCAAGAAGAGTTACGCGTACATCGGTAAGTGGGTAACCAGCAAGTGGACCAGAGGTCATACCTTCGCGTGCACCTTGATCAACTGACGGGATGTACTCGCGTGGAATGCGACCACCAGTGACTTTGTTTACGAATTCATAACCGCCTTCAACTTCACCAGTTGGAAGTGGTTCGACTGAAATTTGAATTTTCGCAAACTGACCAGAACCACCAGTCTGCTTTTTGTGTGTGTAATCATAACGAGGAACTGCTTTACGAAGCGTTTCGCGGTAAGCAACTTGCGGCTTACCGACATTTGCTTCTACTTTAAATTCGCGGCGCATACGTTCAACGAGAATTTCAAGGTGAAGTTCGCCCATACCAGCAATAATTGTCTGGCCTGTCTCTTCATCAGTATTAACGTGGAAAGTTGGGTCTTCTTCAGATAAGCGTTGGATGGCAACGCCGAGTTTTTCTTGGTCACCTTTTGTCTTTGGTTCGATAGCAACCGAGATAACTGGTGCTGGGAAATCCATCGATTCAAGGATTACTGGCTTAGCTGGATCGCATAGCGTCTCGCCAGTTGTTGTGTCCTTTAGACCCATAACGGCAACAATCATTCCGGCCCCAGTTGAATCCATTTCTTCGCGCTTATTTGCATGCATCTGATAAATCTTTCCGATGCGTTCTTTGCGGTCCTTTGTTGAGTTAAGAACCTGTGAACCAGTCTCTAGCACTCCTGAGTAAACACGAATGAAAGTTAATTTTCCAAGGTGTGGATCTGACATGATTTTGAAAGCCAGCGCAGAAAATGGTTCTGAATTCTTTGGCTGGCGCTTGATTTCTTTCTCTTTGTCATACATATCCGTGCCAACGATTGCTTCAACATCGAGTGGGCTTGGAAGATAACGAGTTACAGCATCGAGCATTGGCTGAACACCCTTGTTCTTAAAGGCCGAGCCAGTTAAAACTGGAGTTACCTTTGCAGCAAGAGTTGCGCGGCGAATACCAGCGATGATTTCTTCTTCAGTTACTTCAATACCTTCAAGGTATTTTTCCATAACTACATCATCATTTTCAGCCAGAGTTTCAATCATGAGGTGGCGTGCTGCCTTGGCTTTTTCTAATAAGTTGGCAGGAATTTCTTCGATGAGGTAATCCTCACCCTTTTTTGTTTCCCCTGGCCAAACAAGTGCCTTCATTGCAATTAAATCAACTACTCCAAGGAAGTCTGCTTCGATTCCGATTGGGATTTGGAGCACTAGCGCAACGGCATGTAAACGATCTCTAATCATGTCAACGCACATATCGAAGTTTGCGCCTGTGCGGTCTAACTTATTAATAAAACAAATACGAGGAACGCTGTAACGATCGGCTTGGCGCCAAACTGTTTCAGATTGTGGTTCTACTCCTGCAACACCATCGAATACTGCAACTGCTCCATCTAGGACACGAAGCGAACGTTCTACTTCAACGGTGAAGTCAACGTGGCCCGGTGTATCAATAATGTTGATGAGATGGTCATGCCAAGTACAAGTTGTTGCAGCAGATGTGATGGTAATTCCGCGCTCTTGCTCTTGTTCCATCCAGTCCATTGTTGCTGCGCCTTCGTGAACTTCACCGATTTTGTAATTGATACCGGTATAGAAAAGGATGCGCTCGGTGGTCGTGGTTTTGCCCGCGTCGATGTGAGCCATGATTCCGATATTGCGAACCTTGGCTAGATCAATTGCAGTTTCCGTGATCACTTATTCCTCTTCTCTTCCTATGCTCTTAGTTTCTTAAATTCTCGTCTTTGTCTTAATTACCAGCGATAGTGCGCAAAAGCTTTGTTGGCTTCAGCCATTTTATGAGTGTCTTCGCGACGCTTAACAGCTGCGCCAAGACCATTGCTAGCATCGATTAATTCATTAGTTAGACGCTCCGCCATTGATTTTTCGCGACGTACGCGAGAGAAATCGATTAACCAGCGAAGTGCCAAAGTTGTTGAACGTCCTGGCTTAACTTCAATTGGAACTTGATAAGTTGCTCCACCAACGCGGCGTGAACGAACTTCAACGGCTGGTTTTATGTTATCTAGCGCGCGCTTCAAAGTTATTACTGGATCAACTTGTGTCTTTGCGCGGCAACCTTCTAGTGCTTTATAGACAATGCTTTCTGCAGTTGAACGCTTTCCATGAAGTAATACTCGGTTAATTAGCGCAGTTACAACTGATGAGTTGTAAACAGGATCTGCAACAACTGGAGATTTAACTACGGGGCCTTTACGTGGCATTAGGAAGCCTTCTTCTCTCTCTTGGCGCCGTAACGAGAACGCGATTGCTTGCGGTTTTTTACACCTTGCGTATCAAGGGATCCACGAATAATTTTGTAACGAACACCTGGAAGATCTTTTACACGACCGCCACGAACAAGAACAATGGAGTGCTCTTGCAAGTTATGACCTTCACCCGGAATGTATGCAGTAACTTCCATGCCACTAGTTAGACGAACACGCGCAACTTTGCGAAGCGCAGAGTTCGGCTTCTTAGGAGTTGTTGTATAAACACGTGTACAAACACCACGACGTTGAGGCGAACCTTTTAACGCAGGTGTATTTGTCTTCGTGATCTTTTCTGCGCGACCACGTCGAACTAGTTGTTGAATCGTTGGCACATCTTCTCCATTTCGTTACCGCTTAACTTCTTTATTTGCGCTTGATTGCCGACCCACGCGGTCGGGTGTGTTGCACCCTTTGCGCAGTTATCTTTTAATTAGTTTTACTAATTAGTAAGACAGACAGCATCAATCGCTCCAAAAAAGAGCAGACGCCAAGGGTAATGGTTCTAGCGTGGGTGAGTCAAAACGGGGTTTTACTCCTTAAAAGCCGAACTGCCCCCGAAAATGGCCAATTTTGAGCTCGGGCGTGTCGCACAGACCTTTAGGGCAATGAACGCAAATCTGCGAAAAAGCCCACTAAAAAGAGCCCAAGGCTGGTATATATGAGCTCAAAAACGAAAAACCCCCAGTCTCCCAGGGGCTTTTCGAGAGAGATTTTGACCTGATTAGCGGGGTATTTCTACGTCATCAAGACGAACAGCTTCACCAGAACCTTGTTGGTCAAATGGTGTGAAATCGTATTCATCGTATGCGGCATAGACAGCGGCCTTTGCTTCTTCCGTTGGCTCAACCCGAATGTTGCGATAACGAGCAAGACCAGTACCTGCTGGAATTAACTTACCAATGATGACGTTTTCTTTCAGACCAAGCAATGGATCACTCTTCTCTGAAAGCGCAGCATCAGTTAATACACGAGTTGTTTCTTGGAATGAAGCTGCAGATAACCATGACTCAGTAGCAAGGGAAGCCTTAGTGATACCCATAAGTTCTGGGCGACCAGATGCAGCCTTTGCGCCATTTGTAATAGTCTTGCGATTTTCTGCTTCGAAACGACCACGTTCTACTAATTCACCTGGAAGCATCACGGTATCTCCTGCTTCAAGCACAGTGATGCGCTTTAGCATTTGACGAACGATTACTTCGATGTGCTTATCGTGAATACCAACACCTTGTGAGCGGTAAACAGATTGAATTTCGTTAACCAAGTGAATTTGAGTTGCGCGGGGTCCAAGAATACGAAGTACCTGCTTAGGATCGATTGAACCTTCGACCATCTTCTGGCCAACTTCAACGCGTTCTCCTTCTGCAACAAGTAACTTCTTTCGACGAGTAATTGGGTAAGCAACTTCTTCGCCGCCATCTTCTGGCGTAACGACGATCTTCTTGCCTTTTGCATCTTCCATGAAGGAAACAATTCCGGCAGCTTCTGCAATTGGTGCAACACCCTTAGGTGTACGTGCTTCGAAGAGTTCAACGATACGTGGAAGTCCATGAACAGTTAAGTCAAAGTCCTTGTCAGCATCAACGGCACCACCGGTGTGGAAGGTACGCATTGTTAACTGTGTGCCTGGTTCACCAATTGATTGTGCTGCAATGATTCCGACTGCCTCACCGACTGCAACTAGTTGTCCTGCTGCAAGTGAGCGACCATAGCAAGCTGCGCACTGTCCGACCTTGCTATCGCAAGTTAGAACTGAGCGAATCTTTACTTCATCGACTCCGGCTTGAACTAATTCTTCAATAACAGCATCGCCTAAATCAGAGCCTGCCTTAGCAATAACTTTGCCATCAACTTCAACATCTTCTGCCAATGTGCGACCAAAGATTGAAGTTTCGACATGCTCGTCCTTAATTAAGTTGCCTGCTTGTGCACGAGATGCAATCTTTAGAGTAAGACCGCGATCAGTTCCGCAATCTTCTTCACGAATAATTACATCTTGTGCAACATCGCAAAGACGACGGGTTAGGTAACCAGCATCTGCAGTACGAAGGGCGGTATCTGCTAGACCTTTTCGAGCACCGTGAGTAGACATGAAGTACTCAAGTACTGAAAGACCTTCGCGGAAGTTCGATTTAATTGGGCGAGTAATAATTTCACCCTTTGGGTTAGCTACAAGTCCGCGCATCGCGCCGATCTGCTGAATTTGCATCCAGTTTCCCCGAGCACCTGAGTTAACCATCATCCAAACAGGGTTAGTTGGTGCTGCTTTAAATAGATCTTCCATATCGCTTCGAACTTCAAGAACAGCTTTGTTCCAGATCTCGATTAATTCCTGACGACGTTCATCGTCAGTAATAAGACCCTTATCAAATTGGGACTGAATGCGTTCAGTCTTAGGTTCGTGAGTTGCGATAATCAATGCTTTGTTTGGCGAAGTAATGAAATCTTCAATACCAATTGTTGCACCCGCGCGAGTTGCCCAATGGAAACCAAGATCCTTCATGGCATCAAGAGTGGCTGCAACTTCAACCTTTGGATATGACTCAGCAAGATCGTTAATAATTGAAACCAAAACTTTCTTAGTTACTTCTTTATCAACGAATGGATATGTTGCAGGCAAACCATCATTAAATAAGGCACGACCAAGAGTTGTGTTCATAGTTTTACCATTTGGTTCAAGCCGGATTTTAATATTTGCTTGCAATGAAACGCTGTGTTCATCGTGAGCCATGATTGCTTCGGCAACTGAACTAAATGCGCGGCCTTCACCAAGTTCGCCATCGCGAGCCATGGTTAAGTAATAAAGACCTAAGACCATGTCCTGTGTTGGAGTTGTAATTGGGCGACCACTAGAAGGTGACAAGATGTTATTTGAAGAGAGCATCAAGATGCGGGCTTCAGCTTGTGCTTCAGCAGATAGCGGTAAGTGCACAGCCATCTGATCACCGTCGAAGTCAGCATTAAATGCTGTACAAACGAGTGGATGAATCTGAATTGCTTTACCTTCAACTAATTGTGGTTCGAATGCTTGAATACCAAGTCGGTGAAGTGTTGGTGCGCGGTTTAGAAGTACTGGGTGTTCGGCGATAACTTCTTCCAAAACATCCCACACAACTGGGCGGGCACGTTCAACCATGCGCTTGGCAGATTTAATGTTTTGCGCATGATTAAGGTCAACAAGACGTTTCATTACGAATGGTTTGAAGAGTTCCAAGGCCATCTGCTTTGGCAGACCGCATTGATGTAATTTCAATTGTGGGCCAACAACAATTACCGAACGACCTGAATAATCAACGCGCTTTCCGAGCAAGTTCTGACGGAAGCGACCTTGCTTACCTTTGAGCATGTCGGAAAGAGATTTGAGTGGGCGGTTACCTGGACCTGTAACTGGGCGACCACGACGACCGTTATCAAATAGTGCGTCAACTGCTTCTTGCAACATACGCTTTTCATTGTTAACGATAATTTCTGGTGCACCAAGATCAGCAAGACGCTTCAAACGGTTGTTACGATTAATAACGCGGCGATACAAATCGTTTAGATCTGAAGTCGCAAAGCGACCACCATCGAGTTGAACCATTGGGCGTAAATCAGGTGGAATAACTGGAACGCAATCAAGAACCATTGATGCAGGCTTATTGCTAGTTGTCATAAATGCGTTAACAACTTTCAAACGCTTGATTGCACGAGTCTTCTTCGCGCCTTTTCCATTTTCAGAAAGGTCAGCCAGAATCTTGTACTCAGTTTCAAGGTCAAAAGTTTCAAGGCGACGCTTAATTGCAGCGGCTCCCATATCTCCCTTGAAATACATTCCGTAACGATCACGCATTTCGCGGTAAAGATTTTCATCGCCCTCAAGATCTTGAACCTTCAAGTTCTTAAAGCGAGTCCAAATATCTTCCAAGCGCGTTAATTCGCGTTCCAAACGTTCGCGGATAACTCGCAATTCGCGTTCTGCTGCCTCGCGCACTTTTCGCTTTACATCAGATTTAGCATCTTCGGCTTCAAGTTCTGCTAAATCAGATTCAAGTTTCTTGGTACGTGAATCGAGTTCTATTTCGCGACGAGTTTCAATCTTCTTGCGATCATTTGCCAATTTTTTCTCAAGCTGTGGCATATCTTCTTCGCGCGCTTCTGCATCAACTTCAGTGATCATATAAGCCGCAAAGTAAATAACTTTTTCCAAATCTTTAGGTGCAAGATCTAGCAAGTAACCCAAACGACTTGGAACACCTTTGAAGTACCAGATGTGAGTTACCGGGGCAGCAAGTTCAATATGACCCATGCGTTCGCGGCGAACTTTGGCGCGTGTTATTTCAACACCGCAACGCTCGCAAATGACTCCCTTAAATCGAACCCGCTTGTATTTACCACAATAACATTCCCAGTCACGTGTTGGCCCAAAGATCTTTTCGTCGAAGAGGCCGTCTTTTTCTGGCTTAAGTGTGCGGTAGTTAATTGTCTCTGGCTTCTTTACTTCGCCAAAAGACCAATCGCGAATGTTGTCAGCCGACGCAAGGCCGATTCGTAGTTCATCAAAGAAGTTAACATCTAACATAATTGATTCGCTCCTTAAATTTCATCTACAGAACTTGGTTCAACTCTTGACAAGTTGATACCTAGTTCTTCGGCGGCACGGAATACTTCTTCATCGGTATCGCGCATTTCGATAGCGACACCTTCTGATGAAAGCACTTCAACATTGAGACATAGCGATTGCATTTCCTTAATGAGTACCTTGAATGATTCAGGGATACCCGGTTCCGGAATGTTTTCGCCCTTAACGATTGCTTCGTAAACTTTTACGCGACCAAGCACGTCATCAGATTTAATTGTGAGTAATTCTTGGAGTGTGTATGCAGCGCCATAAGCTTCTAACGCCCAAACTTCCATTTCACCAAATCGCTGACCACCGAACTGAGCTTTTCCGCCAAGTGGTTGTTGCGTAATCATTGAGTAAGGACCAGTTGAACGTGCGTGAATTTTGTCATCGACTAAGTGGTGGAGTTTCAAGATATACATGTATCCAACTGAAATCGGATTTGGGTATGGCTCGCCAGAGCGACCATCAAATAAACGTGCCTTACCGCTAGCACCAATTAATTGTTTTCCATCGCGGTTTGGAAGAGTGCTTCCAAGCAGTCCAGCAATTTCGGTTTCTAGTGCGCCGTCGAATACTGGTGTTGCAATCTTTGTTCCTGGTGCGCCCTTTTCTGCGCCAATATCCTTAAGGTGTTTCTGCCATTCGGCATCAATACCTGAAAGATCCCAACCAGTTTTTGCAACCCAACCCAAGTGCATTTCTAAAACCTGACCAATGTTCATACGGCCAGGTACACCGAGTGGATTAAGAATTACATCAACCGGAGTTCCATCTTCAAGGAAAGGCATATCTTCGACTGGAAGAATCTTTGAGATAACACCTTTGTTGCCGTGGCGACCAGCGAGCTTGTCACCATCTTGAATTTTGCGTTTTTGTGCAACATAAACGCGAACCAATTGGTTAACACCTGCTGCCAGTTCGAAATCTTCCGAAGATTCCAAAACCTGTACATCAATAACTTTTCCTGATTCACCGTGTGGAACTTTTAGTGATGTATCGCGGACTTCGCGCGCTTTTTCGCCGAAAATTGCACGAAGCAAACGCTCTTCTGGTGTGAGCTCGGTTTCGCCCTTAGGAGTTACCTTTCCGACCAAAATATCGCCCGGAACAACATCGGCACCAATGCGAATAATTCCGCGCTCATCTAAATCAGATAGAACTTCTTCGGAAACATTTGGAATATCGCGAGTGATTTCTTCGGCGCCAAGTTTGGTGTCGCGAGCATCGACTTCATATTCTTCAATGTGAATTGAAGTCAAGACATCATCTTGAACTAAACGCTGAGAAAGAATGATTGCATCTTCGTAGTTGTGACCTTCCCATGACATAAATGCCACAAGCAAGTTCTTGCCGAGCGCCATTTCACCCATATCGGTGCATGGGCCATCGGCAATAACAGAGCCAACTTCAAGACGCTGACCTTCTGAAACTATAACCTTTTGGTTGTAAGAAGTTCCTTGGTTTGAGCGTGTGAACTTGTGAAGTGAATAAGTTTGATAAGTCGAATCATCTGCCATGACTTTTACGTCTTCGGCAGTTACTTCGGTAACAACACCAGCATGCGTTGCAATAACAACATCTCCTGTATCAACTGCCGCGCGAAATTCCATGCCTGTTCCGATTAGTGGAGCCTCTGCGCGCATCAACGGAACTGATTGGCGCATCATGTTAGAACCCATCAATGCACGGTTAGCATCATCGTGCTCGAGGAATGGAATCATTGCAGTTGCGACAGAGACCATCTGGCGTGGTGAAACATCCATATAATCAACTTCTTCTGCAGGAATGTATTCAACTTCTCCCCCGCGACGACGTACTAATACGCGTGCTTCGGCAAAGTGATTATCCTCGGTTAATGGAGCGTTTGCTTGCGCAATGACGTGCTCGTCTTCTTCATCTGCAGTTAAGTAATCAACGTGGTCAGTAATGCGACCCTTTGAAACTTTGCGATAAGGAGTTTCGATAAAACCAAAAGCAGTTACGCGACCATAAGTTGCAAGCGAACCGATAAGACCAATGTTTGGTCCTTCAGGAGTTTCGATTGGGCACATACGACCATAGTGAGATGGGTGAACGTCACGAACTTCAAAGCCGGCGCGATCACGTGAAAGACCACCAGGTCCAAGTGCTGATAAGCGGCGCTTGTGTGTTAAACCTGAAAGTGGATTTGTTTGGTCCATAAATTGTGACAACTGAGAAGTTCCAAAGAACTCTTTAATTGATGCAACTACTGGACGAATATTTATAAGAGTCTGTGGGGTAATTGCTTCGACATCTTGGGTTGTCATACGTTCGCGAACAACGCGCTCCATACGAGAAAGACCAATGCGAACTTGATTCTGAATTAATTCACCAACGGTGCGAAGACGACGGTTACCGAAGTGATCGATATCGTCTTTAACAACGCGTACTTCGCGGCCGTAATCCATCAACAAATCACCGCGGTGAAGCGCTACCAAATAGCGCAGTGTTGCGACGATGTCGGAAATGGTAAGGATTGATTGCTTAAGTTCAAGATCTAAACCAAGCTTCTTATTAACCTTGAAGCGACCGACTTTAGCCAAGTCATAACGCTTTGGATTGAAGTAAAGGTTTTCGATTAAATTCTGGGCAGCTTCCTTAGTTGGTGGCTCACCTGGACGTAGTTTGCGATAAATATCTAGCAGCGCTTCGTCTTGAGTTTTAACTGTATCTTTTTCAAGAGTTGCACGAATGGATTCGAAATCACCAAATTCTTCAAGAATTTGTTCTTCGCTCCAGCCAAGTGCTTTTAAGAAAACAGTTACTGATTGCTTACGTTTGCGGTCGATGCGAACACCAACTAAATCTTTCTTATCAACTTCAAATTCCAACCAAGCCCCGCGGCTTGGAATAACCTTTGCAGTGTAAACATCTTTATCTGAAGTCTTTTCAATTGCGCGTTCGAAATAAACACCAGGTGAACGAACTAGTTGTGAAACAACAACGCGCTCTGTTCCGTTAATAACAAAAGTTCCACGAGCAGTCATAACTGGGAAGTCGCCCATAAATACGGTCTGGGATTTAATTTCACCAGTTATGTTGTTTGTAAATTCTGCGGTTACGAAGAGCGGACGTGAATACGTTGTATCGCGTTCTTTGCATTGCGCGATTGTGTATTTAGGTGGCTCGAAACGGTGATTGTGGAATGAAAGACTCATCGATCCTTGAAAATCTTCGATTGGTGAAATCTCTTCAAAGATTTCTTCCAAACCAGATGTTGTTGGGATTTCGCCACGATTAGTTGATTCGGATTGTGCGATACGTGAACGCCATGCGTCGTTACCAAGTAACCAATCAACGCTTTCAATTTGCAACGCTAATAAGTTTGGTACTTCAAGGGGTTCGCGGATCTTGGCGAATGAAATGCGGCGTGGTGCTACTGAACTTTTTTTAGACGCGGCCAAGAGAAGTCCTTCCAGAGGATTTGCGGGAACTCACAACTATTAGGTCTCAGCCGCTATATGCCCTGACCATAGAATTTTATGCGAAGCCTTACCTTATCGTGCGGCGCCCCAATCTGTCCAACCGAGGGGTTATACCGCAAAAAAGCCCGCCGCAACAAGGGCGGCGGGCTTTTTTGTGAGTAATTACTTAACTGTTACTGTTGCTCCAGCTGCTTCTAGAGCTGCCTTTGCCTTATCTACTGCTTCTTTGCTTCCCTTTTCGATCAAAACTGTTGGAGCTGTATCTACAAGATCCTTCGCTTCCTTCAAGCCAAGGCTTGAATTAATTGCACGAACTTCCTTGATAACTGCAATTTTTGCTGAACCAGCGCTCTCAAGAGTAAGCGAGAACTCATCTTGTGCCTCTGCGGCTGCGCCACCTCCGGCTGCGCCACCTCCGGCTGCGCCACCTGCGGCTGCAACTGGTGCAGCAGCTGTTACATCAAATTCAGTTTCGAATGACTTCACGAACTCTGAGAGTTCAACCAAAGTCATTTCTTTGAATTGGCTCAATAGATCTTCTGTATTTAACTTTGCCATTTTATTTCCTTTTCTTATTCCGCTGGAGTTTCGGTTGCTTCTGCAACTGGTGCTTCTGTTGCTTCTGCAACTTCAGCGACAACTTCTGGTGCAGCTTGGACTGCTGGACTTTCTTCAACTATTGCTGGTGCTTCAACAACTGGTGCTGCGCCAGCTTCCATCTTGATACGAAGTGCATCAAAGACGCGTGCTGCCTTAGCAATGGTTCCTTTCATAGCGCCAGCAAGTTTGGCCAAGAGAACCTCACGGGACTCAAGGTTTGCAAGCTGCATAAGTTCTGCCGTAGTGATTGGCTTGCCTTCGTAAATTCCACCCTTGATAACAAGTAGTGGATTTTCTTTTGCAAAATCACGCAAACTCTTTGCGGCAACGATTGGATCGCCCTTGATAAATGCAACTGCTGAAGGGCCAGTTAAAAGATCATCAGAGATCTCAACGCCGGCCTGCTTTGCTGCAATTTTTGTAAGGGTGTTCTTCACAACTGCATACTTAGTATTTAAACCAAGTGAGCGGCGAAGTTCCTTCATTGAACCCACGGTTAGACCGCGATATTCAGTTAGCACTGTTGCGTTTGCTGTGCGGAAATCTTCCACAAGTTCTGCAACTGCTGCTTCTTTTTCTGGGCGAGCCATTCGGTTCACCTTTCCTTGTACATAGTTTTTCAAAGTGAGACGAGGCATGTAAATGAAAAATCCGTGACGCGTAAGAGCGCACGGATTATCGTGAACACCTACGCGGGCGAGGATTTCCTCATTCTTGGTTCATTCCTTACGGTTTGAACCAGACCTGCGGTCTTTGGTTATGGCGTTAGCGTAAAGGCATCTGCCTTAACGGGTCAAATTGCGCATAGAAACGCCCGATGTAAGAAGGCGAAGAAATCGTTCTTTGCCGATTTCGTAGCCCTACTTACGAGGGAGTTTAAAAAACTCCAGATGCAAGAGGGAGTTTCTATAAAGTTTTAGTTAACTGTTGCTTCGCGAATAAGGTTTGGATCAACTGCTATTCCAGGCCCCATTGTCGAAGAGATAACCGCCTTTTGAATATAGCGTCCTTTTGAAGAGTTTGGCTTTGCACGTATAACTTCATCGAGGGCTGCTGCATAATTTTCTGCTAATTGCTCGGCAGTAAATGATGTCTTTCCAATTAAGAAGTGAAGATTTGAATTCTTATCTACGCGGAATTCAATCTTTCCCCCCTTAATGTCAGTAACGGCCTTAGTCACATCAGTTGTAACTGTTCCGGTCTTTGGGTTTGGCATTAAACCGCGTGGTCCAAGTACTTTTCCAAGACGACCGACTTTACCCATCAAATCTGGAGTTGAAACAACTGCGTCGTAATCAAGACGGCCCTTTAAAACTTCTTCAATGAGTTCGTCTCCACCAACAATGTCGGCACCGGCTGCGCGAGCTTCATCTGCGCGCTGACCATTTGCAAATACCAAAACGCGCGCAGTCTTTCCTGTGCCATGCGGCAAGTTAACTGTTGAACGAATTGCTTGGTCTGCTTTTTTAGGATCAACACCGAGAACAAGGGCTACTTCAACAGATGCGTTATAGGAAACAATTGATGTTTCCTTTGCAAGAGTTACGGCCTCTAGTGGCGTGTAAAGGTGATCTTTCTTAACCTTTTCTGCTGCTGCAATGTACTTCTTTGAGCGCTTCATATCTTCCTTCAATCTAAAAGAGCGAACTCTTTTATGTCGGTTGTGGTTAGCGAACCAGCGCGGTCCTCCCACATCTTTTTCTCACTATGAGAAAAAGAAATTTATTTATTTGGAAACCGTGATTCCCATTGAGCGAGCAGTACCAGCAATAATTAAAGATGCTGCGTCAATGTCGTTTGCATTTAGGTCTGCCATCTTTGTCTTTGCGATTTCCTGTACTTGAGCCATAGTGATATTTGCAACCTTGGTCTTGTGAGGAACTGCTGAACCCTTTTCAACGCCGGCAGCCTTCAAGATTAAACGTGAGGCAGGAGGTGTCTTTGTAATGAAAGTGAATGAGCGATCTTCGTAGACAGTAATTTCTACTGGAATGATTTGACCCTTTTGTGCTTCAGTCGCAGCGTTATATGCCTTGACGAATTCCATGATGTTGACACCATGCTGACCGAGAGCAGGACCAACTGGTGGAGCAGGTGTTGCTGCGCCAGCTTGGATCTGCAACTTGATAAATCCGGTTGCCTTCTTCTTTGGTGCCATTTTGTTTTCCTTTTCCTCTACTTAGATCTTTGCAACTTGTGCGAATGAAAGTTCTACTGGAGTTTCGCGTCCGAAGATCGAAACCAATACCTTTAATTTTGCTTGCTCTGGCATGATTTCAGAAATCGATGCGGGAAGTGTGGCAAAAGGACCATCCATAACGGTTACTGATTCCCCAACTGTAAAATCCATAACTCGAATATCGAGTTTGTCGGATTTCTTAACTGGGCGTGGTGCCAAAATCTTTTCAACTTCAACCATGCTAAGCGGGCTTGGGTTGTGCGCATTGCCAACAAAGCCAGTAACACCTGGTGTATTACGAACAGCCGACCAAGACTCATCAGTTAAATCCATACGAACTAAAACATAGCCTGGATAAATGTTGCGCTTTACTTGCTTGCGCTGGCCATTCTTAATTTCCATAACTTCTTCTTCAGGAACTTCAATCTGGAAAATAAAATCTTCCATATTCAAAGAAGTAATACGGTTATGGAGATTTCCCTTTACTTTCTTTTCATACCCTGCATAAGAATGGACTACATACCAATCACCGATTGCGGTGCGCAAAGTGCGACGGAATTCTGCATTTGGATCGTTCTCATCTGAGTCGATATCGCCATCTTCATCGGATGCGAGCGCAAGTTCTGGGTCATTTGAAACTACGATTGATTCAACAAAAACTTCAGTAACTTCAGTTGGTTCAGTGGCAGGCGTTGCACCAGCTACTAAGGCCGCTTCAAAAGCATCAGGGGCTGAACTCTCGATATTTTGTTCCTCGCTCATTTTTCTTCCTTATCCAAAAACCCAGAAGATGATCTTTGTAAGAATTAGATCGAGGAGCGAGACAATGGCAATAACAAAAATTACGAAGACGAGAACCACGGCGGTATATGTGGTCAACTGCTTACGAGTTGGCCAAACAACTTTACGAAGCTCGTTTATAACTTGACGATAGAAAAGAGCAACGCGCGCAAATGGACCGAGCTTCTCGGCGACTTGTTCAACTTCAGCCATTGCCTTGCCTTCTCTCTTCTATCTATGCATCTATCTGTACGAACTTGCAGGGCAGGAGGGACTCGAACCCCCAACCGGCCGCTTTGGAGACGGCAACTCTAGCCAATTGAGCTACTGCCCTTCGCGAAAGTTTTTGGCGCGCCAAGGCAGAGCCAAAACCATCGTGAGCATCGAAGTGTAGAGGTTGAAGTGGTCTTCGGTCTAACTCGCGCTCACACATAGCCTTTTTTACGGCAGACTTAGGGCTATGAGCAGAATTTCCGTACGAATTGCAGCCATTGCCGAATCAGCTACATTGGCCGTGGATGCCAAGGCCAAAGCGTTAAAAGCCGAGGGCCGACCTGTCATTGGTTTTGGCGCAGGCGAACCGGATTTCCCAACTCCTGATTACATTGTTGCTGCCGCCGCTGCCGCAACAAACGTTGTTGCAAACCATCGCTACACACCGACGCAAGGTTTACCAGAATTGCGTGAAGCCATTGTTACAAAAACGAAGCGCGACTCAAACTATGAAATTACGTCCGATCAAGTATTAGTTACTAACGGTGCGAAGCAAGCGGTTTATCAAGCATTTGCAACAATTGTCGATGTTGGTGATGAAGTTTTGCTGCCAGCACCTTATTGGACAACATATCCAGAGTGCGTGAAATTGGCCGGTGGTAAAACCGTTGAAGTCTTCGCTGATGAAAGACAGAACTATCTTGTCAGTGTTGAACAATTAGAAGCCGCGCGCACTGTAAAAACTAAAGTTTTACTTTTTTGTTCACCTTCTAACCCGACTGGTTCGGTCTACTCACCAGAGCAAGTAAAAGCAATTGGTCAATGGGCGTTTAAAAATAAAATCTGGGTGATCACTGATGAAATTTATGAACATTTGTTATATGACGGAGCTAAAGCACCAAGTATGCCCGTGCTCGTTCCAGAACTTGCCGACACATGCATAATTTTAAATGGCGTTGCAAAAACATATGCCATGACTGGATGGCGTGTGGGTTGGATGATTGGCCCTAAGGATGTGATTAAAGCCGCTACTAATTTACAATCACACCTATCGTCAAATGTTTCAAATGTTTCCCAACGCGCGGCAATTGCCGCAGTAAGTGGTGACTTGGCCGCAGTCCATAAAATGAGGGTCGCCTTCGATCGGCGCCGCAAATTAATTGTTGGTTTGTTAAACGAAATTCCAGGTTTTAATTGCCCGACCCCAACCGGTGCTTTCTATGTTTACCCCTCGGTTAAGGATGTCTTGGGTAAAACTATTCGCGGTAAAACACCAAAGACTTCGGCTGAGTTAGCCACATTAATATTAGAAGAAGTTGAAGTTGCGGCAGTACCCGGAGAAGCTTTTGGGCCTTCGGGATATTTGCGCTTTTCTTATGCACTAAGTGATGCCGATATCGTTGAAGGCATTGGTCGCATTAAGAAATTGCTGACTGATAATTAAATAGTTACGCCGATCAAATTAACTTCGGCCTCTAGGGTAATTCCAAACTTCTCTCTAACATGATCGCGGGTACGCGTTGCTAAGGCTGCAATATCTGCAGCCGTCGCATGTCCAGAATTTGTAAATGCTAAAATATGCTTACTTGAAATTCGAGCCCCGCCGAATTCATCGCCTTTGTGAATTCCAGAGTGCTCGATTAACCAAGCCGCAGAAATTTTTACTCGCCCATCATTCGTTGGCCATCTGGGGGCATCAGTGGGCAAAGTCTGGGCAATTTCCTTAGAAATAATCGGATTTGTAAAGAAAGATCCAGCCGACCATGAATCTTTATCATCGCTTAAAAGCATTCCTTTTCTAGAACGTATTTCTAAAACAGCTTCGCGACATTTAATTACTGAAGCTTTTTCTCCGACGGCAATCCCCAATTTTTCTGCCAATTCTTTATAAGTAATCGGAGTAGTAATTTCACCGATTCGAATTTGAAATCCAACATCTAAAATAACATATCGACCAGGGTGTTCCTTGAAAGTTGAATTGCGATATGAAAACTCACACTCTGAGTTTGTGAAGGTCCTAATTGTTTTTTCAACACGATCATATGTACGAACTCGCGTAATAAATTCGCGCACTTCGTGCCCGTAAGCCCCAATATTTTGTATTGGAGCAGCACCAACTGTGCCTGGAATTCCACTTAACGTTTCAAGTCCGGCAAAACCACGTTCAATAGTCATCTTCACAAATTCATCCCAGTTTTCGCCAGCACCAATAGTCAGCGTTGCACCGCTGCAGGCGTCGACTTCACTCTCAAGGCGATGATTAGAAATACGAATTACGGTTCCCTCAAAACCAGAATCACTTACTAAAATATTTGTTCCGCCCCCAATAATTAAAATGGGCGAATCCTTTGCGCCTTCAATGGCGGCAATGATTTCTTTCTCGTTTGAAACGGTTACTAATTTTTTTGCCGGCCCACCCACATGCAAACTGGTGTACTTGGATAGTTCGGTCATGAGGTAAAGATTAGCGACGGGGACTCAAAATTGCGCTTTTGCCCCTAAAGCGCTCGAGAATACGGTCGTAATTCTTCTTAGATTGCATATCGCGGTATTCGAGTTCTACATCGTGATAACCATGATGGCGACCCTGAACGAGTGGTAAATCCATCTGCAATAAACGCCCGTTTGCATGGCGAAGTTTGAGCGAGAATTCAATATCTGCATTTCGATAATAGATTGCGCGCGGACTAAAACCACCGGCTTCAATTGCACTTTCTCGATTAAGAGCTATGAAATATGAAAACAAAACATCGACTTCTCCTGCGCCTTTATCATCAACGCTTTGCCAACCATCTTCGATACTAATTAATCCCCCACGCCACCCGACGGATACATATTCATTTCGCTTTAGCTCTTCCACTACTGGCGTAACTGCATCCCCGATAAAGTTTGTAGATGGGTCCATCAGAACAATATATTTGCCTGATATTTTATTTAGTAGCGCATTGGCGCATTCGCCCCAACCTGGATTTTCAGTAACAACAAACAAATATGTATCAGAGTCCATTTCGCGAACAAGCCCACCTGGATTGCCAATGCATAAAATAGCGATTGCGCATTTGCTGTGTTTCTTGATGCTCGCAATAGCCAGCGTTGCATCTTCGGTGAAACCATCAACGATAATTGCAACAGTTATTTGTTCCTTTGAATCAATGGATTTTAATTGCCTAATAGATTGAAAAGTTGCATAAGGTGCTTTTTCGCGTAATTCATAACCACCGGCCACATCTAAAACTTCATAGCCCGCTTGATTAATTTCACTGCGCAATTTATCCGAAGCCGCGAAATCTTTGGCAACTCTTGCTTTCAGGCGTGCCTTGGCAAGTTCTGCAACAAAATCTGGAACGCTCATTTGCGAATAACTGCTTTAGCCATTCCCAAAACCTTGATTCCGGCTGAAGTTGCAATCAGCTCTAATTTAATTCGCTCGCCATCAATTTCAGAAATAGTCGCAACTACAGTTAAATCAACTTTTATATCGGCCGGAACAATAACTGGCTTTATAAATCGCGCCGTGAATTCTTCAACGGATGCTGGGTCGCCAGCCCAATCGGTTACATATTTGCCAACAAGTGCCATCGTTAACATTCCGTGCGCAATTACATTTGGCAAGCCAACTGATAGCGCGAATTTTTCATTCTGGTGAATAGGGTTTTGATCCCCGCTGGCATCGGCATATGCCTTTAATAGCCCCCGATCAATCCAAAAAATGCGCTCGGGCAAAACGCTTCCGACCTTATTCATGCGCGTACCACCAGCGTTGACCAAGTCGATGCAACTAATTCCTGACCTTGTAGAAAATCAGAACGCACCGAAACTATTTCGCTTCCGGCTGCGGTTCGATAATTTTCAATTGTGGCGGTACAAGAAAAAACATCACCAGCAACAATTGGACGCTTAAGCAGAAACTTTTGATCCCCATGAACTAGGCGAGACCAATCTAAGCCGACTTGTGGGGCGGTAAGAATTTTTTCATACTGTTCTAAGGCGCTGCGTATAAGAAAGGTGGGGGGTGCAACATCTGTTTTTGTTTCGCCAATTACGGCAGCAAAAGAATTTATATCAGATTGGGAAATTGAGATTGAATCTGCACCCGCGAAGGTGCGCCCGACCGAATCGGGATTGAGCATTAGCGAGTTTCGCGGTGAAGAGTTGATAACTTGCAACGGGGACAGAACTTTTTAAGTTCCATCCGGTCAGGATCGTTGCGGCGGTTCTTCTTTGTAATGTAATTACGTTCTTTACATTCCACGCAGGCCATGGTGATCTTTGGACGAACGTCCGCGCTCTTACTTGCCATGGTCTAGCTCCTTTATTGCTTCATTAATCAATGAGCGCTTAGGTTACCTGAGACCTATGCCCAACACGAAATCGAACGGTTTCAAGGCCTTGCGATCGCTCTTGTAAATCGCATAGCCAGCCCAAGTGCATGTATTCTTTCCTATATGAAATATAAAAATCTTGGTCGTTCTGGTCTTTCAGTAAGTCGCCTCTGCCTTGGCACAATGAATTTTGGTCCCGAGACGGATGAGCCGACCTCACACTCCATCATGGATTCGGCCCTTGAACGCGGCATCAATTTCTTTGATACCGCCAATCGTTACGGCGCGCCTGCCTATGGTTTGACTGAAGAGATCATGGGGCGTTGGTTCGCCCAAGGTGGTGGACGCCGAGAAAAAGTAGTTCTTGCTACCAAGCTCTATGGTGAAATGGATCCGTGGCCAAACAACAAGTGGCTCTCTGCGCTAAATATCCGGCGCGCAGTCGATGCCAGCCTGAAACGTATGCAAACCGAGTACATCGATCTCTACCAAATGCACCACATCGATCGCACCACGCCATGGGAAGAGATCTGGCAAGCAATGGAAGTATTAGTTGCGCAGGGGAAAATTATTTATGTAGGTAGCAGCAACTTCGGTGGCTGGCATATAGCACAAGCACAAGCCGCGGCCGCCTCTCGCAATTTCACGGGCTTGATATCAGAACAATCGATTTACAATTTAGTTACACGCGACATTGAACGCGAAGTGATTCCAGCTGCAGAGCACTATGGGGTTGGGATTCTACCTTGGTCGCCACTTCACGGTGGGCTCCTCGGAGGAGTTCTAAAAAAAGAACGAGACAGTAAACGTCGCCTTGAAGGTCGCGCTAAAGATACACTCGACAAAGTTAGAGATCGCGTAGAGGCATACGAAACTTACTGTGAAGAAATAGGTCATGAACCCGGTGATGTGGCGTTGGCATGGTTAATGCATCAAAGTGCGGTTACTGCACCGATTATTGGCCCACGTACTCAAGCGCAATTAGATGCCTCACTTCGTGCAGTTGATGTCGAACTTACCAGTGAGCAATTAGCCAAACTCGATGAAATATTCCCAGGATATAAAACTTCCCCAGAAGATCACGCTTGGTGATTACTCATCTCTAGTTAGAAGTGTATGAACTAACGAGGCGTAAGTTTGTTTGAGAGCCAAGTTGAGAATCCCGGCAAGGATATTCCTAGCTCACCACGTCTGGGGGCATGAAGTAGGCCGCGCTTGTTTATGAGAGAGGCTCTCGTACTGCCCAGGGCCTCCGTTGACCGCTTCAAAGCTTTTGAGACTTGGTCCGAAGTTGTCATACCACCCGCAAGAGCTACCACCTTAATCATTGATTGCTCTAAATTCGAGAGCGAGTTCCAACGGTCGAGGAACAGTCCCTCCATTTGTTTCTGAGCTGTGGCAATACCAATTCTGGCTGCTTCAGTCTCAATCTTTTCATTATTCCCTTTGGCTACCCAGGTGTGATACCCAATCAGCTGAACTAGATATGGATACCCATCTGCAGCTTCTATCATTTGAACAAGCGCTGTTGCCTCAATTATTACTCCTCGCTCTTGGGCAGGTAGCAAAAACGCAGTTGCTGTCGAGTCCCTTCCCAAACTCCCTATCTCCACATAAGTAAGTCTTTCGAGATATGTGCCTGCACTTTTTAGCACAGAACGCATTATTGGCAAGCCAGCCATCTGTACAGACACTGGGATCGATAATTTCATTACAACTTGTTGGAGGGCTGAAGCGAGAGCAGCCAATTCGTCTAATTTATCTACTTCGTGCATTTCGTCAATCGTGATTAATACGCCTCTTTTTGATTTTTGCGCTCTGCTTCCTACTTCAATAAGTGCTTGTTTGGCTAGATCTGAGAACTCAGACCTCTTTGGTGCCGTCTTCCTAGCAGTTGCGCCAATCTTTGCTACTTTGGCATCGAGCTCCAAGGTCAACTCAACATCGATTTCTTTCAGTCTTTTCGCTATCTGGGATCTCTTCGAACCAGCCTCACTCAGAAGCTCATATAGGAGCGGAACCAGAAAAGACTCGCCCGAGGTGATTTGGCGCGCTATTACCGGCCAGCCTAGAGTCCTCGCCTTATCGCCCATCTCGTTGAGTAAAACCGTTTTACCAACGCCACGTTCCCCAATAAGAGCACCAATAAATCGAGGGTTCCTTGGGCCAGATTTCAGAGCCAAATCAAATGCGTCTAAAATATTCTCGCGGCCTGCTAAGTACGGTGGTCTTATGCCCCAACCCGGATTGTATGGAGGCGAATCGTCTTGTTTTAAATTCACTACACTTCACTACACTCTCTCTCGAAATCGAACTCTCTATGATAAATACCATTGATTTACACTGTTTTTATGCTTACTAGACTTTACTACACTTGGTCGTAAACTGTACTGGGAGAGGCGCACGAACTCTTTTGGCGAAAAACTCAATCCATCCATTTTCTGGCACTCAACTGGTTACCAACGGTTCCATTATGGTCAAATCTTTACCATGGGTTTAGCAAAGATGACTCTAGCGATTCTAGTCAACTGCATGGCGGTGAATCTGGCAGAAATGAAGCGGTGGATAGCTCGCATTGAACTCGAAGCAAGTGGAGTAAAGCAACTCGCAGAAACACAAATTCTCGAACAGTAAGAAACTGATTCGAGAATTCGTCGTTTTAAAAAACAGTTTGCAAGTATTTATTTATAAATCAATACTTGCAGAGCTAATAAAAATGGCATGAAATATTCCCAGGATATAAAACTTCCCCAGAAGATCACGCTTGGTGATCACTGAATCTCTAATTAAAAGATAGTTAGAAGTCTGTGAACTAACTAAGGTGCAACTTTGTAAGGAGAAGTAAGCAAGGGAAATCAAGACCAGAAATTAGTAGCGGGAGCGGGATTTGAACCCACGACACAGCGATTATGAGCCGCTTGCTCTACCAAGCTGAGCTACCCCGCCAAGGGTTGTGCTTGTTTTACTGCCGAACTTTTACTGCCAAATTTTTACTGCTTTGTACTGCGAGAGCCCCCCACCGGAATCGGACCGGTGACCTTTTCCTTACCATGGAAACGCTCTACCAACTGAGCTAGGGGGGCGCTAGGTAGAGAAGTTAGCGTACAGGCTCAATCATACTTTCTAAAATCATTAACTAAAGCGCAGGATTTAGCACAATTTTCCCAATAGTTTCCCGCGCCAGCATCGCTTGGTGCGCCGCGCTTGCTTGACTCAAGCCAAAGGTGGCGCCAATTACTGGTTTTAACTTACCTGCTTGAACTAAGGCAAAAAGTTCAACAATTACATCGTTTAGTAATTCTTTATTTCCAAAACAATTTGCTAGCCAAAAACCGCTCACAGTTTTACTTCCACTCATCAGGGATCCTGGATGAATTGGTGTTGGCGCGCTTCTTGATGCCATTCCGTAAGTAATTAGTCGACCAAAGCTTGCTAGAACTTCTAGACTTGAATCGAAAGTTTTTCCGCCGACCATCTCAAGAATCAAATCAATGCGTTTTCCGCCATTAGCTTTTCGCATCTCACCCGCTAGCTCATCACTCTTTGCATCAATTACAACATCAGCGCCAAGGGATGTTGCGAGTGCGCCTTTTCCACTAGATGAAGTAACTGCAATTACTTTAGCGCCCCACATTTTTGCTAATTGAATTGCAATAGTTCCAACACCTCCAGCAGCTGCATGTATGACAACGCTTTCATCTGCCCCCAGATGGCCAACCGTTTTTAAAATATGCCACGCAGTTGAACCCTGAACCAACATGCAGAGTGCTTGCTGATCACTTACACCTTCTGGAATATCAATCAGCAACGCCTTATTTGCAACCGCCTTTTGCGCATATCCCCCGCCACTAACGGAAGCTAAAACTCGGCGGCCATTTGCTGTAGTTCCAACAACCTCAATGCCGGGAATCAAGGGCAGAGTTTGCGGCGATAAATAACTATTTTCGGTTTGGTGAGTATCTGCATAATTGATTCCTATTGCCGCAACGCTAATAAGTTCTTCATTTTCTCCAGCGATTGGTTCGGGAAGATCAACTAAGTGCATTACTTCTGGGCCGCCAAATTCGGTGATCTGGATTGCTTTCATTATTATCCTTTAGCTGAGCTGAGAGTAATTGCTTGCGAAGTGCAAAGAATACAATACATTATTGACCACTCTTAAATTTTATGAGTTAGAAATATTTTCTAAAGAACTTCTTTAATCTCTTGACTGCGGAATTATTCGAAAATGCGATTACTTTCGCCTTCGTAGGCTCATCTGGTGTGAAAACATCCTTAAGCGCTGGGGAACTATGATCTAGCGACTCCGCAATTCTTTGAATATTGGAAACCATAGACAAACCCCGAACTAATTGATCTTGGTCAACTTCGCTGGCTTCTTCTATAAAAGTTTCAGCCAGAGCAGCCCCAGCATCACGAACATCATCTGTTGCGCTTTGATCTAAATCTGCAACAACATCTTCGCCGCCAACATCTGCGCTGATTGCATAACTTGCAGTAGAGAGTGCAACGGCAATTTGTTTCTTAGTTACATCGGCAATGCCGCCACCAACAACTGAATCAAAGAGAGTTCGCGCAATCGTGCGCACTTGAACAACGGTATGTTCGACGGCAATTCCGCGAATATAAATTTCTTCAGCTTCATCTTTTTCAGCCGTTGGAAACCAGCGCGCATGTCCGCGCGCTTCAACTGATTGCGCTCTAATCGCTGGAATCTCTTCAACCAATAAACGTGCCTTTGCTAACCAATTGCCAGCATCCTTTTGGGTATAGCCAGCGGCTACACCTTCAGCCATCATTGCTAATAACGCTGCAGACTTTTTACTTACAGATGTGATTTGGTCATTGGCACGGCCAACTGGAGTCTTTGGATGTGAAAAATATGAGAAAAATATCGCAATTCCTGCACCGATTAAAGTTGAAAGCAACCGGTGTGTTGCTGTGCTTTCACTTAACCCAGGGCCGATAACGATCAGGGCGGTGACTGAAACAGTAACTGAAGCAACTTCGCCAAGGTGCAGGGCTCTAGCAATAATCGAGCACATAATAATCGTTATTCCAACGGCGATAAAACCAAAACTAAAGAGCGAGACAGTAAGTAGAGCAATAGCTGCTCCAATTGCGGTTCCAACAATTTGACCGAAACCTTCGCGCACTGATTTATGTAGCGAGATACGAATACTTAAAGTGCAAACAATTGCGGCTACAAGGCCACCATTTAGGACTAGAAGATCTCCAACTAACCAAGCCACCGCACCTGCGATGCCCGCGACAAGAATCTGTCGCACCCAAATATGGCGATCAGTAAATAGCTTCTTGAATCGGAGTGCGTATTCTTTTATCATCTTGACCCAACTTTACTCCTGTTAATGGGTGGACTTCAAAATTTTTGGTACATGGTAGTTTATTTAAGCTACAGGGATTTGGAAAGAGTTAGAAGCCTCTGGTTTGATCCAACCCTTAAAAATATAAGTTACGCAGGAGTAAAAGTATGTCTTTCTACAGATCGGGCGATTATTTGGCGTCCCTCAATGATGGATGAAATTTCTCCTGAGGTAATCATCTGAACGATGAGATTACCAAGAACTGTCGCCTCAACAGGGCCAGATATCACTAGTCGCTGAGTTGCATTGGCAGTTAATTGATTGAGCAGCACATTATTCGAACCACCACCAACAATATTTATTTCTTCGATGGTAATTCCAGAAGCGCGTTCAAGTTGCTCTAAAACTTTACTGTATGCAAGTGCTAGAGAATCGAAAATACATCGCGCAATTTCGGCCGGCGTACTCGGCACTTTCTGTCCACTTTCCAAACATGCAACTGTAATTAATTCGGGCATTGGACCGGGTTTTGAAAAATGTGAGTCATTGGCCTCAATAATCGGTCCGCCACCGGGTAGCGCTGCTGCTTCATCAATAAGGCCAGAGAGTGAAATCTCATTACCTTGAGCTCGCCAATAACGCACTGATTCTTCAAGGAGCCACATCCCGGTGACATTGCGTAAGAATCGAACAGTATGTTCGGCGCCTAATTCGTTTGTGATATTAAAATTCATCGCTTCTGTATTCGTAATTGGATTCTTTAGTTCGAGACCAATCAGCGACCATGTGCCACTGGAAATATAAGCACTTGTTCCTTCTGTATTAAGTGGAATCCCGGCAACAGCAGATCCAGTGTCATGTGATGCAACAGCAACAACTCTTATTCCATCGAGTTCGCCATGGCCGGTAATTTCACCGAGTACTACACCAGTTTCATGAAGTGGCGGAAATATATTGCGTGGAAGTCCCAACTGGTCAATGAGAGCCCAGTCCCATCCTCGTGTGCGCACGTTAAATAATTGAGTTGTGGATGCGTTGCTAATTTCATTACTGAGTGAACCGCAGAGATGATGGTTGAGAAGATCTGGCAACATAAGAAATGTAGCGGCGCTCTTAAATGATGGGGTGCTTGAAGCGGCAGCGAATTGAAAAATCGTATTACAGAAAAGAAATTGGATGCCAGTTTTTTCGTAGATGTAATCGCGCCCCAATTGATTGGAGACAGATTCCATCACTCCATCAGTACGCGCATCTCGATAACAGTAAGGAGTTTCGATGAGTACCCCATTGCCATCGAGGAGTCCATAATCAGAGGCCCACGAATCAACACCGACCGAGATGATATTTCCATGAGATTTTGCAATCAGGAGGCCTTTTTTAACCTCATCGAGGATTTTCTGCCATTGCCAACGAAGTGTTCCATCACTGCACATTTCAGCGCCATGTTTAAAACGATGTACTTCACTCACTTCTAGTTTTCCTGAAGTAAGTGAAGCAATCGATACCCGGCCACTGCTAGCCCCTAAATCAATAGCGGCGTAGTAATCCATTACAAGGACCTTTACTTATTCTTATCTATCTTAAGAATGCGGCGGCGACTCCACCATCAACTGGAATATGCATTCCGGTTGTCAGTGTTAAGTCTGGTCCAAGGAGCACAAATACGGCAGCCGCGATATGTTCTGGGAGCACTTCCTTTTTTAGAATTGTTCGTTGCGCGTAAAATTCTCCGAGTTTCTCTTCTTCAACTCCATACATTTTGGCGCGATTTGCACCCCAGCCAGAAGAGAAGATTCCAGAGCCCTTAACAACTCCATCTGGATTGATTCCGTTTACGCGAATCCCTTGCCCGCCGAGTTCGGCTGCAAGCAGACGGACTTGGTGTGATTGATCAGCTTTTGTGGCACCGTATGCGACATTATTTGGTCCTACGAAAATTGAATTTTTCGAAGAAATGTAAACAATGTCACCGCCTAATTTCTGGGCGATCATAACTTTTACAGCTTCGCGAGATGCGATAAATGAACCACGAGACATGATATCGTGTTGCAAATCCCAGTCCGTTGTCGATGTTTCAACAAGGGACTTACTCATTGAAATTCCCGCGTTGTTGACCAAGATATCGATTCCACCGAAGGCGAGCGCAGCGGCAGTTATCGCTGCTGCGATTTCATCTTCCTTAGTAACATCAACGGCCACTGCAATAGCTTTATCTGGCCCGCCTAACTCAAGTGCAAGTGCTTGTGATGGTGCTAAATCACGGTCAGCAATAACAACACAGGCGCCTTCATGTGAGAGTCGAATTGCCGTTGCTCGGCCCAACCCTGATGCAGCACCGGTGACAAGAGCAATCTTGCCGACAAGTGGCTTAGGTTTTGGTGCGCGTTGCAGTTTTGCTTCTTCCAAATCCCAATATTCGATTCGGAATTTTTCGGATTCAGCAATTGGTTGATATGTTGAAATTGCTTCCGCACCGCGCATAACATTTATTGCATTAACGTAGAATTCACCAGCTACCCGAGCAGTTTGCTTATCTTTACCAAAGGTAAACATTCCGATTCCTGGAACCAAAATAACTGCAGGGTCTGCCCCGCGCATCTTTGGCGAATCCGCGGTTGCATAGCGGTGGTAGTAAGCCGTGTATGCAATCCGGTATTCCTCATGCAGTTCGTGTGCTCGAGCAATAACTTCATCGATAGCAGCATCTGGTTTGGTATCTAGCACCATTGGCGAAACTTTTGTACGTAAAAAATGGTCCGGGCATGATGTGCCCAGTGCTGCCAGACGTCCCACTTCAGAACCTTCTAGAAAATCTAGAACTGCAGCTGCATCTGTAAAGTGTCCCAACATGCGCACATCATGCGATGCCATACCGCGCAAATATGGCGCTAACGCAGCTGCGCGTTCAGCACGTGCAGCAGGTGCTAGTGGCTTTTGTGCCGCTACTTTGGCACCGAAGGGATCCTTCTTTCCTTTTGCTTTAATGAACTCTTCTGCCTTAGTAATTGCCCATACGGAACGCTCTTCACATTCTTTGCTGGTTGTGGCCCATGTCGTCAATCCATGGCCACCGAGAACGCAACCTTTTGCTTTTGGATTTTCTGCGGCAATTCTTGCCATGTCGATGCCAAGTTGAAAGCCCGGACGGCGCCAATCAACCCACAAGATTTCATCGCCGAAACATTCGCGGGTAAGGGCTTCGCCATTAATCGATGTGGCGATAGCAATAATTGAATCTGGGTGTAAGTGATCTACATGATCAAATTCAACAAGTGCGTGCATTGATGTATCGAGGCTCGGAGTGGCTCCACCAACTCCAAATGCACAGTAGGTAAAGAGTGCAACCATCTCATCTTCGTGTTCGACTCCGCGATAGACGTTCTTTAACTCCTTAAATCGCTCCAGATCAAGAGCTGCTAGCCCTGACTCTTTAAGTGTTCCTAAATCTCCGCCGGAACCTTTTACCCACAAAACCGCTGTATCTTTTCCATTTGCCGGATTTCTTAAGGTTCCCTTGCATGAAGTATTTCCACCTGCGTAATTAGTAAATCTCGGTTCCGAACCTAAACGGCTGCTGCGTTCTAGTAATTGTTTTACGACATCAGGATTTGTCATCTAATTAAGCACCCCATCCAGCTTGTACTCCGCCAACGCGCTCGGCTGCAATCTTTGTTGCGTAGCCGCTCTTATCATATGCAACCTTTGGATTACCATCACGGCCAATATCTGCCCGAAGTTCGCAAAGAAGTGGTCGAACATCTGTGTTGTAGGCATCCATCAAGATGTCATTTCCACCAAGTATGTCTCCTGCAACTTGTGCTTTCTTAAGTGCAACTGCATCAACAAGTAACGCCTTTGCAACAGATTCTTGAACGTTGGTGATTGAGCGAATTTGTGCCGGGATTTTTGGCTCAATGTTGTGGCATTGATCTAATACATATGAGACAGGGGTACCAACATCGAAACCACCGTTTTGATTTACCTCGTGCATAATGCGGAATAACTGGAATGGATCTGCTGCTCCAACAATCAAGTCATCGTCTGCATAGAAACGAGAGTTGAAATCGAATGCACCTAAACGCTTCTTGCGTAGTAAGAATGCAACAATGTATTCGATATTTGTGCCAGGAGCATGGTGGCCGGTATCAACACATACATGTGCCTTCTCCCCAAGCTCTAAGCAGTGCACATATGACGTGCCCCAGTCTGGAACATCAGTTGAATAAAAAGCTGGTTCGAAGAATTTATATTCCAATAACATTCTTTGGTTGGCACCCAAGCGCTCATAAACCTTCTTAAGTGATTCGTACAATCTTTCTTGGCGCTCTGACAAATTATCTTGGCCTGGGTAGTTGGTTCCGTCGGCGAACCAAAGCTTGAGGTCTTGTACATCTGTCTGGTCCATGATGTCGATACATTCCAAGAGATGAGCTACCGCCTTTTGGCGAATTTTTGCATCTGGATGACAGACTGAACCAAGTTTGTAATCATCATCTTGAAAAGTATTTGAGTTAATAGTTCCTAGACGTACACCTTGTTCTTTAGCAAAGTCAGAGAGCTTCGTGTAGTCATCGACTCGGTCCCATGGAATGTGAAGGGCAACAGCTGGAGCGGCGCCGGTGTATTTATGGACTTGAGCCGCATCTGCAATTTTTTCATATGGGTCACGCGGAACACCTGGTTGAGCGAAGACTTTAAAGCGTGTTCCGGAATTTCCATACGCCCATGATGGAGTCTCGATATAGAAACGCTTGAGAACTTCTTTTGCTTCTTTGGCACTTGCCATTTTGTACTCCTTATTATTGTTTTAATTAATTGAGATAAAAAACTTCTTCTAAACGCAAAAACCCTTCGTCTGGATTCTTTCCATCAAGTGCGACAAAGAATTCAGACATTTCTGCTTGCCAACGAGCATTGACCTCCGTCTTTGCCATTCCAGCTTTTGCTGCTTCAAGATCTGGAGTTTCAAGGTAACCAAATAAAGTTCCATCAGTGCGATCTAGAAAGAGTGAGTAGTTGGTCCAACCGGTCTCGCTAAGCGCTGCCAACATATCTGGCCACACTTGAGAATGGCGACTCACATATTCATCCATCATCTCCTTTCTGACCTGCAAGCGAAAACTAACTCTCTCCATTATCAGTAACGGGCTTTCATATAATCAAGTGCGGTCTTTGCCAAATCATCCGAATCGCTCCAGAGATTGCGCCATACACACAGCGTATTTGAAAGAGCAGGATCCACGACCGCAGATGAAAATGATTCGAAAGTAATTGGCCCTTGGTAATCAATTTTCTTTAGCGCTTGGAAAAATGTTTCGAAATTTACATTTCCAGTTCCAAGATATCCGCGATGACTCTCACCGATATGTACATATCCAAGGCGATCGCCCGCTTCAATGACTGCAACGGCCATTCCATCTTCTTCAATATTCATGTGATAGGTATCAAGATGCAGATAAACATTTGAACGATTAACCGCATCCATAAACTTCAGACCGTCGGAGCCTGTATTTATAATATTCGATTCGTAGCGATTGACTACTTCAAGGTTGATGTTGATGCCTTTCTCCCCTGCATAATCTGCCAGGCGCTGCATTGCACCAATTGAGTTGGTACGATTCTCAGTTGTCGCTGGTCCAGGATATCTTCCTAGTGAGCAATAAATAACTCCGCAAAGTTCAGTACCACCAATTCCTGCAAGTACGTCAGTTGCCTTAGCTAGGAGTTCGTCACCCTTTTTCACGATTGAAAGGTCAGTGCTTGTAACGTCAGTCTTTGGTGAAAGACCTAAGGATGCATGTGCTCGAAGTCCATACTCTTGCAGTAAATCTTTTGTCATCGTAATATCGACAGCCCATGGATCTAGTATCGCAATTTCAATAAAATCGTAACCAGTGCGTGCCGCGCCGCTGATTGCTTTGCGAGCGCCTTCAGGAGTCCAATCACCGGACCAGATAAGTGCGTGTCCACCGAATTCGAGTTCTTTTGTAAAAGCCATCTTGATGCCCCTTTACTTACAATCATTAAAATCAAAGAATTCTAAACCAAGTTTACTTCGTTTTCTTCAGCAAGAGAAATGCGATTTGGGGCGGCTCCTAAAGGAACCACCCCAAATCTTTAGATCTTTCAATCTAATAATTACCTAACGAAAAGTTAGCTAATTAGAAGCTGTACTTATCTATGTTCTCGGTTGTTAAGATAAGTGCTGGCCCAAGAAGAACTTCGTTTCCGACAGCTCCCTTGATGACGGTACGGGTCTTAACTCCGCGATCGCCCTTTGCAGACTTAATTACTGCACCAACCTTTACGCTCTGCTTGCCATTGCGAATTGAGTTCGCAATCTGAACAGCTACGTATCCGAAGTTTTCAACATCCCATATTGATGCCTGTGCTCCAGAACCATCCTTGATGTAGGCCCTCATATCGTTTGGAAGTCCAAGACCGGTAACGAATACCTTGCCCTTTGTGTCTGGATTGCCACTGACGTACTTAGCAGCTGCAACGATTCCAACTGAAGTTGGAGCAACGATGACCTTAACGTTTGGATACTTAGCAATAAGACCCTTTGTTTCATTTGCTGAATCTTCTGGCTTATCGTTTCCGTAAGCAGTGGCTACAACCTTAACGTTTGGATACTTAGCAGCAAGCTCTTCATTCATGTACTTGATCCAGACATTCTGGTTTGTTGCATCTGGAGTAGTTGAAAGAACTGCAATCTCGCCTGAACCGCCAGTAAGGTCATTAGCGGACTTAGCAAGTGCCTGTCCGATACCTTTTGATGAAGCCTGGTTTACGAAAATCGAACGGCCAGCTTTAGCGACATCTGAGTCATACGTAACAACTGTAACGCCCCTCTTCCGAGCAGCCTTGAGTGCAGGAACAAGAGCATCCTTGTCGTTAGCAGCAACAATAAGAACGTTAAATCCGCTCTGTACTGCTGCGTTGATTTCCTTTACCTGTGCTGCTGCAGTGATTTCAGTTGGTCCCTTGTACGCACAAGTTGCCTTGAGTTGCTTGCATGCGCGCTGTACACCCTTGTCAGCAGCTTGGAAATATCCAATGGTGCCGAGCTTTGGAATGTGAGCGATCTTTAATTTTTCTGCTGCCTGTGCTGATGGAACCATGAACACCGATGCGATCAATGTACCAGCGGCTACAATTGAGAGAACTTTTTTCAAAGTATTTGCCTTTCGTTATGTGATAGGGAACGAAACCACCTGAGTTTTCGTTCCAACGCAAAGGCCGATCTGACTAATCCTAAGCGATGCCGTAAGTCTAGGCGAAAACAAGAGAAAATAGTAACTTTTTTTATAACGGTTTGATAAATCTAGCCTTGCCTATCCCATCACTAATCCACCGTTAACGTTGAGTACCAATCCGGTTATGTACCCAGCCTTTTCTGAGGCAAGGAAGACGATTGCATCTGCCACCTCCTCGGGAGTCCCGAAACGCTGAAGCGGAGTTTGCGCGAGCCATTCTTGGCTTCTCCCCAACGAACGTTCTTTGATCATCTCAGTCATAATTCGACCAGGAGCGACGATATTTGCAGTGATACCAGCGGGTCCTAATTCTTTTGCTAGCGAAAAAGTTAGCCCTGCGAGTCCTGCCTTGGCTGCTGCATAGTGAGCGTGGTTCTGCGATCCTGTTTCGGCCACCTGAGATGAAACGCTGATAATCCTGCCCCACTTCGCCTCAATCATCTTTGGAATTACTTCACGCGAAAGTCGAAATGCAGCAGAAAGATTTACCTCAACGCTCTCATCCCAAATTTCATCAGGCATTGCCTGGACTGCGTGGTCTGTCATGAGCCCAGCGTTATTTACTAAAATCTCAATTGCGCCAAAGCGTCTGCAAACTTCGTTCACTAACTTTACAGATGCATTCTGCTCGCGTAAGTCAGCCGCAAAGGCATACGCACTGCAACCTACCGATCTGATTTCATCTACTACTTCGTGTGCTGCACCTGCATTGGTGCTGTAGTGCACTGCAATCTGATTCTCGCTCTGCGCAAAGGCAAGCGCAGTTGCTCTACCTATTCCGCCCGAGCTACCCGTGATTAATATAGTGCGCATTTCGTGCCCCTTATGAATCTCGTTTGAATGTTGATTGAAACTCTACAAGCACTTCTGGATTTGCCAAGGCCGCAGGACTTCTTCCCTCAAGAAGTGCGATCAGATCATCTGTCACCATCTTGCTGTGGTGAATCGGCACCTCATGCGTTGCGCCCGAGAGATGAGGGCTCAGGATTACATTATTGAGCCTTCGTAGTGGGCTATCACTTGGAATGGGTTCAATTGGATAGACATCTAGCGCTGCCCCTGCAATTCTTCCTTCAGCCAAGGCAAGGGTAAGAGCATCATAATCAACTATGGCTGCGCGAGCGGTATTAATAAAGAAGGCGGAAGGTTTCATCGCTCTGAAAATTTCTTGAGAGATCATTCCACGTGTTTGATCCGTAACTTTTGCAGCGATCACCAAGAAATCTGATCGGGCAGCAATCTCGTCAAGGCTACAGGATCTCGCTTCGTAACTCTGTAATACATCTGCCTTTACATACGGATCCATCACTAACAGTTCCATTCCAAAACCCTTAACTCGCTTCGCGATCTCTCTGCCGATAGCGCCAAATCCCACCAAACCAATTTTCTTACCGAAGAGTTCTACTCCACTAAATCTTTGAAAAGGAGCTACCGGATCAAGGCTCCATTCGGAGGTAATATTTTTTCTCTCCCCACTCTTATCTGAATAATTTGCGCCCGTAAGTTCTTCAGTGTGACGCAAAAAATGATGTGTCATAGGGATGCTTCGTGCAATTGAAATAACTAAGCCAACCGTGTATTCGGCAACTGCAATCGCATTTCTCCCAGGGGTGAAGAGGATTGGAATGCCTCGCTTACTTGCCTCTGATACATCTACATTTGCTCCAGGTTCATTTCTGCAGCAAGCGAGTATTTTTAAATCTCTTGCGGCATCAAGAACTGCTGCTGTGACGGGTTCGAATTCGATGATTGCGATTTCAACTCCGATGAGCGCCTTAATAAATTCTGCTTCGCTGAGCTTCTTGTTTGTAACTCCATACCCAGCCTGCACAATTTCGCCCAAGTACGGTTGAACTCGCGCAATATCTGTTGGGTTCATTCGAGCAGTGATAAGAGTCTTCATGAAAAAGTTTCGCTTTCTGCTGATGCTTTAAATTCATCCTTAAGTTTTTCATAGAGAGATCTAAAGCGTTGGTATCTGCGTTGATAATGTTCATGGTGTTTAGCATCAGGTAAAAATCGTTCTTGTATCTCAATGACTTCGCTCAGCATTTTGCGAATATCGGGAAATATACCCAGACCAATACCTACCAAGTAAGCGTTTCCCATCGCCGCACCTGCAGATTCTTTCAACGAAACAATTGGGATTCCCAATACATCTGCCTTAATTTGATTCCATAAACGATTCTTTGTTCCTCCGCCAACGCTACGTATCTCATTGATCTCTACTCCAGCGTTTCTTGCCACTTCTACATTATGTGCCAATGCATACGCGGTGCCTTCTAAGACCGCTCGTACCATTGCCGCCTTTGACGTGTTTAAGGTAAGTCCGAAGAAGACGCCTCGCGCATATGTATCCCATATCGGTGCACGCTCGCCCATCATGTATGGCAAGAAGATTAGGCCGCCGCTTCCGACAGGAACAGTTTCAGCATCTGCCATAAGTTCATCAAGTGTCCAGCGGCCGCCAAGAATCACTTGATGTAACCATCGCACATTGCCACCTGATGAAACCATCGCACCCAGTAGAAGTTCGCGACCGGCAATCGCATGTGCCATGGAAATAAAAGGAACTTTACCCTCTACGCAATTGTGAGTTCCCGCATGAGTTGGCATCAAAAGAACTGTTGATGTTCCTGTCATTTCTGCAACGACTCCAGGATCAATAACGCCAGCTTCTAAGGCAGCCATTGCGCCATCTACTGATCCAGCAAAAACCGGAATTCCGCTGGGCAATCCAATTACTTCACTTGCTCTTTCTGTGAGTTCTCCAAGTATCTGCGTGCTCTCGAAAATTTCTGGAAGTTGTTCGGGGTTGACGCCCACCGCAAGCATAAGATCGCTATTCCAACTATTTGTTTTTCGATCAAGAAGTTGGAGCAACGTTGCGTGCGCTCTATCAATGCCAAATATCCCGGTGAGATGAAAATTCAAATATCCTGGAATCTGTAAGAATTTAAATGTACTCTGAAAATCTTCTGGTTCATTTTCTTTTAGCCAGAGCATTTTGGCTGCAACATAGAAGGGATCCGCGCGATTGCCAGTAATCTCTGCAATGTGCGGAACCATTTTGAGTAACTTCTGCGATTGAAGTTCAGCACGTCGATCCATCCAGATAAGCGCCGGATATATCGCCAATCCATCTCGATCAACTGCAATAAGAGTCGGTGCCTGAGCACTTATCGAGAGGCCAATAACTCTTGCGCCTGCTCCATCGACGTGGCCAAGCACCTCCTTAACGGATGCGCAGAGTGCGTTCCACCAATCTTCGGGTGCTTGTTGCGCCCATCCAGGCTGCGGGAAAGTTGTTCTGTATTCAGCTCTACCTTCGGCCAGTAGCTTTCCAGAGCGCGAAACAAGCACCGCTTTTGTTGCGGTGGTTCCTACATCAATTCCGAGCAGTAAAGCGCTATCCTGATAAGCAATATCAGGTGTTGATGACATTACTTAGGCTCGGATTGCGGCTTTTGCTTGTGAGCGCTTAACCTTATCGATCAATACTGGGACTGTAACCGAAATCAAAAGAAGAAGCCCTGTCACGATCGTTCTCCATTGTGCATTGACTTCACTCAGTGTCAGCCATGATTCAACGCTTCCAGCAAGGAGTACACCTGCAAGAACACCCCACATTGTTCCGATGCCACCGAAGATGGAGACGCCACCCAAGAGACATGCAGAGATAACAAGGAGTTCAAGGCCAACGCCATTATCGGATTGCGCAGTGGAGAAGCGGAATGTGTATACCACGCCAGCGAGGCCTGACATCAAACCAGTCAAGATAAATAACTGCATTTTATGGCGGTCAACATTTACGCCAGCAAACTTGGCGGCCTCGGGACTTTGTCCGATTGCAAATGTACGTCGACCGAATGGCGTGCGGTGTAAAAGCAGGCCGAATACCAGCGCCAGCACAAGGATCAGTGGCAGAGTCTTAGGGATAAATGTTGTGCCGAATGTATCGAAACCAAAACTTGTCCATCCTTCTGGAAATTCGTTAACAGTTGTAGTTCCAAGAATCCCAGCTGCAATTCCTCGATAGAGCGCAAGTGTCCCAATCGTGACTGCAAGTGCTACCAACCTTGTTTTTGTAACCAAGAATCCATTGATAAACCCGCAGAGGCCACCAGTTGCAATTGCGATAATGATCGAAAGCCAAATTGGCGCGCCATGCAAGTAGGTCCACCCCAAGACCGAACTGCTCAACGCCAAAGTAGAGGCAATCGAAAGATCGATCTCACCGGTGATAATTAAGAAGGTAACCGGCAGCGCTATGATCATAATCTCGCTGGTATTAGAAAAGATTTGTGAAACGTTGATTGAACTTAAGAAGTTATCTGTAGTAAACGAAGCTAGAACCCACACGATGAAGAGCAGATTAAGAATTGCGGTATCCCATGTGAAATGGAATCCGGTAGCGGGCTTTTCTTTTTTACTCATCGACATCACGCCCTATCCTTAATTCGTTGTGCGAGTAAGGTTTGCTCACCCCTTCTGGCGAAAACTCGATCCGCATAAATTGCAATAATCAAGAGGAGACCGTTGATTGCTTGCTTCCAGAATGCATCAACGCCAAGGGCTGCCAGACCCGATTGGATTGTCTCAACTAGTAGTGCACCAATTCCTGCACCAATCACTGTTCCAATTCCACCGTTGATACTTACTCCTCCAATAACAACGGCTGCGACCACTGCTAACTCTTGGCCGTAGAAAGCCGTCGGGTCGACCTGTGCGAATCGCATCAAATAGAAGACTCCTCCGAGTCCTGCCATTCCGCCTGAAAAGACGAAAACAAGGAATGTGCGACGAAATACATTGATGCCTACCAGATCTGCTGCAACTGGATTGCTGCCAATTGCATAACAATCACGACCGGCTTTGGTGTATTTCATAAACCATGCGACAGCGAGTGCTGCTATGAGAACAAGAATGAAGGTGAAAGGAATTATTCCAAAGTAAGCTCGCAAACCCAGGTCGACAAGGCTCTTTGGCATTTCATGAGCATTGTAATCGACTGAATTTGAGAATACATAATCAACCCCACGGACAATATATAAAGTTCCTAGTGTGACAACGAGTGATGGAAGGCGCAAACCTGCAACAAGAAACCCATTAAGGATTCCCACTGCGATACCGATGAGTGGTCCAATAACAAATGCTTGCGCGACCGTAAAGTCCGGATTTTTTGCAAGAATGTCTGCGACATACCATGCAGAGATTCCGACAGTTGATGCAATGGAAATATCAATATGTCTCATGATAAGAATCGGAGCAAGCCCAACAGCCAACAGTCCCACTACCGATACTGATGTCAGAAGATCACGTGTACCCGCACCTGTGAGAAAGCGTGGGTTGATGGCAGTAGTAACGGCGATTGCAAAGAAGAGAATAATTGCAAGGCTAAATTCGCGACCTTGTGGTCGTAACTTCAAAATAGAACCCATCTTGGCCTACTCTCTCTTTCCGGTTGTGGCAGCATCAATGACTTTTTCTGGCGTTGCCTCCGCACGTGAAAACTCAGCTACTTGTCGACCTTCGCGCATCACAATGATTCGATCTGCCATTCCAAGCACTTCTGGCAATTCACTTGAAATTATCAAAATTGCTTTGCCCTCGCCAGCTGCTTGATCAATAAGACGATGCACTTCAGCTTTAGTTGCAACATCGATTCCACGGGTTGGCTCATCGATGATTAAGAGATCAGGATTTGTTGCTAGCCACTTGGCAAGGACCGTCTTCTGTTGATTACCTCCTGAGAGGTGATCAACAGAATCATTTGCATTGTTATATTTAATACTTAACTTCTTCTGCCACGTGCTAGTGAGTTTGCGTTCTTTCTTAAAGTCAATGAACATACCTTTCATTAACTGTGGAAAGGATTCCATTGCGATGTTCTTGCTCACCGAGGACGCCATAAAGAGACCTTGCTGGCGACGATCTTCAGGTACCATCGCAATCTTCTCTTCCATCGCAATCACTGTCGATCCTTTTTTTAATTCTTTCCCGCGGATCTTGACAGTTCCACTTTGATAACGATCAACTCCGAAAATCGAACGGGCGACCTCAGAGCGACCGCTGCCAACAAGACCAGCGAGGGCAACAATTTCACCCTTCTTTACCGAGAATGAGATATCTCTAAAGAAACCAGGGTTTGTAAGATCGCTGACTTCAAGGACTATCTCTCCTATGGCGTGATCTGTCTTTGGGAACATTTCCGTTAATTCGCGCCCGACCATCTCTTTGATGACCTTCTGAAGCGTTGTCTTTGATGTTTCGGATTCACTAACAAATACGCCATCTCGCATGACGGTGATGCGATCGCAGATTGTAAATACTTCATCAAGGCGGTGACTAACAAATACAACAGCTTTATTAGAATCGCGAAGACTGCGCATTACCACCATTAGACGATCTACCTCAGTTGAAGAGAGCGCAGCGGTTGGTTCGTCCATCAAAATCACATGTGCATTCATAGATAGCGCTTTAGCAATTTCTACAACTTGCTGATCCGCAATAGAGAGACCACGAGCAATGCGCTTAGGATTTAAGTCAACGCCGAGCTCCTTAAATAACTTTGCTGCCTCATCCTGTGCGAGTTTCCAATCAATAGCGATACCTTTTTTAGGTTGGCGTCCAATAAAGACATTTTCTGCAAGAGAGAGATCTAAAAAGAGTAACGGTTCTTGGTAGATAACGGCTATGCCTTGGCTTATAGATACCTGCGTCGATCCAGATACGAAGGCTTTCCCATCGATTCTAATCTCACCTGCATCTGGCTTATGAACACCAGCAAGGATCTTAAGTATTGTCGATTTGCCCGCACCATTTTCGCCAATGAGCCCATGAATCTCGCCAGCCTTGAGAGTTAGGTTCGCGCCATCAAGTGCAACTGCGCCGCCGAATCGTTTTTTGACGCCCTTCATCTCTAAAAGTAGTTCGCCCTGAATAGCCACATGAACTCCTATTTTCTGCATAGCCATGCGACAAAGTAAATTGCAATGAGAAGAAATCTAACGGCTAGAGTAGCAGTTGTGGGCATGGTTTAGGCAAGATGTCGACGAGACCCCGAGTTCAAGGGGTCGTCGCTCCATTGACAGCCAATCCGGTTGGTACTAAATTCACCCGTCAACAGGTTCAGTGAACCAATTTAACAAGAATAAACGTGACGAAGACTACCTGCTGGCAAGGTCCCAGACCGCAAGCCGATCAAGGAGATTTTGAAATGGCAATTGAGGCTCCCTACCAAGAAAAAGTTATATCTTTGGCTTCCGCAATGGATCGAGCGCTAGATGCAGGGCAGGGAATTGTACGACTGGCTCCGACTTGGGTTCCTCGGGCTTTTTGCACTCCAGGACGACGTATTCGACTTCACCCAGACGACTACTACCCCTTTGCACAAACTCGCGGTGGGATTGACGAGCGTTGGTTGGCGTCCGCAGTACGTGCGGAGAACGGACCTCTTACAGGCCCTAATGAGGGGTTGAGTTTCGTTGTAGACCCAGAAGGTGGCCTTATCCCGTTCGACGATTTTGTTGGACATCACAAAGATCGACTTATTGGCGATCGCCTTTGGGCCAAATACGCGAAGTGGCCCATGTACTCAAAATTCTTCGACAACCAACAAGCGCTGCCATTTCATGTCCATCATCGGGATCATCATGCGGCTCTTGTTGGCAAGCCAGGAAAGCCTGAGGCCTATTACTACTCGCCTCACATGAACAACCACCTGGGTGATCAGCCAATCTCTTTTCTGGGGCTGCAGACCGAAATCTCGGTTGACCAGGTTAAGGAGCGACTTCAGAGATTCAGTCAGGGGGGCGACAATCGAATCACAGACTTATCTCAAGGATATCGGACCCAACTTGGCACGGGCTGGGACATTCCGGGAGGTGTATTGCATGCGCCCGCAAGCGTCTGTACGTATGAGCCTCAGGCCGCATGCGACGTGTTTTCCATATGTGAGTCGTGGAGTAACAATCGTGAGGTTCCTGAGGAACTGCTCTGGAAGGACGTACCAGCAGATCGGCAAGGGGACATCGATTTTATCATTGAACTTATCGATTGGGACAGAAATACGGATACCAACTTTGTAAGTAACCGTTTCATGCGCCCCTACTCGACCGAGCAGTCGCTCGCTGATGGAGAGACCGTATACATAGAGAAATGGATAGTTTTCCGTTCCACCTATTTCAGTGCCAAAGAACTGTCAGTCAAGCCTGGTCAGACGGTCATCGTAAAAGATAGCGACGCATATGGACTCATCGCAGTGCAGGGTAATGGTCGCTTCGGTAACCATGATATTGCTGCAGCAACCCTCATTCGCTACGGCCAATTGAGTCAAGATGAATTCTTTGTTTCAGAAGAAACTGCTCAGCAGGGCGTAAGCATCACTAATCGCAGTTCGACTGATGATTTGGTGATGTTGAAGCACATTGGGCCTGAAAGCACGGAACTTGGTCTGCATGCCTAACATCTACGGCCTCGAAGGTTCGCGCCTTCGAGAAGGCATCGGAGTACTAGGACAAGTAATCCGAGTTGACAATTTTACCGAAAACGAAGGCCCTGAACGTGGCAGCCGACGGGTGACCAAACTATGGGGCAGGTCAAGAAGTCAACTAAACCGACAGTAGCGCCTGATGATGTGAATCGATTCTCATAGTTATACGATTCTACTTTCCGCGCGCAACGATATTTATAATTTCTTCACCACGCGCCAAACGTGCTAGTTGGGCTTCAACAAGGCGTCGACATCGTGGTTCAAAAGCAGTGCTATCCCCACCTACGTGTGGAGTGATAAGAAGGTTTGGAGCACTCCACAAAGGATGCTCCTGTGGCAGTGGCTCTGGATCAGTGACATCAAGTGCTGCATGTATACGTCGATTATTTAGTTCTAACAAGAGCGCATCAGTATCGATGATTCCTCCTCGTGCGACATTAACGATGAGGGCCCCATCTTTCATAAGAGCCAAACGTTCTTTACCGAAAAGATGTTTGCTCTCGGGTGTCAAAGGCAAAATCAAAATCACAATATCAAGAGTTGGTAAGTAGCTATTAAGTTCTGAAATCTTTTTTGATCCATCCGCCCCAGAGCGAGTGAAAGGAATCACTTCAACTGCGAATCCCGAAAGATTCTTAGCAATAGTTTTTCCGACTGAACCATAACCAATAAGTCCAATTTTACTGTCGCTAAATGATGTATAACGTTGATGAACCCATTCGCCTTTATCTTGGGCACGTACGAAATCTACAAAACCACGACGTGCTGCAATTGCAAGCCCCACGGCTAGTTCCGCAGTCGAGTCATTGTGAACACCTGCTGCATTTGCAAGAATTAAACCTTCGCGCATATATTCGAGAGCATCGTCGTAACCTGCATTGGGCATTTGGAGATATTGCAACTGTGGCATTTGGAGCACATACTCGAGACCCTGGCGCCAGCTAAAATACTTCGGAACATAGAAAGTAATATCTGTTAAATCTGAAGTTGCAAGAGGATGTGTTGCCTCTGATCTAAGTTCGACTCCTGCTGGAACATTAATGTCTGACCATTGAGACCATGCAATTATTGTCAAAGTCAATACTCCCCATTTGCCGACTTAGGAATTTCTACCATCGTGTTGGACAAAAATCCTACACCGGCGACCATTATTTCGACAATATCGCCTGATTTAAGTGCAATATCCAACGGAGGAACTATCCCAGTTCCTGTCGAGAGGATAAGACAATCCGAGAAAACTTGGCATCTAAATGCATAATCGACTTTATCTTCAAGTTTGCGATTGAGTTGGCCTAACGATGTTTGTGCTTGCCAGTGGATACTTCCATAGCGAACAATGTGAGCCGAGATAGTCATATCTATGGCATCGGGCGCCAACTATTTTGCTGACCGGACCCCTTGACCCAGAAAGATTAGGTTCAGAGCCATTGCAATATATTGAAAAGTAAATTAAAGATTGGGTGGCTAGCAGTTAAATAATTCAGCTTGATAATGTGCTAAAAGTTAAATTATCTTAAAGCTGGAATATGACCATCATCTGCGACCCATTCCAGGTGATTTTCAAGCAATGTTGAGTACTTTGGCACCCCAGATTTATTCCAACCCATTAAGTCGTAATAAGTCTTTATCATCTCTTCAAATTTAGTTTTATCAATGGAGTAATTAGTCCATCGACCAACCGTGATTCCATCCGTAAAAAATCGTTCGGGTAGGGTATCCGCCTCTGGCGGTACTCCTTCGCGAATGTTGAAAGCCTTAGTCAAATTGATTCTCCGCTCTCCAAAAGCCATTACTTCATAACTTGAAGTCTCCCAACCAGTTATTGCACCTAGTAAAGAACTCAATTCTTCAAGTGTCATGGAGCGAGTAGGAGGGGCAGCAAAAATGCAGACACAGAGTGCATCGGTAGCGGACCAACAATTTGATAGTGCCTTGTAATTTCTAACCTTCTTTGGTCCTAAGTAATCCATTGGAATTCGTTCCAAAATAACCAGCGTATTCGAACCTTGCATAGTGTGCGGCCATCCAAGTTCAGTGTCATAGTCCCAGTCGTGTTCGCAGATATTATAACGAGGGCCAATCGGTGCCGTTGCGTATCCCAACGCCAAATTTGTTTGAGTTCTAGGTTCTGCTACACACATCTCTAAACCTTTAATATGCATTGCATAATGTGAACTTTTTGGTCCAAGCTTTTCACTCATTTTCTTAACGCCATCAGCTAGTAAGTCGCCGGCGCCAGTTCGAGATGAAATATCGTTTATTAATTTTCGAATTTCCTTGATTTGACCCCATGTGAAATCCTGACCTAGTCCAGCGATGGCGATTCCATTTTCAATACACTCAATTGCCATAGCGATTACATAACCGAGTGAAGTTGGATCAAGCCCTAAGGTATTGCACAAAATATTTGATTCAAAAAGAAAATCTAGATCAGAGTTACCAATATTTGCTCCCATAGATGCTGTGATCTCTTGGTGCATTGCGCTTGCTTTGCTGAGTCCTTTGTCACCATCTAAATGGTTTGGCGTAAAAAGTTTGAAGCAATCATTTGGACAGCCGGGGCATGGTGAATTGCCTTTAAATCTTTTCATAAATTCCTCAGGCGTAAAATTTTCAACGCCCGCAAAGGAACTTTCTCTAAAATTCTTTGTACAAAGTGCAGCATCAAGGCCGTGGGTGTGAACCCATGCGGAAAAACCCGGCGGCTGATACTGCCAGTCCGCTAAGGGATTTTTGAACATTCGCTCTTTATATATATCTGTCAATTGTTGGGCTAATTTTGGGTTTGCAACTTCAGGTCGCTCTCCCTTAGCGATGACAAGCGCTTTGAGATTTTTGGACCCCATCACAGCACCCATTCCCATACGCGCTGCTTGAAAACTTCTATTGGTAACTATCGACGCAAATTTGACAAGATTCTCACCGGCTGGGCCTATTACAGCTGTTGAGATTTTAGCTCCGTATTTACCTTCCAAATTATCTACAACCTTGTCTACAGTTAAGCCCCAGAGGTCACTTGCTTCTTTGATTTCAACTTTTCCATTATCAATAAGGATAAAAACTGGAGTAAGGGAACGCCCTTTTATAATAATCGCATCAAAGCCAGATTCCTTGAATGCAGCGCTGAATGGTCCTTCAACGTGAGTTTCACCCATTCCATTCGTGAGAGGGCTCTTGGAACAAACTGCTAACGAAGCTAGTCCTACATATGGTTGTCCAGCCATAACTGATGATGCAAAAATTAGCGCATTCGTTGGACCGAGGGGATCTGCGCCCTTAGGTGTTTCTCGGAGTAAACGCTCTGCGGCTAATAAGCCTCCACCACCATAAGTCCGCCAGTAAATCTCAGATGGCTGGTCTATTTCAGAATTTTTATTAGTTAAATCAATCGTCAAGATTCGACCATTAAACCCTTTAGGTTTCTGAGTAGCTAAGGTCTCGGAAGAATCTGGCTCCTTGTTCATGCTTACTCGCTCTCTCCTCAAGTAATTTGATTATATTTTCCCATTTTGCGCTTGCGCCTAAAATATACACTCACCAACTCAGGTCGACAATAGGAACTAGAACTTGGGTTCAGGGGGTAAGCGCAACGATTTGAGCGGCTTCACCCAAGAAGAACTGGATGCCATTGCTTGGCAACTAAACACCAGACCATGCAAATCGATGGGCTACCGCTGCCCAGCAGAAATGTTCACCCCCGATGCCTTTGATTTCAAGTCACATTGAAGTGGACCCCACCTGTTGGACAACCAGCCCAATCAAATATGAGATAGCGTTAGTTGCAGCCAACTGGCTGCATAAATCAGTATCTACTTTCCTTGGGGAACCTCAAACTTCCTATAGTGTTTTCAGTTTTTGGAGAAGAGGGCCTTTAGATTGAAAAGTAAAATGGAGAAGTTGAAAAAGGAATTTGTTGTAGGACTTCTCGAGGCAGCACTTGTCGCAGAACTTCAAAATCCTAAGGAATATGCCACCATGTCACGTTCAATTATGAATGCAATTCACACATAGATAACGCAGACAATGATCAAGAGTAAGCGTCAATTCCCAGACGTAAAGTATTTCTACTCACTTATCGACTGGAAGTTGCCATCGGTGCATCGCACCGCTAGCAAGGTTGCCAAAGCGCAGAGTATTCAAGACTTAACTGCAATTGCGAAAAGAAAAGTTCCACAAGTCGTATTTGATTATGTGGCGGGAAGCGCGCTCACCGAGACAGGATATGCGCGCTCACGACAAGCGTTCAGTCGAGTGCAATGCAATGCAAAAATACTTCGCGATGTTTCCACAGTTGACCCAAGCGTTGAAATATTTGGTAAGCGCGTTGATCTTCCAATTATCTTTGCCCCGACTGGATATACGCGGTTTATGTACCACGTTGGCGAACCGGCTGTTGCTGAAACCGCAAAGAGTAATAATTTGATTTATACAATCTCAACGCTGGGTACTACTAGCCCGCAAGAACTCGCAGCAGCAGTTCCCGGTGTACGACGGTGGTTTCAGTTGTATGTCATGCAAAATCGCGACGACAGCCTAAATATTATTAAACAAGCTAAAGAGAATGGCTTTGAAGCTCTCATTCTGACAGTAGACACGCCAGTAATGGGCTATCGTCTTCGTGACTTGCGTAATGGGTTAACAATTCCTCCACGTATTCGCTTAAGCACTGTTGCAGCGATTGCGCGTAAACCAATCTGGTGGATAAATCTCTTGACGACAAAAAAACTAGAGTTTGCAGCTTTTCGCGGTTGGGATAAATCACTAACTGAGCTTGTGACAGCAATTTTTGATCCGTCGACGCAGTTCAGCGACGTCACTTGGCTTCAATCTGTGTGGGATGGCCCAATAATTGTTAAAGGCGTTCAAAATGTTGATGATGCAAAAAGACTTGCCAAACTTGGAGTTCAGGGAATTATTCTTTCCAATCATGGAGGGCGCCAATTAGATCTTGGTCCAACACCGCTTGAACTCTTACCTGATGTCGTTGCAGCAGTTGGGAAAAAAATTGACGTATATATTGACGGTGGCATCATGTCTGGGCAAGATGTATATGCAGCGGTTGCGATGGGTGCAAAGGCGGTCTTAATTGGACGCGCATATCTTTATGGCCTCATGGCTGGTGGAGAAGCAGGCGTCCAACGAGTAATCGAGTTAATGCGCCGAGACTTCATCAATGTAATGGCGCTGTGTGGTGCACGCAATATCAAGGAAGTGCAAGATATTGGAGCGATTCTTCGACCTCACATCACCTGAGCCACAACCAATGGCAAGGGTTTAACTTTAATTATAATTACTACTTGACAATAATATTTAACAATAATATTTAAAATTTTTGAACGTTCTTTTGATAAAACTCTTTTTCTTTACTATACTATTCTGGTCTGCTGCGAAGATTTACCATTTACCCACAATTGAGAGGGCACTATAAATGTTGGACAACAAGCAAACGATCCCTAACAGTGAAATCAACGCGAGCGTGTGCCCGCCTGGTCTACTCGAGACCTTCCAACGTTGCGGTCGTGCGCTATTCCATGGCGGGCTGAACAACTCGCACTCGGGAAACCTGAGCGTTTATGACGGAACCACCATATGGATTACCCGCACTGGTGCCATGCTCCATGAACTGGGGCCTTTAGATATGGTGGGTACCTCGTTGGTGCCAGCAGAAGGGGTCCGGCCGCGGCTGTCGGCGGAATTCATCGTCCACGCGGGTATCTACGCGGCGCTAGGACACAAGGCCGTCGTCCATTGCCATCCACTTTGGTCGGTCGCTCTCGGCATGGTCGAGGACGAGATCATCCCACTGCAGATCGACGGGTACGGTCTTCTTCCCGGTCGCATCCCGGTGCTCGAGGTGAGCAACGCAAGCGGCTCGCCGGAGTTGACCAAAGCAGTTGTGGCGCTATTGTCCGATGTTCCTGCGGTCGTCGTGCGCGGACACGGAACGTTCGTCGTTGGCTCCGACCTCGAGCAGGCGACGCACCGGTCGTTTGTCGTCGAGAACTCTTCGCAAATCATCTGTACCGTCCGCGGGCTCGGTGGAGATCTCAGCGAATTACGAACACGACCCTACGTCGTGTCAGGCTATTAAAGAGTCAAAGCGGTCATTGAGGTACGCAATCAACTTTCGCGAGCATATTGACATGAGGCACTACGAGTACTTCTCATAAATAAGACAACGAAAAGATAACGACTTCTTGCCTTGCCAACTTTCCTTATTCGAGGAGTTAACATTGAGGTCGTGAAAGAGATGCAGTGAGTAAGTACTTAGCCTTGGATATGGGCGCCGAATCCTGCCGCCTCATCTCAGTAACGATTGATGGCCTTATGTCGACGCAAGAGTTACATAGATTTCCAACGCCGGTAATAAAAGATTCCCGTGAGCGTAGGTGTTGGGACTTCCCCGCCATCACATCCTCGATCATTGAAGCGCTCACGAAAGCCGCGATAAGTGGCCCTTATAAATCAATTGCAGTTGACACTTGGGGGCTTGATTTCGGATTGATCGATCGCGACGGAAAAATCATTGGTCTACCCGTGAGTCATCGTGATCATCGCACCGATGGTTATCTTAAAAAAGCAAGCGCAAAAATAGGGCGTGATCGCCTGCATAGCCTTAGTGGTTGCCAACTCTTAGAAGTCAATTCGATTTATCAACTCATTGCAATTGCACAACAAAGTCCTGACGAATTAGAAATGGCGGCGCATTTACAACTGATGCCGGATCTCGTTTTGTACGCATTAACTGGTGTGATTGGTAGTGAATACACCATCACATCCACCAGCGGCATCTATGACATTTCCAATAATTGCTGGTCGGAAGAACTCATTGCCGCATTTGATTTACCACGTAGGATTTTTGGAACCGTCGAAGATGCAGGTTCGGTAAGAGGTACGTTGAAGAAAGAATTGCAAGCATTGACCGGCATCGGTGAACTAATATGTATCGCAACAGCAAGCCATGACACCGCATCTGCCGTTGTTGCAACGCCATTATCTTCACCAGGAAGTGCATATATCTCTTCGGGAACATGGTCTCTCTTAGGTGTAGAGCTTGATAAACCAGTCATCAATAAGCTCACGCTTAATCATAGACTCACAAATGAAGGTGGTTACGGCAGATCGATCCGACTTTTAAGAAACGTCATGGGGCTCTGGCTTATTCAAGAGGTGAGACGAGATCTCAGAGCACGCGGTGAAGAATTTACTTATGCGCAATTAGTTAATTTGGCAATTGCGCAACCAGATCCATGGCACACTTTAATTTACGTTGATGCCCCTGTGTTTATGCATGCAGATGGGATGATCGCGCGGATTCAAAACTACGCTCGCAAAACTAACCAACCTGTTCCAGAAACCCCGGGCGAAGTTGCACAGTGCATCTTTGCCTCGCTAGCGCTGCAATATGCGCAGAGTTGCGATGTGCTACAAAAATGTAGTGGCCTGCCTATGCCTACGATACATATCGTTGGTGGTGGCTCGCAAAACCAACATCTTTCCCAGCTAACTGCAGATGTTTCTGGGCGTGAAGTCATTACCGGCCCAACCGAGGCAACTGCGATGGGAAATGCCATTGTTCAGGCAATTGCAAGCGGTGAAATTGCTTCAATAGAAGAAGGCAGAGAACTCGTAAAGAAGAGTCTTCCTGACTCCAAATCTTTCAAACCTACAAAAATGAAAAATCTTCAACAACTACGCGAGCGATATCGCTCACTTACAACCAAGGAGCAGCCATGACAGAACTCGCACGTGAAATTTCGAAACTCGCGCGCGCAGCTGGCGCCCCGAGTGAAGACTTAACAATTCTTGCTGAAGGAAATGCCGCGGTCTTCGATCGTGCTAACGATCGTTTCTTAGTCAAAGCCAGTGGCGTTATCATGAGTGATGCGACAGATGAAGATTGGGTGTGGGTCTCTGCATCGAAATGTGTTGAGATACTTGAAGAGGCGGTCAAAGTTGGAGTAACAGATAAATTAAATTCTGCTCTCAATCTCTTATTAAAAGATGCATCCACACCTTCGGGAAAGAATCGCAAGGCAAGTATCGAAACACTTGTGCACGCTGTCGCATTTCATTTAATGGATGCCAACTGGTCTTTGCATACTCATCCGACTCCTGTTGTTGCAATTGCGGCGAGCAAACGCGCGGCCGAGCATTACAGCGGCTCGTTATTTCCGGATGAGAGCGTCATCTGTGGACCGGTTCCGCTATTTCTTCCCTATGCAGCACCAGGTCTGGAACTCGGTCTTGGCGTTTATCAAGGTGTATTAAAATACAAGGACCAATTCGGCCGCTCTCCTGGGCAAATTATTCTGGGCAATCACGGCCTCTGCACTTCAGGAAAAGGCAGCGATGAAGCACTGGCCACGACAAAGATGGCGGTAAAAGCTGCGAAGGTTCGCATTGGCGCTCTCAGCGCTGGTGGTATTAATTTCATTACAATTGAAGCTGCTGAAGCGATTGCATTTCGCCCAGATGAAGTTGCGCGTCGCCTCATGCTAACTACCGAGAAAAACGGTAAATGAAAGTCGAAGCCGTCACTTTCGATGTTGGTGGAGTTATTTACTCCGATGATGTTTTCAAGCGAGCCATCTATGCAGCGCTACAGCACTTTGGTGCACCAGTAACCACTGCAACATTTGATTCCGTGTACGATAAACATCTTGAGTCTCAAGCCGGTTCGCTACGTAGCAAGCTCTGCATACATTTCTTTGGTTCGCTAGATCTCAAGAGTCAACTTATGGAATATGCCACCGAGCGTTGGATCTTCACAGATGAAGATATCTACGCCGATGCCAAAGGCGTCATGGTGGCGATGAAGAAGTGCGGAGCCAAGATTGCACTCGTTGCCAATCAGCCTGCTTCTGTCATCGACACATTGAAAGCACATGGAATCTACGAATTAGTTGACTTCGCAGCAATTTCTGCAATCGTCGGAATTGAAAAACCTTCTCCTAAAATATTCTCACTGGCTCTCTCGAAATTATCTGTAGATCCATCTCGTTCGATTCATATCGGAAATCGAATTGATACCGATGTAATTCCGGCGCATCGTGTTGGAATGAAGGCTGTCTGGGTTCGAAGAGGTGAAGCCAATCCAAATCCGAGTGCTCAAGATCTAAAGATTCCAGAAATTGTTGTTTCGAATTTAATCGGGCTCCCTGAACTTATAGATGCCCTATGAATAAGGGTTTCATAGGGGTTGATCTAGCTACCGAATCTGCGCGTGCACTTCTCCTCAATGAATCTGGTGAAATTGTTGGCAGAAGCAATGCATCTCTTGCATCAGTACAACGCACAGACGATGTACGGCTAACTCAAGATCCTCAGAGTTGGTTGGAAGCAGTTGGGAAAGTACTCAGCCAAATCTGCGCCATTGCGCGCGATCAATCAATAACTCCAGTCGCGATGACCATTTCAGCAACATCGGGAACTTTCGTCTTAACAGATTTATCAGGTGTGCCAATCGCACCAGCTGCAATGTATAACGATGGCAGAGCACCCTCCCCGATTGAACGAGCACTTGTAATAGCGCGCGAAAATAACGCTTCACAAAGCGTTTTTATGCACGTACCTGAATTTGTTGTCGCATGGTTATCGCAATCAAGAGATATCACCACTGATTGGAGCCACGGCATGAAAAGTGGCGTTGATCTTCACAGTAAAACATGGAGTGAAAAATCACGTGATGTAGCACGATCAGGTGGATTTAGCCTTCCAGAGGTTGTTGCGCCAGGTGTAAAAATCGCAACCGTTTCGCAGAACCGCGCAAATCAACTTTCAATTCCGATGCTCACTATTTATGCAGGGATGACAGATGGGTGTACCGGACAAATCTCTGCTGGTGGAGCCGTCATGGGTAGTGCAGTCACCACACTCGGAACAACACTTGTCCTAAAAGTTGTTGCCGAAAAAGAAATTACCGGTCCTGGTTATTACAGCCACCTTCTGCCCACTAATCGTTGGTTAGGTGGGGGTGCGTCGAATCTTGGTGGAATTTCACTCAGTACATTTTTATCAACGGCGCGTTCAAATTTCTCGTTGCAAGAATGGGATGAGAAAGCAGTTGCCCATGGCCCAGCATCTTTTGTGACCTATCCATTAGTTGGTAAAGGTGAACGTTTTCCCATTGCCTCTAAAGAATTGATCTCACTCGCATCCAATAAGCCGCTAGATGAGATTGACCAATTCCGCGCAATTTTAGAAGGTATCGGTTTCGCTGAAAGATACGGCTACGAAATCCTGAGTAGCGCTGGCGCCGATACATCTGGTGAGTTAACAACAGTGGGCGGGGGTGCGCGATCGGCAATCTGGTGCGCGATCCGTGCAACCATTCTCAATCGCGCAGTTATTGCTCGCAGTGGTTCTGGTTCAGATTTAGGGGCAGCCATGATTGCAATGGCATCTGATGTCGGCGGCGACCTTGCGCAAGCCCTTGACGCGATGAAAACCTCAGAAGGAAAAATATTCTCACCTAATGAGACCGAAAGAAATATTCTGGAAGAGAAATACCAATCCTTTGTGGAATTGATAAGTGCTTTTAGAGGGGGTAACCTTTTTTCATGAGAAAACTTCTCTTCCTCCATCCAAACGACAATATTGCGGTCTCTCTTGCAGATTTCAATGCGGGAGAGAAGCTCGAAGAAGATGGGCTCAAGTTCACACTTCTTAATCCAATCCCTCGCGGTCACAAAATCGCAACGGTAAATATTGCAAAGGGAGATCCAATTATTAAATATGGAGAACGGATGGGTCATGCCACATCAGATATCAAAATTGGAGAACATGTTCATACCCACAATGTTCTGGGCGATCGACTTTCTACAGAGAAGAACTAGTTGTGCTAAATATTAATGGTTTTGATCACGAAAACCGCGGCATTGGAATTCGCAACCTGCAACTAATTCTTCCTTCAGTTATTTGTTCAACCCAGGTTTCACGGCGCATTGCAAAAGAAGTCGATGGCGTCACATTCGCACACCAGCATGGCTGTGCGATCATCGGAGATGATGTTGCAGGAATTGATAATTTTTTTGCAGATTTAGCTGCCCACCCAAATGTGGGCTCGGTTCTAATCGTTGGCCTCGGCTGCGAAACTATTCAAGGTCAAGAACTGAATGCAAAATTAATTGCAATGAATCGATCTACTAAATATCAAATCACCCAAGAAAATGGTGGAATGCAAGGCACCTTTGATGCCGGCGTTCGAACAGCACGCGAACTTGCAAAAGATTTCCCAGCAAAGCGTGCACCCATCACCGAACTAATTGTCGGTATCGATGCCTCGCGTGAAGATGCGCAGGTTGGCGCAGTTGAGACAGAATTGAAATCGCTTGGAGTTACAACTATCACGGCAGATAGCCATGGAAGTTCGGCGCATAATTTCTCGGAATTAATGCGCAAGCGGGCAATGATAATTATTTCATTCCCCTCCCCCGAACAACCTGCTTCAGGTTTTCCACTTATTCCAGTTATTAATATTGCGAGCAAGAGCCCACTACATATTGCAATTGCCGAAGATTTTGACCTTGCTAATGATACGACTGCATCAAAAATCGCAGATAAAGTATTTGCTGTTTCCGGCGGTGAGGTCACAATCGCTGAAAAAAATATCACTGGCGAAATCCTGGCTCCTAGATTAGTTAGGAGCGTCTAATGGATTCACCTATAAGAGCCTTTAACCGCGCCAATGGGAAATGGGGCCTGCGCAATCATATTTTGATAATGCCGCTGC